>WNGB01009030.1_pt1 | contig 16229 bp, 14 predicted proteins | sample 5400681 | NCBI WGS metagenome assembly WNGB01 (sample SAMN13153367, study PRJNA577476) | soil metagenome | isolation source: 115 cm soil or saprolite under grassland replicate 2 | place: USA:California | collected 2016-06-15 | reverse complement strand
CGGCTAGACCCCGCCGCAGCGGCACGAGCGGTCCGGCGTCTGCGCGAGGCGCTCGCCACGCAGGCGAGCGACGACGGTGTCTGGTTCAACTCCCGGGCCTGGATCGTCACCGCTCGTCGCCACTGAGCCGGAACACAACCGCGCTCGGCAAAACGATCAACCCGAAAATGTCAGCACCACTGCATAACCTAACCATGAAGCCGGAACCGCGCCCGTCCCCTTTTACACCGGATTCCGGACGCCCGAGTGTCCAGCCGACAAGACGCCGAACCTGGACCGACCGGCCCAGTGGTCGCCTTCGCCGGCTGTCGGCACGATGCGGCCTGCGGCCCGGCCTGGTGGTTAGGAGGCCGGGCGTGGGCAACGGGTCTTCGCAGACCGGCTGAGTGGCCGGTCGCAGCCGGTCTTCAGGTGGCAGGTGGGGGGGTGTTGAGTGCTCCGCTGGCCAGCGCGTGGAAGCCGGTGATGGCGCTGCCGATCAGGATGGCGGCGGTGGCGAGTCCTGCGGTGGCGGTGAGGGTGTTGCCGGTGAGGGTCAGGGCGAGGGCGGCGGGGACGGTGATGAGCAGGATGCCTGCGGTGAGGTGGCCGGGGGTGGTGAGCCTGGCCCGCAGCCACAGCAGCAGGATGCCGATGGTGATGGCGATGGTGGGGACGGTGAGGTCGGCACGGCCGGCCGCGGAGACGATGACGGGCAGCGCGCAGCTGGCTGCGAGCTGGGCGGCGGTGGCGATGGTGATGGCCCGTTCGAGGCGGTGGGCGGCTGGGCCGCGGGGGCGTGGTGCGAGCCCGCGGGTGGTGAGTGCGCCCCAGATCCCGACGGCGATGGCGGCGGCGGCCAGGGTGATGGCGATGGGGAGCTGGCCGGGCCATCCGGTGGCGAGGGTGCCGCGGGCGAGCCAGAGGGCGGCGAAGGCGAGCTGGATCAGCGAGCCGATCCGGGCGACGCGGCGGCGCCATGCGGCGCGGGCGTCTGGATCGGGGCGGGTGGGTGCGGGTGCTGCGGGCTGGGTGAGGGTTGTCATGGTGAGTCATTCCTTCCGGGCCGCGGCGCGGCCCTGGTCGCGCCACCAGGTCAAGGTGGCGGAAAGCGCCTGGTTCATCGGGGTGGGTGCGGCGCCGAAGGTGTCCTGGTAGGCGGTGGAGTCCACGGCGAAGGGCTGGGTGAACTGGTAGGCGACCTCCCCGAATTCCCGCAGGTCGGGGACGGCCAGGCCGCCGGCGCGGATCAGCCACCAGGGAATTGGCCGGAGCTTGGGGGCCGGGGCGCCGGCGATGCGGGCGAGCGCGGAGTAGATCTGGCGCTGGGTCATCGGCGGGTTCGTGGGCACGTGCCAGGCCCGGCCCCAGGCCCGCTCGTCGGCGCCGAGCGTGACCAGTGCCGCGGCGATGTCGGGCAGGTAGGTCCAGCTGTGCGGGACCTCGGGGTCTCCGAGCACGCTGACGGTGCGGCCGTCCAGCAGGCGGGGGATTGACCGCTGGCCGATGGGGCTCTGGCCGCGGACGCCGGGGCCGAAGAAGTCGGCGGCGCGGGCTTCGGTGACCCGGGCCCGTCCGGCCTGGTGCGCGGCGAGCGCCTGGGCCCACACCGCGGCCCGGGTCCTGCCCTTCGGCCCGGTGGCCGCGAGCGGGTCGTGCTCGGTCATCGGGTGGACGGCCGGCCCGTAGCCGTAGAGGTTGCTCATGGTGACCAGCACGGCGCCGGTGCGTTCTGCTGCGTTGAGCAGTGAGCTGGCCAACGGCGGCCATTCCTGCGGCCACCGGTGATAGGGCGGGCTGGCGCAGTTGTACAAGACAGCGGCCCCCTTGGCGAGGTCAGCCAGCCGTTCGGTGTCGGTGGCGTCGGCGGCGATGGTCTGGATGCCGCCGGCGGCCGGGCCGGTGCCGGAGCGGGTGATAACCCGTACCCGCTCGCCCAGCCGGGCAAGGCGCACCGCGGTAGCCGATCCCACTGGGCCGGCCCCGATAATCACCTGCATGCTCATGACTGCTCCCCTTCGATGTCGTGCCCGGTCAGGTACGGGCCGAGGACCGCCAGCACGAGGTCGGCGCCCCGGGCGACCTGCCCGGGATCCTGCGGGTCCCCGGTGATCTCCAGGAACGACATCCAGCACCCGCCGATCAGCCACACGGCGACGGATAGGTCAGCGATGGTGGCCGGAGGTTGTGGCGGCCGGATGGCCCCCTGCGCTACGAGTTGCTGCCCGAAGGCCAGCCACTGGCCCAGCCGGCGCTCGTAAACCTGCCGGTAGCGGGCGCGCAGCTGCGGGTCAGCGCGCAGCAGCGCCAGCAGTTCCCGCTCGAGGAACCGGTATTCCCAGGCCAGTTCCATGGCCCGGGCCAGGCCGGCTCGCAGCCCTGCCAGGCTGGCGGGCGTGGCGCCTGGTTCCCACAGGCCCTCGTTGGCCGCCGCGTACCGCTCGTGCAGCGCCTGGATGATCTCCTGCTTGTCGGCGAAGTGATAGTAGAGGTTCCCCGGCGACAGGCCCGCCTCCGCCGCGACGTGATTCGTGCTCACGGCCGCCGTGCCCCGCTCGTTGAACAGCGCCAGGGCCGTGTCCAGGATCCGGCCGCGCGTCTGCTCTGATTTCGCTCTCCGCACCGGCCTTCCACTTCTAGTGCTCATGCTCTAATTAGAGCATGGACTCTAGAAAAAGTCAACCGCTGGGCGGCCCGCTGAGCGGTGTGGGCGGTGGCGGCGCTAGCTCGGCACCGGCTGCGGCGAGCCACATCGGGGCGGCGGTTCGCGAGCGCCCACTGCCATGCCCCCCCTGAGGCCCTGCCTCTCTTGCAAGCCCTGGCCGCCGGGCCGCCGGCGCTCAGGCCCGGGACAACCACAGGTTCCGCACCGGGATGGCGGTCCCTGCCATACTGGCGGCATGCCCGGCTTCGATGCCACAGAAGGTGCGGCTCCGTCGGCCGTCGATGAGGGTGTGGTTCGGTGGCTGCGCCTCAGTTACCGCGCCGGGGCTGTTGTGGACGCCCTGGCCACGGCCGCGATGATCTTCCCCCGGCGGTTCTGGGCCGCACGGTTCAGGCCTCCGCTCGACCGGTCTGGTGCCGAGCTTCGATATGGCTTGCGTGCCGGGGCGCCGCTGATGGCCGGGTGGACGGTGCTGCTGTTGTGGGCTGATCGTCATCCGGTGGAGCGCAAGGACGTGATCGCGATCACCGCGGTGCCCGTGGTCGCCGGGTTGATGGCGAACGACGCGTGGGCTATTCGCAATGGGCTGGTGGAAGCGCGAAGCATCCTGCCGGTACGGGCGCTGCAGTCGGGTTTGCTCGCGCTGTTCGCGGCGAGTTATGTGCGCGCGGTGCTGGCTGGGCGGTCAGCACGGAATTGAGCAGAGATTGCAGCCCGTAATAGGCGAGAGCCTCAGCTGTCTCGCTCAGCGGGTACGTTCTGTCGATGACCGGGGTGACCTTGCCGGCCTCGATGAGCTCTGTCAGAACGACCAGGTCCTCGCCCTTTCCCGCCGGAACGAACGGCCGGAGCCGCTGGCGCACGAACGGTGACAACGCGAACGCCCCGGCCGCGCGAGGCAGGCCATCGAGCCACCGGCCGCCCGCACCGCTGTTGGGCAGGAGCGTCCCCCGAGGGGTGAGGGCATGTCTGTACTCCAGCACCGAATGGTTCCCCGCATTGTCAAGGATGAGGTCGTACCGCCGGGCGCGCGTGTGAACCATCCGGGCGTGGAATCCGTGCACTCACGGGGACCCGCTGTCCAGGCGGGTGGCTCCCAGTGCCCTAGGAACCGGGAGCAGAGCGGAGGATTCACCATGCGATTTTCCTCAGGGGTGCCAGGCGGAGCCCGGCGCGGTATGTGGTCTGCGGCCACGATCATGGCAGCGGGAACGCTGGTCACGACGGCGCTTGGCGCCGTGCCGGCCAGCGCCCACGTGGGCGCGTACCGGCAGCTCAATCTTGTTTCTGACCAGCCCGGCAAGGCGCACCTGACCGACCCGGACCTGGTCAACGCGTGGGGGCTGGCCGCCTCCCCGGGCACGGATGCCGCGCCCGGCTCACCGCTGTGGGTGGCGGACAACGGCACGGACAAGGCGACGCTCTATACCGGTAAGACGCCTGTGTCGGTGAGCAAGGCCAGCCTGGTGGTGAGCGTCACCGGCGCGGCCCCGACCGGGCAGGTGTTCAACCCGGACACATCCGCCTTCGCGGTGCACGACAAGCAGGGTCGCTCGGGGGCATCGGTGTTCATCTTCGACACCGAGAACGGCACGATCGACGGCTGGAACCCGATGGTCGGCGCCAAGGGCAGCACCCCGTCCACAGTGACCGAGGTGGCCCACAACCGTGGCGCCAAGGCCGTGTACAAGGGCCTGGCCCTAGCTCAGGTCGGTGGCAAGTCGTACCTGTACGCCACCAACTTCCATTCTGGGCGGATCGAGGCTTACAACAGCCACTTCAAGCGGGTCACGCTGCCTGGTGGGCGGTTCGTCGATCCGCAGCTTCCGGCTGGCTACGCGCCGTTCGGCATCGCCGAGCTCGGCGGTGAGCTGTATGTGACCTTCGCCAAGCAGGACGCCATGCGTCACGACGATGTCGCCGGGCGGGGCCATGGATTCGTGGACGTCTTCACCAACGACGGTGCGTTCGTCAGCCGGCTCGTCACCCGTGGCGCGCTCGACTCGCCCTGGGGGCTCGCCCAGGCGCCGGCCGGTTTCGGTCAGTTCAGCGGGGATCTGCTGGTGGGCAACTTCGGCAACGGCCACATCAACGTCTACGATCCGGCAACAGGTACGCACCTCGGCCAGCTGCGAAGGGCAAACGGCCAGCCGATCGTTATCGATGGCCTGTGGGGGCTGAGGTTCGGCAACGGGAACGCCGCCAAGACCAATCAACTGGTCTTCTCCGCCGGGCCCGATGCGGAAGCTCACGGCCTGCTCGGAAAGATCGTGGTCAAGCACTGACAACGCCATGAGCGCTGGTGGCCCGCAGGACGCTACGGACAGCATCCAGCGGGCCACCAGACTGCGCCCAGCCAACGGCACAGAACCGTTTCATCTGGGCGACGGCGGTGGCCATGACACGCGACGATCCACAACTGCGTATTCGGCGTTCGGCGCACATCAGCCCGGTTAACGACCATGTGATCGATCACTTCGCGTGACTTAAGCTTTTGCGACCTTCGCAGAAGCCGACGCCCGGTCCAGTGCACAGGCTGGCGATTCGCTAGATCCCTGGGGGGCACCGCCGGATCACGTGATCGCTGGGCTGGACGGCCTCACTGGTCTCGTGTCCTCCGCCAGCTGCTGACCGCGCCGCGGGCCACCAATCCGGAACGGCTGCGCCACCATCTCTCGCTACTCGATCGCCCCGGGCGGCACGCTGACGCTGCTCGGCAGCACGCCGGTCCGCGCCAGCGGCGGTGTCGGCGCGGTCGACGCCCGCCTCAGCCCCGGTGGGCACTACCTGTACGTCGATGAGAGCAAGATCGGTGCCGTCGGCGCGTTCGCCGTCGACGACGGCAACCTGACCGAGCTGGCCGGGTCCCCGACCTCGCTGCCCGCGGGCGCCACGCCCGCTGGCATTGTCTCGATCGAGCGACCAAGTGCCCATGAGATATACGACCAAGTGTCCGCTACCGTTCGCAGCGAAGACCTGGCCGGACTGCGCCACCTCAGCCAGCGATTGGGCCGACGACTGGCAGCCAGGGTGACCAGGTGTTCGGGTTTGACCGTCATGTCTTCGGCACCTACGCGGAATACGTGTGCTGGCCCCAGGACACGGTTCTGGCGGCAATGCCGGGCGGCCTGACGCATGAGGAGGCAGCGGCCATCCCCTATGGCGGCCTGCTGGCCCTGCACTTCCTGCGGCGTGCGGGCGTGCGCGGCGGCCAGCGGGTGGCCGTGTACGGGGCCTCCGGTGCGGTTGGCACCAGCGCCGTCCAGCTCGCCCGGCACTTCGGAGCCGACGTCACCGGCGTGTGCAGCGGCGCGAACCTGGAACTAGTCAGGTCGCTGGGAGCCGCCACCGTGATCGACTACACCGCAGATGACTTCACGCAGAACCAGCAGCCCTACGACGTCATTTTCGATGCAGTCGGGAAACGGAAGAGCGCAGCCGCGCTCGGGCAGGCCAGCCGGGCGCTCGCTCCCGGCGGGATCTGCATCTCGGTCGACGACGGAACACCGAAGCTGCTCGCCAGGGACCTGGCCCTGCTGAAGGAGCTGGCCGAGACGAAGGCGATCAGGCCGGTCATCGACCGGTGTTACCGGCTGGAGCAGACGGCCGAGGCGCACCGCTACGTCGAAGGCCGGCACAAGAAGGGCAACGTGGTCGTGACGGTGAGCGCATGACACGCGCCGATCGGCTCACACGATCCGGGCATTGCTTCATAAAAGGGCAACCGCCCGCGGACGTCCTCACGGTCAGGCTCGCTCACGGGCCCGGTCGCCCGGATCGGTCATTATGCGGTCAGTTTTGCCCTAGACGGCTTGCTACCGCCACCGGCACCGCAGTCACGTCAGCGGACGACGCCTCGTCTAGCGAGCTGTTTCCGGTGGCGGCCAGTCGCCGGGCAGCTCGTTCAGCCGGCGGGCATAGCCGACAGGATCGGGCTTGCCGGGGGGTTATATACCCGGTATATTCTCCGGCATACTGCCAGGTGTGGTGCCATGAACGTTCATTTTGTCCTGCTCGCGCTACTGGCTGACGGGCCGAGGTCAGGCGTGTGGCTCCGCGAGGAGCTCGCGGCCGGTCCCAGCGGCATGCATCCGCTAAACGCCCGCCAGGTGCACCCGTTCCTGACCCGGCTCGAGCGGGCTGGGCTGGTGGAATCCGGCGGCGCCGCCGGGGCAGGCGATCCGCAGCAAGAGTTCCGGATCACCGCCGGTGGGCAGCGGGAGCTCGCCGGATGGCTGCGCACGACGCCGGCTCCAGGCGCCCTGCCCGGCGATGAGCTGGTACTGAAGATCCAGCTGGCCAGGCAGGTGCCCGGCACCGACGCGCACGAGGTGATCCAGGCGCACCGCCGGTACCTAATCGAGTTGATGCAGCGGCGGACCAGGGCCAGGCAAGACGGGGCCGGACAGAATCTGGACCGCGCCCTGGCCAGCTACTCCGAGCTGTTCCGGCTGGACTCGGTTATCCGGTGGCTGGACGCCGCCGAGGGGCTGCTCGGCCCGGCCCCCGTCGGCCGCACCGCCAGCAAGCCACCGGCTGACCAGATCCGGGCCTCGGACGCCGATCGGGAACAGGCCGTGGCCAGCCTCCGCGACCACTTCGCCGAGGGCCGGCTCACGCGCGAGGAGCTGGACGAACGGCTCACCACAGCGCTGAGCGCACGGACGGCCAGCGACCTGCGGCGCCTGATGGCCGACCTGCCATAACCCCCGGTAAGGCTCCCCAGCCAGCTGTCACTGCGGCACCGCGCGCGGATCACGCCATGGCCGACGCGTCAGCCGTTCCGCGGTAAGCGAGCACTCAGGCGGTCTCCCTCGGGGCGTTTGTCATGGATGTAGCTTCCGGATGATGTTCTCAGGGTGCTTCCGTTGCGCCGGCGGAATGTGGCACTGGGAGGTCTGTATGGCGTGGCGGTGCGAGACTTTGGTGTGCAGGGACCACGGCCGGTGTGCTGAGCCTGCGTTTCCCGCAGACTGCATCGAGCCGCGCGAGCCCCTGCGCCCGGCGTGGTGCGGATGACGGTGACCTTCCGCCCGTTGCGGCTGGCCGAAGCCGCGGCGGTGCTGTCGCTGGCGACTGACCTGGCGATGGGTCAGTCGCTGGAGCACGGGCTGCGCACCGCGCTGCTCGCGCTGCGGACGGCACAGGCGATGGGTCTGCCCGAAGATGATCAGGTGGCTGTCTTCTATACGGGCGTGCTGCACTTCGCCGGGTGCACGGCCGAGAGCTCGGTCGACGCGGAGTTCTTCGGGGACGAGCTTGTAGCGCGCCCGCAGATGATGGCGGCGTATCTGGGTTCCCGGCTGGCGCTGATCAGCACGGCGATGCGGGTCGTTCACCCGGGGAGCGCACCGCTGACGCGGGCAGCCGTGATGGCCAGGTCCGCGCTTGGCGGGGTGGCCGAGTTCCGCAAGTGGGCCGCCAGCCATTGCGACGTTGCCCGGCTGCTGGGCGCGCGGATGGGCTTGCCGGAGCAGGTTCAGCTGGCGCTGCGGCACTTGTATGAGCGCTGGGACGGCAAGGGCATGCCGGGGGAACTGCGGGGCACCCAGATCCCGCTTGCGGTGCGGCTGATGCAGGTGGCCCAGGATGCGGATATGGCCTGGCAGCGCGGCGGGGCGGCACTGGCAGGCCGTGTCCTGCCCGGGCGCGCGGGATCGGGCCTGGACCCGCAGGCGGTGAGAACCTTCCTCTCGCTCGGCGAGCACGTCTATGCGGGCCTGGACGCGCCATCCGTCTGGGATGAGGCGATGCTCGCTGAGCCCGGCCCGCAGCCGGTGATCAGCGGGGAACGGCTGGATGCCTGCCTGGCCGCGGTCGCCGACTTCGCCGACCTGAAGAGCATGTGGACAATCGGGCACTCCCGCGGGGTGGCCGAGCTGGCCGGGCAATCCGCCGTCGCCGCCCGGGTGCCTGCCGCGGACGTGGTGCTGCTGCGCCGGGCGGCACTGGTGCACGACATCGGCCGGGTTTCGGTTCCCTTCAGCGTTTGGGCTAAGCCGGGCCCGCTGTCCCGTGGCGAGCGCGAGCAGGTGCGGCTGCACGCCTACCACAGTGAGCGGGTGCTGGACGCGGCCGGGGCGCTCCGGCCGCTGGCCCGTCTCGCCGGGGCGCATGGCGAGCGCTGCGACGGGTCCGGCTATCACCGGGGCAGCCGGGCCGGCGACCTGCCGTTCACCGCCTGGCTGCTGGCGGCGGCCGACTGCTACCAGGGGATGCGGGAGCCACGTGCCTACAGGTCAGCGCTCTCACCGACGGCCGCAGCCGACGAACTGTGCCGGGAAGCGGAGGCAGGCAGGCTTCCTCCGGAGGCCGTGCACGCCGTGCTGCAAGCGGCCGGGCAGCCGCGGCGTCCGGCGCGACGGCCCGCGGGGTTGTCTGAGCGTGAGTGCGAGGTGCTTGGCCTGCTGGCCCGCGGTCTGGCCACCAAGCAGGTAGCCCGCCGGCTAGGGATCTCCGCCAAGACCTGCGATCACCACATCCAGCGCCTGTACGGCAAGGCAGGCGTGTCGACGCGGGCCGGCGCGACGCTCTTCGCGCTGGAGCACGGACTCCTCAGCCCCCCTGAACTCTGACCCGGCTACCCGTCCAGCGGGCTTGCTCGCACGGAAACCGGCCGTCACGAAGGCCGCCGGATCCCCGCATAGGGAGTTCTCCCTATTGCCAGTCCCGCACGGACATTCCTAACGTCTTCCTTGGCCCGGAGTTTCCCTTGGGGGAAGGGAACTCCGGGCCAAGCAAACCCGCAACCCCCGGTCCCGAGTGAGACGGAGGAGACCGGCCATGGCGCAGCCCAGGCCCCCGGCCGCTTACCTCCGCGCCACCCAGGGCTCCGCCCCGGATACCCTGGCCCGCCAGCACGCGGCCGTGGCCGAAGCCGCCAGCTGGCGCGGATGGCCGACGCCGGTGGTCTACGCCGACGACAACGTCCCGCAGCTGGCCGACGGGTACGGCCCCGCACTGGCCAGGCTGGAAGCCGCGATAAGCACAGGCCGCCACGACACGCTGCTCCTGGCCGGACCGGCGACGGTCAGGGGCAACCCCGCCCGCCTGATGAGGCTGCTGGCTTCCTGCACCAAGCACGGCGTCGCCGTTGAGGTGCTCGGGCCGCCCGCACCGCATAACAGCCAGGCCATCCCCGGCAAGCCTGCGCGCCTCCCGCGGCGAGCAGCATCGCCTTGTGCGCTCCGCTGCCCGCCGCCCCAAGGGCGATCGATACGCTGCCAGTCAGCCAGCCCGCCCGGCGATCAGTACCGCACCTGATCCCGCAACCGCGCCGACAACGCCGCCAGATCAATCAGGACTGGAGGAAGTCCAGGAGGTCGGCGTTGATCGTCGGGGCCTCGGTGGTCGGCATGCCGTGCGGAAAGCCGTGATAGGTCTTGAGCGTGCCGTTCTGCACGAGCTTCGCGGACAGCGGCCCGGAGTCGGCGTAGGGAACGATCTGGTCGTCGTCGCCGTGCATCACCAGCACAGGCACCGAGATCTTCTTGAGGTCCTGGGTGAAGTCGGTCTGGGAGAAGGCGACGATGCCGTCGTAGTGGGCCTTCGCCCCGCCCATCATCCCCTGCCGCCACCAGTTCTCGATGATTGCCTCCGAGGACGTGACCCCAGGCCGGTTGAAGCCGTAGAAAGGGCCCGAGGGCAGTGCCCGGTAGAACTCGGACCGGTTGGCGGCCAGCTGGGCCTGCAGATCGTCGAACACGCTCTTGGGCAGGCCGCCGGGGTTGGCCTCGGTCTGCACCATCAGCGGCGGCACCGAGCTGATCAGCACCGCCTTGGCGACGCGGCTCTCACCATGCCGGGCGATGTAGCGCACGACCTCGCCGCCGCCGGTCGAGTGGCCGATGTGCACAGCGTCATGGAGATCGAGGTGCGTGGTCACCGCGGCCAGGTCGTCGGCGTAGTGATCCATGTCGTGACCGTCGCTGGTCTGCGTGGACCGGCCGTGCCCGCGCCGGTCGTGGGCGATGACGCGGTAGCCGCGCTGCAGGAAGAACAGCATCTGGGTGTCCCAGTCGTCGGCTGACAGCGGCCAGCCGTGGCTGAAGACGAGGGGCTGACCAGAACCCCAGTCCTTGTAGAAGATCTCCGTGCCATCGGTCGTCGTGATCGTGGCCATGCGCTCGCCTCCGTATGGTCCGGGTGACGGAATTCCCCTACCTCCAGGGTAAGGATCCCGATCGTCCCGGCTCTGGGCAGGTGCCCGACCTTGCCCCGTGGAGCAGGGCTGGCCTGGCCGGGCGGCATCACGGCTACTCAGCCCGGAGCCTGGTCAGCGGGCCGATGCTCGGCGGTGCCCGGCCGGGCAGTGCGGGGATACCGGCCGACGGGAGGTGAAGATGATCCTAAGCTCGTCCTATGGCCAGGTACTTCGACATTCATCCGGCCAACCCGCAGCGGCGCGCGATCATCAAGATCGCCGACGTCGTACGCGACGGCGGCGTGATCGCCTACCCGACAGACTCCTGCTACGCGCTCGGGTGCCAGCTCGGCAACGCCGACGGCATCACGAGGATCAGGTCGATCCGCAACCTCGACGACCGGCATCACCTCACGCTGGTGTGCCAGGACTTCGCCCAGCTGGGCCAGTTCGTGTACGTTGCCAAGCCGGTGTTCCGGGCTATCAAGGCGGCGACCCCCGGCAGTTACACATTCATCCTGCCCGCGACCAAGGAAGTGCCGCGCAGGCTGCAGCACCCAGGGAAGAAGACCGTCGGGGTGCGGATCCCCCGCCACGTGGTGACCCAGGCGCTGCTCGCCGAACTCGGCGAGCCGCTCGTCTCGAGCACCCTGCTGCTGCCCGGCGAGGACGAGCCCATGACCCAGGGATGGGAGATCGCTGAACAGCTTGACCACGCCGTTGACGCAGTGATCGACTCCGGCGACTGCGGCACCGAGCCGACAACGGTCATCGACTTCTCCCAGCAGGAGCCCGAGATCGTGCGCCGCGGGGCAGGCGACACATCCGGGTTTGAGTGAACCCACGGCCCATCGTGCGTGCGGCAGCACTGATGACGGCAGGAGTTATAGTCGGCCGTCCCCGCATCGGCGGGTCCAGAGACGGGGGTGGCGATGGCATCGCAGCGGGCCAGCGGACCGGAACACTCCCCCACGGGCGCGCTTCAGCAGCCGGCCTGGCCTGATCATGATCGGCTTGATGCGGTGGTGGGGAGGCTGGGAACGCTGCCCCCGCTGGTCTCCGCCGGGGAGTGCGACCAGCTCAGGGAGCGGCTGGCGGCAGTAGCGCGGGGACAGGCGTTCCTGCTGCAGGGCGGTGACTGCGCGGAAACGTTCGCCGGGACGACGGCCGCCGGTATCCAGGGGAAACTGAGGACGCTCCTGCAGATGGCCGTGGTCCTCACCTACGCCGCCAGTGTGCCCGTGGTGAAGGTCGGCCGGATGGCTGGCCAGTTCGCCAAGCCGCGGTCGGCCGCGACGGAGGTCAGGGACGGCGTGGAGCTTCCGGTCTACCGGGGAGACGCGGTGAACGGGCTGGAGTTCACCGCGGGGGCAAGAACCCCCGACCCTGCGCGGCTGCTGGAGGCCTACCACTGCTCGGCTGTGACGCTGAACTTGTGCCGGGCGTTCGCCAGCGGCGGGTACGCGGATCTGCGGCAGGTGCACGCCTGGAACCAGGACTTCGTGGCGGCCAGCCCGGCCGGGCAGCGCTACGAACGGCTGGCGGGCGAGATCGACCGGGCGATCGAGTTCATGCATGCATGCGGCGTCAATCCAGAAGAGTTCCGGGTGGTCGAGTTCTACTCCAGCCACGAGGCGCTGCTGCTGGACTATGAGCGCGCGCTCATCCGCCTCGACCCGCGCACCGGCGAGCAGTATGACCTCTCAGCCCATCTGCTGTGGATTGGCGAGCGCACCCGCGACCCCGCCGGGGCGCACGTCGCGTTCGCGCGTTCCATCCGCAATCCGCTGGCCGTGAAGGTTGGCCCCGCCACCACGGCGGGCGACATCGTCGCCCTGGCCGAGGCACTGGACCCGGACCGCGAGCCTGGCCGCCTCACCCTTGTCACCCGCATGGGCGCCGGCCGGATCGCTGACGCGCTGCCGCCTCTCGTGGAGGCGATCACTGCGAGCGGCACCCAGGTCGCCTGGGTGTGCGATCCGATGCACGCCAACACGTCCACGACCGCCAGCGGCCGGAAGACCCGTGAGTTCGACGATGTGCTCGCCGAAGTCACCGGCTTCTTCGAAGTCCACCGGGCCCTGGGCACCCATCCCGGTGGCATCCACCTCGAATTCACCGGGGACGACGTCACCGAGTGCACCGGTGGCGGGCACCACCTCACCGAGAGTGACTTGCATTACCGCTATGAGACCGCCTGCGACCCGCGCCTCAACCGGAGCCAATCCCTCGACCTGGCGTTCCTGGTCGCGGAACACTACCGCCAGCACACCGCAGTTCACCCGGCGCCACCCGCCAGCCCATCAGCAAAGCGTCACGGGGAATGACCAGAGCCGCCGCGGGAGCGGCGGCCGCCAGCGACCGCCATCAGGACAGGGCGAGGACGATGGCGTGCAGGGCCAGCCCCACGCCCGCCCCGACCACCGTGCCGTTGATGCGGATGTACTGCAGATCGCGCCCGAGCAGCAATTCCAACTGGCTTGATGTCTCGGCAGCGTCCCACCGCTCGATGGTCCCGGTGACGAGCCCGGCGAGCTCATCGTGGAACTGATCGGCGAGTGCCCTGGCCCCGGACTCGACCATACGGCCGACGCCCTCCTGAAGGCGGCGGTCCGACCCTAGGCGCCACCCGGCCGTTACCAATGCCTCGGCTAGCCGCCGGCGCAGCTCAGAGCCCGGGTCAGCAGCCTGGATCCGCAGCCCCTCCTTGGCCTTCTGCCAGAGCGATGAGGACCAGTCGCGCAGACCGGCGCTACCCAGAAGGTCACGCTTCAGGCGCTCGCCGCGCTCACGCAGCTCCGGGGATGTCTCGAGCCGGTCGGGGAGCCCGGCGATCCACGCCTCGAACTGCTGCCGCGCCTCGTCGTCGGGATCGGCGGCCATCGCCACCAGCCGCTGGCGCAGGCGATGGTACATGCGGTCGAACACCCGCCGGTACACCGCGTCGGGCACCCAGCGGGGCGACTCGGCCTCGAAGAGCTCGCAAAGCTCGTCGTAGTGGCCGGCGAGATAGCGGTCGGCACCGGACAAGATCTCGTTGAAGAGCTCGGTGTGGTGACCTCCCGCAATGATGATCCGCAAGACCCGCCCAGCCAGCGGCGCCGCCTCGACGGCATTGACCGCCCGGGTTAGCTCGGCGGTGATAACGCGCTGGACATCCTCAGCGCGGTGCGGATCCGCTCGCCAAGAACGTCGGCGGTGAGGAAGTTCTCCTGCACGAACCGGCCGAGCGTGGCAGCGAACTGGTCCTTGCGCTCGACGATCAGCGCGGTATGAGGTATCGGCAGGCCCAGGGGACGGCGGAAGAGGGCCGTGACCGCGAACCAGTCGGCAACGCCTCCGACCATGGAAGCCTCCGCGCCGGCCTGGACGTAGCCGAGAAGAACCCCGTCGGCACCGACCACGGTCACGACGGCGAACAGAACCGTTACCCCGGCGAGCAGGGCAGTGGCCCGCCGCCGCGCGGCGGCCAGGTCGCGGGCCCGCAGTATCGCCGATTCAGGCCCGGGCACGGGTATCCGCGAGGCGGACATCGGTGCGGTAGGTTCCATCTGGCAGCTCCCAGTCAGCCCGCGTGGCAGGCGGAACACGACAATCAGACCCACCAACGATATTGACCAGGCTCACGCCCAGGCCGGGCAGGCTGCGCGCGCCGTCACCGGCGGTTACAAGATCGATTTCTCAAACGATCGGCCCGGGCACCGGCCCGGACGGGTCAGGGCGGCCCGATGACCCTGACACCGATGCCCGGGCCGACCGGGCCAGGCAGGTTGTTGGTGGGCAGCGGCTTGCGCAGGTCGGCGAGCACCACGTGCTGGCCGGCCTTCAGGCCGGCGGTGATCCGGGTCCTCACCAGCCCCTTCGTGCCCACCCTGACCTTGACGGGGTGGGTCCTGCCCCCCGAGTACACGGTGACCGTCGCGGAATGCCCGGAATAGTGCACCGCCGAGGTCGGCACGCTGACCCCCCGGGCCCGCCCGGTGGTGATGGTGACATCGGCGAAGCCGTTCGCGTGCAGGCCGCCGGCCGCCTGGCCGGTAATGCCGATCGTGACGGGATAGGTCACCGGCGAGGAACCGGTATCCGGGGTCAGGCCGATCGAGACCACGGAACCCGTGAGTGGCTGGTCCAGCCCGTCCACGTGCACGCTCGCCTGCTGCCCCACCTTCAGCGCGGGCAGGTCGGACACCGGGACGTCGGTCGCCACCTGGTAGCTGCCCAGCCCGGCGATCTCGAACGCGGTGGTGCCGGCGCTGGCCGCTGCGCCCGGGCTGACATCGACAGCGACCACGGTGCCGCCGATGGGGCTGAGCACCGTCGCGTTCACGAGATCCTGCTTCGCGACCGTGACCTGCGCGGCGTCGGCGTCCGCCGTGGCCTGGTCGGCGGCCAGCTGCGCCGCGCTGGCCGTCCCGCTCGCGCCGCCCGTCGTGGCCGATCCGGACGACCCGCCGCCACGGCCGCCGGCTGGCGTCGCGCCGGCGCCGCTCCGCCCCGCCGGCGTCCCGTCCGAGGCGACCGCCTTGGCCAGCGCGGTGCTGAGCGCGGTGAGCTGCCTGGAGAGTTCCTGCTGCGCGTGCAGCACCGCGGTTTCCGCGGCCAGTACCTGCCTGGTGGCTGCGGCACAGCCGCCCGGGGAGCTTGCCGGCGTGGGGGACGGACTGGTGCTCCCGGCTGGCGCGGCCGGCGGGGAGGGGGGACCCGCCTGAGCCGTCCCGGTCGCGGTCGGCGTAGGGCCCCCCGGGGGAGTCGGGCTGGGGCTGGGCGACGGCGTTGCACCCGCTCCTGGCCCGGAGAGCCCGGCGCAGGCCCGGCTGGCCTGGTCCAGCGCGATCCTGGCCTGGGCCAGCGCGTGGTCGGCCCTCCGCTGACCACGCAGAACCCCCTGCTGAAGCGGCCGCAGCGACGACGCCGTTCCGGACGATGATCCCCGCCCCGTCTTCGATCCCGGGCCCGGCCCAGAAGCCGAGGCCGCCTGGTCCTGGCTGGCTGTGTCGTTACCGACCTGGAGATTCGCCTGCGCGAGCGTGGACTCCGCGGCGGCGATCCCGGCCTTGAACGGGGCTTTGCTGAGGGTGCCGAGCTTCTGGCCGGCGATGACCCGCTGGCCGGCTTTCACCATGACCGACGCCACCGTGCCGCTCACCGCGAACGGGACATCAGCCTGCTGAACCGGGCTGAGCGTGCCGACCACGTCCAGCGACGCGGTCACCTGTGCGGCGGTGGCGGTGGCCAGCCGGTAGGCCAGGCCGGAGGAGGACGCGGTGGCGTAGGCCGTCCCGGCCCCCGCCAGCACGATGAGACCGGTGATGCCCAGCACGGCGATTCGCCGGAACCGCCCCCGGGTGCCCCACGGGAACCGTTCAGTCATGTGGGCGGCTCCTCATTCGGTGCGCAGCGCGTCGATCGGGGCCAGCCGCGCGGCGCGGCTGGCCGGGTAGA
>WNGB01007118.1_pt1 | contig 16230 bp, 13 predicted proteins | sample 5400681 | NCBI WGS metagenome assembly WNGB01 (sample SAMN13153367, study PRJNA577476) | soil metagenome | isolation source: 115 cm soil or saprolite under grassland replicate 2 | place: USA:California | collected 2016-06-15 | reverse complement strand
ATTACTGGATCGGCGGCCAAACGTGGCATGGCGACCTCCTATCTCCGCTCCGGATTCGTCATGCCACAACACAGCCGATTCGACTCCTCAAAACTCTCCACCCCAGGTGGAGTCAAAACTTCCGCTCGGATGTACTAGTGATCATCATTGTCGTGCTTGCCGAGCAAATGCGAAGCGCTTACGAGGTCGGGGCATCGATGGCACGCCTTGAGTGGGTTGAAAGATGATCTTCAACGCGGCAGTCTCAGATCGCGCACTGCGCCGACATCCCGGCGAGCCAGGTATAGAGGGCAGCCTGCGACACCGAAGGTGCTTAACAATTCGCATTTAGCGGTGGTTATCCAAAGCATCGCACATGTCCTGCCCAGCCTGTTTCTATGCAAAGTGCTTCCAATCGACTGTTACGTGCTGTCCTATCATTGGCTGGATGACGGTCAAGCCCGACTGGTTGTTGCAGACCGGGAACGCGCCGTGGACGCGAAGGAAGTCGCTGAGGAAAAAACTCTCGATCTCGTAAAGGTTTGTAGCTCCCAGATTCTGCAGGAGCTGGAAGGAGTGATAGGTGAACCGCACCTCGTAGCGCGCCGCGTAGTTCATGATGCCGTAGTTTCCGGACTGGCCTGTCAGGTGCGCGCGCAGCCTTCGCCCAATACTGTTGTGGGCGGATTCGCTCATCCCGATGTAGATCAACCGCGACTCAGTGAAGGGATACGGTATGCGCAACGATTCGAGGCGGATAAAATACAGCCCGACCATGCCCTGAACGAGTTTGATCGACCGCTCCTTAAGGCTATAGTCCTTCGGGAAGGTGATGGCAGTCACGGAGCAGCCTTCAGCAAAGGAATTGTCCCGGTCGATGTTGAACTAGAAGGAGCGGCGTTGCTCGCCTTGAGCCGATAGGCTCGGGGTGCCGAATCCACGAAAGGAAAGCAACGCCATGAAGACATCTACCATGATGACGAGTGCAATGCCGAGCGCGCCTGTGGGTAAGGCGTGGGAAGAAGTGTCTGCGTCCTTCGATCGGTTCTGCCTGGCGGCCGGGATCGAGACGCTGGGCGCGATGATGGAAGCAGACGCCGAGGTGGCATGTGGGCCACGGCATTCGCGCGGTGAGGACCGGCGCGGTCATCGCTGGGGGCGCACGGTGGGCAAGATCGGCTTCCACGCTGGCAAGGTCGCGGTCGAGCGGCCTCGGGTACGCGGGCTCGACAGGAAAGAACTGCCGCTGGAAAGCTGGGAGCAAGCGGTCAACGAGGACTGGCTCGGCCAGTGGGCGATGAACCTGATGCTGATCAACGTGTCGACGCGCAAGTTCCAGCGGGCTGTCCGATTGCCCGAGGGGGACGTTCCGGCGCTGGCGGGGAGCGGGGTGTCGAAGTCGGCGGCCTCGCGCCACTTCGTCGCGCTCTCGGCTGCACGCATGAAGGAGTGGATGGCCTCGGACCTGTCGAAGCTCGACCTCCTGGTGGTGCAAATCGACGGCATCCAGATGACCGGCGAACTGGTGTTGGTGGCGGCGATCGGCATCGACGGCGAAGGCGTCAAGCATCCACTCGGGCTCATCGAGGGTGCGACCGAGAACTCAGCCGTCGTTCAGGCACTGATCGACAATCTCGTGACGCGCGGGCTCGATCCGGGGATAGCGCGGTTGTTCATCATCGACGGATCGAAGGCACTCTCGAAAGCGATCCGACGGACCTTCGGACGCGACTCGCTCATTCAACGGTGCCAGGTTCACAAGGCTCGCAACATCATGGAGCGACTGCCGAAGCCGTTGCATGCTGCCGTGCGCCGGGTGCTGCGACAAGCCTGGGAGTTGAAGGACGCCGGCAAGGCCGAGAAGCTGATCCGCAATCTCGCCCGGCGGCTGGAGCACGACGCACCGGGGGTATCGGCGAGCATTCTGGAGGGCCTCGACGAAATCCTCACCGTCACGCGGCTCGGCCTGCCGAGAGAACTTCGTCGGGCGCTCGCCTGCACCAACATCGTGGAAAATGTCATGAGCACCGTGCGTCGCGTCTGCCGCAACGTGAAGCGATGGCGATCGGCCTCGATGGCGCTGCGCTGGACCGCGGCCGCCATGCAGGAAGCGGCCAAAGGCTTCCGCCGACTGAAGGCTCACAAGCAACTTCCGGCACTCCGTGCCGCCCTGGAAGCACATCAGACGAAAAGCTCAACCCACGGCGTCCTTGCTCGCCAAGCCGACGCCGCGTAACGTCAACCTCGGCAGCGTCCGCTTCTCAATGTTCAACAAAGAGCGGGGCATCCCCTCAGCAAAGCCGGGGGCCAGAGGATGACTTCCGAAGATAACAAATCCGGCTCGCAGGTCATTAGCGAATTACTTGATTCCCTTCAAGGCGATCAGGACATCGACGCAGGTACACTGACCGCGGTGCGCGAATTGTTCGAGGCGGGCACGCTTTCCAGAACGCGCTTGCTAAGCTCTCTCGCAGCACTCAGGACCGACGCCGTTGCACTGGCGACCAATGCCGCGCCCGATGTGGACGAGCCCGACGATGATTAGGCTGCGCAAGCTTGACATAAGCGGGTTTCGCGGGGCGCGCTTCGATCTGCCTCTGGATTTCACCAAGGACCACCGGAGCGTCTCGATCTTCGGTGAGAACGCCACCGGCAAGAGCACTGTCACCGATGCCTTAGAATGGTTCCTGCTCGACAAGATCGAGCATCTTTGGCGTGAGGACTGCAACGAAGCGGCGCTGCGGAACGTCCTTCTCGGCGACAAGGATTCAAGCGTAGTGTCGCTTGAATTTAGCGATGCCGGCCTGAACGGTAATAAGACCCTGGGGCCGGACCTTAAGACGGCAGCCGCTAACAAGTCGGCGGCGTTCAAATCTTTCCTAGAGAAGGTGGCGACCGAGCGCATATTTCTGCGTCACGCGCAGATCACAAATATCGTCGCGAAACGCAAAGGCGAAAAGAGAGAGTGGATCGCCAAAATCATCGGCTATCAGGCCATCACCGATTTTCGAGGCGCCATCCAGTCCACCTTCAACGCCCTTCAGAGAGACCCATCGTACGGGGCCGCAAAGCAGCTTGCCGACAATGCCCAGAATGAGCTGTTCAAGATCGCCAGCGGCATCATCGCTTCAGAGCACGAACTATTCGACAAAGCGAACGAGCTCATCAAACCCTACGGGCTCGCTGTCACGATCTCCGACCGGCTAACTTATCGGGAGGCGCTGCAGCAACTGGGCGGCAAGATAAGCCAGCCTGAAGGCGCGAAGATCAAATTCCGTTTGGAACAAATGAGGAAGGAGTGTGACGCCTTCAGCGGCAGTGTGACGACACTCCTGAGCGTAATGGATGCCTTTGTCCTCCCGTATAACGAGCTGACGGAGGACAAGAGCGCCGTGAGCCAGTTGAATATCGGGCAATTCCTCACCGCGGGCCAGACCGTGATCGAAGCCGGTCATTTTAGCGAGCAACGATGCCCCTTCTGCCTCACACCGTACGAACTTGAACAGCTGCGTGAGGAGGTCGAGGGCCGCATAGAGAAGATCGCCCAGATACGAGGTAAGTATGAGGAAGCCAGAACGCTGAAGGCCGCATTCATTCAGGCCGCGGACGCGCTGATCGTGGCCTGCAAACCTTTGGCTGCCAACTACGGCGGTCTCGAAAAATTCAAGACCCTGACCACCGAGGCGGTAAAAGCTCTCGCCACAATAAACTCATGGGTGACGGCAACCAACAATGGCTTCTCGAACTTCCAACCAGTCATGTTGGCGCAACAAGACGTGGACGCGATCAATGCTTTCGAGGCGCTCGTGAAATCGCATTCGACGCTCGCGAAGAGCGAAGGCGAGGCGCTGGAATTCAGTGAACAGGAAAAGCGGCTGGTCGAAACGATCGGACAGGTACGGGATCTGGAAAAGCAATTCGACCAATATCAAAAAAACACAGCGATCGTGCAGGTCTTCGAAAAGCAAATCCTAGCGCTCACCAACATGTTTGATCGCTTCGTGCCGGTGCAGAACGCCACGCTCCAGGCCGTCCTCGACAGGATCAGCAAAGACGTTGGTGCCTACTACACCGCGCTGCATCCGAAAGAGAACGTGGACAAGGTCAGGCTAAGCGTCGTAGGCGAAGAAGGCATCGAGTTTGAGTACCAGTTCCACGGTACGACGACCTACCCGCCGATGAAGTATATGAGCGAGTCACATCTCAACAGCCTTGGCATCTGCCTCTTTCTGGCTTCGGCGAAGCTCTTTAACACCGCGAGCCGGTTCCTTGTGCTCGACGACATTGTCACAAGTTTCGATCTCGGCCACCGCAGGCGGCTCCTCCGGCTCATTAAAGAACAATTCGGCGACTGGCAGATCATTCTTCTCACGCATGAGCGCCTCTGGTTCGATTTAATCCAGAAGGAACTTTCCCAATCCGGCTGGCTCTTCAAGGAAGTCGAGTGGGACGCGGAGAACGGGATTCAGCTTTCGCCAAGCACCGCTGATCTGAGAGTTTTAATCGAGCAGAAGCGCAAGAAGCACGACGTGTCCAACGACATCCGCAAACTTCTGGAAGCCTCGCTGAAAGAGATCTGCCACACGCTTGAGGTCAAGCTGCCGTTCCGATTCAATAACGAGAACGAGCGGCGCATGAGCGGCGAATTGCTGAGCGAGCTGCGCGCCACGGTCAACCGCAAGTGTCCGCCGCTCAAGGGGCACGCCAGCTTTGCGAATCTTGAAGGCTCCAACCTGATCGTCACGGTCGGTTCTCACGATAATCCGACAGAGACGATCACCGGCGGCGATATCGACGTGGCGCTGGCCGACATTGCCGTGCTGACCGATCACTTCACCTGCCAGGACTGCGGGAGATGTGTGGAGGCCAAGCGGCAAGTGCCTGGGCAGGACAAGATCGCGTGCAAGTGCGGCAAGAAGCAAATCGACTGGAAACAATAATTATCGCATTACGTCGGCTTGTGGCAGTGCGCCCCGAAGGCGCGAAACACCTGTGGAGGAGGGATTCCACCCGGATAATTGTCGATAGTTCCGGACGCTGACGAGCGGTTCGGTCGGGTAACTGGCTGGGCTGGAGCCTCGTGACAAAGGTCACCTTGGGTGTTCGGGGACGGTCTCCAAATCAAATACGATTACGTATTGGTCAGGCATGTCATGAGCCATCACGAGACCAGCACAGACAACGGTGTGGACACAGCCATGTTTGGTACAGCATGACGTCGAGCACCTAGGTTAAGTCGTCCGCGCTGGCCGTTCCGTCTACCACCTGACATCCAATCCGATTACACATCGCCCGCAGGCGCGCGCTGTCCTGGTGCCGCAGGATGCGTAAACCTGACTTAGTGTCCTTTGCAACGTAAGTGGCTTTGTGAGGGTCATAATGAATTTGAACGACGACGCGGCTGGGGAGGGACCTCTTAGCGCGCATAGAACTAGCTAACTCGGCTGGAGTTCTGGGCGTGGCTTCGGTAAGGCTTCCTGTTGGTTGAGAAGGGCGCGTCGGGCCGCGGTCCATCTCAATTGCGCGTTTACGGAGTGCCTCACCCCCGTCGAGATCGGTATCGGGTTCAGATGAGACCGACGTGGGCGGTGCTGAATGGACCGGCACTGAACCGCCTAGCTCGGCTGGTGTTCCTGGCCTGCCCTCAGTAAGGCTCCCTGTTGGTTGAGAACGGGGCGTCGGGGCTCTGACCATCTCAATTGCGCGTCTCAGGAGGGCCTCAATCTCGTCGAGACCGTTGTCCGCTTCAGATGGGACCGATGTATGCGCTGTGGTGGGGACCGGCTCAGGTTCGGCAGGAGGTGCCGATGTAGGCGGTGCTGTCGGGAGTGACACAGGTTCGGCAGTTGCTGATGTAGGCGGTGTGGCGGGGACCGACACTGGTTCGGCAGCGCGTGAGGCACTATCCTGCCCACCGCGCAACTTTGCGAACAAGCGCCTCAAGATGCCCGGAGCGGTGGGTGGTGCGGTATGCACCGGCACAGGTTCTTCGGTGTGGCTTTGCCCAATGTTTCTGGTGAAGACAAGTCGCCGCTCAATGTCACCGCAGGCCGAACACATGAAGGTGTGGTGTTCGTAGCCAGCGATCGGCATGGTGTGGTCCTGGACCACGTGCATCAACTGCATTTCCGCGCCGCACGCCAAGCACTGCATCGCAAATACTCACTTCAAGCTCATGGTGCCGAGGGCTCCCATGGTGTCAAGCGGGTGCTCCAGCGGGCAGCACGCGCATTCTTGCTGTTCGAGTCCAGCCACGATATCGATCAAATCGCCGCTGCCGTAACAGCCGCATTCAATCCACGCACTGACATGGCGTTGGTAGGTATGCCCGAGTTCAAGTCAGCGCGACTGATTGGGGCATCCACCCGGCATACGGCATTCCGGCATGACGACCGCCTATCATCCTGACGGCCAGTTTAAATCGGTGACAGGGGGCGAGCGCTTTGATTGTCTGGCGCGCATTCTGGAGCGCTGGTGGAAGAAAGCAACCCAGGCTGGAGGCATTATCAAGCGCGTCACCGTCGCCTATGAGGCCGGTCGCGATGCCTGCTGGCTGGCGCCCTGGCCACATGACATCGAGGTCCGCACGATCCACCCGTCGAGTGTCCCGGTCTCGCGCCAGGCTCAGGCGGTCCATCCGGGCCGAAAAAAATTACCGGCAGGCAACGAGGAAGCACGCTCGAGCGATAATTAGAGAGGCCAAGGAGCTTAAAAAAAAGCACTAATAATAAAACCTATGCCTTTCCCCCCGGCACGAAGATATTTTCTGCGCGCGCACAGCGCGGCGGTATTGCGACACGGCAGGATGGTGTTTCGGTGTTCGCCTTGTCCGAAATCGAAACAAACACTGACGTCGCCACATTTGCGCCCGCAATAACCATCGGCAATAGTCGGGCATTGGGATCGGGGGCTCGCGTATAGGAGGGTCAAATGAGCTACCGATCACTTGCGCTCGCCGTCGCAGCGTTCTCGTCAATGCACGTTGCGAGCGCCGATGCGCAGTCCGTCTACGTGGCGCCCGGCGGCGTCTATATTGGAGGCGGACCGGTCTATGTGATCCCGGCACCGAACAACGGAGCAGCGCCCTACGTGGCGCCCAGCTACGGATATGAATATGGACCGCCCGTTGTGGTGGCGCCGGCACCCGCAGTCGTGGCTCCGACGACGGTCTATGGGCCGAACGAAGGCTACTACGGCGCGCCGCTCTCGGCCTATGCGGCCGAGCTGCTGCCGCGGCCGCCCGTGGCCGTGCCCTATTACGGGAGCGGTCGTTGTGTCGCCCGCTACGGCTACGGCTACCGACAATCCTGCTACTAGGCCACGCAACGCGATGGGCGGCCCGCATAGGGGCAGGCCCGCCCGTCGTTGCTGCGCTCGCTCGGAGGGCCCTTCGAGGTCGGCAATCAGGTGTTGATCTCAAGCCCCCGCAAGCTGTTGTCAAAAGCAATGGTGGTGAGCGTTGCGGAACCGCCGGGACAAGATTTCGGCAGGCAAGGTTGAGAGAGGCGAGCGCAAGCCATCAGCCAGCGGTCGGCCAGGATGTGTGCTGCGCCTGGGCGTAGAACCCGAGTAAAGCAAGTCAATATGCGTAAAAACGACATTCGCTCGCAGACCGCGTCGGTTCGGCTGTCGCGAGATCAAAACACGGAGACGCCCCGGTGGTACGTGTTCTGGAGCGGGCTTTCTCTGGTCTGGAGCCGCCTTGAATCCCGACCGGCTTTTGTTTTCGTCTTACTCTCGCTTGCATTTGGGTCGGCCATCAGTGTTGTCGTTCCACCGCTTCGTGGACCGGATGAGATAGCTCACTTCCTGCGCATTTACTCCTACACGCGCGGGGAGCTTCTACCCACCACGGAGGTGGATGGTCGCAAGGGAATCTTCATCGAGCGCGAGCTGTACACCCAGCTCTCGTTCTTCAAGAACGCAGGGGAACACTTCGGCCGGAACAGAGAACAGGGCCTTCGGTACAGCGAGATAATGAAGGAGTACCCGCATCCGGGCGGCACACTCCATGAGGAGGAGCAAACCACGAAATTCATGCCCTTCGCTGGCACCGAAGGCTACAACCCGGTCGCCTACGCTCCATACATTCTGGCGGCAGCCATTGGAAATCTGCTCGGGCTCGATTTTCCGAACATGCTGCTCCTGATGCGCTTCTTGGGCCTGATAACATTCACGGCCGTGGCGGCGTATGCCATCAAGCTCACTCCGACACTGAAATGGGCCTTTGTGCTCATCGCGATGCTGCCGGTATCGATTTACAATCGGTCAGTGCTCAGCGCCGATGGTGCTGCGCTCACTTACGCACTAGTGATCACAGCGCTTTGTTTCAGCGCCGTCCAGCGATCTGGGCGGGTCTGGGAGCGCTCGCTGTGGATGACGCTTTGCACGCTCAGCAAACAGCCGCAGATCGTGTTCGTGCTGTTGGAGTTGATGGTGTGCCGGATGACGGGGCGGCGGCGGTGGAGCAGCCTAGCGCTCGTCGTGGTCCCTAGCTTCATTTTGTCGCCGCTATGGGTACTGGCAGTGTCCGCCGATGTAGCGGCGTGGCGTCTTCTTGAGGGAGAAACCCACCCACGCGAACATTTCGATCCGCTATGGAAGCTCGCTTACATGTGGGAGCACCCACTCCACTTCCCGCTGGCTGCATGGACGGCTCTGACTGTCTGGGGAGAGCCGCTGTGGCGGGAGCTGATAGGCATCTTGGGATGGCAGGATATTCTGCTTCGGCCGTGGACTTACTTCGTGCTCACGGTCATTCTCCTACTCGTGCCTTTGCAAAAACTGAATTTGGACGGTGCCGTGCGTGCACGCGTGGCAGTCATAACGGGCCTTGCTGTCCTGGGCTACGTTGTGACGGTGTATCTGATCTTCTTTCTCACCTATACGCCGCTCAATATCGACCACGTCCGGGGCGTCCAAGGGCGTTACTTCGTCATTGCTCTGCCAATGGCTGCTATCTTCCTCGCCTCGATGACCAATGTCGATTTACCTCGTGGTGTACTCGCGACGACGGCGATTACTGGATCATTGCTTTCGGGAATTACGAGTTTCAAAGCACTGCTGGAGGCGCATTGGTCAGTGCCGTAAACTCCAGTGCCCGTAGCCCTCTCAGAAATGCAGTTTTCGAGGTTTAGTTTGTAATCGTGGGTCATCGTCCCGGCCCGGCCCGGCTTCATCGGCAAGCCCGGCTGGGTGCGGTCGAGCGCCTGGATTTGGCCCTTCTCATCGACCGAGAGGACGACGGCATGGGCGGGAGGATCGACGTAGAGGCCAACGACATTCTCGAGCTTCTCGGCAAAACTTCGGGTCCGTCGATAGCCTGAGCCCGAGCGCCAAGTCGAGAAGCGCTGCACGGTACCGCCCGCTCACTAATTGAGCGAAATTTGGTAGCATCTGGATCAATCCCATACGGATCGTAGTGACGTCGAGCACTCATGAGTACGACGGTGCGCAACTGTACGAGAGATGAAGGAGGGCTTTTCGAGGTCGGCAGCCAGGCGTTGATCTCAAGCCACAGCAAGCTGCTTCCACCATCGCATTGACGGGCGATACCAAAAAGGCGAGCTTGATATGTGGGAATGCCGGGTGACATATTGGGTTGGCGATCGACCATAACTCTGGGGAAATCGGATGCGCTCGATGAAATATGTCCAATGGGCGGCCATCGGCGCCGTTGCGGTCGCCGCGGCGGGTTTAGCGGCGCGCAGCCATGCCGATCCCATTCCGCCGGGATGGGAAGCAAGCAACATGGAGCCCATCGGATATAGCGGTCTCGAGAACCGCAAGGGCGCCTTCAAGATGGCCATCAAGAAGGTAAACGGCCGTTGGTACCTCTTCATGGGGCATCTGTGGCATTACGGCTGGAGCATTGTGGACGTCACCGATCCGAGGGATCCGAAATTCCTGAAGACCATCCCGGGTCCCGGAAACACCTGGACGATCCAGATGACGCTCCACGATAACATCATGGTGACGGCGCTGGAGAAGTCGTCGCTGGCTTGGGGCGCCGATCCGAACAGGCCAAACGAGGAAGGCGTTCTGATCTGGGACGTCAGCGATCCGATCAATCCCCGACAGCTCTCTCACTGGAAGACGGGGTCGACCGGCACGCACCGCAACTCGTATCCAGGCGGCAGGTACGTTTATTTATCGGCGGCCGCGCCAGGCTTTAGCTCGAACATCTTCGTGATTCTGGACATCAGCGATCCGGCTCAACCGAGAGAGGCCGGTCGGTGGTGGATGCCGGGGCAGAAGGCGGGCGAATCCAAACCGGAAGCACCGGAGGGATTTCATGGACCGGCCAATATCAGCCCGGATGGCAAGATCGCCTCAATGGCTTATTCCCCGGCGGTGGTCAATCTTGATATCAGCGACGCCGCCAATCCGAAGCTGATCGGCAAACTCACGTTTAGCCCCCCGTTCGTTGCGGTCGGTGCACCATCGCTGCACTCGGTTCTGCCGCTGTGGGAGCGGAATTTGCTGTATGTGAACTCCGAGGCGATCGCGGAACGCTGCAACGAAGCGCTCAATTTTGCTGGACTGATCGATAATCGGAATCCGGCTCGGCCGCGTTTGATGTCGCTTTTTCCGCTGCCGGTCCCGCCGAAGGGTGCCCCGTACAAAAATTTCTGCGAGAAGGGCGGCCGGTTCGGCCCGCATAATGTCAATCAGGAGATCCACCTTCCCGACGTCGAGAAGCCCGGCAATCTGATCTACCTGACCTATTTCAATGCCGGGCTGCGCATCTACGACATCAAGGACCCGCTGCTGCCCGTCGAAAGTGGCTGGTTCATCCCGCCGCAGCCGAGCGAGCGCGCCGGCCCTCTGCCGCGCGACCTCGTGACCCAGTCGGAGGACGTCCTCGTCGACACGCGCGGTTACATCTACGTGACCGACAAGCAGTGGGGTCTTTGGATCCTGCGCTACACCGGCCCGGATCAACCCGCCCCGACGGACAAATGATGATGCAATGGCAACGACGCGCCATTCATCGATGCCGACCTTCGACGCGGCGCTGCGGCCAACTAGCCATTTCCCTTCTGGCAAGCGCGGCGACATCTACCATATGGTCTGCTAATGGTGATGGTCCGGCCGTGCCCTGCCCCGCCCCGCCATGGTCAAACTTTGCTCTTCGGGATGTCCGCTCAATGTCTGCATTACCCCCGGGACCTCCACACACTGTCAAACGCTCACGGGCGGTCTAGTCGAGCTTCAGTTCAATCGCCTTGATCACCGGAGCCCATTTCGCAATTTCCTGTTCGAGGAGGCGCCGCGCCTTCTCGGCACTTGAATCGAGGCCGGGCTCGAAGCCCGAGGTGGTGAACATAAGCTGCAACTCCTTGTCAGCCATCGCGGTGCGCGTGGCCCGAGCGATCTGCTCAATGATGGCTTTCGGTGTCCCCTTCGGCGCGAACAAGCCGATGAAATTCTGCGAGGTGAGGCCCGGCAGTCCGGCTTCGCCGACCGTCGGGATCGCCGGCACGGCCGAAAGACGCGTCGCGCTTGTGACCGCAAGAATCCGCAGCTTGCCGGTGTTGTGCAGTTCAATCGCCTGGCCGGTCACGCTCTGCACGAGCATCGGGATGTGCCCGCTGATGAGGTCCGTCAAAGCCGGCCCCGCCCCGCGATAGGGCACGTGCGCGATCTCCGTGCCTGTCTGCAACTTGAGCAATTCGCCAATGAGATGATTGACTGAGCCGACGCCGGACGACCCGTAGGACAGCTTGCCGGGGTTTGCCTTGGCATAATCGACCAGTTCCTTGAGGGAGTGGAACGGCTGCGACGGATGGACATCGATGAGGGTCGGGTTCCGGCCGAGCACTGTGATCGGCTCGAAATCCTTGACCGGATCGTAGGGCGACTTAGTCGACGCGATTGGATTGATGACGAGGCCTGCGTTGCCGCCGAGCAGGATCGTGTATCCGTCAGGGTTCGCGCGCGCGACCGCGGCCGTTCCCAGCGAACTGCCGGCGCCGCCGATGTTCTCGATGACGATGGTGCCGAGATGCGGCTTCACCTTCTCGGCCCAAGGGCGGCCGGTGGCGTCGAAAACGCCGCCCGGCGGAAAGGGAACCACGAGCCGGATCGGCCGCGCCGGATAGGTTTCCGCGCTCGCGACGCGCGTGATGGCTGGCAGCGCGGCATTCGAGGCATTTTTCGAGGCGCTGGCTGCGATGAATGGCTGCGATGAGTGAGACGGCGCGTTCAAATGTTCGACTCCACTGTGGTACGAGCCCATGTCTCGGCGGCCGGCGCAAAAGGGGGCAGCACAGCCAGGCGCTCGGCCGCTTACGCGGTGGATTTTCGACCAAGATTCACCTGAAGACTGATTTCGGCGGATTGCCAATCGCCTTTCATCTCACAGGCGGTGAGGCCAGCGACAGTCGCAATTTCGAGACACTGCTCGACATTGGTCCCGCCGCGTACTGCTCTTGGTGACAAGGGCTACGATTCTAAATCGAACCGCGAGGCTGCGCGCCATATGCCCGGCAATCCCGTATCGAACCAACACCAAAAACATGCCCGCTTTCTTTCCAAAAGTTCTCTACAAGCGCCCGTATCGAGCAAACAGTCGGCAAGCTCAAACGATTCAAGCGCATCGTGTTGCGCTGCGAGAAGACAGCGCGGAATTACGGTTCGTTCGTCCCGCTTGCCTGCGCATTCATCTTGATCAAATCCGTCCACAGCGACAGGCTACGAGAGAAGCTAAAAGCCGGCGCAAAGCTGGAAGACTTTGCAGTTCAAAAGAACGTCCCTTCCCGCAAGGCTTCCCCTAAAAAAATCAAGAAGCGTCGCAAGGCCAAACGCTGATCAACTCCTAGCCACCATTACAGCGTCACCAGCCTACGCGGCATCCGTTGCTAGTTCGATCGGCTCGACGACACAGGCGAATCCCACTTTGCAATATCCGCCCGTCCAAAGAACGCGCACCGTTTCGATCCTATTTCAACGTGGGTAGAGCTATGCCATGGGGATAATAGGTTGCGAACACAAAGACGGCAGCGAACAGCAAGGCGGTCAGAATTGCGCCAACGAAACGGTGCCCAAACATTATGAAATTAGCGATGAGCGCCGCGATGAACGTGAAGCCTGAAAGCAGCGCAACGTACCCCCAATTTACAGAGACCCAATCTATTGACATGCTTTAGCTCCTGCGGACTTCTGATAAGCTCAGTCTCCCGTTGACCGCGCATTCTACTCCTCTCAACGCCTGTCGACCAACGTAATTTGGTCCTCCAAAAACGACTTGAACCACTCCGACGATAGCAAGATCCCCCGCGTCAAACTCATCAACGACGCCTCCTATGCGCGGACTTTTCCCGGGATGTCGCCCTCAGCCTCACGAGGCCTTCTCAATCAGCGTAGAATCGTCGTCACTGGTGCGCGAGCTATTTACCCGCTTCGACACCGCCAACGTTGCAACACGTCGTTTGCCGCCGGTTTCAGTAATTCCAAACCCGCCGCGCCGTTTAGCCACGGCTCAAAATGCTCTTTGTCGAGGATGACCGGCATCCGGTCGTGCGCCTCGCCGACAAAATCATTGGGCGCCGTGATGATCATTGTGCATGACTTCATCGATTCGCCAGTTTCCCTGTTCTTCCATTCGTCCCACAATCCGGCGATCGTCACTCCCCACCCGAAGTCTCCGACGCTCCCCCTATCGTTCTGAGCGAAGCGCCCGCGCCCAGCACGCCAGAAATTACCGATGTGGAGCCTGCCGATGCGCCCTGACCGGAAAAGTTATTCCGAAAAGGTGCATAGTTTTTCTGTTCCCCTAAGATCGTTGGACGCAGGCCATGCCCTGGGAGATGGAGAGTCTGGCCCGAACTTCGGCATTGTCAAGTTGAGGTGTTTTACTTGGAAATAGGCGAAATTCTCGAAACTCGTGGCCAGCAATTTGAATGGTTTAGCAGTTTGGCCCGACGCGCAAAATGGTCTCTACTTTGCCAACCTGACAATGCCAGTCTTCTTGATTGATGCCTGTGATGCGGCCAAAAAATATCAATTTTCAAACTAGACACTATCCGCGCACCAGCTTCACCTGTGAAAAATAGGGGCCGCCAATTGAGGCGCCTTTACAAAGCGCGAGTTCTGGGCGCATGACCTGCATGCATTCGGAACGCCTCCCTGTGGGAGAGGGTTGGCCCAGTATGCAACCGTCAACGGAATACCAGAGATTTGCGGAGGAATGCCGCCGTCTCGCACAAATTGCCCAGACGGAGCGCCACCGGAAAATCCTGGAGGAAATGGCCGAGGATTGGATGAGGCGCGCAGAAGAGAACGCCCGGAAAGGCTCGCGTGAGCGTCCCGCCGCGGAACGTCACACTCTCGGCGCCGATGAACCGCAGCGCTACGCTTATGACCCGTCCGGCGTCGCGCGTGCTCTGGCAAGGCCACTTTCTAACGACCGAGACGATCATTCGCCGAAAACGGCGCTCGAAGAGGGCATCACAGGGGGACATCCTGTCGACCGGGATGCCGCCGCCTCGTTTCAAACTGCTCATTCGAGCAGTGGGCGACACCCGCCGCCAACCGCCGAGCGCCGTGACGAGATCATGAGTGACCATGATCTCAAGCGGCTTGAAGCCAGCCTTCGCTGGCTGCAGCGCCAGGAAGTTGCTACGCGGCTCCCTCGTGCCACCCCTTTACCTCCCGTGCCGGGGGCCGCTCCCGTCGATGCAACAGGCCGTCGTCACAGCAGCGAGATGTTGGTCGAAAGTCTTCGGGCTCCGCGCTCGCAGGAGCCCGAGCGTCTGGCGCCTCCGCTTGCAATGAGGTCGCGCCGCGACAATCTACGCTGGCCCCTTGGCATCGTGGTGTCGAGCTCAGTGAGCGTCGCCTTTGGTTATGGACGCCCGGTATATGCATCTGCCGGCCACAATGGTCCAACTGCAGGATGTATTTACAGTCGAATTGGTGGACCGCCCTACCGAGCCGTTCCCACAACGGAATGAAATCATCGCGGTGGATTGTGGCGTGTCCTGCGATGCTCCGACCCTCCATCAGCACCGCAGCATCAGAGGAAATGATGGCGCCGACTTCGCCAGCGGCGAACTTGCACTCCCAGTTAATGCGAGTCTGGGTGAGCGATCCGTCTTCGTTGTCAAATCGACCGGATATACTCGCGCGGAAGATGCGGTTCTTGATTGTCAGATTCCGGAACTTAAGGGGCGCGAAGATGACATCGTTTATCACGGCCCCGATCCTCCGGTTCGGGTTTGGTGCGCCTGGCACACTAAACCCGGTGGGGCGAAGCTCGTCGGGTAAGTCCGGAAATGTCGACATGCCTTAACCAATTCCTGAGCTCAGGCATCAACGACCGAGAGGACGAGTATGGCGGCTCGCTCGCCAATCGAGCGCGCTTCCTCCTCGATGTCATCCAGGCGATCCGCGCCGAGGTCGGAAGTGCTTTTCATTTGCAGGTCAAAATCAGCGCCATTGATTACAATAATGTCGTGCCCTGGGAAAAAAGGGGCAACACACTCGCGGACAGCGTACAGGTGGCCAAGTGGTGCGAAGGTGCTGGCGCGGACGCTATTCATGTCTCCATGGGCAGCCTGTCCATGGCGAATTCGCAAATCCTCGCACAAACGGAGCGGCTCGGGGCAGTCTTGTGAGATACCGGCATGGTGCTACCGTCCGTATCCATGAAGCACCTGCTCATACTCGCCGTCCACCTGTTGGCCACCATCGCCAAACTCGTGCGCCCGGGCGGAGTACGCGCCGTCGTGGCCGAATCCTTGTTGCTAAAGCACCAGTTGCTCATCAGTAGTCGCGCACGGCGACGGGCGCCGAATCTGAATTCGTTCGATCGCATCGTCCTGGGTCTTGGATCACTGTTCGTGCCGCCAAGCCGAACCCCTAAGCTCGCGGTCATCCTGAAGCCCAGAACCTTGTTTAGGTTCCACGAGGCGCTCAAGAAATGCAAGTATCGGTGGCTCTTCTCGTCGGCAGGTCATCGGCGCCCCGGCCCGAAGGGGCCGTCGAAGGAACTCATCGACGCGATCGTCGAGATCAAACGCCGCAACCCCCGCGTTGGCTGTCCCCGCATCGCACAGGAGATTGCGCACGCCTTTGGCATCGATATCAACAAAGACATCGTCCGCCGGGTGCTCGCGAAACACTATCGACCCGAGGCAGGAACCGATGGCCCGTCCTGGCTGAGCTTTATCGGGCATGTGAAGGACAGCCTGTGGAGCGTCGATCTGTTCCGCTGCGAATCGATACTCCTGCGCAGCCACTGGGTCA
>WNGB01013657.1_pt1 | contig 16231 bp, 13 predicted proteins | sample 5400681 | NCBI WGS metagenome assembly WNGB01 (sample SAMN13153367, study PRJNA577476) | soil metagenome | isolation source: 115 cm soil or saprolite under grassland replicate 2 | place: USA:California | collected 2016-06-15 | reverse complement strand
AGGCCTGCAGCATCTCGTTGATGACGCCCTCGACCACCGGCCGCACTTCCGAGGACACGAGCTTGTCCTTGGTCTGCGAGGAGAACTTCGGGTCCGGCACCTTGACGGACAAGACCGCGGTCAAACCCTCGCGGCAATCGTCGCCGGTGAGCGCCACCTTGTCGCGCTTGGCGATGCCGCTTGCTTCCGCATAGCCGGTGACCTGACGCGTGAGCGCGCCGCGGAAGCCGGCGAGGTGCGTGCCGCCGTCGCGCTGCGGGATGTTGTTGGTGAAGCAGAGCACGGTCTCGTGATAGCCGTCGTTCCAGGTCAGCGCGGCTTCGACCGTGACGCCGTCGCGCTCGGTCTTGAGCACGATCGGGGTCGGGACGATGCCCGATTTGTTGCGATCGAGGAATTTCACGAACGCCTCGACGCCGCCCTCGTAGCGCATCTCCTCGCGCTTCTCGACCGCGTGGCGGTTATCGATGAGCGTGATGGTGACGCCGGAATTGAGAAACGCGAGCTCGCGCAGCCGGTGCTCCAGCGTGGCGAAGTTGAACTCGACCATCGTGAAGGTCTTGGTCGAGGGCAGGAACGACACCTCGGTGCCGCGCTTGTCCGCGGCGTCGCCGGCGACTGCGAGCGGGCTGACCGCGTTGCCGTCGTGGAACTCCATGAAGTGTTCCCGGCCGTCGCGCCAGATGGTGAGCTTGAGCCAGGTCGACAGCGCGTTGACCACCGAGACGCCGACGCCGTGCAGGCCGCCGGAAACCTTGTAGGAGTTCTGGTCGAATTTCCCGCCGGCGTGGAGGTGGGTCATGATGACCTCGGCCGCCGAGACGCCTTCGCCCTTGTGGATGTCGGTCGGAATGCCGCGGCCATCGTCGCGCACCGTCACCGAGCCGTCAGGATTGAGCGTGACGCTGACCGACGTGGCATAGCCGGCAAGTGCCTCGTCGATGGCGTTGTCGACCACCTCGTAGACCATATGGTGCAGGCCCGAGCCATCGTCGGTATCGCCGATATACATGCCCGGGCGCTTGCGGACCGCATCGAGGCCTTTGAGGACCTTGATCGATTCCGCATCGTAGTCAGACGGGTCGAGCGGCTGGCGAGCTGCTTCTGCCATGGGATCCTTTTTGGATGAAGGCGCGCGCGTTGAGCGGCTGGAATCAGAACTCTGGTGTGCCACGAAAATGGGGTGGCGTACAGGCCAAAGTGGTGTGACTAACATATTGTTTTATTTGCATTTTTCAAGGGTTTCGCGGGGCTTTTCTCGAGCCTTGAATCCGCTCCAAAAAGGGCTTCCTCGTGGCTACCCGAATTGCGAGCGGGCGTGGCACAAAGAAAAAAAGGCCCAGAGGGCAGGGCCTTCAAGTCTAGGGAGGAAACGGTCCCAGAAGGGACGTGCCCCACAAAGCACGTGCCGCCGGTCGGTCTATTGATCGAGGTCAAAATCAGCTCTGAGTTGCTCGAAAGATCTTGTGAGTTGCTCGAACCGGAGCCCTGGCGACGGAAAAAATGCGCACGAGCCCACTAAGATGCCACGCCGATTCAGCGGAGGGTCCGATCGATGCCGCTCGACCATTGCCATCCCAATACGCCGCACAAGAAGCTGCGCATTCCCGAATGGTTCATCTCGGACCTGATGATGGATCGCGCGCTTGATGCGATCGTGCGGCGGGCGAAGACGATCGACCGGCGGCACGACATTCCGTATCTCGCCGGCTATAGCCGCAACGGCAAGATCATCTATATCGACCGGCACATGCCGCAGACGATGCGCTATGGCGGCCGCGATATCGACACCGACCGTTACCTCATCCTGCACGAGGAGGTCGAGAAGACGCTGATTGATCAGCTCGGCCTGCACTATCTGCACGCCCATCAGATCGCCTCACGGGCCGAGCAGGCGGCCGTGCGCGCCGCCGGCATCCGTTGGGGCGACTACGACCGGTTCATGCAGAAATATGTCAAGCACATCGGCGACGAGCGGCTGACCAAGGTGCCGGCCGATCTCGATCTCAAGCCCTATCGGGACGAGCACGACGACGATCTGGTCAAGCGCATGCTGGAGTGCATTGAGAACAAGGGGGCCCCAACCGGCATCGACGCCGCGCTGGTCAAGCGCGCGATCGAGCGGCACATGCCGCATCTTGCGTCTGGCCGCGCCAAACCAAAGCGCAAATAGAGCATGATCCCGAAGTGGAAGCCGGTTTTCGGAAAGATCATGCTCAGGCTAACATGCCCGATCAGGCACGCCGACGCACGATCACTCCAGGCGACACATCGAAGACGTCCGCACGCGTTCCGATCTCTGCGAACGCGGCCGGATCGGCGCCGGTCATGAACACCTGGGCGCCGAGCATATCGAGCTCGGCATAGAGCGCACTGCGGCGGCTTGGATCGAGGTGGGCGACCACTTCATCGAGCAACAGCACAGGCGCAAAGCCGATCATCTCGGCAATCAGGCCGGCATGCGCGAGCACGAGCCCGATCAGGAGCGCCTTCTGCTCACCGGTCGAGGCGTCGGCAGCCGGGATGTCCTTGGGCGCGTAGGCGACCACGAGGTCGGTGAGGTGCGGGCCGTCAAGGGTGCGTCCGGCGGCGGCGTCGCGCGCGCGATTGTCACGCAGCACCACGCGATAGCGATCCTCGATCTCGCGCGCGGAATGCAGCGGCAGGAGCTTCTCCATCCAGCCTTCGAGCGCGATCTCGGCGGACGGGAAGGGCGAGGACCGCCGCACTGCCAGCGCGGCCGACAGCCGGGTGACGGTCTCGGCCCGCAGCGCCGCGACCGCAACCGCAAGCTCGGCGGTCTCGTGCTCGATGGCGTCGAGCCAATGCGGATCGGGGCGCGACTGCTCCAGCAGCCGGTTGCGCGAGCGCAGCGAGCGCTCGAGCGCGGCGACCCGGCTTGCATGCTCGGCGTCGACCGCAAGCGCCAGCCGATCGAGAAAACGGCGGCGCTCGGAGGCAGACCCGGCGAACAGCTGATCCATCGCCGGCACCAGCCAGATCACGCGCAGATGGTCGGCGAAGGCGCTGGCCGAAGACACCGGCTCGCGATCGATGCGGCATTTGCGGGTGACGGTCATGTCCTCGTTGGCGGGCGCCTCGATGCCGGTGCCGAGCGTCGCAAGACCGAGCGCGCCCTCGACGTCGGACGCCATCGCCCAGGAGCCGTCGCCTTCCATGAAGGCGACCTCGGTCAGGGTGGCGCGTCGTAGGCGCGACGGGCTTCACCCGAACCTGGTCCCGATACGTGGCGATCTCCTGCACCCCGAGCTCGAGGCACGTGATGCGGAGGGAGGCCACGGCGAGGAGCGTCTCGACCTCCTGCGGGAGGCGGCGGATGCGGGCGGCAGTCATGGCCGAACGGTTCGCGGTGCAGCGCGTGGATGAGCTATCCGTTCATTCGACCTGTGATGCATTCTCCGCTCATTCCCGCGCAAGCGGGAATCCAGGGCCACCTGCTCCGATCATTTGATGTGTCGACGAACGGAAAATTACCCGCTTCTGCTCACACCCGCATCGGCATCAGCACATAGAGCGCATTCTTGGAATCGCGGTCCTGGATCAGGGTCGGCGAGCCCGGATCGGCGAGCTTGAGCACGGCCGCCTCGCCTTCGATCTGTCCCGCGATGTCCAACAGATAACGGGAGTTGAAGCCGATATCGAGCGGATCGGCGGTGTATTCGACCTCGACCTCCTCGGTGGCGCTGCCGGAATCCGGGTTGGTCACCGAGAGCATCAGCTTGCCACTCGAGAGCGACAGCTTGACGGCGCGCCCGCGCTCGCTCGACACGGTCGAGACGCGATCGACCGCCTGCTCGAATTCCTTCTTGTCGACCACGAGTTCCTTGTCGTTGCCGGTCGGAATGACGCGCCCGTAGTCCGGGAAGGTTCCGTCGATCAGCTTGGAGGTGAGCACCACATCGCCGAACGTGAAGCGGATCTTGCCGGGCGAAAGCTCGAGCGTGACCTCGGCCTCATTGTCCTCGATCAGGCGCTGCACTTCGCCCACGGTCTTTCGGGGTATGATAATGCCAGCCATCCCGGAGGCGCCGTCAGGCAACGGCAGCTCGACCTGCGCCAGACGGTGCCCGTCGGTGGCGACCGCCCGTAAGGTCGGCGATTTGTTGGTGCCGGCGGTGTGCAGATAGATGCCGTTGAGGTAGTAGCGCGTCTCCTCGGTCGAGATCGCGAACTGAGTCTTGTCGATCAGCCGCTTGAGATCGGCGGCCTTGAGGCCGAACTTGTGAGTCATGTCGCCGGCGGCGAGATCGGGGAAGTCGCTCTCCGGCAGCGTCTGCAAGGTGAAGCGCGAGCGGCCGGCGCGCACCGCCAGCACGGCGCGATCGCCGGTGCCTTCCAGCACGATCTGGGCGCCATCGGGCAGCTTGCGCACGATCTCGTAGAACATGTGGGCCGGAACCGTGGTGGCTCCGCCCTGGCTGACCTCGGCCGGAATGGTCTCGGTCTCCTCCAGATCGAGGTCGGTCGCCTTGAAGGCGAGCTTCGAGCGGTCGGCCCTGACCAGCACATTGGCCAGGATCGGGATCGTGTTGCGGCGCTCGACCACGCGATGGACGTGGCCGAGTGACTTCAACAGGGCTGTGCGTTCAACGGTGACCTTCATGCCCAACCCCGCTCCCGGACCTCGTTCAAGGGCAACGAAAGTGGCGTGTTGGCGCGAATTTCGCAAGGGTCGAGGTAGGGTTTCAGCTGGTATCCCACACCATCAGGCCGGTCGCGCGCCGGCCTCGCTGCGAATGAGGGGTTATCAAGGCCTCGCCAAACTAACGCGAAGCGGGCCCGCATGGCGGGCCCGCAACTCTTGTGAGGCCAATTCTTGTGAAGCAGTGGCTCAATCAGCCGCGCCTTATTCCTGCAACTGACGCTTGAGGACCTCGATCTCCTCGGCAAGCGCGTTGTCGGCGCCGACGAGGTGCTCGATCTTGCGCACGGCATGCAGCACCGTGGTGTGATCGCGTCCGCCAAAGCGCCGCCCGATCTCGGGCAGCGAGCGCAGCGTCAGGGTCTTGGCAAGGTACATCGCCACCTGACGCGGGCGCACCACGTTGGCGGTGCGCCGCGACGACAGCAGATCGGCGCGGCTCACGTTGTATTGGCGCGCCACGATGCGCTGGATCTCCTCGATCTTGACCCGCCTTGGCTCCTGCGGACGGATCAGGTCGCGCACCTCGCGCTCGGCCATCTCCAGCGTGATGGGCTGGCCGTTGAGCTTGCTGTTGGCGAGCAGGCGATTGAGCGCGCCTTCGAGATCGCGACCATTGTGGGTGACGATCTTGGCGATGAACGCCAGCACCTGTTGCGGCACCTCGAAGCCCGGATAAAGGTGCCTGGCCGCCGCCACGCGCGCCTTGAGGATCTCAAGCCGCAGCTCCTCGCCCAGCACGCCCATCTCGACCACCAGCCCGCCAGCGAGCCGCGAGCGCACGCGCTCGTCGAGGCTTTCCAGATCGGACGGCGGCCGGTCGGCTGCGATGACGACCTGCCGGCCGGCATCGATCAGCGCGTTGATCGTATGGCAGAACTCCATCTGGGTCGACTTGCCCTGCAGGAACTGCAGGTCGTCGATCACCAGCACGTCGATCGTGCGCAACGTGTCCTTGAAGGCCAGCGCATTTTGCGTGCGCAGCGCCGACACGAAGCCGTACATGAAGCGCTCGGCGGTGAGATAGAGCACCTTGCGCTCGGTTCCAGCATTGCCGGCCCAGGCAAGCGATTGCAGGAGGTGCGTCTTGCCGAGCCCAACACCGGCGTGGATGTAGAGCGGGTTGAACATGACGGAATCGCCGGCATGGGCCTGTGCCACCTGTTTGGCGGCCGCGTGCGCCAGCGTATTGGAGCGCCCGACGACGAAACTATCGAACGTCAGGCGCGGATCGAGCGGTGAGCCGCCGAGCGCATCGTGCGCGTTAGAAGCCGGAGTCGACAGTGACCGCGGCTCCGCGCCAAATCCGCGGTGGTCGCGGAAATCGGTGCGAATATGCTGCGGCTCGGCCGGCTTGACCTTCGGCGGCAGCGTCCTGATCACGGCCGAGCGAACGGTCAATTCGATCCGGCCCACTTCGGACTGCTCGGATTGCCAGCATCCCAGGAGCTTTTCGGCATAGTGCGACTGCACCCAGCTCTTCAAAAAGCGCGTGGGTACCGACAGCTTCACTGTGTCGCCCTCGCTGCTTTCCAGCTCCATACGGGCAAACCAGCTCGAGAACACGTTTTCTCCGACGAGAACGCGCAGCCGCTCCTTGACGCGCGACCATCGCTCCTGATTGGGGTTCGACATTTTGTGTGTTGCTTCTGACATGGGGAATAAACTGGGGGTTGGTTGGATTCGGATGCTCCCGGGCACGCGCGCGACATCAGTGCGACGTGCGGTGGAGACCGACGGGGTATGGGTGGGAGGGATCATCGCGGCGATCCCGTACGCTCGACGCTCAAGCGCCAGGGGGCGCGAGACCCTTCATGATCGTCGAGTTCGGCAATGCGATGCGCTGATATGACAACCGCGCAAAGCCATCTTTATGGTTAACGGACCAAGCGTCGAAACGAGCGTTGATCAAAGCGTCTGTCTTCATGATGATGCCCCCTTCCGGTCAATGCCGCCGCCGCTACACTGGCCGTGTACACATTCAGATTTCTCGAAGTATCCTTCGTCTACCTTCCGGCACCGCCTAGATTACGCGGCGGTTATTGAAAGCTTAGATGGTAACCAGCGCAGTACCGGATTTCCATCGAGCGGCTTCAAAGTGTGGAGAAACAGGGTAGTACCTCACCGTTCTCATCTTTGAATGAGCTCAAACCCGCAACTATACTGATTTCCGCTGGAACCCAGCGACAATCGAAAACTAGCACGACCCTCCCGGCGCACAAGGCAACCGCCCAATACCTCTGCCCGCTCCTCCCCTCTGAGCCGGCTGACGCGCCCCCCGCAGGTTCGGTTAACACATTGATAATGATCGACGATTTATCAACAGGACTGGGCGCCTAGGGGGGCATCTCAGGGGGGCAGTGCGCGACCGTCGGCCGTGGCGATACCGCGCCAAATTCAAGCCCTCGGCGCAACTATTATGGTAAATAGCTCTGAGGACTGCCGATTTCCTGCGCGATCTTTGAGCGTAACCCGCGCTCTCGACCACTTTTGACACGAATCTATGGCCTAGAAGTGGCGCTTCTAATGATATTAGTCCAAACGCGTGACAGATTTACAACACTTATTGGTCGCAAATGGCCGAAACGCACCAAATAAGCAAAAAAGAAACGCTGCACGCTCGCTATCGCGAGCCCGCAGCGCTCATAGCAAAAGCAAGATGAGGAGCGTTGTTTGGCTATTGGCCAAGCTTAGCAACGCGATGAGCCAGTCGGGAAACCTTTCGGCTGGCGGCATTCTTGTGAATGATGCCCTTCTGGGCCGCCCGCATGATCACGGGCTCGGCGTCATTAAGCGCTGCCAGAGCGCGCGAGCGGTCGCCGGTCGCAATCGCTTCTTCGATCTTGACCACGGCTGTGCGCAAGCGCGAGCGGCGGGACTTGTTAACGATCGTGCGCCGCGCGATCTGGCGGGTTGCCTTGCGGGCTGAGCTGGTATTGGCCATTCGGGAACTCTGTGTCCGATTGTCTCTTTGATCTATGACGGCAAGCGGCGGGCGCAGGCCCGCTGCCGCTAATTTGCGCTGCTTATAAGGGCGGCCCTGCTGCGAGTCAAAGCTCCCCGCAGGTGACGCCCTCAGGCCACGCGCCAGTGCCCCGTCTCCGAAGTTCGTAATACGTCGCAGCAACCCCAGACACGAACTTCGGAAACAGAGGGGCAACTCTATGACTCTAGTGCCGCTTTTCGATTTGAAGTTCCTAACCGAGTTTGCTGCGGGTGGTGTAGGAACTTCAAATCGGCGGCGCTAGGCCCGCACGCCATCGTAGCCGGCGGTCGCGGCCACCCGGTCGGCCGTTGCAAACGGCGCTAGCGGCGGCTTGACCCGGGTCCAGGCCGGATCGCCATGAATGTGGGCTAGCGTCGCCTTCACGCCCGATACGAGTTGCTTGCCATCGAACAGCTTGCGGATCGTCACGGCGGCATCGAGCGCCGCTGTGTCGCCGCTCTTCCAGGCCCGCGCGCACAGGTCGGCGTTGAGGTTGGCGGTGGCCGAGATGCAGCCCGCAAAGCGGCCGGTGCGCGCCTCGGGCAGCGCGGCCTCGGTCGACGGAAACACCTTGAAGCTTGGCGCGAGCGCGGCGGCGGCGCGCGCATAGGCCATGTCGCCGGAGGAATCCTTGAGCCCGACGATGCGCCCGCCGAACATCCCCAACAGGCGCTCGACCAGCCCCACATGCCACGGCAGCCCCGACTGTGCCGGAAAATGATAGAGATAGATCGGGATCGGGCGCTCGGCGGTGGCCTGGATGATGGTGTCGATATAGGCCACGAGCCCGTCGTCCGGCACGCCCTTGTAGTAGAACGGCGGCAGCACCAGCGCGCCCGCGAAACCAACCTCGGCAGCATGGCGAGTCAGTGCCACTGCGTCGGCGGCCGAGGCGGCGCCGGTGCCAACCATCAGGCGCTCCATCGGCAGACCGGCGTCGCGGTAGGCGGTCATCACGCGCTTGCGCTCTTCAAGCGAGAACGAGGTCGCCTCGCCGGTGGTGCCGAGCACGTTGAGGCCGTCGCAGCCGTTGGCGAGGAGGAAGCGCGCAAGCGCTGTCGAGCGCGCGCAATCGGGCGCGCCCGTTTCGTCGACTGCGGTTGCGATCGCGGCGATCACGCCGCTGAGCTGGTTGGTCATGGAGGCTCCTCAGGCTGGAGACGATTCTTCGGCTCAGCCGCTCGCCATGAAGGCAGCGAGCGCCGCCATGTTGCCGAGCTGGCTGTCGTTGGCCGACAGCGGCACGATCTGCACGGCGCGGTCGAGCCCGACCAGGATCGGGCCGATCACGGTCGCGCCGCCAAGCTCCTGCAGGAGCTTGGTCGAGATCGAGGCGGAATGGAACGCCGGCATGATCAGCACGTTCGCGGGTCCCGACAGCCGGCAGAACGGATAGGCCTGCCGCAGCTCCATATTGAGCGCGACGTCGGCCGCCATGTCGCCGTCATATTCGAAATCGACGTGGCGCTGATCGAGGATATCGACGGCGCGCTGCACATGCTCGGCGCGTTTGCCGGGCGGATTGCCATAGGTCGAGAAGGCCAGCAGCGCGATGCGCGGATCGTAGCCAAAGCGGCGCGCGGCGCCGGCCGCCTCGACCGCGATGTCGGCCAAAAGCTCAGCGTCGGTGTACTCGCTGACGGCGGTGTCGGCGACCAGCACGGTGTGGCCGCGTGCCAGCACCAGCGATACACCGATCACGGTGTGACCAGGCTTGGCATCGATGACGTGACGCACGTCGTCGAGCGCGACCGAAAAATTGCGCGTGACGCCGGTGACCATGGCGTCGGCATCGCCGAGCGCGACCATGCAGGCGGCGAAGTGATTGCGATCCTGATTCACCAGCCGGTGGCAGTCGCGCTGCAGGTAGCCCTTGCGCTGCAGGCGTTCGTAGAGATAGTTGGCATAGATAGCGTTGCGGTGAGAGAGCGCCGCGTTGATGATCTCGATGCCGCCGCCGAGCTCGACGCCAAGCCCGGCCGCGCTGGCGCGCACGCGATCCTCACGGCCGACCAGGAGTGCGGTGCCAAGCCCCTGCTGCACGAAGCTTGCCGCCGCGCGGATCACCTGCTCTTCCTCGCCTTCGGCAAACACGACGCGCTGCGGCCGCCGCCGCAGCCGCTCATAGACGCGCTGCAGCACGCCCGCGACCGGGTCGCGCCTGTTGCGCAACTGCTGGCTGTAAGCCTCCATGTCCAAGATCGGCTTGCGCGCGACGCCCGTGTCCATCGCGGCCTTGGCCACCGCGGGTGGGATCGCGGAGATGAGCCGCGGATCGAATGGCACCGGGATGATGTAGTCGGGCCCGTATTTCGGGCGCGTCCCATAGGCGGCGGCGACCTCGTCCGGTACGTCCTCGCGCGCGAGCTGGGCGAGCGCGTGGGCGGCGGCGATCTTCATCTCCATGTTGATGGTGGTGGCGCGCACGTCGAGCGCGCCCCGGAAGATGTAGGGGAAGCCGAGCACGTTGTTGACCTGGTTGGGATAGTCGGAGCGGCCGGTCGCCATGATGGCGTCGTTACGCACCGCGGCGACTTCCTCGACGGTGATTTCCGGGTCCGGATTGGCCATGGCGAAGATGATCGGGCTCGGCGCCATCATCTTGACCATGTCCTGGGTCACGGCGCCCTTGGCGGAGAGCCCGAAGAACACGTCGGCATCGATCAGCGCCTGCTCGAGCGTGCGCGCCTTGGTCTTGACCGCGTAGGCGGATTTCCACTGGTTCATGCCGTCGGTGCGGCCCTGGTAGATCACCCCCTTGGTGTCGCATAGGATCAGGTTCTCGGGTGCGAAGCCGACCGCTTTCAGGAGTTCCAGGCACGCGATCCCGGCAGCGCCGGCGCCATTGCACACCAGCCGCGTGGTCTTGACGTCGCGCCCGGTGATGTCGAGGGCATTGAGCAGGCCGGCCGCCGCGATGATGGCGGTGCCATGCTGGTCGTCGTGGAAGACCGGGATATCGAGCAGCTCCCGCAGCCTCTGCTCGATGATGAAACACTCGGGCGCCTTGATGTCCTCCAGGTTGATGCCGCCCCAGCTCTTGCCCAGGAGCTTGACGCAATTGATGATTTCGTCGGGATCCTCGGAGTTGATCTCAAGATCGATGGAATCGATGTCGGCGAAGCGCTTGAATAGGACCGCCTTGCCCTCCATCACCGGCTTGGCGGCAAGCGCGCCGCGATTGCCAAGCCCTAGGATGGCGGTGCCGTTGGTGATGACCGCAACGAAGTTGCCCTTGGTGGTGTAGTCGTAGGCCTTGCTTTCGTCTTCCGCGATCGCCAGCACCGGCACGGCGACGCCGGGCGAATAAGCGAGGGAGAGGTCTCGCTGGGTCGCCATCGGCTTGGTGGCAATGACTTCGAGCTTTCCGGGACGCCCCTGGCTGTGAAAGAGCAGAGCCTCTTGATCGGTAAAGACCGGTCGCTGCCCGCGGCCGCCGGATCGGTTCGACATCTCAACTCCTTGGTGGCCCGGCCGCAGACCCGCAGCCGGCGGATCGACCCTAGAGCATTTTGTGGAAAAGTGGGAACCGCTTTTCGATGGAAAATGCGGCCGCGAAACAGACCGTCGAGGACGCCGCGTTCGTCTGAAAACGACCACGTTTTCAGCGAATCTGCGGCTCGCGTAGGGCGGAGATTCGGGCGTCGTCGTTGCAGCTCCAGGGCGCGGCCCCATATCCGGTGCGGGCCCTGTGACGCGGTCAGCAATTGAAGCCGTCGGTGCGCAGGCGTATTCGGTACCCCTTACATCGGGCGTGTGGCGATCATGATCCGTTTCCTGTTCCGCTTCCTTGGCCTGCTCTCTATCGCTTTAGGCTTCATCTTCCTGGTCTACGATGGCACCAAGTCGATCGCCGACCAGCGCCTGTATATCAGCAGGGTGATGGACGCCTGGGCGATCGTGAGCGAGGGAAGCCTGGCGCAGTTGCAGCCAGCCCTGCAACGGATGATGCCGGTGCTGTGGGATCCGGTCGCTGTCACACTCCTCGACACTCCGGTCGCATTGGTCCTGGCGATCCTGGGAGCGCTCTTGCTGTTGCTCGGACGCAAGAAGAAGCCGCTCATCGGCTATGCGCGCAGCTAGCTGCAAACCGCGCCGCAGGTCAGATCAGAAAGCGTGAGTGGGACAAGCGGCTGCGCCACACAGATGCGCTGGCCCAGCCGTTCGGCAGCGTTGCGATCCTTACGGTGAGGATGGGCGTTCCGGCTGTGCGGATTGACGCGCCGCCGGGAGGGTCACCTTGCGTTCCTCGCCATCCGACGAAAGCCCGTAGTTGGCCACATGGGGGGCCAGGCATCGGCTATCGCCGGAAGAGCCATAGTTGCAGCTGGTCTGGCGTGCCTGATCCATCGCGCCCTGCAGGAATATTGCAGCAACGCCAAGTCCGACAACGACCAAGACGCCTGCAGCCACGATGCGCGCTTTGCTGGTGAACATGCTTCCCCTCCTGATGTTCCCACCCATTAGTAGCGGTATTCGCATGGGCTGGTTCATGTCTGCAAAGAATTTTTTTCACAGCAGAAGCCGAGCGTATCAAGGCCGCCGTCCGACGGCGCGTTGACCTTCTCCGAAACAAGGAAGATCAACAGGTTAGCTGTGCCGCAGGTTCGCCGTGCCTGCTGGCGGGGTCGTTGGTGGCGATGCGCGGGCCGCGTGGTCAGCCTATATTGGGGACAACAATCACCGGAGACTCCCCATGTTCAGTCTGCGCAACAAGAAGCTCGAAATACCCTCCGCCGCCGATGCTCTCCCTGGCCGGGCGAGCCCGATCCCGACCGCGCACAGCCATTTCCTCAACGGCAACGCGCTGACAGGCCCCTATCCGGAGGGCTATGCGAAAGCCATCTTCGGCATGGGCTGCTTCTGGGGCGCCGAGCGCAAGTTCTGGGAGCTGGGCGAGGGCATCTACGTCACCGCGGTGGGCTATGCGGCTGGTCACACGCCCAATCCCACTTATCAGGAGGTCTGCACCGGGCGCACCGGCCATAACGAGGTCGTGCTGGTGGTCTACGATCCGAGCAAGATCTCCTATGAGCGCCTGCTCCAGACCTTCTGGGAGAACCACGATCCCACGCAAGGCATGCGTCAAGGCAACGACGTCGGCACGCAGTATCGCTCCGGCATCTACGTGTTCGACGCTGCGCAGCGTCAGGCCGCCGAGGCGTCGAAAGCGATGTACGAGAAGGCGCTCAAGGAGCGCCGCCTCGATCCGATCACGACCGAGATCATCGACGCGCCGACGTTCTACTTCGCCGAGGACTATCACCAGCAATATCTAGCCAAGAACCCGGCGGGCTATTGCGGGCTCGGCGGCACCGGTGTGAGCTGCCCGATCGGCACGGGTGTGGCAGCGCAGTGACGGCTCGCGAGCGCCGCAGGCTTCGGACGCAATATGGGCTGCGGCGCTCGGTCTCATGAATCTTCGACCAACGCGAGCGATGCTCAGATTCGGCTATAGTTTCTGAGCTGAGCTGCGATTCGCGAAATCCCGATACGGAAATCCGATGCGGACAATCGAGCGCGTCCTCGAGACCATTCTATTTCAGAGCCGCTGGCTTCTGGCCCCGTTCTATCTGGGCCTTGCCTTCTGTCTTGTGCTGCTCATGGTCCATTTTGGACAGCAGCTCTTTGCCTTCGTGCTCAAGATCCCGACAGCGAAAGAAGCGGATGTGATCCTGGGAACGTTGGGCCTGATCGACCTGGCTTTCACCGGCAATCTGGTCGTGATCGTCGTTTTCTCCGGCTACGAGAACTTCGTGTCGAAGATCGAAGCCGAGGGTCGTGATCGGCCTGATTGGATGACCAAGGTTGATTTTAGCGGCCTCAAACAGAAATTGATGACCTCGATCGTAGCAATCTCGGCGATCCAGGTGCTCAAGGCGTTCATGAATCTCGATCAGGCCGGGGAGATCAACAACACCAAGCTCGCTTGGCTGGTCGGCATTCACGTGCTGTTTCTCGGCTCGCTGCTTGCGGTCGTGCTGGCCGACCGCTGGTCCGAGCATCCGCCGGACGAAAAGCCTGCGAAGCCGGGTTAGTCCAGCAGCTCGTCAGTGGATACCGATGAGCAGCCCAACGCTCACCCCGAGCGAACGCTCGCCTTTGCTGATGGAGTAGCCCGGCTCTATGAACCAGCCATACTTTTTCTCAGGCGACGACCAGAACATGAAATCGGCCATGAAGGTCGTGCCGAGCTTTGCAGACTCACCTGATGCTTTTGTCCAGATCGGCCCAAGGCCAATCATGAACTCGGTCGTTTCGGAAAGGGTGAATGGCTTTCTGAACACCACTTCGCCCTCCCACTCCGAGACCCCCCGTCGAAATAGCCGAGCGCCCCCAATCTCCACTTCCACCCAATCTTTGATCAGGCTGAACTCGACAGCCGCCGAAGGGCCGCGACTGAACTTGCCACCCGGGAAGCCCCATTCACCGGCAGCTCCAAGCGCGATGACGGCGAGCGGTTTTTCCTTTTCTTGGGCCGCCGCCAAATTCGGGGACATGAGCACAGCAATAGCGATTCCGAGCAGTCGCCATTTCGTATTCATTGCCCGCCCTCCGTGGTCCCCTCAAGCAACAGGTATAGGAGTCGAGGACTGGTTTGCAACTGGCTGAGACTTCTGCGCAGCGCTTGTGCGGCACAAGCATTCTGCCGGGTGCGCCCGCTCAACTAGCAATTTCTTAACCATAATCGGGCGTAAATGGCCCGTGCCACTAGTACCCGGGTCCGGATCGGCCATGCGGCCAGTCAGCTTGTTTGTTGTCGCGCTGTTTGCGGCCGCCGTCGGCGGTTGCGCAGTCCTGCCGACGTCACCCGGCGCAGATGCGCCGGCCACCTCGGCTGCCGACCTCGACAGCCTCGCTTATGCACGGCCGGTGTCTCCAGTCCCGGCGCGCGCACAAGCGCAGAGCCAGGTGATACCCGCCGCCGCCTTTGCGGCGGAGCTGCCCTATACGCTCGATACCGGCGACAAGCTGCGCGTGGTGGTGTTCGGCCAGGACGGCTTGAGCAATTCCTATGTGGTTGACGCCAGCGGCGCGATCACCATGCCGCTGATCAAGGGCGTGCCGGCGCGCGGGCTGACCACGGTGGCGCTTGCGCGCGCCGTGGGTGACCGCCTGCGTCAGGGCTTCGTGCGCGAGCCGCACGTGGCGATCGAGGTCGAAGCCTATCGGCCGTTCTTTATCCTGGGCGAGGTGACGGCGCCCGGCCAATACGCCTATGTGCCGCAGATGACGGTCGAGAAGGCGGTTGCGGTCGCCGGCGGCTTCACGCCGCGCGCCTATCGCGGGGACATCGAGATCGAGCGGCCGGTCGCAGGAAGCATTGCGCGGCAGGCGGTGCCGCCGGTCGAGCGCGTGCGGCCAGGCGACACGATCGTGGTCCGGGAACGCTGGTTCTGACGCGAGCTCGCGAGTGTCCCGATTCCGAAGTTCGCACGATTCTGCGGCGCCCTCGTTTGCGAACTTCGGAATCGAAGGACCAGCAACTGATTGATCGAGTGTGGCTTTGGTTCAGAAGTCCGCATCCCGGACTAAGCGGCCAAGAATGATGCGGACTTCTGAACCGCCACACTAGCCACTTATCCGATTGGATTGGACCGGAATGAAGTCCAGCATTCTGTTTTAGCATGAATGTTTTTTAACCGCTTGGTCGGGCGCTTCGCGCGACCGAGATGTCATACCGTTCGAAAAATCAGTTGGCCGCGACCGGACAGGTAACGCCGGGCAAGGGGGCGGCATCACCCTCCTACGATCATACCTAGATGTAAAATAATACTATAACATGTAATATAATACTATAAACGGTTTAATAATACTATAATCCTCCAAATAATACCAGTAAAGCCCGAAGTATTCAGTGGATTAATTGCGGAATACTACTCGGCGTTGCTCACCTGTGACGGTCCTTTGGCCCGCCTGGCGATAGATTGCAAACCGTGGACCTGCAAGGCAGGGCTGCACTAACCTAATGGGGGCTTTGATGCGAAAGCTGTTCTTGCTTGGAATGAGCACGTTCGCCGCTGTGATGCTGGGGGGTGCCGCGCAGGCAGCGGACATGCCTCTGAAGGCGCCACCGGCGGCAGCTCCAGTCATGTACAGCTGGACCGGCTTCTATATTGGCGGCCACATCGGCGGGGCCTGGGCCGACCGAAATGGCCACGACCGGTTCGATGGCGACGGCTGTTTTTTGGAGGACGGGATCTGCTTCGACAACAACGGGTTCGGGCGCAATAACGGCCGATTCATCGTCGGCGGCCAGCTTGGCTTCAACTACCAGATCAACCAATGGGTGTGGGGTGTCGAGGGCCAAATATCCGCGCTCACTAACCAGGATCACGACAGCGCTTGCGGATTCTTCACGCGCACGGACGGTACGCGCGATCATCTGTTCAACTGCAACAACCGCGGTAACTGGGTCGCGACCATAGCGGCGCGCCTCGGCGTGACGTTTGGCCAGACCGGCAACTGGCTGCTCTATGTCAAGGGCGGCGGCGCCTTTGCCGATTCTCGCTTCGGCGTCAGGCTGAGGGACGACTGTCTGGGGGTGTTGGGGACCTTGTGCACCAATGATTTTGCCTTCA
>WNGB01012184.1_pt1 | contig 16232 bp, 14 predicted proteins | sample 5400681 | NCBI WGS metagenome assembly WNGB01 (sample SAMN13153367, study PRJNA577476) | soil metagenome | isolation source: 115 cm soil or saprolite under grassland replicate 2 | place: USA:California | collected 2016-06-15 | reverse complement strand
GCGCGAATGTAAGGTCAACGCCGGGCCCGCCTGACGATCTTCAACCGAGGCAAACCCGCAGGTCACTGGCCTGCAAACCTTGGCAACCTAAACAGGAACTACGCTCTATGGAACAGATCAACCAACCGAGAGGAGACGCTGACGAGATCTCCAGCCAGCAGTACGCCGAGCTTGAACAGCCAGCCGTCCGTACCGATGTACCCGTGCCTATCTACCAGGCCGAAGCCCCTGGACAGCGCCCGCCCGTGACGTTCACGGAAGCTGAAGCGCACAACCCCTTCGCTCTGCTCACTGAGCTGCATGACCATGCCATGGCGCTGCGGCTGCATGAGAAGCCACCCACCTTCCACCTGACTGAGCTGGCCTTGTCCGCCGCGGTGGTGGCCTGGTGGTCACGCTGGCAGCCAATCTCCATGCACCGGGCGTTCTTGGCTGGGGCCAGCCTGGGTGAGGTGGCTGCCGCTGTGGGGACGACCGAGGATGAGGTGTATCGACAGTGGGAGGCGTGGGCCGAACAGCAGTCGAAGTTAGTCATTGCGGGGCGGCGCGGTGTGGAGCCGAATGAGGCAGCCGCAATTCGAAAGCGGCTCAGCGGACCTCTATGTTAAAACGAAGTCACGGCAATTGCAGGGCATGAGACAGGAGGAGCATGCCGAAAACGATAAAAGAGACGGCACCGAGAGTGGCCAGAACTTCGGCCCAAAGCTGAAGCATCTTCAACCGTTCCTGTAACCGATGCAGCTCTTTTGAGTATCCCGTCTGATCAGACACCGGAAGCTTCTTCGTTGCAGCCGATCGGCTGCGCGAGCGAGTGCCTGTAGAATGCGACTCAATTCGCACGCAGATAGTTTCAAAAACGATGACAAGGCCAAAACACAGCAGCGCTAAATAGACAGCTATGATCTCAATTGGTGAGTCTCTCACGAGCTTCATGTGGTGGGAATTGATGAGGAAGCCAACAACCGCAACCAATGAGGCTATAGCGGTAAACGCGGACTTACTCAACCGCGCACGGTAGCTAGCCATTAGCTGATCCGCTTGTTGTTGCAGGTCGTTTGCCTTCTCGTCTTCCATTACAGAAATCAACTATGGCAGCGGGGAGTCAAGAAATCAAGAGCGCGCACTTCGCGGAGAACGTCAATAGCAACGTAAACAGGACAACTCAATATGGAAACACTCACTCTACAGAAGGGAGCCTTAGAAACACTCCAAGTTGACGAAGCAAGCACGTTTCAGCCAGCGGTGCCGGCCAGCACGGAAGCAAGGCTTGCCGAGCAAGCAGAACGTGCCACGGATACGGCAAGAACAGCCGGAACAGTCGCGCTCGCTGGCGAAGGCGTTCAGCCAGCCGCACCAGCATCCCCAAACGGGCGGCGTTATGGTTATCGCCAAGACAGCTCGCCAGAAGTAGTCGCATTGCTCCACCAAGCGCAGGCCGGCAACACTGAGGCATTCGCGGAGCTGTACCGCCTGCACGTTGACCGCATTACGCGCTACGTCTCCGCCCGTATGCGGGACGAAGACCGAAGCGCCATACCTGACGTAGTCCAGGACACATTCTGCGAGGCGCTTGCCGAACTGCCTAGCGCCCACCACGATGTCACCGGCTGGCTCTTGGCTCATGCCGCCAAGGCATACATCAGGTTCGCAAGGTCGGATCGAAAACAAGAACGGGCGGTCAAGGGCGCCAAGGAAGTAGTCAGACGGGAATATGCCCATGGCTATGCTCGGCACCATCCTGGGAACATCATTGCGATTGGGCATGTGATGCTGGTACACGCCTTGGCTCGGTTGGCCCCTCGCCAACGAGAGATCGTGCAGCACCGCTATCTCGAAGGTCAGACACAGAAAGCAACTGCGGTGCTGCTCGGCAAGACGCTCAGTGCGGTACGGAGTGCAGAACATCGGGCGCTGGTGAAATTACGGGACGAACTCTCTGGCAACCCACTGTCCAACGCAGAAAGTTACCACGAACCGCGTCCCCTGGTGCCCACGGTGGCAGTGTAACCGTGCCATCCGTGGGCTACCTCCCAAGACTCCAACTCACAGGAGCCTAGGACTTATGTAAGCACAACTCAATAGGAAAGGACAACAGGCGGGCAAAGTAACATACGCCATCTAAAGTAGTCGGTCTTCATAGTCGGCATTGTGGAAACTAGGTCGGATGGCCGGCAGCTACTCCACTCGTAGACTATCCGGCAAGAACCGATTGATCTCTTCGTTACTGAACGTCATATCTTCGTTAATATTGAGCGCCTTCCGGGCCGATCGACCTTGATATCGGTAAGCAAATGGACGTACTTTTCACGGACGTACCATAGCTCCTTAGCGACGGCGCGGTGCCGCTCGGCTTCGGCATCGGGATTAAAGCTGAGCTGAAAGATAAGAAAGCCGAGGGTCACCGCGGCGAGGGCGCTAGTGGCATACAGCAATGCTCGCTGACTCGTAATGATCGTGCTGAGCAATGTGCCAGAAGTAAGCGCGGTAAGAACGATGTTCGCCCACTTTATGACATCCGCCTTCGCAGAAGCCATCTCGCGTGCCTTCTCGTGCGTCTTGTGTGAGTAGACAACTCGGCCGAAGCTCTCGCGAATGGCCTGTAAGTTCGGATCGGTGCCGAGCGTTGGGCTAGAAGGCATAGGATGCTCCGAAAATCTTGCGCCACTCAGAGGCTGCGTCATAGTCCGCACTGTTCGTTTCGTACTCGCATGCCTTTGTCGCACGGGCGTATGCCGTCTGTGCGCGGCTCAGCCAGGCGTCACCGTAGCTGTAGATTTCTTCGATGCCCGGTATCTTACAGGTACCGTTGGCATAGGCAAGGAGCTCGCGGAGGAAGTCGCGCACCATCCAGTCGTAGTAGGTTGTGCTCTTGTTGTAATGCTCCCACTTCGCAAGGAAATTGGCGGCCCGAAGTTCGAGCGTGAGCGAGGTAATCGGCACAATGCAATACTCCTGCCAGACCTTCATCATCTTGATGAGATTGCGAGTGTTGCCGTTGCTACGCACATCTGAGTTATGTACATACGCGATCTCTGCTGCGTGGTCAACGGTCTTCCAGCTCCCGCCGCTGTGGGTGTTGGGAATGAAGTACCTGCCGTCGTCGAGCTTCCACGCCGGCAACAGCTCGACCGTATGGCCGTTGGTGAATGGCACTACAACGACCTGACCGTCTCCCCTGATCTTCTCGGTTGTGGTATAACGGGACTGCACTACTCCCTTAACGTCTTGCAAAAGCTGTGACTGTCCGTTGCCGCTGTGTGAGTTATAACGCTGGAACTGCGAGTACGGCATCAAGAAGAGAATATCAACGTCCCTGGGCGGGTAAACCTGCGTCCCCTTCCCATACGATCCAATCAGCAGGGCTGTTGAGCCGTCATAGGCAGTGCTGTAGTAGTGGCTATGCAGCTTGCCTGCCACGCCATTGTACTTCGTGGCGGCGTCGTCACGGTGGTGCTTCTCAATAGCCAAGTTTCTCAAGAACTTGTCGAATCTGTTGCCGGTGCTCATACTTCCCTTGTACTTTCCCTACACGGCTGTGCGGCTACTGTCAGTATGAAGCAACCGCGAGTAGTGTCAAGAACATCTACTCAACGGTGCGACCTACCTGAGTCGCGTCTAGAGCGGCCACGTAGCGCCTGAAGCCCTAACGATACTTGCTACTCTGCCTCGGTAGGCACAAGCTCGCCGCGGAATGTCTTGGCAAGGACCGCTTGCGTCGAACGCTTCACGGAGCGCGCCGCACGTTCTACCTGACCCAGCAGGCGATCAGCCGTCGTGAGTAGCTCGCTTGCCCGGCGGACGATCTCCCGTTGTTCTTCGACCGGCGGCAACGGCAACGGCAGCCGGGCCAGCTTGGTTCCATTGATGTTTGATTGGCTTACACCGTCGGTCTTGACGTGGTGGGCCCACAGTCGTCCCCACGCCGAATCAATCCAGAAGTTGACGTACTGCGGCAACGCGACCTCCGGATTGAAGCGCACCCGGATCAGGTAGGAGGCAAAGGTCATGGGTTCGGTGCCATAGTAGACCGCGCTCTTGCCCACAAGCTCAGGGCTGTTCGTCCGGTTGAAGAGAAGATCGCCACTCTGGAGCAGCAGAGACTCGACCTCTCTGTCAACACTCATATATTTGAGGTCCGCCAGGTCGAGTTGGCCATCCTGAATGTTCCCCATGCGGAGGACGGGAATTCCGTTTTCGGCGGTCGCGTCAGAGCGACGCGAGGTGCCGTAATCCAGGATCGTGGCCGAATCTCCAAGTGGTGCAATGACGTAGCTACCCGGAAGTTCCGGCAGTTCAAGATCGACCACTTCCTCACGTCGGCCACGTCGAGTGCGCCTTTGCTGCATCTCGGTCAGGGCGTGTTCCACGCTCGGAGCATCTGGATGACCCTCACGCCAATCAGCAGTCAGCCGACCGGAGCAAGCTGCAGCGAGGACGGCTTGGCGGAAGCGCTCGATTACACGCCGCGCCACACTGAGGTGGTCAAGGCTACTCGACCGTTTTTCTTCCACCGCCCCCACCAACTCCGAGATCTTATCTTGCTCCCTCACACTTGGAACAGGCACCTTGATATCGTAGAGCTGATCTCGACTCAGTCCGGGGATGGCTGTGGATTGATCTAGACGGGTCAGGCCAAGCGACCTCAGCAGTTGCTCAAGAAACTCCATCTTATAGGGACCCGGATCGTCGATAAAATAGGTGGTATCGATCGGCCAGCAGGGTACGTTGGAGAAATTAACCTCTCCAAAGCTACCCTTTCTGCCGATCACGATCACCGGCGCTGCCGTAATAGCGGTGTCATGCCAACCGACGACGCCGTTCGAGCCATAGACAGGCGCATCGCCCCCGCGACGTTGGGGCTGAGGCAGAGCCTTTCCGTATTTAGCCTCTATCACATCGCCCAAGCGAACCATTCGCCAGCCACTCATGACATTGACCCAGTTTCTCCATTGACCTCCAGAAGTCGCTGCATGTCGGCAAGATCGTCGAGAGCGAGCTGAAGCTCCTCCATGGCCTCGGTTATCAGCTCCTCGGGTTCAGGTACCTCGTCCGGGTCGTCGAGTTCCTCATCTCGCAGCCACTTAAAGGCATCGAGCTTGTAGTGGTGCGCCTTGACCTCGTCAAGTGTGAAACTGCGCCACCGATCGTCAGCCGAGTCACTCGTGCTGCGCTTGCTCAGCCCGTTGGGGTCAGCACCAAAGCAGCGCTCGAACTTGGCGAAGTGCTGGGCGGTGAGTGGACGGCTCTTCTTCGTAATCTTTGGGACGTTGGCGCGCGCATCGTAGATCCAGACGCGCTCGGTTGGGCGGCCCTTGGTGAAGAAGATGACGTTGGTCTTGGTGCCCTCGGTGTAGGGCGAGAAGGTGCCGCGGGGGCAGCGGAGAACGGTGTGCAGGTCGCAGTCCTCCATCAGAACCTCAAACACCTCACCGGCCTGGTTGGCGAAAAGCACGTTGTCGGGGACCACGATGGCTGCTCGTCCCCCTGGTTTGAGTAGTGTCATGACGTGCTGAATGAAGTTGAGCTGCTTGTTGCTCGTTTCCACCACGAAATCGTCGCGACTGGGTGCCTGGTTGGCGCCCTTGGTGCCGAACGGTGGGTTGGTCAGGATAACGTCGAACCGCTGCTTAGTGGGCTCGTCATAGATCGAGTCACCGAGGGTGATGTGAGGCTCAACCTGATGGAGGTACATGTTCATGAGCGCCAGGCGGCGTGGGCGCTGCACCAGCTCCTGACCGTAGTAGGTCTTGGTGCGAATACGGCCCGCCAGCTCGCGGTCAAATGCGCCGTGCGTTTCGCCCTTGAGCCACTCATACGAGGCCACGAGGAAGCCGCCCGTCCCGCAGGCCGGGTTGTCCCGGACCCCCTAAACTAAACACACAGTCTCGCGAAACTGTTTTAAAAACGGTTAAATGGAGTAGCGCGTAAGCGCTACTCCATGAAAGGAATTGTGTGTAAAACTGTATGAATAAAACCGGAATAAACCATCCGCCCTACGACCCCCAGCTCAAAGCCACGGTCATCGCTAAAGTCCGAGACGAAGGCATGAATGTGAGCGAGGCTGCTACGCAGTATGGCGTCACCACCAAAAGCATCTACCGCTGGCTTAAGGAGGGTGTGGTCAACAGCGACACCAGCCTGGTGCTGGAGGTCAACCGACTCAAGAAAGAACTAGAACAAGCCTACGCCCTCTTGGGCAGAGCCACTGCCGAAATGCAAAAGGCAAAAAAGTAGCCATCCTGGAGGAGGTCGAACCAGGGTGGCTCCGCCACTTCGCCCACGTACTGGGCGTTCACAGAGTTAGCTTTTACCGCCGGACGACCAAACGCCATGCCCAGGATGGGGTTGCTGTGGAGCGACTGCTAGCCGCTCACCAGGAACATCCCTTCTACGGCACCAGGCGTTTGGCTATCCACCTGGGCTGGAACCGCAAGAAGGCCAAGCGCATCCGCAGTTTGGCTGGTGTGGCCATTCCAGTATCCGCCAAGAGACGCCGCACCCGTGGTGGTGGCAAAGCACAGATTTCGGCTCCGCCGAATATCTTGCAGCGCTACGCCGTATTCCGGAACCAAGAACGGCCACAAGATGGCCAGGACTACAGTGGCATGGTGGAGTCTAATGCTTGGGTACAAGACTTCACTTACTTGTGGTTTCAGGGCAGCTGGCATTACCTGGCCGTTGTACTGGATCTCAAAACCAGACGAGTGGTTGGCTGGGCTTTAGGCACCAGGCACAGCAGCGAGCTAACGCTCGCTGCGCTCCAGGATGCCCTACGCAAGCATCCACCACCAGCCATGCTGCACTCTGACCAAGGCTCAGAGTATCTGAGCCTGCTCCACCAGGAGGTCTGCCAGCGGCACGAAATACAGCTCAGCGCCAGCAACAAGTCCAGCCCCTGGCAGAATGGCTTCATGGAAACCTGGTTCAGGGGCTTCAAGCTAGAGCTTGGGCCACTCAGCCAATTCCAAGATCTAGCCCAACTCCACGAAGCCATTGCCCTGCAAATCCATTACTACAACACAGACAGAATCCACTCCGCTCTTGGCATGAGCCCGGCAGCTTACGCTGCCAGCCTCATGGCGGCTACGCCGCTACAAGCTTGAGACAGGGTGTTGCGGGTTTGGGGCCCTTGACAGGTCGTTAATGGTGAACTGCTTGTGCGTCCGCGGGTCTGGCTTGATGCAGCGGACCATGGTGTCGATCAGTATGCGCGGGGTGAAGTACTGTCCAGCGCCCTTCTTGCCCTCGGACGCCGCCTTCTCCAAGAGACCCTCAAACGCGGCAGCCTTAACGTCCGTGTCCAGCGCTGTCCAGTCGATCTCGTCGACTAACTGCACCAGGCGATGCAAGTTGACAGGGTTTGTGAACCGACTCTGTGCGCCAGCGAAGATGTCGCCGAGCATACCCGGCTGCTTTCCTAGGGTACGGAGAGCATCAACGTACGTATCAAGTAACTCGGTGCCGCTCTGCTTGCGAAAGTAGGGCCAGTCGGTTCCCTCCGGCAGGCTCCGGTCGCGCTCGTCGGCCATCTTGATGAACAGCAAGTACGTTAACTGCTCGATATAGTCGCCGTAATCGATCCCATCGTGACGGAGGGTATGGCAGAAGCCCCACAGTTTGCCTACAACATCGACGCTCATGCGGCAACAAGCTCCTTGTTAATATCTGCGAGCAGCTCTGTCAGGCGACCATCAAACGCGCGGTTTGCACGTCGCCAGCCGCCATGGTCGGACAGGACCGGGATTGTGTCGAAGTCTTCGCGTTCGATGGACAGATTTTGGATCAGATGCTGGCGAATATAGTCCATCCACCGGGCTTGCTCTTCAGTCAAGGTCGCGCGTCCCGCAACCTGTGCAACAGCCGCGGTGACCCGCTCCTCAGCGGTCAGCAACGGCGAGGTGTCGAGGGCGGCGCGTTTGACCATGGAGATGATGTCCACGAGCGCCTTGTGGTGCGTCGCATGGAAGGCACGCTGGAGGTTCGCTTCGGTGAAGTGCTCAGGTGCCTGGGTGAGCGCCTGGCGCAGCTCGGTGAGCGGCTCAGCACCCCACTCCTGCGGTCGAGACAGCAGGATCGAGAGCGCCCGCACGTCCTCGGCCTTGTCATGCACGAACGAAGCGAACGCCAGCAGATAGTCAGCCGGCTTGTACTCCTGGCCGGTGCCGGCCTTGATGAGCCACTCGCTGGAAACGTCGTCGATCACGCCCGGCGCGACGATGAACGTTCGTTGGCCACGCGGGTACTCGACAAGCAACCGCTGAAACTCGGGATCGCGCAGGATTTTCATCGTGGGGCCGAACGAACCCCGTAGCAACGCAGGGAGTTGCTCGGCGAAGGCGCTCACGTCGCCGTCCGCCAGGAACCGCGCGAACAGCTCGTAGGCCTCGCCAGTCATCTGTTTGGCGACACGTTGCAGTCGCTTGGTCAGCCGACGGATGTTGTAATCCCGGTCCTTGTTCTGCCAGATTTCCTCGATGATCGCGGTCGCACTCTTGCCGTCGCCCTCGGGTGGCTCGACCGTCATGCCTGTGGCGCTGCGGAAGTAGGCCAGCAGTGTGCCATCGAAGCAGTCGAAGACGGTGAAGTGCGACTTGTCCGGGTAGCGGTCGCCCTTGCGCGTGCCGCGACCGAGCATCTGCTCGAAGAGGATGCGGGACTTCACCGGGCGCAGGAAGACCAGATACTCCAGATCCGGTATGTCGACGCCGGTCGTCAGCAGGTCGACGGTCACCACGATGCCGGGGTTGGGCCGGTTGCGAAACTCCCGGATGCGTTGCAGCGGCCGGTCGACCCTGCCCGTCACCTTGGCGACGAAGGCGTCGCCACGGCCGAAGATGTCACGTGCCATGTTCACGAGCTGGTCGGCGTGCGAAGTGTGCGGCAGGTCGTTGGCGGCAAAGATCAGGGTCTTGGGGAACCGGCCGTGCTCGCGCTCGTGCTCGTCGGCGTAGCGCTTGAGTTCTTCGAGGATCTTGCGGTTGGAGTCTGGTGCGGTGATCTTCCTTTCGACGTCCGGTGCTTCGAAGACACGCTCGTCCTCCAACAGGTCGAGCTGTTTGACGCCGGAGTCCGGGTCAACCGAATCAACCTGCTCGCCTTCCCGCAGGAAGACGCCGTTCATGCGGACATCGGACCGGACGCGAACCACGTCGTAGTCAACGAGGTAGCCCTCGCGCACCGCTCGCTCGTACTCGTAGCGGAAGACAAGGTTTTCGAAGTAGGCCATCGTGTGAGCCGCCGGCGTGGCCGTCAGGCCGACCTTGATGGCGTCGAAGTGGTCCAGGGTCTCGCGCCAGGTCGATAACTCGCGTGCCGAGTAGCCGCGGTGGCACTCATCGGCGATGATCAGGTCGAAGGCGTGGATCGGGATGTCGAGCTTCTCAGCGTCGACATCCACCGCCTCGTCCCCCACTCGTAGCGCGCGTTCGCCACCGAACAGGTTGATCGTCATACGCTGGATGGTGCAGATGTACACGAAGGCATCGCCGAGCTTGGGACTGGTCAGCAGCGCGTTCGGCATGACATTCGGGTCCCAGGTGCTCCCCTCGTCGAGGTCAGCCTGCTGGAAGCGCTGAGAGTAGACAGGGTAAATCTTGTCGAACTTCAGGCCAGGCTCAGCCTCAAACGAGGAGAACGCCCGTACGGCCTGCGCGGCCAGGGCGCGACGGTCGACCAGGAACAACACGCGGCGGGCGGCACCAGCCTTCATCAGCCGGTACGCCTGGTTGACCATGGTCAGGGTCTTGCCGGTGCCGGTGGCCATGGTGACCAGCATCTTGCGCTTGCGCTCGCGGATGGTCTGCTCAACAGCCGTGTTCGCCTCGACCTGGTAGGGCCGTAAGCCGAGGTTCTGTGGCACGGAAGCAAGAGCGGCAAGCTCAGCGTCGAAGTCGCGGGTCAGCAGCTCGTCCAGGCCGCCCGGCGTGTGGAAGCGGGCCACCTCGCGAGAGCGGTTCAGGCTGTTACGTACGTCGTGGAACCAGAGCTGCTCGCCGTTGGTGGAGTACAGGAACGGCACGCCGAACTGGCCTTGGTACATGGGAACCTGTCGGATGCCCCGCGAGTAGCGCTCGGCTTGTACCAGGACGCCTTGCGGGCCAAGCGTCAACTTCTTGGCTTCGACCACGCCGCGGACTTGCCCTTTATGGCAGAGGGCGTAGTCAGCAGGGCCGTTGGTCGTCTCGAACTCTGTCAGGGCGACGGGCTGAGCCGATTGGGGGATATCGGCTCCCTCGCTTGGCGTGACCGCCCAGCCAGCATTGGCTAGTTTGGGGTCAATACGCTGAGCGCGGGTCGTCCTTTCAGGTTCGGGTGGCATGCTGGGATTTTACCAAGATCGGGGAGCGGATACTAGAGAGTGGGTATATGTCCAGGTTATTGTTGCCGCTTCTTCAGTCCTCGAACCGCTCCGTAGCAGCACCTTCGCGCGTAACAGCGTCAAGGACTTCCTTGAGAGAATGGCAGACACCCCAGTCGACGCCCAGTGGTAGTTCGACAATGAGGGTGTAGACCGCCTGAGCTTTGACAGGGTCCTGGTGAGGAAGGTCAAGGATGCTGTCGAGCACGGCCTGAAAGGTAGCTGTGGCCCGTGCAAGTTGGTCGGATGGTGGATCGGCCGACGAGTGCTCCCGCTCCAGCATGCGCAGCATGAGTTCGGAGCCGAGGTACAGGGAGACGATTTGTTCCGGGGTGAGAGCTTGAAGGTTTGCGTTTGCGTGATTCATGCAGTACGGTCCGTCATGTTACGGAACTAGCATGGCACGAATTGGGTGAGAAAGGCAAGCTCTCTCCTTGATGTAGCGTGGGCTAGCGTTTCCTAGGCCAACCTTTCGCAAGAACGATTCGATATTTGTCCCGTCGTTATGGCTGCCCTTGAGCCAACCCACTTGCCACTCCGCCATTCGCTCCTTGCGAATATGGCGATATTCACCTGGGCTTGGTTCGTCTACATACTCACGCTGCAAAACCAATGCTAGCGGCGGCTCGGCATCTGGGTCGATCTTGCTGAGACGTAGCGCATCCGCATAAGTGGCAAATGAATGTAGCTCGGGATCTTTGCCAGGGACTTTCACCCATACTCGATATTCGAGCACCTCGTCATAGAAATAGCCGCCCCCCGCGTAGACAAACTCGGGATAGGTTCCAACCCTTTCGGGCCTGTAGGCTTCGGGGTACTTCCGAACAGCGTCGAACATCACTTCTCCTCCCCTCGGTCTACCTGCGACGCAGCCTGCGGCCGAGACGCCTAAGAACGCCGTCTCGCTTCGGGGGGTTCATGAGTCGCTCGTACGCCTCCGCTACTCTATTTTTGTCGGTTGCTATTTCAACAAGCTTAGGCAGCCACATAGTCCCACGAGAAGTGTAGGGAGTGGTGTAGTAGTCTGCGTTACTAACCTTGCGGTCAGGTACGACGTCATAGATCTTACCAGCCGGATATTCCCAGATCTGGACCTCATGCTCAGCGATATCACCGTACTCAAAGCTCTCCATGTACCTTTCAAGACCCTTGTCTACTATTTCGCTACCATAGTAGTCACCCTGCTTAGTCTTGTCCGCCAAAATGTATATACTTTTCATGTATTGATATTACCATCCATTCTCCCAAGGGCGATGCTTCGTGGGCGACCCCCCGGGTATCGTTCGGCCCCTTGAATCCTTTATTTGCCTATGATAATGGGGCAGCCGCGCAGACCAATTGCGCGAACCATCTTTATTCTTAGCCGTCCATTGACCGAACGGTTTGATTCGTATCCTGCCTATAACAAACTCGTCGCCATTGAATGGGTTGATTTTCCGTGCGAATGACTTTGCTCCGCCCCAAGCTGTACGTGCCGCACCTTTACTTGTAGTGGCGGCCATTCCCGGGACCATTGATATCCCGGCCCAAATGAGATTGGAGGTCGTAGGGTCATCCTGGTAGTTTTTTGAGGCCTGCGATATTGCCCCTGCGGTCAATACGGCACCTGCGACTGCTATGCATATTACAATCACCGGTCCTACGCATTGTCCCGTCAGGTCAAAATCATTAACCGGATCCCCCGGATACACATAATTATTCTCCACCCCTCCCTCCACCGGATCCACCCTGGTGAACCGCCCCAGGGTCGGCAGGTAGATCCGTGCGCCCATGGCTATGGGCGTCAGGGTCAGGCTGGTTTCGGTTATCTTCTGGTGGCTGCCAACGTAGCCCAAGCTGCTGGCGAGTGTGGTGTTGGTGGGGTTGGTCTGTCCCTGGACCGGTTCACCGAATGGTCCGTAGAGATGGGTGGTGAGCAAGGTACCGCCGGCGTCAGCAGTGGCCATGGTATCGCCATGGATGTTGGGGAGGGAATAGGTCTTGTTGGTAGCAGTGCGGATGGTAAGGAGGACGCCGCCTGGGAGTTGGAGGTATTTTTCGAGGATGTCCCAGTTGGCGTTGCGGACGAAGTCGGGGGAGTCAGTATTGGTGGTGTAGCCGTAGTAGCGATCCCCGGTAAGTTGCCAGTTCCATCCAGTAATGTTGTCGGTCTCGCGGTAGGTGATGCGGTCTTGGGCGTCGTAACCGTAATATTCGGCAGTACCATTGCCGCTGGCGTCGTACTGCTCAAAGCCCACAGACCGGCCGGTTTGGTCGTAGAGCAGACGGAGCGGCGTGGCGTTAGTGCCGAGCTTGGTCATGTCTCCGTGGGGATTGTAGACGGGCGTGTTGTAGAGGGAGCTGGCGGAACTGATGAGGCGGTCGGCGTAGTCGTAGCAGTAAGTGGTGGTCGCGCCATTGATGGTCTGGCTGGTACGATTGCTGTTTTTGCCGCTGTTTGAGTTGTATGTGCCGATACAGCCAGTGGGCGTGCCGAAGCTGTAGCTGTAAGTATTGGAGCCAATGGTGGCGGCCGTTAACCGGCCGGCCTTGTCGTAGGTGTAGCTTTTGCTTTGGCCGAGTTCGGTGCCAGAGAGTATTTGGCCGGATTGGCTGCGAGTGACGCTGTCGCTAAGGGCCGTGGTCGGAGCGGTGTGCACATCAGCGTCGTCAACGGTGAGCCAGCCAACGCCCTCGATGAGATGGAGAGCCGTCACCTGCGTAGCGTTGGACGGAGTCGTAAAGCTTAGGTTGGTCTGCACCCAATCACTGCTCGCAGCCACGTTGCCGATCCAGGCATAGCTGTATGAGCTGTCCTGGAGGGTGTAGCGCAGTACCACCTTAGAGGCGATGTTCGACTTGTAGTAGTCCTGGAAGGTGTAATTCGTGTTGGGGGTAACGGCCACCGGGTTGAAGTACCACTTGGCATCACCATCGGTGTAGCTGGTGATTTCGGTCTTCAGGCTGCGGTTACCGTTGTGGCCCTCGTTAAGGTGGGTAAAGGTGGCGCTGTTGGTGCCCCAGGCATCAGACTGCCAGGAGGCCGGCAGGCTGCCAGAGACTTGGTCGACCGAAGCGTTGGGTACGAGGTTCTTGCCTTGGTAATAGGTAAGGCCGGTGGTTCTGCCTAGCGCGTCGCGGGTGACAGCCTGGCTCAGCGAGCCCGCAGCGGGATACGCAGTATGTGCCAACCGGCCAAAACTGTCGTAGCTAAGCACCGCTTGGTCGGTGCCGTCCAGCTTTTGGTTGGTTAGACGGTTGTAATTGTCGTACACAAAGGTTTCGGTGCCGAGCGGGCTGGTGCGGCTGGAGAGCCTACCGAGGTTGTCGTAGGCGGTCGTGGTGGTGTCGTTGAAGTTGTCGGTGTAGCTGATCGTCCGACCCAACAGATCCAGGGTGGTGGTTATGGCGCCCATGGCGTCACTGCTGGCCACAACTAACGGGTTGCCGTCCGGCAAGGGCATGGTCAGGTACGGAATGGCGGTTGTCAGGACTCTGCCACGGCTGTCATACGTCGTGCAGGTCCACGGATCGTTATTCAGGCGGCTGGCCACTACGCGGCCAACATCGTCATAGATGGTCTCGGTGGTTCGGCCGGTCTGTGGCCCTGCGCCATCGGGATCCGCCTCAGTCTTGGTCTTAATGAAGCCGGCTTGCTTGTAGGCTTCAGTGGTACCAGTAGTACAAGGATTATCTTTGGTCTCGGTAGCTGTGTAGTAGGCATAGTTGGTCGTGCCGCCACCAGGCAGGGTTTTGGTGAGCTGGCGCAGGTAACTGCCAGTTGCGCCCTGCGTTTCGTAGGTACTGCTGGTGGAGAGGTTGAGGCCAGTAGGATCGATGGTGCTGCTTTGGGCGAGGCCGAGTTCTGGGTTACTGCCGTAGCTGGTGGTTGCGGTGGTGTCGCCTATGGTGCTGTCGTAGGTTTTAGCACTGGTAGTCAGGCTGTAGTCAGGCGAGAGGTAGCCATCGAAGTAAGCAGTGGGGCCGGTTTTGCCAGGGCCATCCAGGTGGAGGCTGATGGCGGCAGGGTTGTTTACCGTGGCGTAATCGAAACGGAAGCGGTAGGCTTTGCCAGCTTGGAGCGTGATGTCGGCCCCGATTCCATCTACAGTGTCCGTGCGCCGGCTCCAGCGGTCAAAGACGAGGGTATCGTCGATCCACAACTTTGCGGCATCGTCGTGATAGGCGGTAAAGTGGAACGTCCCGCTCTGCGTAACGCGCAGTTTGCCGGTTGCCGAGAAACCAATGCCATCCATGCCGGTATCTTTGGTGACAGGAGCAGTGGCCATATCTTTGGCGAAGACATAGCTGCCGGCGGAATCGCCAAAGCCGGTGGTGTGGAGCTTGGGTGCGCCATACAAGCTGCTGCCTTTGAAGTTGTACCAGGCCACGGCCGGGCCCCAGAGGTTCTCGTCGTATTTACTCTCGTTGTGCGGGACTTGGCTGAGATAGGTGCTGGTTGGCTTACGATCGGTGCCGAACCAAGCAGAGGGAGCTGGGCCATAGCTATCGGTGGGGCGGTCTTCGTCGTCGTAGATGGTGGTGGCTTTGAGGTTGATGGGGTCGGTGGTGCTTAAGAGCAAGTCTTTGTTGGCGTCCCACTCGGTTGTGGTGGCCAGATTGGCGATGTCGGTGTCCTCGATGGTGCGGAAGAGGCTGTCGTACTTCACCTGCCGGGAGAAGCCGTTGGGTTCGGTGGCACCGGCTATGTGCTGCCTGGTCGAGCCGTAATAGCTCTTATCCAGGGCGCCTGGCAGGTACTCGATGGTGTGTTCAATGCGCGTGGCACCGGCTGTGGCGGCCGGTTGCTTAACGCTGATGGCACGGCCGAGTATGTCGTAGGTAAGCTGTGTTTTGGCAGCGTCGTCGTTGGCACGCACACCTGCCGCAATCGCGTCATTGGCCAGGGCGTCGCGGACGCCCGTCAGCCGGTAGCCGATTGGTACACCGCCCGGGTTCAATACCTGCTCGTAGAAGTAGTCGACTAGCTCGTTGCCCGGCCTGGCAATCCTGGTAAGTTGCCCGCTGGTGTAATAGAAGTAGGTGAAGCGGCCGTCATTGGTCTTGACAGCGCAGAGCATATTGGTGGGTGCGTTGGCGTCATAGCCGGCAGGTGCGCTACCACAGTTGGTATCGCCGCTGTAGTAAACCTTGGCCCAACGGCTTTGGTCTACGCCGTCGGTGATCTGGGTGAGCTTGGCTGGGGTACCTTCGTAGGTATACTTGAGGGCTGCCGGGTTGCGGTCATCGATAGGATTGGTAACGCTCTGGAGCGTGCCATCGGCATTGAAGACATAGGTGCGGCCGTCGGTGTCTTGCAGGGTGAAGGTGCCGTCGGCGTTACGCACGAGCTGGCCGTCTTCGTTGGTTGGCGGCTTGTAGCCAGTGCCGGTCCAGGTGTATTCATGGGTGTCGCCGCTGGAGTCGGTGAGGACGACACTGTTTTGGTTAATCTTGGCGCGGTCGTAGCTGAGGTCGCCGTCTGGATCGACGCCTAAGTTCCAGCCTTCGGGTAAGACTTGGGTTTTGGGGCTGAGCCAACTGCTCGGCACAATCTGAGCGGTAAAACCAGCGCCTTGCATTTTGAGGCTGAAGGTGGCACCGACGGTGTGCTCATAATACTCCACGGTGATGGGCACGGACGTACCCTGAGTTAACTGTACGGCGGAACCGTAACCTTCGGTCGGAGCATGGTCTTGCCAGTTCTCGTACACGGTGTTGCCGTTGATTTTGACGCGGGAGCCATCGTCGCTGAAGGTGCCGAATTGGTAGGCGCCGGTTGTCGGTACGGTGATGGTGCCGGTCCAGCGCACCATGAAGTCGTCTACCGGGCCGTTGGCAACGGGTGAGCCGTCGTTCCAGGCAAAGTTGAGCAATGGGTCGGTGCGCTGCATGA
>WNGB01007115.1_pt1 | contig 16232 bp, 8 predicted proteins | sample 5400681 | NCBI WGS metagenome assembly WNGB01 (sample SAMN13153367, study PRJNA577476) | soil metagenome | isolation source: 115 cm soil or saprolite under grassland replicate 2 | place: USA:California | collected 2016-06-15 | reverse complement strand
TTCTCTCGTCGGCGCGGGAGGCTCACCGGTCCTTCGCGGAGCTCGCCGGAAGGGGTCTCTTCGGTTTCGGACCGCCGAGTCCTCGGGTCGCGTGGGCTTATCTCTTCCATCCCGCGCGGGGCCTTCTCCTCTTCTCGCCCTTCTGGATCTGGGCCATCCCTGGTTCCGTGGCCTGGTGGAGAGCCGGCGAGGACCGAGCCGACGCCGTTTTCATGATTGCGGCGGTCGCGGGCTTCTTCATCCTCCTGACCGGTTATCCGAACTGGCATGGAGGCTGGGCGCTCGGAGACCGCTACCTGCTTCCGGTCGTCTTCTTTGGCGCGTTCGTAGTCGCAAGAGGGCTGACGTCGCCGTTTTCGCGCGGGCTCTTCGCCGTGGCGGTCACGTTTTCCGTCGCGAACACGTTTCTCCTGACGTCCTCCTGGCCCCACTTCTGGCCCGAGCTGCCCTGGCCGGCGGCGACCGGGTCGCTCTGGTTCCTCGAGCGCGGCTGGACCGCCTCGAATCTCCTGTCGCGGCTGGGATGGGGTTCCCTCCTTCCGGCCGCTGCGGTCACCGTCGCGGTCGGCGTCCTCGCGCTTCGGGCAGCGAGGCCATTGTCTCCGCCGGCTGCCGTCGCGATTGGCGTGGGCCTCCTTCTCTTCGCGGCAACGCTCCTCCGGCCTCCCCAGCCCGACTTCGAATCCCGTCTCCTGCGCGCCGCAATCTATGGAGCCTATTCCGGTCGGGATCCCGGGCGCGAAGAGTTGAAGCGCGCCATCGCCACCGCTGCGACACCGGCGGAGCGCCGGCGAGGCGAAGCCGCATGGCGGCTGTACGGGAAATGAGCCTAGTACACGATCTCGAAGACTTTCCAGCGGGCGAGCCAGCGGCCGCCGCGCGAGATGGCGGAACGGGAGCGGTGGAGCAGCCGGAAGTGCTCGAGGGGCGGGATCCTCTCGCCGCCGAACTCGGCGCCCAGCCCGTCGAAGTCGTACAGCCTCGACTGGAGCGTCCAGAAGTAGGCGCGATTCGGAAGGGGCCCCTTTTCGGTTACGCGAAGGGGGGAGCGGCGCCCGAGGTAGCCGGCGTAGTCGTTCATCCGGGGCACCAGATCCGTCGCGAGCACCCACCTGGCGCGGCGCTGCCGCGCGATCTCGAGCGCCTCCACCTCGGATTCGGCGAGGAAGAAGCGGATCGAGTCCATGAATCCGTAGCCGAAGTTGTTGGCGACGACCGGCAGCTCCGCGTCGTAAAGGATCAGATGCCCGAGCGACCAGGGAGCGAACACGGAAGCGGCGCGGGCGAGGTCCTGGGGCGGCACCGCCGGATCGAGAAGCCGGGCGTCATAGGCACTGACTGCGTGGGGAAGCCGCGCGCGCATCCACTCGAGGGTTTCGAGCAGATCCGAGCCCGGAATGCGCACCGAGGCAAGCTCTTCGCGGATGCCGGGCGCCATCGGCAAAGCGAGCGCTACGGCGCATGCCACGGCAAGAGCGCCCCGCGCCCGGGGCGTCTTGCCCAGTTGCCGCGCGAGGATCGCCGATGCCTCGACTGCGCAGAGCCCGGCGAGCGGCGCCGCGTAGTACACATTCAGTCTCTGCGAGAGAGCGAGGAAGAGCGTGACCGTCCCCCAGACGGCGAGCGCGATGTGAAGACCGGGCCGTGTCTTTCTCGCGCGCGCGGCCCAGAGCAGAAGGATGAGCGGCGAGAGGAAGAAGGCGGCCGAGAGCTGTTTCGCGGGCAGAGCAAGTCCGTCCGCCAGGAGAGGCCGCGCCTCGAAGATCCCGGAGAGCCAGTTCTTCGGGTAAGACACATAGCCGGTCGCCCCCGATGCCTCGCTCGTCCTGCCGGCGACATAGCCCAGGCCTCGCGTCAGACCCAGCAGAAGAGGGCCGGCGAAGGGAAGGACTGCCAGGGCGGCGGCGGCCACAGCGGCGACGCGCCACGGAAGCTCCCTGCGCTCGAGCTGGCCGCGGGCGGCGGCGAGGAGCGTCTCGGCGAGGATGGTCCCTCCGGCCAGCGCGGCGAGAAAGAGAGGCTGGAAGAACCCGAAGGAGATGTAGGTCAGCGGAGGACGCACCCCCGCGAGCCAGAGCGCCGTCGCCGGCGCGGTCAGGGGCGCCGCGAGGCCGAGGATCAGGAGGGTCGGGCGCAGGACACTTCGCCGCGTCAACATCGCTTCGAGAAAAAGCGAGAGCGCGATGATCGCTCCCCAGTAAATCGCGCCCTGCCATGCCAGAACCGCCAGCGCCAGCGCGACCCCGGTGAGAATCTCGTTCCAGGTTCCAGATTCCACATTCCAGGGAGCACGAGCTCCCGGCGCCTCCTGGAATCTGGAATCTGGAATCCGGAATCTGCTGCGAACGTACAGGAAGAGCACAAGCAATCCGAAGAACGACTCCGCCACGTGCTGGTCCGTGTGGCCGTACTGCGTCCAGAGGAGGTGTCCCGGGCATACTGCGACGAAGGCGGCGACAGCCACTCCGGCCGCCGGTCCGGCGACGAGTCGCCCGAGCAGGCCCGCCAGGAGGATCGCGCCGGCCGCGAAGGCGACGGGGACCCAGAGCGCCCCGCGCTCCACTTCTTCCGGCGAAGCTCCCTTGCCGTGCAGCAGCCGGGCCGGCGTCGCCAGAGCCACGTCGAAGAGCGGCGGCCAGATGGCGACACCTCCCCGCGGGAAATTCATCAGCGGATCGAAGATGATCGTGCGCGGGTAGTGCGCGGCCGCGAACCGCGCGCGGCGCAGGTGATAGTTGTCATCTGAAGTCAGGGCCCGCGCGCGGCCTCCCGCGGTGAGCTGCTTGCGAGTCGAGAGGCGCAGGCCGATGCCGATCGCGAGCGCGGCGGCGAGGCCTAAGAAGAAGACGAGCCGCCGCCATCGCATCGAAGGAATTATGAGCCTTGTCCTGTCATCCTGAGGTCGCCGACGCGACAGAGCCTCCGCCGTAGCGGCTACGGCTCTCCAGCGAAGGCGGAAAGCCGCTATGGCGACGGCGCGAGCGCAGCGACGAAGGATCTGCCCCTGCCGGCAAGAGAGCAGATCCTTCGCTTCGCTCAGGATGACAGAGTGCGAGGCTTTTTCCCGTATCATTCTTCAAACAGTGAAACTGTCTGTCCTGATCCCCGCGTACAACGAGGCGCGCACGATCGAGGAGGTGCTCCGGATGGTCTCTGCCGTACCGATCGACAAGGAGATCCTCGTCGTGGACGACGGCTCGGTGGACGGTACGCGCGAGATCCTCGCGAAATGGGATGGGCGCAACGGCGTCCGCGTCATCCTCCACTCGCAAAATATGGGTAAGGGACGCGCGGTCTCGACGGCGATCGCGCAGGCCCGCGGCGAGATCCTGCTTATCCAGGACGCGGACCTCGAATACGACCCGGCCGAGTATCCGACTCTCTTGAAGCCGATCGAGGCCGGCCGCGCGGACGTCGTGTACGGGTCTCGCTTCCGGGGGAGCGCCGAGAACCGCGTGCAGAATTTCTGGCATACCGTCGGCAACCGGCTCCTGACGCTCGTCTCCAACCTTTTCACGAACCTGAACCTGACCGACATGGCGACCTGCTACAAGGCGTTCCACCGGCGGGTCATCCCTTCGCTCCAGCTCGTTTCGAAACGGTTCGGCGTGGATGCGGAGTTCACAGTCAAGGTGGCGCGCGGAGGATTCCGCATCTTCGAGGTGCCTGTGTCCTACTTCGGGCGCTCGCGGGCGGAGGGGAAAAAGATCCGGCTGCGCGATGGCTTCTCGGCCCTCGCCGCGCTCGTTCGGCACAGCCTCGGGCCGCGGCCGGGCCCGGATTCTTCCCGGACAGCTGGCCGGAACGATGGCGCGTGACCGCGCTGAAGAGAGTCGTTGGGGGAACCAAGCATGTCTGCCTCTAAGCAGCCGCGATAGTCGTTTCCGTCAAGGCGAGGAAGCGCGACGACGGCGATGCCCCTAACCTACGCGGGATCTCAAGCTCCCGGTTTTGAAACTCTCGGTCGCCGCTCTTCTCCCTCTCCCGGCGGGAGAGGGTTGGGGTGAGGGGCTCGCAAAGCGAACGCCTGCGGCCGACAGCCCGGCGCGCGTTCGCTCTGGCGGCACTCGGCGCCGGAACCCTCGCGCTCTTTCTCGTTTACGACCACACACGGGGAGATTCCTTCTCGGCCGACGAGCCGGTGCACATCCTCTCGGGTTATTTCGAAGTCTTCGCGCGGACCGCGATCGTCAACATCGAGCACCCGCCGCTCATGAAGATCCTCGCCGGGCTCGGGCTCCTGGCGCTGCCCCTGCCGCCTCCACCGGCTCGCATCCCGATGGGGAACCGTTTTTCGGATTTCGGCCACGACTTTCTCTTCCGGGGGCCTGTTTCGCCCGACGCGATCGCAGCGGCGGCGCGGGCGCCATTCCTGCTCGTCCTCGCCCTGTTGCTGGCCGCGGTCTTCTTCGAGGTCCGCTCCCGCTATGGGGATGCTCCCGCTCTCTTCGCGGTCGCGCTCCTCGCCTTCGATCCCAACCTCGTCGCGCACGCCGGAGTCGTGCACACGGACCTCGGAGCGTCGCTGACGTTCCTGCTCTCCGTGCTCGCCTGGGAGAGGGCACGGTCGGGGGGCGCAGGACACCTCGCGCTGGCCGCCGCCGCGCTGGGGCTGGCGCTGGCGACGAAGTTCTCGGCCGTCTATCTTTTCCCGATCCTCTTGCTGCAGGGATTCTTCGCCGTCCGGCGGTCGCAAGACCCCGGGGCGACGATCCGAATGCTCGGACATTTCGCGGTCGTCACCGGCGGAGCCCTCCTCGTTCTCCTCGCCGTGTACGCCTTCGTGACGACCCGCATGAATCCGGCCGACCAGAGGCAGGTCATCCACGAAATGGTCGCCCGGCGGGGGGCGCCCGGTCTCTCCGCGGCGATCGAGCGGATCGCGGGCTTCTCCGCGCCGCTCGGCCATTACCTGGGAGGTCTCGCTTCGGTCGCCCGGCAGAACGCGGAGGGCGGCGGAGTCAATTACCTCTTCGGAAGAGTCTCGGTGACCGGGTTCCCGTTCTACTTTTTCGTGGCCTTTCTGGCCAAGAGCACGCTCGCGTTCCTCATCGTGACGGCGCTCCTGCTCATTTCTCTCGCGCGGAGCCCGGAGGCCCGCCGCGAGGCGCCGCTCTTCCTCCTGCCCGTCGGAGTTCTGTTCCTCGCGTCGATCGGCTCAAGCTACAACATCGGCGTCCGGCACATGCTGCCGGTCTATCCCTTCCTGGCGCTCTCGGGGGCCGGCCTGCTCGCCCGGCTGCGTCACGGCCCACGCGGACGGACCGCCGTCTGGCTGATGGCGGCTCTTCCGATTCTGTCGGCCGCGGAAATCGCCCGCATCCACCCGCACGAGCTGTCTTATTTCAATGCTCTCGCCGGCGGACCGGTTGGAGGAAGAAAAGTCCTTTCCGACTCGAACCTGGACTGGGGTCTGGACTTGAAACGCCTGGCCGCCGAGATGCGCCGCCGGGGAGCCTCGAAACCCACCGTCGCGTATTTCGGGGGAGACGACACGCTCTACCGTCTGGGTGTCCCGGACTTCGTGGCCGAGCCGGCCGTCCGCGGCCGACTCGTCGCTGTCTCCGCCTTCTACCTGACGGAGGGGCCGGCGTACTGGCGTTACCAGGGCGCGCCGCAAGTCGCCGCTTCGCTCGAACGCCTCTTCGCCGACGTCGCGGTGCGCGGCCGTTCCGCAGGACGCGTCGGCTATTCGATCGAGCTCTTCGAGCTAGGCGGCGGCGCCGCGCCGCCGCTAAGTAAAGCTGTCCGTTAGCTGCTAGGATGACACGGACACACTCTGAGCCGCAGGACACACTTCCGGGCTTCACAGGCGGGAATGCGGGGCCCCGGAATCGTACAATGCGGGAGAGGGAAACGGCATTGAAGCTGTCGGTCGTGATACCCGTGTACAACGAAGCGAAGACGGTCGAGGAGATCGTCCGACAGGTGCAGGCGGTCCCGGTCGAGAAGGAGATCCTGATCGTGGACGACGGGTCAACCGACGGGACGCGGGACATTCTGCGGGGCATGGACGGGAAGGACGGCGTCCGCGTCTTCCTGCAGCCGAAAAACCAGGGCAAGGGCGCGGCGGTCTCCGTCGGCTTCCGGTACGCGGAGGGAGAGGTGGTGGTCGTGCAGGACGCCGACCTGGAGTACGACCCGCGGGAGTACGTCCGGCTGCTGCGCCCCATCGAAGAGGGACACGCGGACGTCGTGTACGGTTCGCGCTTCCTCGGCGGAGGCGAGAGGCGGGTCCTCTACTTCTGGCACACGGTCGGTAACCGCTTCCTGACGCTTGCCTCGAACATGGCGACCAACCTGAACCTGACCGACATGGAGACCTGCTACAAGATGTTCCGCCGCGAGGTGGTGCAGTCCATGACCATCGAGTCGCGGCGCTTCGGCATCGAGCCCGAGATCACAGCCAAGGTGGCCCGGCGCGGCTACCGCATTTACGAAGTGCCGATCTCCTACTATGGCCGCACCTACGACGAGGGAAAGAAAATCGGCTGGAAGGACGCGTTCTCGGCGCTGTGGACGATCATCAGGCACCGATTCCGCGAGGTGGAGGAATCCGGCAACGTCGGCCACGTCACCCTGTCGCGCCTGGCGAAGCTCGAGCCCTACAACCGGTGGCTCGTCGATCGGTTCGTCCATGCGCTCGGCCGCCGCGTGCTCGAGATCGGCGCCGGGTTCGGGAACCTGACCCGGCACCTGATTGAAAACGAACCGCGCGGACTCGTTCGCGAACTGGTCGTGGCCTCCGACGTGGACCCGGTCGCCGTCGAGTACCTGAAGGGGAGCTTCCGCGACGTCAAGGCCGTGCGTGTGGCCTCGTATCGTTTCCCGCTGGCGGCGTCCGAGCGTGAAGAACTGTGCGGGGAGAAGATCGACACCATCGTCTGCTGCAACGTGCTCGAGCACATCGAGGACGACCGCGCCACCCTCGCCGACATGCAGACGATCCTGCAGCCGGGCGGCCGGCTCGTTCTGCTCGTGCCGGCGCTCTCCTGGCTCTACGGGACGCTCGATGAGCACCTGCGCCACTTTCGCCGGTACGAGAAGGAGGAGCTGGAGAAGAAGGTCTCGGGGGCGGGCTTCACTATCGAGGAGTGCCGCTTCCTCAACCGGGTTGGTATCCTCGGCTGGTACATCAACGGGAAGATCCTCCGCCGGAGAGTTCTGCCGCGCGCGCAGCTCCAGGCCTTCAAGCTCTTCTTCCCGCTCCTGCGCCGTGAGGAGAAAACCCCCCCGGGAATGGGGATGTCACTCCTGGTGATCGCCCGCAAGCCCTAGCGAGCGGGCCGGAGAAACGACCAGCAGTCCGTAGGGCAGCTTCTCCGGCTGGCTCGAGGGACCGCGTGCGAGGAGGATTTGCCGCAGGCGCGGCGTCCAGAAGAGCGGATCGAGCAGAAAGTACACGGCTCGAACAGGCCCGACGCGCTGAACGTCGGCGGCGAGCCTGCGGTAGTCCTCCTCGGAGGGCGTTTGCCCGCGAAACCAGCCGGGGTGCGCCGCAAGATCCGTCGGAAACGCGCGCAGATCCGCCACGAGGCGACCGCGGTCGCGGGAGAGAAGCGCAGGGAGATAGAAGTTCGCCGTCGCGACAATCAGGTCTCCGGCGCGGGCCGAGGATTCCAGGCGCGGCGGAATCTCAGCCAGGGGACGAGAGGCGCGCGGCGAAGCGAGGATGAGCAGGCTGGAAAGGACGCCGATGACGGCGACCCCGGCGACCAGCTGCCGGGCCAGGCGGGACTCTTCGCCGGCCCGGGCGGCGAGCCAGAGCCAGATCGGGAGCACGGCCATCTCGGTCCGGCCGGCGACGGCGATGGGGCGCCAGAAAGAAATCACGACGATGCCCCCGAGCGTCAGAAGAACGGCGCAAAGCCCCATCCGCGAAGCCGAATCCAGGGGGCGGAGGAAGAGGAGCAGGGCAAGCAAGGAGATCCCGGTCGCTCCGGCGAGCCACAGGAGCGGTTCGGGTAACGGCCGCCCGAACGGCGGGAGGACACGGGCGCTCCCGCCCAGGGCCGCGAAGAATCCGCCGGCGGAGACGCCGATACCATCCCGGATCCAGCCGGTCGCGGCCGCGGGTTGCGCGAGGAGAGCCGGCACCCACGGCAGGAAGAAGGCGAGACCGACGCCGACGGCAAGCGCCGTCCTCCAGCGCCTCGTCAGCAAAGCTCCAACGAGGAGAGACAGAGTGACGACGATTCCGAGGTAGTGAATCCAGGGCAGCACCGCCGTCGTGAGCACGATCGCCGCGAGAATGGCCGGGCCGGGAGCGTCGCAAACGGTGAGGCGGAAGAGGGCGAAACCGAGAAGCGCAAGGACGCCGTAGGCTCTGGCCTCCGAAGCGTACAGGAGGAAGAGGGGCGAAGAGGCCGCGAGCCAGAAGAATCGCCGCCGGGAGCCCGCCGGCAAGTCTCGACCTCCAGCGAAGAGGAGGGTGATCGCGAGGAAAGGAAGAATTCGCGCCGCAGCGTCCGGGAGCGCGAGAGCCTCGGCCGCGGCGACGAGCGGCTTCTCCAGCAGATAGAAGAGAGGCGGTCCCGAGTCGAACCGGAGAGCACGCAAGAGCTGCCGCGGCTCGAGCCTCGAGATCCAGACGGTGAAGACCTCGTCGTGCCAGAGCGGGCGCGTCGCGAGGAGCCACGACCGGGCGGCGACGGACAGGGCGGCGACTCCCAGCGCGATTGCGGGAGCGAGGCGGCGCAAGTTGTCTCGCTCGCTTTCGATGCCTTATCCTAATCGCACTTTGAAAGCCGCGGCCAGGTCTTGAGCGCTTTGACGCCGTCGGCCGATGAGCGCTGGGGGACCCTTCGGGTTTCCTGCCTCTTTCTCCTCCTCGTTATGGCCGTTTACGGAGATCCTCTCTTTTCTCAACGCAACTTCGCCGGGCGCGATCTCGTTGTGTACAACCTTCCGATGGAGAAGGCGGTCCACGATGCCTACGCGCGCGGCCGCCCGCCTGTGTGGATGGCGGACGTCTCAGGCGGACGGCCGCTTCTGTCGAATCCCAACGCCGGCGCGCTTTATCCGCTCCGGGCGGCCCTCGCGCTCGTGCCCTTCCCGCTGGCAATGCGGATCTTTCCCCTCTTCCATTGGGCACTTGCCGGAATCGGCACGATCCTGCTTTGCAGGTCCATCGGTGCTACCGCAGCCGCGGCCTGGATCGCGGCGGTGACCTACGTCTTCTCCGGTGTTGTGGTATCGGAATCCTTCTTCCCGCATCTGATGCCCGGGATGGCGCTGCTTCCGTGGATCCTCTGGGGGATCGAGCGTCCTGCCGTACCCTTCGCAAGGCTCCTCATCCTGACAGTGCTGTTTGGCATGGAAATTCTCGCCGGAGACGTGTTCCAGATCGCCCTTGCTCTTGGCAGCTCGATACTCTGGATCCTGCTTGAAACGAGGCGCGAAGAGCAGGCCCGGCGGTTCGCGACTCTATCTCTGGCCGCCCTCCTCGGTGCCCTGGCCGCGGCGCCTCAAATCCTGGCGACGGCGCTTTGGATCCCCCAGACCCGGCGAGCCGTGACGGGGTTCCCGCTCAAGGATGCACTTCTGTACTCGATCTCTCCGTTCCGGCTTCTGGAGTTTTTCGTGCCCTATCCTTTCGGTTCGACGTCGTCGTTGGATCCGACACGCCTCTGGACGCGCGCCGTCTTCCACCAAAAGACCGGCGGCCTTTTCGCGACTCTATACGCCGGTGCCTTCGGGGCCGTCGCTGCTGTGGGCTGCCTTCGGCAGCGCGCCCGTGGCGCGCGGTTTGGGCGAGCGCTCCTCGTCGCGGCTCTTGCGGCCTCAGTCTTGCCCAGCTTGCTCCCTGCGCGCTGGGGTGACCTTAGGTCGCCGCTCGCCCTGCGAAACCCGGAGAAGTTCGCGATCGCCCTCGTGTTCGCTCTCGCATTGTTGTCGGCTCTCTCATTTGACGAATTCCGGCGGTCTCGCATCAAGCCACGTTGGACCCTTTTCATCGCCGGGATTCTCTGTCTCATGGCGGCCGCCGCCTGGCTCCTCCCCTCGGCTGTCGGGCGTTTCGCCATGGGGCTCGTGGGCGACGGCTCGGGCCCAGGTGGGGCCGGAAGGGAACTGGCTGGCGCATTCGCGGAAGCCGGGCTGCTCTGGATGGCCGCGGTCCTGGCGCTGGAGACGCTCTGTGTCCAAGGACACTACGGCCTTGCGCTTTGCGTCACTCTTCTGACTCTCTCTCCTATCGTGGCGAACCGCAGGATCGCGCAGACTATCCCGGAGTATCAGATCTTTGCGCCGACCGGATTCGCTCGATACCAGAAAAAGATGGACCCTTCCGGAGCTTATCGAGCGATTGGTGAGTCCATTTACCTTCCTCCGTCCCGGTTCGAGGCCTATTACTCGCGCGCTGACGTGCTCTACACGGATTTTCCCCGGCGAACCTGGTACGAGTTCACACCGGCGCTATGGCACCGCGGATTGATCTTCAACATGGATTTTGATGTCGGCGATCTTTCACGCCTGGAGAGTCTAAGACGCGTCGCGAAGATCGCCGCCGGCTATTCGGAATCTCGAAACTTTTTCGGGAGCCTCGCGCTTCGGTGGGGCGCGCGATTCCGCAGTCAGAAGCCTCTCTCAGGCTACCGACCAATCGGGGGTGACGCGTTGCAGATCTTCGACGAGCATGAACGTGCCTTTCCCGACGTCCGTCTGGCTGAAGCATGGAGCGAAGAGGAGAGCTCCGAGGCCGCCCTCGCTGTACTGCCGCGCCTCGGCGCCGGGGAGATCGTAATCGAGACCCGGTCGCAGCGCCGCGGGGCTGCGCGCCCCGGTATTTTGCGGATGGCCGAGAGGAGTCCGGAACGGCTCGGTCTTCTGACGGACTGTCCAGATCCGGCCTGGCTTTTCGTTCTGAGGGGGTTCTGGACCTACCGAACGGTTCTCGTGGATGGAAGGTGGGCCGAGGTCTTCCCAGCACAGCTCGCATTCTCCGCCGTCTCGGTCCCGGCGGGGCGTCATCGGATTGAATGGAAGGAGGACATCCCAGGCTGGAGAGTTTCGAGGCTAGGGCCTGTCCTCTCGGCGCTCGCGATGTTGCTGGTATGGCGGCGCAGCCGCCGTCCGCCCGGCTCGATAAGGGAATCGGTGTGAGCAGAGAGGCGGCCCGTAGACTGCGCCAGGCGGGCCAACGCGTCCTGCCGGGAACGCTTTTCGTTCTGCTCCTCATGGCCGTTTATGCCGATCCGCTCTTCGTTCGCCGCAACTTCGGAGGGCGCGACCTGCTCGGCTACAACCTCCCGATCGAGTCGGTGATTCACGATGCCTATGCGCGGGGCCGGCTCCCCGTCTGGAACGCCTGGATCGCGGGGGGAAGGCCGTTGCTGCCGAATCCGAACGCGGGGGCGATGTACCCGGCACGGCCGGTGCTCGCGTTGCTCCCGTTCCCGCTCGCCTTCCGGATCTTTCCGCTCCTCCACTGGGCCCTGGCGGGTGCCGGGATGATCGCCCTTTTGCGGCGTCTGAACGTCTCGCCGGGCGGGGCCTGGGTCGGCGCGGTGACCTATGTCTTTTCCGGCGTGGGAGTCTCCGAGGTGTTCTACACGAATCACCATCCGGGTATGATGCTGCTCCCCTGGATTCTTTGGGCGCTCGCCCGGCCGTTCCAGAGCCGGGCCGGTCAGACGCTCACGCTCTCGATCCTCTTCGGCCTCGACTTCCTGGGCGGCGACGTCTTCACGATCGGAGTCGCCATCGGATCCTGTCTTCTGTGGATCTGTCTCGAGATCGCCGAGCCGGAACAGAAACGCGCGGCGGCAACGCTTGCCGTCTCTCTCGGTCTCGCGGGACTCCTCGCGCTTCCGCAGATCGTCGCGGCCCTGCTCTGGGTTCCAGAGACCAACCGCGCCGTGCTCGGCATGCGCCTGGGCGAGGTCTTCCTCTTCTCGCTTTCCCCGTTCCGTCTGCTCGAGCTCGTAATTCCCTTCCCGTTCGGAGAGACGTGGACGATCGATTACAGCCGTATCTGGGGAGCCGCGGCTTTCAACGGGCGGGCGATCGGCTTCTTCTCGAGCTTCTACGCGGGTGCTCTGGCAGCGATCGCGCTCTTCGAGATGGGCCGTCAGCGTCCGCCCGGGGCCCGTTTTGCCCGAGGGCTTTTTCTGGCGGGTCTTCTCGTGACGGTCCCCGGAAGCCTGCTCCCTTTGCGATGGAGCAACTTCCCCTCTTTTCTGCCCCTGCGGTATCCCGAGAAGTTCGGTGTCTCGCTGGTTTTTGCCCTGGCGATCTATTCCGCGCTCGCTTTCGATGTGTTCCGCCAATCGCGCCGCAAAGCGGGATGGACGCTCGCGGTTGGCGCCCTTTTCGCGCTCCTGGCGTTCGGTGTCCTGCTGTTTCAGGAGCGGGCCGGATGGCTCGCGATTGGTTTGGTCGGCGGCGACGAAAAGAATGAGCCGATCGCAGCGCAAGTCCTGCCGCAAGCCTTCGCGGAAGGCGGTTTGCTCTGGATGGCTACCGTCGTCGCCATGGACCTGCTTCCTCGGAGGAGCCGCTCCGCTCTCGGAGTGTCCCTGGCGCTCTTGACGCTCGTGCCGATCCTCGCCAATCGAAGGATCGCGCTCACGTTTCGAGAGGAGGCGCTTTTTGCTCCGACAGCGTTCGAGCGTTTCATCCGCCGCGCGGATCCGAACGGAGCCTTCCGAACGATTGGAGCGAGCCGATACCGGGCTCCCTCGGCCCTGGACAAGGAACAGGGAGGAAGTGACCAGGCCTGGCTCGAATCCTGCCGCCGCAACTGGAACCTGTACACCCATTGTCTCTGGCGGCGCGGCACGATCTTCAACGACGACTTCGACAATGGGGACTTCTCCCGACTGGAGAGTCTTCGCCGCATCTCAGTAGTCGCGTCCGGCTTCATGGATGCGCAGGCGTTCTACGGCGCGCTCTCGCTGCGGTGGGAAACCCGCTTTCGCGATCAGCTGCCGCTGGCCGGCTTTCATCGCGTGCGGGGGGATGCCCTGATGGACTGGGACGAGCACGAGAGGCCCTATCCCGACATCCGGCTCCTGACAAGCTGGCGGGAAGAGCCGGAGGCGCTGCCGGCCGCGAGCGCCGTGCCGCACCTGACAGCGGGTCAGATCGTGATCGAGTCGGGTGTGCGCACGCTCGGAACTGCCCGTCCAGGACGCCTCCGGATTCTCGAGAAGAGCCCGGAGAGGCTGCGGCTCGAGGCGCAGGCGCCCGATCCGACATGGCTCTTCGTTGTGCGGGAGTACTGGAACCACCGGAAAGTGCTTCTGGACGGCCGCCCGACGGAGGCTTTTCCGGCTCAGGTGGCCTTCTCGGCTGTTCGGGTGCCCGCCGGCCGGCACACGATCGAATGGACCGAGCTCGTGCCCGGCTGGTCGGCCTCCCGCTGGGGGCCCGTGCTCTTCGGGCTCACCGCCGTCCTGCTCCTGCTGCGCTTCGGGAGGGCGAAGGAGCCGCCGGGGGGAGCGTGAAGCCCCGCTTAGTCCCTCTCTTCGCGCTCCTGGTTCTGGCGGTCTACGCGGACCCGCTCTTTTTTCCGAAAACCTTCGGAGGCCGCGACCTGCCTGCCTACAACTTTCCAATGGAGAAGGCGGTACACGACGCCTACGCGAGGCGGCAGCTGCCCGTCTGGGACCGGAACGTCTCGGGCGGGCGGCCGTTGCTCCCCAATCCGAACGCGGGGGCGCTGTACCCGGTTCGCGTTCTTCTGTCGGCCGTCCCCTTCGCCGCGGCTGTCAAGATCTATCCCGTATTCCATTGGATCCTGGCGGGAGCGGGGACGGCCCTCCTGCTCGGAGCGTGCGGAGCGTCCTTCGGAGGTCAGTGGGTCGGAGCGGTGACCTACGCCTTCTCCGGCATCGCGGTGTCGGAGGTTTTCTTTCCCCACATCCAGCCGGGCATGATGCTTCTGCCCTGGATTCTCTGGACGATACGCCGCCCCGCCTCGCTGACCTCTCGCTTGTTGTCGCTCTCGATCCTGTTCGGGCTCGATGTGCTCGCGGGGGACGTCTTCACGGTGACGATGGGGTTTGCCGCCGGCCTGCTCTGGGCCGCGCTCGAGGAGCCGCCGGACCGCCGGAAAGGCCTGGCCGCCGTGCTCGTCGCCGCGGCGGGGCTGGGTCTGCTCGCGGCCGCTCCCCAGGTCGTCGCGACGGCGCTCTGGATCCCGGAAACGAACCGCGGCGTTTCCGGGATGTCGCTCGCCGAATCGTTCTTCTTCTCGCTCTCTCCCTGGAGGCTCCTGGAGTTCGTGGTCCCCTTCCCCTTCGGACGCACCGCGAGCCTCGACGAGGCGGTCGTCTGGGGCCGCGTTCTGTTCCATGACAAATCCGTCGGACTCTTCTCGACATTCTACGCGGGCGCATTGCCGGTGCTGGCGCTCGTCTCGAGACCTCGCCTGCGGGAGCGGGGTTGCCGGTTTGCGCGGGTCCTCTTCCTTGCGAGCCTGGGAGGCTGCGTGCTGCCGAGCCTGCTTCCGCGGGGCTTGTGGGCAATCCGGTCTCCGCTCGCGCTGCGCAATCCCGAGAAGCTCGGCGTTCTCTGCGTCCTGGCCCTCGCGATTCTGGCCGGATGGGCCTATGAGGTTCGCCGCCGGCGAGTGTTTCGCCTGCGTGGTCCGCTCGTCGTCGGATCGGCGCTGGCGGTCGCCGCGGCGGCCGCGTTCCTCTGGCCGGACCGCGCGGGAGCCGCCGCCGCCCGGTTGATCGGTGCGCCCCGGTCCGCGGCTCCGACCGCGGCGGCCAGCCTTGCCGCGGCGCTGGCGGAAGCGGGCCTCCTCTGGATGGCGACCGTCGTCGCCCTGGAGGTTCTCCGGCTGCGGACGCGCTCCGCGGCCGCGGTGTCACTCGCCGCTCTGACCCTCGTCCCCATCGCCGCCGGCCGGGCGATCGCGCAGACATTTCCGGTGGCGGAAGTCTTCTCCCGGACGGCCTTCGCGCGACGGGTCGAGCGCGCTGATCCCCCGGGCCGCTACCGGACACTGGGGGAATCGATCTATCGCCAGGCGAGTCCGTTGCAGAATCTCTGTCAGAGGACCGACCCGACCTACACGGACTACGCGCGCCGGAGCTGGACACAGCACACACACGCGTTCTGGGACCGCGGCACCGTTTTCAACTACGACTTCGACAACGGCGATCTCTCGCGAGTCGAGAGTCTGCGGCGGGTCGCCCGACATCTGGCGGAATCCGGCGATCCGAGACATCTCTTTGCCGGCCTCGCGCTGCGTTTCGGCGTTCGCTTCCGGGACCAGGCCCCGCTGCCCGGCTATGGCCGCATCGGCGGAGATCTCCTGCAGGACTGGGACGAGAACCCGCAGTCCGCTCCCGACGTCCGCCTCCTTCAGGCCTGGAGAGGAGAGCCGGACGCCCTGGCCGCGTTGAAGGATCTCCCTTTCCTCTCCTCCGGCGAAGCGGTGCTGGAAACAGGGTCCCGCAGTTTCGGAGCGGCGCGCCCTGGCCGGGTTGCGATGCTGGAAGACACCCCGGAGGAAATGCGTATGGAGACGGAGTCCTTCGATCCGGGATGGCTGTTCGTCCTGCGTCCCTTCTGGACCTATCGCACAATCGAGGTCGATGGGCACTCAGTCGAGCCCGTTCCCGCGCAGCTTGCCTTCACCGCGGTTCCGATGTCCGCCGGCCGCCACACGATCCGATGGAGAGAGCGGGTGCCGGGAGGGTCCGTGTCTCGCTGGGGGCCTGTCTTGTTTGGTCTCTTCGCCGTCGGGCTACCGACCTTCGCGCGCCTTCGAAGGGCGCGCCCATGAGAACGCACTGGCTTCTCGGCCTGGCTGTGCTCCTCATCCTGGAGGCAGGGTGCCACAGGGAGGAGAAGAGGCGCACGAGTCCCGAGGCGGACCAGACCCGCCCGGCGCAGCTGTGGCTCCAATCCGAGCCGGTGCGTCTTCTCCGGGACTACGTCCGCCTGGACACGACCGGTGAGAAGGGCGAGGAAGAGGGAGCCCGGTTCCTGGAGCGCTTGTTCGACTGCGCCGGGATCGAGACCGAGGTGGTCTGCCCGGCGGAAAAGCGCTGCAACCTGCTGGCGCGTCTGCCGGGGAGGAGCCGGAAGGGCGCGCTCCTGCTCTTGAACCACATCGACGTCGTCAAAGCCGTTCCGAGCTTCTGGAAGGACTCGGGCCCTTTCGAAGGGAAGATCAAGAACGGATATCTCCACGGCCGCGGCGCCTACGACATGAAGTCGCTCGGGCTCGCGGAAGCTCTCGCGATGCGGAACATCAAGGAGCACGGAATCGT
>WNGB01007300.1_pt1 | contig 16235 bp, 12 predicted proteins | sample 5400681 | NCBI WGS metagenome assembly WNGB01 (sample SAMN13153367, study PRJNA577476) | soil metagenome | isolation source: 115 cm soil or saprolite under grassland replicate 2 | place: USA:California | collected 2016-06-15 | reverse complement strand
GACGCGCGCACGTTGGCCTGAGCGGCCGACTTGTTCGCGCGATCGCGGAACTTGAGGTACGACGGGATCGCGATTGCGAGCAGGATCCCGATGATGATGATCACGACCAGGAGCTCGATCAGGGTGAAACCACCCTGGCCTTCGCTCCGGCGGATGCGCGTAGCTAGCGCATTGAACATTGGTGCTCCTTTCTGGCAGAAATCCGGTGGCAAGCCCGGTATCGGATGTGCTGGGGTCGCCGGGATCGACGCGCGCACGTTGGCCTGAGCGGCCGACTTGTTCGCGCGATCGCGGAACTTGAGGTACGACGGGATCGCGATTGCGAGCAGGATCCCGATGATGATGATCACGACCAGGAGCTCGATCAGGGTGAAACCGCCCTGGCTCTTACTCCGGCTGATCCTTTCGTTGAGCCTTGCAAGCATTCTGAAACTCCTTCTTCTCGAGAAAAGGGTCGGTGGCTCTGACGCTTCTATCGGCCTCTAGGGGCGTCGCCCAACACCCCCCATCTGGGGGGATAGCCTCCCCCAGCGCTCACCGGGCCAATCCCTCACGTTCTAGGCGCACGCGCGTGTAAAGGCTGGTCGGCCACGTGCCGATAGTCGAGGTATGAGCTCAACACCACGCCTTCGCGTTGTGGGGCTTGCGGCTGGGATGGCGGTCTTCGCCCTGGCGGCAGGGTTCTTCCTGCTGAGCCCGGGTCAGGACTCGTCCAGTGCGGCCACGAACCACACGATCGTCCCGCTGTCCAAGCGGTCGACGCCCAAGATGAGGAAGCACGCTGCCAAACCCGTCGCTCGCAGGCCCGCGGCCCACAAGCCGGCTGCGGCAAAGCCTGCGCCCACTGTGGACGGCCTTCCCGCCGCGCTCGCCGCGGCCCTTGCAAGCCATCGAGTCGTCGTCGTCTCGCTCTATGCGCCCGACGTGGAGCTCGACGACATGGCGCTGCGCGAGGCGCAGGCCGGCGCGGCTGCCTCCGGCGCCGGATTCGTTGCGCTCAACGTTTTGAACGAGAGTCAGGCGAAGCCGCTGACGAAGAAGCTCGGCGTTCTCGAGGATCCGGCAGTCCTGGTCTTCCGCCGCCCGAGCGAGGTCGTCGTCCGGTTCTCCGGATTCGCGGACAAGCAGACGATTGCCCAGGCGGCGCGGAACGTAGGCCTGTGAGCACCCCGGAGCCAGAAGAGCCTCAGAGCAAGCACGCGGCCGCCGGTGGCGGAGGACGCGCCGTCGACGATGAGTACGCTCGCACGGCACGCAAGGATGGCCGGCAGATCGTTACCTTGAGGCGACTGATGCTCGGCAACCAGTTCATCGTCGAGAGCGACGTCTATCCAGTTGGGACGATGCGGGTCGAGCCAGTGCGCCCGGGGCCGTACGTCTTCGGCAGCCGGGAAGAGGCGAGCGCCTTCATCGCAGAGACGACGCTCGCGCTCGAATACCTCGGCTGCGAGATCTCTTAGTCCGCTAAGCCATGCCCAGGTGCCAGGCACCGGGACATGTCTTGCAGGCCCGGGGGTGGGTTGCCACCGGGAAGAGAGGCCGCGATCGTCGTTACTGGACGAGTCCGCGTGCCTGGCACCGGGTCATGTGGCACCCGGTCATGGCCGCTCGGGCGCCTAGCTCTCGTGCCTGGCACCGGGTCATGGCCGCTCGGGCCCTAGGTCTGGTCGGCCCAGCGGGTTCTAGACCGCGAGCCCAGCCACTTGCCGGCCGGCTCCTCGAGCAGGTCGACCGAGACGATCGTGTCCGGCCGGAGGTAGCGCTCGGCAAAGAACGGCCATGTGGCCTCGCCCTCGGCCGCAGCGATCTGCTGGACGACTTCCTGGGCGCGGGTGGCGGCTTCGGTCGCGGTCCAGAACGTGCCGACCTCCAAAAAGTCTCCCTCGCGCAGGCGGATGAGAACGACGTGTATCGGAGCCGGTGTCGGCTCGGCCTGCGCGCTCACGGTCTGTGATGGCACCTCGGATTGCGCGGCTGGAGCCGCGGGCGGGGCCTCGACGGGCTGCTCGACCACCGGCGCGGGCTGAGCGACCTGCTGCTCGGGCTCCGGAGCCGGGGGCGCCGCAACGGCCGGAGGTGCCTCGAAGCTCTCCACCGGAGTCTGCGGCGGCGCCGACGCTGGGGTCGGCTCCGGGGCCGGCGGGGCGGCCTCGAGAAGAGGCGCGGGCTCAGCAGGGACCACCGGCACAGGGGGAGGCGCAGGCGACTCCTCGGGCAAGGGAGCCGGGGTCTCTTCGACGACAGTGGGCGGAACGACTGCCGGCTGCTGCTCCATGGCCGGCGCAGCCGGCTCGGGGAGGGGCGCCTGCACAACGGCGGCCTCGGACTCGGCGACGCGCTCCTCGGGCGGGGGAAGAACGATCGGCATGGGCGCTGGAACGGCGAGGCCCTGAGCGGAGAGGGGCTCCTCGGCCAAGGCGGGAACCTCGACCGGAGCTGGGGCCTGAACCGGCTCGACCTGCAGGCTTGGTAGGGGCTGAGCATCCAACGCCGGTGCCGGCGCCGGCGTCGGAGCCGCCGCGGGCGGAGCCGGAGCGACGACGGGCGTGGGAGCGTAGGCATCACCGATCGCGCGGATCAGGTCACCCTGGGCGGCGACGACGAGCTGAGGCTCGGTGCCGAGCGCCCGGCGGAGGTTCTCGAGCGCGAGCTCGTTCGACGGGTCGGCGACCGCAACGACGACCTGACCATCCTCATAGCGGAGCGGCAATGCAGTCTGGAGTCGGGCCTTGTCCTCGGGCAGCAGCTGAAGCGCCGCATGCTCGGCGTCGGAGCCGCGCACTTCGATGAAGGGCAGACCCTTCTGGCCGGCGAGCAGGCGGCCGAGATCTCGCTCATGGAGCCAGCCGCGCTCGAGCAGCACCTTGCCGAGTCGCTTCCCGGTGCGCATGCCTTCCTGAAGCGCATCCTCGAGCTGCTCCTCGGCGAGGAGGCCGGCGCGGAAGATAAGCGTCCCGAGCGGTACGTCGAGCATCGGGGTCTCGGGAGCGGAGGCCGCCGCCGGAGTCGGCAAGGCGACCGGCTCGGGCACTGCGGGCACCTGAGCCAGTGGCGCGGGCGCGAGCGCGGGCTCGGGCGCGACAGACGCGGGCTCGGACTGATCGACGAAGAAGGTGCCGTTCGAGGGTGGAGTGGAGGACATAGCCGCCTTTCGCTCTGTGGTTTGCCGCTGCGCCTCGGCGAGCTCGGGATCTACGAGCGCGAGCTCGGGCGTGACCGCGTCACCGCCCGTCTCGCTCAAGGCGAAACCTTTGGTCGTTGCAACTCGATATCGGCGCGGCCGGTGGGGCAGGCATCGCTAGAAAGGGGTACGCGCTTCCCGTCAGGCGAGGACACGTCCGAGCTCCTCGAGCGAGGTGACTCCCGAGACGACCTTCGCGAGCCCGTCGTCCCAGAGGGAGCGCATCCCCTCGTCGGTCGCTGCCTGTTCCAGCTCTTCACGAGTCGCCCTCTTCACCGCGAGCGTCTCGATCTCCTCGCTCATCACGAGCAGCTGGTAGATGCCGATCCGGCCCTTGTACCCCGTCTGGCTGCAACGGGGACAGCCTCGCTTACGGTAGAAGGCCATCCCGTCCGACGCCGCCATCACGTCCGGCGATACGCGGTTGCGCAAGAGCTCGTCGGACGAGGGGTTGTACATCTCGCAACAGCTCACGCAGAGCTTCCGCGCCAGTCGCTGTGCGAGCACCGCGGTCAAGGCGGAGCCGGTCAGGAACGGCTCGACGCCCATCTCGTTCAGCCGCGTGATCGCACCCGGCGCGTCGTTCGTGTGCAGGGTCGAGAGCACGAGGTGGCCCGTCAAAGCGGCCTCGATCGAGATCTTGGCGGTCTCGGCGTCGCGAATCTCGCCGACCATGACCACATCGGGGTCGGAGCGGAGGATCGAGCGCAGCGCGGAGGCGAAGGTGAGGCCGGCCTTCAAGTTGATCTGGATCTGACTGATCCCCCCCAGCCTGTACTCGACGGGATCCTCGATCGTCACGATGTTGATCTCAGGCCGGTTGATCTCGGAGAGGGCCGCGTACAGCGACGTCGACTTACCCGAACCGGTCGGCCCCGTGACCAGGAGCGCGCCGGTGGGGCGCCGGATGATCTCGCTGAGCCGCTTGCGCATCTCGTCGGGAAGCCCGAGCTCCTCGAGCGTCGGCGCCTTCTTCGACTTGTCGAGGAGCCTCATCGAGAGCTTCTCGCCGTCGACCGTGGGCAGGGTCGCGACGCGAATGTCCAGCATGCGGCCGGCCGTCCTCGCATTGAGTGAGATCCGGCCGTCCTGCGGCTTGCGGCGCTCGGCGATGTCGAGCTTGGCGAGCACCTTCAGGCGAGTCGTCACGCCGGCGACCATGCGCTTCGGGACCCGCTGGATCTCGTGGAGCACGCCGTCGATGCGGAAGCGCACGACGATGCCGTCCTTGTTGGGCTCGAAATGCATGTCGCTTGCGCCGTCCTCAGCCGCCTGGAAAATCAGCGAGTTGACGAGCCGGACGAGCGGCGCCTCGGAGATTCCGTCGTCGGCCTCGAGGTCGTCCTCTTCCTGCTCCTGATCCTCGAAGTCGTCGCCGTCCTCCTCCAGGATCGCGCGCGCGCCAAACGCTTCCGCGGCCCGTGACAGGCGGCGGATCTCGCCCTCGATATCTTCGCGCGTGGCAACGGCAAGCTCGAGCTGGTAGCGGGTCGCGAGCCGGAGCTCGTCGATCGCGTGGACGTTCTTCGGATTGGCAACGGCGATCATCAGCTTGTCCCCGTCGAGCGCGTAGGGGATCGCGCAGACGCGCTCGAGCACGTGCAGCGGAATCAGCTCGGCAGCCTCGGGGGCCACCCCGGCCTCGACGATGTCGACGACCGGCAGGTTGTATTGCGAGGCGACCGCGCGGGCGATAGTCGCTCCCGCGGCCAGGCCCTCGTCGATCAGCGCCTGAGCAAAGGAGCCGGAGCGAGCTTTGTCCCGCACGAATGCGAGCTTGTCCGGGGGCAGGATCCCGGTCGCCTCGATCACATCGGCGACGAGCTCCGCGACGGGGTTGACCGCGAAAGCGGGCTGAAGCGGCGTCGCATTTGGCTGCGCGTCACCCTCCGCCTCCGAGACGGTCCTTAGCTGGGGTGGCCGCTCAGCATCCATACCTCGAATGAGGTATCGGCGGCTTAGGCGATCCGCTTAAGCGCCGAGGAGGCGGACATAAGCGTGGAAGAGGGTATTTCCTGCAAACAGCGCCACAATCGAGCCCAGGGCGAGGAACGGAGCAAACGGGATCGCCATCTTGCGCCCAGCGGAGCCGTGGCGGGCAAGCAGGTAGAGGCCCGGTACGAGCGCGGCGAACATCCCGACCATGAGCGCGACGGAGACGAGCTTGCCGAGCGCAGCCCCCATCAGCAACGCGAGCTTGACGTCGCCCATACCCATGCCGGCGGGATACGCCAGTAGCGCAAGAAAGAGAAAGAGCGACGCGCCCAATGCGCAGAGCGGCCACGCGAGGCTCGGCTCGCGCAACGTCTGCGCGGCGAGGACGAGGACGATCGCGGGCAGGACGATTCGGTCGGGCACGATCCGATGGGCAATGTCGACGGCCGAGATCGCGACGAGCACGCAACAGAAGAAGGCGGCGATCGCCGCGCGAAGCGAAAGCCCGAAAGCGAGCACGCAGCCCGCGACGAGGAGCGCGGAGGCGAGCTCGACGGCCGGATAAACAAGACCGATCCGGGCCGCGCAATGGCGACAACGTCCACGGAGCAGTAGATAGGAGACGAGAGGGATGTTGTCGTGCCACGCGATCGGCTTCGAGCACGACATGCAGGCCGAGCCGGGGCGAACGAGCGACCGGCGGAGCGGCACGCGGACGGCGAGGACGTTCAGGAAGCTTCCGACCGCGAGACCGGGAGCAAGCGCAAGTGCGGCCAGGGCGGGATTCATCGCGTGTCCTATCGGCCGTGGCCGACGAGGAGTTGAGGCCCCCGCTCAGCCTGCGAACAGCTGGGGCGGGTTCGGCTGCGCGTAAACAGTGTCGTTCGAGGGCATGCCGGCGGGGACCATCGTGATTTCCGGAAAGTCGTGCGTCGTCAGGTTGTTGCTGAGCAGAATCTGACTGCCCACGACGGGGCCCGCGGTATTCACGTTGTTCCCGAATTCGATCGCATTCGTCCCATAGAGGCCGCCCTGAAACGAGAAGTTGTTGTCGACCAGAATGCTGTCGCCGGGGTTGACTTGCCCGCCGTCTCCGTTCGCGACGATCGTCAGCATTTCCGTGTCCGGGTTCCAGCTCGAGAAGGCACAGACCAGGAGGCTGACGCTGGCGCAGAGCGATCCGGTCGCTCGAAACGTGCCGGAAAGGTAGAGCGTTGCCTGGCCGTTGTACGTGTTGACGGCGGAGTTCGTGATCCTCGCGCTGCCGTCGATGAAGATCGTCCCCTTGACCGCGAGCGTCTTCGTCGTCGCATTCCAGGAGAGCTCGCCGCTCGGGGTGGCGTCGTCCCGCAGGACCGTCTGGCTCGAGGCGTGGAGCGCAGGGGTCGTCCCGTTGACGCCTCGCGTGACCGTCCACATCGTCGTGCCGAAGCCGGCCGTGACCATCATCACCTCGTCGTCGATCCTGATTCGGAATTGCGACGTCGGAAAGCCCGTGGCGGACGCGACAGCGATCGTGGTCTGAGTCGAGGTGATCGCGGACGGCAGGCTTGTCGAGGCGCCCGGGCCGACCCGGCAGATGTAGGAGCTCGCCGGAGTCAGGTCGAAAACCGCAATGCTGTTGTCGCGGGCGGGATAGTTGTTGTCGAATGTCGGGGGCGTCCCAGTAAAGGTCGTGCAACTCTGGGCGGGACCGGGAATCGCATTTTCGTACCAGCCCGCGAAATCAGCTTTGGGCGGCGGGACGACGGGCGGATTGTGGCTCACGCCGGTCGTGACTCCATCGGCGATCTTGCTGTAGATGTGCCTCGCGTCCTGATTGCCGATACAGGTGCCCCAGACGCCGGTCGCATAGCGGCAGTCGCCGCCGACATAGGCCTCGACCCGGTTGAGGCTCGAGCCCACAGAAGCGTTGTTCTGGACATCGAGGCTCCCCCCGACGATCACCGTCGACTGCGTCAGCCCGACGTTCGGGCTCAGGCAGAGGTTGCCGGCGACGTACATGCGCGACGAGCCGAGGATGTTGTTGTTCAGGGTCTGATCGCAGACGCTGCCGGTATGGCCGGCGTAGAGATAGTTCCAGACCGGATTGTTCAGCGGCTGCAGGTAGGTCGGGGTTACCGGCACCTTCGCGGTCAGTATCCTCCGCACCTGCGCGAGGCCGGGTCCTGCGGGATTGTCGTAGAGGCCGAGGGCGCTCACGCTCCAGACGTTCGTGCTGGAGTCGAGGACGCCCCACCACTTGGCCGCCCCATCCTCGTACGGGACCGATGACGCGGTGGCCTCGGTGGAGGGCAGGGTGGCCTGCTTGAGGGCGTTGTTGTCCGGGTTCGCAAGCACGGCCATCGCGTCGTTGAGGGCGGCCTCGGAGAGCGAGAACGACTTTTCGTTGCTCCTGCTGAGCGCCGAGGTCTTCGTGTTCGAGGTCGTGTAGACCATGACGGTCGTTCCGCTGATCGTGAGCATGGACAGCACGCCCATCGAGATGATCAGGGCAATTCCGTCCTGTTTTCTGAGCAAACGCAGGCGCAGCAGTGCTCTGCGCAATCCCTCGGGCCGGGCCATACTTCAGTAACGGCTGAACTCGCCTCGACCGCGTCACTCGAATTGCGGCCACTGCCGCCAAATCCCTCGAATGCCAGCGGTTAGCCGGCGAAGAGCCGAGGCGGCTTCGGCTGCCCGTAGACGTCGTCGTTCGACGGCAATCCGGCCGGAACCTCCGTGATCGTCGGGAACGCGTTCGTCGTCACGTTGTTGCTGAGGAGAATCTGACTGCCGACGACCGGGCCGTCGATACTCACGTTGTTGCCGAATTCGACGATGTTCGTCCCGTAGAGACCACCCTGGAACGCGAAGTTGTTGTCGATCTGAATGCTGTCGCCAGGGTTGACCTGGCCCCCATTTCCGTTCGCGACGATCATGAGCATCTCCGTGTCCGGATTCCAACTCGCGAAGGCGCAAGTCGAGCCGGAGACGCTGCCGCAGAGCGACCCGGTGCCCCGAAACGTGCCGGAGAGATACAGGGTCGCCTGGCCGTTATAGGTGTTGAGGGTGGAGTTGGAGAGCTTTGCGTTGCCGTCGATGAACATCGTCCCCTTGACCGTGAGCGTCTTCGTCGTCGCATTCCACGAGAGCTCGCCGCTCGGGGTGGCGTCGTCCCACAGGACCGTCTGACTCACCGCATGCGCGGCGGCGGTCGTGCCGTTTGCGCCTCGCGTGACGGACCACGTCGTCGTGCCGAAGCCGGAGGTGACCGTCATCACCTCGTCGTCGATCCTGATGCGGAACTGTGAAGTCGGGAAGCCCGTCGCCGACGCCACGGTGACGGTGCTCTGACCTGCGCCGATCGCCGACGACAGGGTCGTCGAGGCGCCTGGGCCCACGCGACAGATGTACGAGCTCGCGGGCGTCAGGTCAACGGTGCCAACGCTGTTGTCGCGCGAGGGGTAGTTGTTGTCGAACGTCGGGGGCGTCCCACTCGAGGTCGTGCAGGACTGGGACGGACCGGGAATCGCGTTCTCGTACCACTTGGCGAAATCCGCCGCTGGGGGAGCGATCGCCTCCGCCGAGTGCGTCACCGCGGCTGTTACTCCGTCCTTAAGCTTGCTGTAGATGTGGCGCGAGTCCTGGTTGCCGCTGCAGGCGACCCATGAACCGGTGGCGTAGAGGCAGTTCCCCGCCACGTAGGTCTCGACGCGTGTGCTCATGTTCGTGCTCGCTCCAATCGCTGCGTTGTTCTGAACATTGACGTTGCCGCCGACGATGACCGTCGACTGAGCGAGCTGCACGTTCGGGCTCAGACAGAGGTTCCCGGCAACGTACAGCCTCGAAGACCCGCTGATGTTGTTGCTGAAGGTCTGATCACACGTGCTCCCGATGTGGCCGGCGTAGAGGTAATTCCAGACCGGGTTGTTCAGGGGCTGCAGATAGTTGGGTTGCACGGGCACCAGGGCAGTCAGCTTTCGCTGCACCTGTGCGGCCGCAGGCCCAGTCGGGCTGTTGTACACGCCGACCGCGCTCACCGTCCATTCGGCCTCGGCGCGGTCGAGGACGCCCCACCACTTGGCCGTCCCGTCCTCGTACTGGGCCGATGACGCGGTCGCCTCGGTCTTCGGGAGGGTGTCAGGGTCGAGCGCGTTGTTGGTGGGGTTCGCGAGCACGGCCATTGCGTTGTTGAGTGCGGCCTCGGAGAGGGAGAAGGCCTTCTGGTTGCTGTCGCTCCCACTCGCGCTCCGTGCATTCGCCGTCGAGTAGTAGATGAGCGATCCGCCCGAGATCGTGAGCACGATGATGATCCCCAGCGCAAGCGGAAGCGCGAGGCCGTGCTGAAGCCGCAAAAGTCTTGGAATAGTCATGAAAAGTCGCTCGATCGCCGCAGAACTGATTTCAACCGGTCAGCGGATCCGCGCATCCCCCTTTCGAGGAGCGTTCTCGTTTGCGGTTCATGCCGGGCGATCGGCTACCGCGTCGTGTTGCGCAGGACCATGGCCGCGACGAGCCGCCACTCCTTGAGGCCGTTCTGCGGTTCTGTGTTGATCGGCAGCGTCACGCGCAGCTTGCCGAGGCTCGACCCGGCGACGGGGGCCGTGTAGTCGAATGCGTTCTGCGCCGTCACGTAGTCCGCGATCTTCACTGAGTTGCGGCGGAGCTGGAACCGCTGGCTCCCAGCGCTGATCACGTCGTAGATGACGCTTGTGTCCACTCCCTCCACATGGCTCCCCGTCGGGCACTGCGAGGGCACGGTGACCGTGATCGTGCCCGAAGTCCCAGTCGGAGAGATCTGGCTTGCGCAGTGGATCTCGCGCCGCATCCGGTCGACGGCGATTCGCGCCGACTGCTGCGCCTGGAAGCGCCTGTTCATGTCCAGCTCCGCGTTCGTCGCCCGCATGAAGAGCGTGACGAGCGCCCCAACGATCACGCCGAGAATGGACATCACGGTCAGGAGCTCCAGCAACGTGTAGCCACGCTCAAGCCCGGCGAGGCGCCTCACGCGCTGGAGGAGCGTCATCGCGACCTGCGGCGGACGTTGGCAAGCGCGGCCCGGGCGAGGCGCTCACTTCGAGCGCCGATCCCCCACAGCCTCTGAACTTTACGATCGACCCGGATCAGGAGCTCGAGCGCCTGGGCGCCGTGCCACCAGCCCAGACGTGCGCCGGTGACGACCCAGGAGTGCTGGTAGAGCCAGTAGCTGACGTTGGCGTCGGTCGGAGATGGGTGCGCCGAGACCCAGGCATCCAGCCGCTTGGCCCTGGCCGCAAGTGGAATCTCGTCGAGCGGCTCGGGCTTTGCGCCCGGGACGCTGAACGCCCGCGGGCGCGCAGCCTTCGGGGCGGGCTTCGGCGTCGGCTTGGCCTTCGGCTTCGGCTTCGGCTTCGGCTTGGGCGCGGGCGCGGCGTTCCGCCTGGCCTTTGGCTTGACGACGTGCTTGGCCTTCGGCTTGGCCTTGATCTTGGGCTTTGCCTTCGGCTTAGCCTTGATCTTGTGCTTTGCCTTCGGCTTGGCCTTCGGGGCGCTTGCGCCGACCAGCCGGAGTGCGGTCGCGTCGAAGGGCGAGGTGTTCTCGGGCGTGCCCGCCTGGGGGTAGCGGGGGTTGAGGCTGAGGCTGAGCGCGATCGCCGGCGCTCCCGTGTCGTACACGCGGCTACCCGGGGCCGGCGACTGGCCCGAGACGAGATTCGAGGCATAGCCCTGGACGCTGCCGGTCACGCGCCACGCGAAGCCCGCCTCCTCGAGGGTGCTCTTGGCGAAGACATAAGCCTGGCCGCGGACGTCGGGGACGAGCAGGACCTTTTGGGGGGTCGACTCAGGATGAGCGGGCGCGGCGGGGCCACCACGGGTATCCGCGGCGAACGTGATCGTTGCGGTCGCCAACAAGGCGACGACCACGACCACGAAGACACGAGGCACGATGCCACCAAGCCGCAAGGGCATACGTCGGTCTTCGGCAGGGAGGGCCACCGAGTTAAGGCCTTTCGAGCGTGAAGGCGACTACGGACGGGTCGTCCGTCGCGGACTCGGCTTGGCCATCGACGACCGCGAACACAGGTCCCGCTTCAGCGCTCGGCGTCGGCGCGTCCTGCCAACGAAAGGCGGTGCCGGCGAACCCCTCGAACCACGGCTCGACCTGCGGGTACGAGGCGGCGGGCCGGAGTTGGAGGTGGAGATGCGGCCCGGTCGAATGCCCTGTCGAGCCGACGAGCCCGACAAGCGCACCTGCCCCGACCGCTGTTCCCGGCCGCACCGAGGGCTCCAGGTAGGAGAGGTGGCAGTACGTCCACTCCCGTCCGTCCGCCGTCGCCCGCATCGTCAGGCCGATCCCGCAGCTCTCATCCGGCATGCTCCAAGCCCGGACGATCAGGCCGTCCGTGAGCGCGTACAGCGGGGCGCCTTCCGGGGCGGCGATGTCGGCCGCCGGGTAGTCATGGTGGTGATGGCCGACGGATACGACCGCCGGGCCGCCGCCGACCGGGAAGACGTAGGCGCCCTGGTACGAGGGAGCCGCGAGGAGCGATCCTGCGGCGGGCGCGAAGGAGCTCGTCGACGAGCTCGAGCGAGCTTTCGAGAGTGTCTTCTCTGCGGCCCGCAGCTTCCGCCTCGCCTTCGCGATCGCCTGTGCAGCCGCCGCGCGGCGCGCATCGACCTGAAACGCGCGCTTCTCGAGCGCGAGGCGATCCGAGAGCAGCCGTGCCGCGTCGGCCTTAGCGGAGAGGGCCGCGGCGCGGCGCGCCAGCCGGCGCTCCGCCAGGGTTGCCCGAACGAGGACGCGATTCTGGTGCGCGACCGTCCGCTCGGCCGACTGGAGCCGCACCTGGAGCCGGTCGTAGGTGAACGCGACACCCACCCCGTCCTGGCCGTAGAGCTTCGCGAGGTCGAGGACCTCGTCGACGTACCACTGCGCGTGGTTGTACGCGAAGACGCCGCGCTCGATGTCCGTGCGCCCGCCGGCCGCCGCCAGATAGCGCGCGGCCGAGTAGATCGCGTCCTCGGCGTTCCAGGGGTCGGCCACGCCGTCGCCGTTTGCGTCCGTGCCCCAGCGCAGCCACGTCGAAGGCATGAACTGCATCCAGCCGATCGCGCCTGCCGAGCTCGGGCCCATGTTGCGCCCGAAGTTCGACTCGATCTTGTTGATCGCGGCGAGCACCTGCCAGGGGATGCCGTAGCTCGCGCCTGCGCGCTGCCAGAGCCCGTGCAAGGTCTGAGAGGGGAGGCCGGGCGACTCGCGCCGGGTCAAATATGAGGGCGGCAGCACGATCCCGTCGCCGTTGGGGACCTCGGCGCTCGCCGGTCGAGTCGCGGTGGGCGTCGAGGAGACGACGGTGAAAACAGGACCAGAAGGACCGCCGGCCGCCGCGGTGGCGGCGACCGCAAGCGCAGCAGCGATCGCTGCGAGCGACGGAACGAGGCGTCTCATTGCTCTGCCGGCCGCACGATGCGCAGCTCAGGCTCGTCCTTCGCCGCTACCGCTTCCGCGTCGGCGCGCACTGTTGCGTCCTTGCGCTTGAGGGCGTGCTCGAGCGAGACGAGGAAGTCGTGGCGGTTGGTAGACGCGTTCGCCGCCACCTCCCGGTCGATCTCGCCCGAGAGGACGAGCTCGATCAGGGCCTGGCTGAACGTCTGCATGTGGAAGAACGAGCCCTCCGCGATCGCGTCGTGGAAGTCGTCGGCCTTGTCCTCGCGGATGAGATCCGCGATCCGCGCGTTGTTGACCATGACCTCGAAGGCGGCAACCCGTCCGCCCTCGGCCCGCGGGAGGAGCCGCTGGCTGACGACGCCGCGCACGACGCCGGCGAGGATCGAACGGATCTGCTGCTGCTTGATCCCGGGGAAGAACTCGATGATCCGGGCAATGGTCTCGGAGGCGTCGACCGTGTGCAGCGTCGAGAGCACAAGATGGCCCGACTCCGCCGCTTGGAGGGCCGTCTCGGCGGATTCCGCGTCGCGGAGCTCGCCGATCAGGATCACGTCCGGGTCCTGGCGCAGGGCGCGCCGCATCGCCTGGTGAAAGGAGTCGGTGTCAAGGCCGACCTCGCGCTGGTTGACGATGCAGCTGTGGTCGACGTGCAGGAACTCGATCGGGTCCTCGATCGTGACGATGTGCTGGCGGCGCGTACGGTTGATGTGACCGATGAGCGCGGCGAGCGTCGTCGACTTCCCCGAGCCCGTCGCACCGGTAACGAGAATCAGACCGCGATGCTCGTCGCCGAGCTTTTGCACGCCAAAGGGGAGCCGCAGGTCGGCGAATCCCGGCACCTCGGCCGGAATCACGCGGAAGGCGAACGAGGTTGTGCCCCGCTGCCTGAAGCCGTTGACGCGGAAGCGGGCAAGGTCCGGCGCCATGTACGAGGTGTCGAGCTCGCCGGTTGCACGGAAGCTCTCGAGCCGGTGGGGGGTTCGCTCCGTGATCCCGATCAGGACCGTCTCGAGATCCGCTTCGCTGAGCGGCTGCCAGCCTTCGAGCGCACTCAGCTCGCCGTCGCGCCGGAGGACCGGCGGCAGCCCGAGCTTGAGGTGGAGATCGGTGGCGCCGGTGTCGACGACTGCTTTGAGAAGGGTGTTCAGGTCCATGGCCAGGCCACGCTGACCATCGGCACCGAAATGAGACGTCTTTAGGTTTCTCTAGGTTTCGGCGGCTCTGTAGGCCCGGCCCGGATCGCCCGCGGCGCGCGCGATCCCCTCGACGACGCGAAGGGAGGCCCGGCGAAGCCCGCGCATCGCGCTCGGGCTCGGTACCTCGCCGCCGATCAGGGCCACGACCGCCTTCCAGACGTATGGGGAGCGAACGGCGGCGTAGGTGAGTCTCGGGAACCGGTCAAGCGCGACCTTTGCTCCCCACGCCGCCGCGAGCTGGGACGCAAGAGCGCGCCGGAGCTCCCGGTCGTAGCGCTCGAGGTCGGACGCCCGCCCGTCGAGGAGGTCGAGCGTCGCGCCCGCGGCCAGCTTCGCGGAGAGCAAGGCCTCGTAGATCCCATCGCCAGAGAGCGGATCGACGAGCCCGGCCGCGTCACCGAGCAGCGCGAGCCGTCCCTTCGTTAGACGCGCGCGCGGGTGAAGAAGAGGAAGGCGATAGCCACGCAGGCTCTCGAGGGCGGACTCCGGGATCGCGTACTCGCGGCAGAAGCGGGCGAGATGCTCGCGCATTCGCGGTCCTTCCCGCTCCCAACCGCCGACTCCCACGTTGACGTGATCGCCCTTCGGGAAGACCCAGCCGTAGCCGCCGGGCACGTTCGCGAGCTCGAGGCAGAGCCGGCCCCGGTACCGCTCGCGGGAGACGACTCCGTAGGGCACGTTCGCCTCGAGCGCGACGCCGTAGTCGCGCCCGCCGTCGAGGCCGGCCGCTCGTGCGGCCAGACCGTTGACGCCGTCGGCTCCGAGGGCTGCACTTGCAGCAATTTTCGTCCCGTTCAGGCGCGCTTCGACCCCGGTGTCCGTGAGCTCGAGCTCTGTGACCTTGACCCCGTCACGGAAGTCGGCCCCCGCCGCTGCGGCCTGGTCGGCGAGGAAGGAGTCGAGCCTGCTCCGCTGCGTCATCAGCACGAGCGGCTCCTCAGTGTGCCGCTCGAAGCGCGAGCGGAAGTTGAGGCCGAACTCGACGTGCCTCGTCCGGTCCTCGACGACCGGGTCGACCGAGAAGGGAAGGAGCCGAACCGCGCGCATCGTCAGCCCGCCGCCGCAGGGCTTGTCCCGAGGGAAGTGAGCACGGTCGGCGAGGAGCACCGAGGCGCCCTTCCGAGCGAGCCGGTACGCGGCGGTCGAGCCCGCCGGGCCCGCGCCGACGACGATGACGTCGAAGCGCTCCACTCCGGCCATCCTAGAACGCCAAGGCTAGAATGGCTCTCCCTCCCGGGGGAGTTCCCGAGTGGCCAAAGGGGACGGGCTGTAAACCCGTTGGCTCAGCCTTCAGAGGTTCGAATCCTCTCTCCCCCACTTTTCGAATGCCTGGGTTCTGGAACGGGCGCCAGCAGCGAAAAGACGCCCTAGAATGGCTGAGCGCCCTCTTAGCTCAGTTGGTAGAGCACCTCCATGGTAAGGAGGGGGTCGACGGTTCGAGTCCGTCAGAGGGCTTCCAACAAAAACCTGCAAACAGGCTCTTTTATCTTCGAGGCCCTCCGTGAGGCCTCAGCACTAGGCAGTTTGGGGACAGGTTTTGGGGACAGGTTTTGGCAACGAGTGTGCTGCCTCACACCATCCCTGACCACTATGCGGTGCGCAATCTCCGGCGCTTCGCAAGCGCCGCGTTCCGCGCTGCCTCGATCTCCGCGTCGATGTTCAGTGGACCCTTGCCCTCGTAGCGCCTGATGACGCCCCCATAGACCTTGCCGACAAGCCCCGTGCCCATCGAGCTTTCGATGTAGAGCGTCGGATGTTGCGCGGCGATGCGCAAGGTCGCGTAGATGTGGCGCAGCGCATACGGGTCGTCTGATTCGCTGCCGAGGCCGTGGCTGCGAGCGATCGGGACGAAGTAGTCCTCGCGCCAGTTGCGGTACTCGCTCTCCGTCCAGAGGCGATCGGTGCCCGGGTAGGGGAACAGAGCGTCGTCCAGTCCCGCCGCCGTCGCGCGGCGTGCCATCGTGGCTGGTAGCGGGCCGAGGAGATAGACGTCTTTGTCGGGATAGCGCCTCGACTTCGTACCGCGCACGACCTGACCGTCGACGTTGCGCTGGCAGACGTGGACGTACTGCTCGCCAAGATCGGCGGGCGCGTGATGACGTCCGAGAACCGCAAGGATCTCTCCCGGCCGAAAGCCGCCGTACGCGATCGCCTCGACGAGATCCGCCGACGTCTGGCCGAAGCCAGCCACAGGTGGCACGGGAACGCCTGCGGGAGTTTCAACGCTCCTCCCCCTTGCTCGGCGCACGCCGGCCTGAAAGAGAACCTCGAGCTCGAGGAAGTCGGCCCTGATCTCCTCGACGATCTCGGGGAGGTATGGCCTGCGAACGAGCCGCACGCCAGTCTGGGCCGGCGCGGGCACGAGCGTCACAGGGTTGGCACGATCGCGCGGGTAGTCGTTCCTTAGCTTGGCGTAGTCGATGAGCTGCTTCAGGAAACTCCGGACTTTCCGCCAGATCTCCTTGCCGATCCCCTCGTCGTCGACCTTTTCGGCCAGGGCGAGTACGTGCTC
>WNGB01007114.1_pt1 | contig 16239 bp, 19 predicted proteins | sample 5400681 | NCBI WGS metagenome assembly WNGB01 (sample SAMN13153367, study PRJNA577476) | soil metagenome | isolation source: 115 cm soil or saprolite under grassland replicate 2 | place: USA:California | collected 2016-06-15 | reverse complement strand
TCCAGCACCTCACCGGCTCTTCGCCGGAATTGCTGCGGCGAGGCGGGCTGTTCGAGCGCCTGGCCAGGTCGACGAACCCCGTGCTCCACCAGGTTGGCGAGGCCAGCCTGAGATGGCTCCGGGACCACGCGGGGAGCGCGCCAAGGGCCCTCCAGACGGCGACCTCGGCGGGCCTCAAGCTGGCTCACGCAGGCCTCGTGCTCCTGGTCGGCGGGCTGCTCGGGTTCCTGCTCCTGCTGTCGCTGCCGGAGACCACTCGGGGGATGGTGGCCCTGATCCCTCCGGCCAACCGAGAGCGAATAGGACCGCCCCTCTCCGAGGTTCGCCGAATCGTCTCCGGCTATGTGCGCGCCCGGCTGATCGTCTCGAGCGCCGTGGGCGTCCTGGCCACCTTGGGGATGTGGGCCGTCCACATGCCATTCTGGCTCATCCTTGGCGTCATCGTGGGCGTGGCCAACCTGATCCCCATGCTGGGATCCTGGATCGGCGGAATCCCTGTGGCCTTCGTTTCGCTGCTGACCAAACCGCCGTCGTTCCTCTTGGCCGTCCTGGCAGTCGTCGTGGTCGCCCATCTGGTCGACGGGTTCATCCTCTCGCCGATCGTCCTCAAGGAGACCACCGACCTGCACCCCGTGGTGATCCTCCTCGCTGTCCTGTTGGGAGCCGATCTGCTCGGATTCTGGGGCATCCTGGCCGCGATCCCGGTTGCCGGGGTGATCAACTTCGCCATCCGCGAATGGCTCATGCCTCGGGTTGCTGGAACCGCCCCGCTTACGGGGGCTCCCTCGCCGGAGCCCGCCAAGGAGGCGCATCGCTAGATGTGCCGTGCCCTCACGGTGCTGTGTGCCGCCACCGATCGGGCCCGGTTGGGCGAGCTGAAGAGGGCTTCGGTGGCAGTGGAATGGGAGCTTGCCGGCGGGGCGACCTCCCTGGAGGAGCTTGCAACCCAGGTGGCCGACCTTCGCCCAGACGTTGTCGTGATCGATGGGGCGCTCGGTTCTCAGGCCGTGGCAAACGCGAAGGAGGCGAAGCCTGGGGTCCGCGTCGTCAGCGTCGGCCCTGTGCCGGAGGCCGACGAGCAGGCCGCCTCGCTGGAGGAAGTGCGGGCTGCCATCCTGGGACTACCCCGCCCGGGAGGTCCGGTGCGAGGCTGAAGCGAAACCTCCCGGGCCACGGGCGGACCAGATCATTGCCCGACCACGGGGAGTGGTGTCACCCCGATCGGGATTAGGGGAATTCCCGTCCGGGCGGCGGCAGAGTGGAGACTTCGTGCCGATCGTACGGCCGGCGGCTTCGGTCAGTTGCGCTCGGGTACCATGAAATCCGTGCCGACACGAATACTCTTGGCCTGGCCTCGCGGATACTGCGCGGGCGTGGAGCGCGCCGTGGATACCGTCGAGCGGGCCCTCCGCATCTACGGCCCTCCGGTTTACGTGCGCAAGCAGATCGTTCACAACATCCACGTGGTACGGGACCTGGAGGCCAAGGGAGCAGTCTTCGTCGAGGAGGAGACCGAGGTCCCCGAGGGGGCAGTGATCATCCTCTCCGCGCATGGGGTGGCGCCCGGGGTGTACGCGAATTCGATGGCCAGGGGGCTCTCCGTGATCGACGCCACGTGCCCGCTGGTCACCAAGGTCCACCTGGAGGCCCGCCGGTTCGCCCGGAACGACTACACGATCCTCCTGATCGGCCATCAGGGGCACGAGGAGGTTGTCGGGACAAGCGGCGAGGCGCCGGACGACGTCATCCTCGTGGGCTCGCCGGAGGAGGCCCGAACGGTCCAGGTGGCCGATCCGGACCGCGTGGCCTATCTGTCGCAGACGACGCTCTCCGTCGACGAGACGAACGAGGTCATCGAAGTCCTCAGGGAGAGGTTTCCGAACATCGAAGGGCCCCCCCGGGACGACATCTGCTACGCGACCCAGAATCGCCAGGAGGCCATCAAGGACCTGGCGAAAGAGTCCGACGTGATCCTGGTGATCGGTTCGGACAATTCCTCGAACTCGAAGCGACTGGTCGAGGTATCGGCCGCGGTTGGCACTCCCGCCTATCTCATCGACGACGAGAGCGAGATCGACCCGGCCTGGTTGGAGGGCCGGGACACCGTCGGAGTGACCTCGGGCGCGTCCGCACCCGAGTGGCTGGTGGAGCGGGTGGTCGATTGGATCAAGGCCATGGGCGCGACCACGGTGGAGCAGCTGCACACGATCGACGAGCAGATGCGCTTCTCGCTCCCGGTCGGAGTCCGGGAACCCGCCGGCCAGCCCGTTCCGTGAGCTGATTTACTGGCTCGCGTCCACCACGTGGGCGGGCGCCCGGGCCAGCGCTTCGATCTCGGCCACCCCCTCCTCCGGACCCAGGGAGATGACCCGGTCGCCGGCCTCCAACTCGAAGCGAGGTCTGGGGCGGTAGATCCACCGCCTTCCTCGCTGCACAGCAAGCACGAACATCCCCGTCTCGGTCTCGAGCTCCAGCTGCTTGAGCGACCGGCCCTGGGCACGTGACCCAGGCTCGATGACGGTCTCGGCGGCGACCTCCTCGGTCTCCTCGAGGGCCATCTGAATGACGGGGTGCAGCTCCTCGCCCTGCTCGATCAGCCAGGTCATGTCGCGGGCAGCGTCGAAGATCGACTCGCTCGCATACGCCAGCCGGAGCAAGCCCCGGAGCTCGTCGGTGTTTCGGGCCTCCGGCGCGGCCTTGAGGACCCAGGATTCCAGCTCGTCGTGCAGGAAATCGGATCGAGCCTCGAGCGTCGCCACCTCGGCAGCCAGAGCAGGGTCGTTGAACAGGAGCGAGGAATACGCCAGGCCCACGGCCACCTCCGCAGAGTTCTTCATCTCGACAAGGATGTCCACGGCCCGGTCCAGTTCCGTCAGCGGCATGGCACCCTCTGTGTCTGGTCCCTCGGGCAGGGCGGGCGCGCCCGCCAGCGCCCGGATCAGGTTCACTCCCTCCTCCGGCCCCTGGAACAGCAGGACGTCACCTTCGTTCAGGACGGTCTCGGCCTGAGGGTCGAACTCCCACTCGCTCCCCCGGCGAACCGCGAGCAGCCACATCCCGGTCTCGCTGGGAAGCAGCAGGTCCTTCAGTGTTCGCCCCACGCAGGGCGCCCCTTCCCGAACCCGGACCCGTCCCACGATCTCGTCGGCATGGCGGAGGTCGGCGCGCAGGGCAGCAGGGATTCCAAGCTTCGCCTGGATGACCCGGGCGATATCGGAGGCAGCCTCCCCGATCTTCTCCATGGCAGCGGCGATGTGCAGTACGCCGGCCATCGCTTCGGCGTCCTCCGGGGATCGGGCGGCCAGCATGGCGACCTCTCGCAGGCGGCGGAGGTAACCGTCCATCCGCTGCTCCAGCACCTCGACCTCCTCGGCCAGCTTCTCGTCGCTCAAGAAGACGGCCGCGTAGGCCAGGTCGACCATCAGCTCCGAGACGTCCTTCGCCTCGGAGAGCAGTTCTTTGACGTTCCTCGGTTGGTCTTCGTCAGACATGAAGAGTCACCCCAAATATTGCCAGAGCGGCGAGGAACACGATCGTCCCTGACAGGTCCATGACGCTGGTGATGATGGGGACGGAGTGGTTGTCTGGATCGAGACCGAACCGTGTGGTGACCACGGCGACGTAGTAGGCCACGGGTATGGCGATCGCCGTGGCCATCAAGCCGGCCAGCAGCGTTCCGAACACCATGGCGAGCGCTCCCGGGTAGGCCTTACTCGCCAGCGCACTGTAGCCCAACCCGAGCGCTCCCATGAAGGTGAACACCACGACACCAAAGGACACGGTCAGTGAGGCGTCCAGGTAGGCCAATCCCTCGGGAATGCCGCGGGGCGTGATCAGGCCGAGCTGAAGCTTCGAGGAGAGGCGGGAAGAGAGTATTCCCCCCAGCGAGCCGGCCGTCGCCACGAAGGGAGGCACCAGCAGGAGCAACCCGGGAAGCGCCGTGAACCGCTCGAGCCGGGCCTCCACCACCGTCCCCGCCAGGATATCCAGGATCGGGGTCAGCACGATCACAGCGGCCATCTCGACGAATACGCGACGAGCGATCGGGAGGTCGGTCAGGGCGCCCCTGGCGATGGAGTAGAGCCCGAGGACGATGCTCAGGACGGCCAGCGTGGTGTTCAGCCACCCGATCCGGGTGAGGAACGTCGCCGCGTAGATCAGCGGAACGGTGGTCATGTCGGCGGCAGCCGTGATCACAGGAGTCGACACTGCGTCGAGGTCGTAGCCACGTCTGAACGACACGATGGACAGGACGACGGTGAGCACCAGGATGATGGTGGAGTCGGCCACACCCCCCACGACGGAGATGGTGACCAATTTGAAGAACGAGATAGATCGGAGCCCGAATGCGATCGCGGAAAGCTTCGCCAGGGCGGCCAGATACAGCGAGGAATACAGCGTGGATGTAATCCCTACGAAGATGTTTTGATAGAGGATGCCCGAGCGCTCCCTGGATACTTCGAAAAGGCCGGCGTGGGTGCTGGTTCCGAGCCTTGCACCGATGGCTCCGAAGACGGTTCCGCGCATCCCCAAGATGGCGGGGATCAGGATCAGCAGTCCAGGCAGTTCCCTGAGCGTATCGGTGATATTGGCGAGGGTGATGCCAGCGACGAACGAGGTCAGCGCGCCGAGGAGCAGCGCGACGAAGCCCTGCCGGAGCGTGCGCCGCTCCGATCTGAGATAGGCCCAGAAACGCCTGACCCGGCGACGAGGTGCGAGGGCCATAACGGCACGCCCATGGTCGGCTCGATTCCTCCTTCGTGGACCGGTCGACCGGATCGGCCCGCCGGCAGATCGGCAGGCTTGGTCGGCTTGAGGGAGTATCCGCCTCCCGGACCGGCCCAGGCAACCACCTGATCTCGAAGTGCGCCGAGCCGTCAGACAATGGTGATGTGGCGGGGCGCCGGACGAATCTCGCTCTCCTTGGGTTGCTCGCGGTGGCTCTGGCAACGGGCACGCTCGCGTTCTCCTTGGGAAACGGCTGGACGCGGTGGGCGGTGGTTGCCCATGGCGCTGCCGCCTTCGGGATCCTCGTCCTCATCCCATGGAAATCCGTCATCGCCCGGAGGGGTCTGAGGCGCCGGCGCTCCGGCTCGTGGGCCTCGATGGCCTTCGCCCTGCTCGTGGCCGTCACGCTGGCCGCGGGGATCGGGCACGCCAGCGGTCTGCTTCGCTCGATGGGAGGAGGCATCACGGCGATGCAGGTCCACGTCGGCGCCGCCCTGGCGTCGCTCCCGTTCGGCTTCTGGCACGTGGCGGCCCGAAGGGTGCGACCTCATCGCACGGACTTTTCTCGTCGAGCGTTGCTTCGGGCCGCACTCCTGCTGGGTGGTTCCCTGGCCGCCTATGGAGGTGTTGCCGGCGTGGTCCGCTTGGCGGAGCTCCCCGGTCGAGCTCGGCGTCTCACCGGGTCGTATGCCGTGGGGTCGTATCGGCCCGACGAGATGCCGGTCACGCAATGGTTGTTCGATCGTGTGCCCGAACTCGACGGAGCGACATGGCGCTTGTCCCTCCGAAGCGCCGATGGGCGAGCCGAAGCGAGGTCGTTGAAGGATCTGAGCGCTCTGTCCGAGCGGGTGTGGGCGACCATCGATTGCACGGGCGGCTGGTACGCGAACCAGGAATGGGAAGGCGTGAGACTGGACCATCTCTTCCACGGGCCAGCCGATGGGACGAGCATCCTGGCACGATCCGCCACCGGATACAGTCGGCGCTTCCCGTCTCGGGACGCGTCCAGGCTCTGGGTGGTCGTCGGGGCCGGTGGACGAGCCCTCTCTGCGGGACATGGCTATCCGGCGAGGATCGTCGCCCCAGGGCGGCGGGGCTTCTGGTGGGTCAAGTGGCTGGTGAGCCTGGAGGTCTCGGACACCCCCTGGTGGTGGCAGCCACCGTTCCCTGTCGGGTAGCGGGGTGGTCAAAGGCCTTTGCGCCGCCCGGTAGGATCGGTCGCATGACCATTGAGTTCACGGAGTGGGCGAGGGAGATCCTCGAGAAGTCGGATCAGGCCGCCCGGCGCTTCAATCCTGACGCGAAGATCCGGCTGGCCAGGGTCGGCGGCGCTGTGCAAGCACTGCTGACGGACCAACCCGCGCCGGATGATCGAGAGGTCGCTGTCGGCCCTGCGACCATCTACGTCCAAGCTGACCTGGAAGGGCTCGTGGATATCGAGGAACCGCACGACCGTCTGGTGCTCAAGCCGAAAGGGTCATCGCCCAACGCTCGCGGCGCGCACTGACGCTTTGCAACTGAAGCGGGCGAGGGCGGCGCGGCGTCGAGCAGCCGCCTCGGTGAGTTAGCTCGGAGACGCGACGGATTCGATCTCGCGGGCGAGGGCGATGTCCTTTTCGGTCACTGCGTTCTCTGACCAGGTGTGCAGCGCCACGCGCACCCGGTTGTAGTGGTTCTCCAGGTCGGGGTGGTGATTGGCCGCCTCGGCCTTCTCCGCGATCCGATCGATGAACGCGATGGCGTCCATGAACGAGGCGAACTTGTAGTTCTTGAGGACCTCTCCACGCTCGTAGCGCCAGCCAGGGAGGTCGGTGGCCAGAGCATGCTCGATCTCATCCGAGGAGAGCGCGGTCACCCTGCGGCTTCCTCCGCCGTGGCCATGGCCTTCTCAAGCACGTCCAGTCCCTCGCCGAGGAGGTCCTCGCTGATCGTGAGTGGCGGCAGAAGACAGATGACGTTATCGTAGGTGCCGGCCTTCAGGATCACCACTCCCTGCTTGTAGCACTCCTCGATCAGTCGCCCCGTGGCGCCCTTGGCCGGTGCCTTGGTCTCTCAGTCCTCGACCAGCTCCATCGCAACCATGGCCCCGCGGCCCCGGCCCCCCGTCCTCTCGGCTCGGCCAAGCAATCGATCTCGCGCGTCCTGTTGCGGCGGCGGTTTTCGCAGGCACAGAGTCGCCGGAGAGTCTGGCCACGGCGTGCGAGCAGGTGCTCGCCCGTCAGACGCGAGCCTTCATGGCGTCCCCCCGCGACGACGTCGTGGTCGCCGTGCTCCAGCCGGAGAGCCCTGGATTCCTGGCCGGGCTGCGGGATGCCGTGGCCGCCCGCTCCCCGGGCGCGGTCCTCGCAGGGGGCGGGCCTCGTTCCGTTCGAGCGGCTCCTCCAGGGACTTCGCGAGGCGAGGTACGCGTTGCAGCCTTGCCGGGCCGACGGTCGGCTGCAGGCGGAGTTCGCCGACCTCGGGACGTACCAGCTGCTCCTCTCGCTTCAAGATCCGGATGCCCTGCGAACGCCGACAGCGTCCTCGCCCCCGCTCGATCAGTACGAGGGCGTCCACGGGACCGAGCTTCTTCCTTCGCTGCGAGCCTTCCTCGAGCGCAACCCCCGGTGGGAATCCGCGGCGAAGGATCTCTACGTGCACCGCCACACCCTCCGCTATCGCAGGCGAAAGGTCGAGGAGCTGACCGGCCGGAACCTGTCCTCTGCGAGGGACCGAATGGCGTTCTTCCTCGCCCTGCGGGCCCGTGAATTGCTGGATTCCGATGACCGCATCGGAGACAGAAAAGGTCCCGGAGGTCGTTGAATTCGGGATCTGCGCGGCTAGATTCGGCAGGTCAGGCATCTGGACTGGGAACGCGAGCCGTTCCGAGCTCCCCAATCGGAAGGAGGTCTCATGTCCACCGCCGACCTCGAATTGTTCGGGCCACCGGATGCGGATGGCTCACCGAGGTTCACTCAGGTACTGCGCGGCTACGATCCCGAGCAGGTCCGCGGGTACTTCCTGCAACTGACCGCCAGGATCGACACGCTGGAGCGGGAGCTGGAGGACGCCGTCTCCCAGCGAGACTCGGCCAGACGCAGGTACACGATGGCCCGGGACGACGCGTACAACCAGCTCGCCGGGCGGATGGCCGAGCTCCTGAAAGTGGCAGACCAGCAGGCGGACAAGATCCGTCGAGATGCCGAGGACGAGTCGAAGCATCGCCTGGACGAGACCCGCCACCTGGCCACCCAGATCCAGCGGGAATCGGAGGCCGAGGCCGAGCGTCTTCGCCAGCAGGCCATGGAGGTGCTTCGCCATGCGGAGGCCGACCGGGATCGGGTTCTCGGTGGGCTGACGGCCAGCCGAGACGCCGTGGTGGCCGAGCTTCATGCCACACGGGAGCACATGGTCACCGTGGTCCAGCAGCTCGAAGTGGCCATGGCCGTCGCCCAGGCGGCCTATCCGACCGAGGACTTCGAGCGATCCGCGGAGAACGGGATCGAGGCCGACCCTCAGACCGATGACCTGTTGGGCAGCTCGGAGGGATTCGAGATCATGATCCCCGAGTTCATCGCCGGCGAGGAGCCGCACCTTCGGCCCGCCGAGCAGCCGGTCGAACAGCCCGTCGAGCAGCAGGAAGGCGAGACGTCCTGAGGTTCGGCCGGGCGTAACCGCCTCGTTCTCGCTCTGTCCCCCGCGTACAGAGGCGCCCCTGTGCTTGGGCGTTTCGCTTCCCCACGTCGTTCCTCAAAGGGCTAGCCTTGAGGGATCGGTTGACAGGGGAGTGAGGGATGGCCACGACGGTCAAGAGGCACGAGATGTTCATCGGCGGCGAATGGGTCCAGTCTGCGGGCGACGAATCGCTTCCGGTCGTCAATCCGGCCACGGGGGAGACCATCGCGGAGATCCCCCGAGGGATTGTGGATCAACACCCGCATCCCCCTCACGCCGGAGATGCCCCACGGCGGGTACAAGCAGAGCGGCTACGGCAAGGACATGTCGATCTACTCGATCGAGGAGTACACGAATCTCAAGCACGTGATGGCGGCCATCGATTGAAGGTGAGCAGATGACGACATCGACCAAGACCTTCTACATCGCGGGCGAGTGGAGAAAGGGCCAAGGAACGGTCGAGGTCAAAAGCCCGTGGGACGGAACCGTGGTGGCCGGGCTCGGTGTTCCTACCGATGCCGACATCGAAGATGCGGTCGCCAGCGCGGTGGAGACCTTCAAGGAGTCCCGGCACCTTCCGACGCACGCGCGAGCCGAGGCCCTGATGCACATCTCGAGGGGCATCGCCGAGCGGGTCGACCAGATCGCCGAGATCGTGGCCCGAGAGGGCGGCAAGCCCCTGAAGTGGTCGAAGGTCGAGGTCGGCAGGGCCGTCTCGACGTTCCGATGGGCGTCGGAGGAGGCGCGTCGGTTCGGCGGCGAATTCCTCCCTCTCGACACCGAGCAGAGCCTGGGCAGCCGCGCCGGCATCGTCCGGCGGTTCCCCTTCGGGCCGGTGATCGGAATCTCGCCCTTCAACTTCCCCGTGAACCTGGTAGCTCACAAGATCGCTCCGGCCCTCGCCGTCGGCGCGCCCATCGTGATCAAACCCGCCGGGGTGACGCCGCTGGGGGCCCTGGCCCTGGCCGAGCTGTTCGACCAGACCGAGCTGCCAAAGGGAATGCTCTCGGTCCTGCCGATCTCGAGCGAGCGGGCCCAGAAGCTGGTCGAAGACCACCGGTTCAAGAAGCTCACGTTCACCGGGTCGGGGATCGGGTGGAAGCTGAAGGGGCTCGACCCGCGCAAGCACGTCACGCTGGAGCTGGGCGGGAACGCAGGGGTCATCGTCCACTCTGATGCCGATCTGGACAACGCCGCCGGGCGCATCGCCATCGGCGGCTACTACCAGGCCGGGCAGTCCTGCATCTCGGTGCAGCGGGTCCTGGTCCAGTCGGAGGTCTACGACGACTTCGTGGCCCGGTTGGTCAAGCAGGTGGAGAGCCTCAAGGTGGGCGACCCGATGGACCCAACCGTCGACGTGGGGCCGCTGATCGACGGGGGCGCGGTGGAACGGGTCGAGGCGTGGGTGAATGAGGCCGTTGCCCAGGGAGCGGAGATCCTGACCGGCGGCCGGCGGGAGGGCCCGCTCTACTACCCGACAATCCTGGCCAATACCACGGCCGACATGAAGGTCCGGTGCGAGGAGGTCTTCGGGCCGGTCATCACCGTCCAGCCGTACCAGACGTTCGAGGAGGCGTTGGCGGAGGTCAACAACACGCCCTACGGGCTGCAGGCCGGCGTGTTCACGTCATCGATCGAGCGGGCCATGCTGGCCCACCGCGAACTGGAGGTCGGCGGCGTGATCGTCAACGACATGTCCGCGTTCCGCGCCGACCAGATGCCCTACGGGGGTTCCAAGGAATCCGGCTACGGGCGCGAGGGTCTGCGCTACGCGATGGAGGAGATGACCGAGCCGCGGATCATGGTCCTCTCACACGTCCCCTTGTAGACCGCCTGGCTCGGCTAGCTGATCACGGCTGATTGCCTGCGGCGAAGCCGCGGGAGGATCAGAAACACGCCGCCCACGATCAGTAGCGACAGGATTCCGGAGATTGCCCACGCCCACAAGGGAAATGGCCGACCGGGTGGGACTGCGGGTGCTGAAGCGTTGACCGTGAGCAGGGTGAGTTCGCCGTTGACAGCGATCGACCAGCGTCCGGCTTCGGGGAAGGCGATCCGAGCCGTGTAGACACCCGGCCGCGCCGGGACTGCGCCGACCGCCATCGCCTGGCCGGTCTCGAGACTGGTGAGGGCGACGGTGGGGCGGAAATCGACGGGGACGATATGGCCATCCCTGACGTACGTGATCGTGGCCGTCCATGGCTTGCCTGGCTTCAGATTGCGTGGGATGGGACTGAGAACGCCTGTGGCGCCCTCCAGTGGATCCTCGTGCCCTTCCTTTGCAAACGCCTGCTGGCTGCCGGCCAGAAAGACCATCCCGGCGGCGAGCGTCCAGACCAGGAACCTTCGCATGTCGGTCTCCTTTCCATCGATTCGTGGCAGATACGACGCGAGCCACCCGAAGGTTCCACTTCAATGCCGATGGTTGTCGATCAAGGGGTACGTGTCGCCGAAAATCAGCCCTCGGACGTGGTCGGAGGCGAGGAATGAATGTGGAAACCCCAAGTCGACCGGGGCGACGGCGTCCAAGCGAGCGATCTGGTCGTCGGTGAGGTCGAACTGGAGGCAACCAAGCGCGTCGTCGAGCTGGTCAACGGTCCGGGCCCCGACGATAGGGAAGATCTGGGCCCGGTCTCGGCGAGCCCGGATCCAGTTGATGGCTATCTGTGCCGGAGAGCGGCGGATCTCCTGGGCGAGGGTCACTACGGCGTCTCCTGCCGCCAGCTCCTTGTCCGAGGCCCCCTCGTACCGGCTCGGCCCGCGATCCGCGGCCCTGTACTTGCCGGTGAGGGTTCCTCCTTCGAGCATGCCCCACACCGTGGCCGCGAGATCGTTCTGCCGAGCCATGGGCAAGAGGTCTCGCTCCACCCCTTGATCGAGGACGCTGTACGGAGCCTGGATCGCGATCGGCTGGACCCATCCTCGCAGCTCAGCCGCGGTGACCGCCTGCGCCACCACCCAGGCCGGCGTGTCCGAGAAGCCGACATACAGAACTTTGCCCGCCCGGACCATGTCGTCCATGGCCCGGAGGACCTCCTCCACCGGCGTCATCCCGTCCCACATGTGCAGCCAGAGCAGGTCGACGTGGTCGGTGTCCAGTCGCTGCAGGCTTCCCTCCAGGGAACGCACCAGGTTCTTGCGGTGGTTGCCGCCGAAGTTGGGGTCTTCTCGTCTCTCGGTCAGTGAGTACTTGGTGGCAAGGACGAAATGATCACGGTCGGCAGCCACGAAGTCCCCGACGAAGCGCTCGCTTGTTCCGTCCGTGTAGTTGTTCGCGGTGTCGATGAAATTGCCGCCCGCTTCGGCGAACCGATCGAAGATCTTTCTGCTCTCTTCCTTGGACGCACCCCACCCCCAGTCCTCGCCGAAGGTCATGGTGCCCAGGACGAGCTCGGACACCCTCAACCCGCTCGAGCCCAGTAGCTTGTACCGCACCGCGTGTGGACGTTATCGGGACGCAGCAGAGAGCGCATCGTGCCGTGGCCGCATCCATGGCTAGGGAATCGGACCGATCTAACGTCCGACTCCGGGCGGAGGTTTCTCCAACGGCCTTACTCGACCAGGCGGTTGCGGACCGCGTACAGAGCGGCCTGGGTGCGGTCGGCGAGACGAAGCTTCGCCAGGATGTTGCTCACGTGCGTCTTCACCGTCTTCTCGGAGAGCACGAACTCCCTCGCGATCTCTCGATTCGACTTGCCTTGGGCGATCAGCTTGAGCACGTCCATCTCTCGCTCGGTGAGGGCCTCGATGATGTCCATCCGTTCCTGCTCACCGGCGAACTCGTGCATGAGCTTGGAAGCGATCCTTGGGTGGAGGAGTCCTTGTCCCCGGTTGACCGTTCGGATGGCCTCGGCCAGATCTCGCGGTTCGACGTCCTTGAGCAGGTAGCCCGCTGCCCCGGCCCTCACGGCCGGGAAGACCTTCTCGTCATCCGCGAAGGTGGTGAGGACGATGACCTTCGTCGAGGGGCTGGCCTGGCGGATCTGGCGGATGGCTTCGATGCCGTCCATGCGGGGCATCACCAGGTCCAGAAGGACCACGTCGGGTCTGAGTTTCTCCACCTGGGCCACCGCCTCCAGGCCGTCTCCTGCCTCACCCACGATGTCGAGATCCTCCTGCAACTGGAGGAAAGCCCGTAACCCATGACGGACCACTGGATGATCGTCGGCGATCAGCACACCGATCCGGTCGGAGCCGGCACCTTCCCGCTTCCGGGTTCGCGTCTTGCCACGCCGTTCAGGCGCCAACTCGGGCCTCCAGCCATACCTTGGCCCCCGCTCCTGGAGAGGACTCGACGTGCAGTTCTCCTCCGAGGAGGTGCGCCCGCTCGAGCATCGAGGTCAGGCCGAGGTGCCTCCCTCGGACCTGCGGAGACGAAGGGTCAAAGCCGACGCCGTCGTCGCTGACGGAAAGGTTGACCACAGAATCGCGCATCGTCACCTCGACGGAGATCCTGTTCCCTCCCGAGTGCCGCAAGGCGTTTCGGATCGCTTCCTGGGCGATCCTGAAGAGCTCCCGCTCGGCAGCGAGGTTCAATCGTCGCCCACCCTCGACCGTCAGGTCGATGTCGGTCCCGTAGACGCGCCGCAGGACGTCGATGTGCTTTCGGAGGGTGGGGACCAGCCCGTCCACCTCGATCTCGGCGGGCCGGAGCTCGAACACCAGCGATCGCATCTCCTGCACCGCCCCCTTGGCGAGCTCCTGGAGCTTCCGGACCTCCTCCCTGGCCCGGCGGGGATCTCGAGCGAGCAGCTCAGCGGCCGCCTCCGCGGTGAATACCGCACTGAACAGCGTCTGGATGACCGAGTCGTGCAGCTCCCGGGCAAGACGGGTGCGTTCCTCCATCACGGTGAGCTCCCGGCTGCGCTCCAGCAGCTCGGCGTTCTCGATGGCGATGGCCGCGTGGGCCGCGAGCATCTCAACGAGCTCCTGATCCGTCTGGCTGAACTCGCGAGCGCCGATCTTGCTGGCCAGGTAGAACGCGCCGATGATCCGGCCTCTGGAGAGGAGGGGCACCCCCAGGAACGATCGCATCCGGGGGTGGCGGTCGGGCCACCAGCCGCGGAAGTCCGGATGGCTCTTGATGTCGCGAAGCCGGATCGGTGTGGGCTCCTGCAGCATCACGCCGAGCAGCCCGTGGGTCCTGGGGAGGTCGCCGATCGCCTCCCATGTGGCGTTGCTGACGCCGGACACGATGAACTGGGCGAACCCACCCTCCCCGTCGGGAACCCCCAGGGCGGCGTACCGCGCCCGGACCAGGCCCCTGGCCGAGTCGACGATCTTCTGCAGGACGGGCTCGACCGATCGCTCGGCGGCGATGGCCAGGACCGCATCGCTCACGGCTCGGAGCGCGCTCCCGCCCCGGCCGTCGTCCGGTTCGACCGATGCCTCGCCCATAGCAGACCAACTGTAGGACCTGGTTAGGTTCGCGGCATCGGCCCCCGAGCCGGAGGGAGCTCCCGCCCCTGGACGGACCTCGAGCGGCGAATACCGCAGTGCGGCTGCGCGTTGGGTCACCGAGTCCGACCAGTACCAGCGCAAGGATTCGATCCCCCTTGTGCCTGATCGCTCCGCAGGACACCCCCTGGGGCCCCAGGTGATCAACCTGGCCTCGGTCTCTGCCGTGGCGAACCGGGTGAGCTCCACCACCTTGTCGATGCCGAGCTCCCCGGAGGCGAACGGCTGGGCTAACAGGGGGAGCCCCTCCAGGGCGTGGGCCGCGGCGATCCACCGCCGACCTTCCAATCGGAGATGCCGTAGCGCATCCACGGCCAGTGGGCCATTGTCAATGGGCCGCACCACTCGGCGGTCGCGATGCATTGGATCTTGGTTTCATCTTCGAGGTCGAGCATCCCGATCACCGTGATCCGGGACGAACCCGCTCTGACGCTGGCTGTCGCTGGCGCCACGTGTCTCGATCAAACTGAGAACCACCCTGGATCCTGGTCAGAAGCCGCTGCTGCCCGGCTACGCCGATCTCCGCTGGGACAAAAAGGCGCATTCCAGACTCGCCTAGGTGTCGCTCAGGATTCAGTTCGCAGGGTGTACGTGATGCCGCGGTCGGCGAGGTGCTGGAAGAACAGATCCGGGTTCACCCTGTCCTCGGGAGCGAACAGGCCAGGGCCGTCGATCTCGCCTCCGGCGATCATCTGGGCGACGATGGAGGGAGGGATCCCTGTATCGAGTGCCCCCCGCCCATGCGACCCACCGGGTCGGGTCCCACCACGCATTCGGCGATCCCTCGTGCCGGCCGTCCCTCTCGAACACCCTCGAGCACCACCTGCAGGCACTCCGTATCGCTCGTCCCGGTAGCCTGGGGAAGCCGCCGGGCCAGCGCGGCCAACACGTCCCTGGCCGGACCGGTTCCCCGCCGACCAGGATGGGCTCGGTGGAAGCAAGGCCTAGCTCGACCAACGCTTGGGCCCCGACGATGGCCACGTCGACGCCGGCCAGGTCCTTGGGATCGAGGACCAGCGGCAGCTTGGTGAAGGTCGCGCCCGCCCCGGCGTAGGAAGGCCCCCGGCGCCGGCTTACGGGAACCCCCGGCATCAGCGGATCACGGCCGTTGTGGCTGGCACGGGGCGATTCTCATCGGTGCATCCAGGGGAACACAAGCCGGTTCATGCAGGGGTGGCGACGTCCTGGCCTCTGTCCTGCAGCAGCTCCGTGAGGGTCTCTGCGTCCCGGGGAGCGGCCGCCAGCTGATCGTTGTTGAAGAAGACGAAGACGTCTTTCGCGTCCAGTCCGGCGACCCTGTCGGCCCACGTCCGGAGCTTTCGCCGCGTGTATCCGGGATGCGTGGGGCGCCCCTGATGGAACCGGATGTAGGACCACCCTCCCGACAGCTGCAACGGCACCTGCCAGCCCGGGCGGTCGGCCAGGACCCACGCGGCCCCTGCTTCGTCCAGCAGGGCCAGCACCTCGTCATCTCGCCACGAGTCGTCCCGGAACTCGAACGCCGGGCGCATCTCCCGCGGGAGGATGCTCAGGAATTCTCGGAGGCGCGCGGCCTCGGCGCTGAGGTTCGGAGGGAATTGGAAGAGCACCGGGCCGAGCTTGTCACCCAGATGCGTCGCCCTGGACCAGAACAGCTTCACCGGTTCCGCGCAGTCCCTGAGCCGCCGGATGTGGGTGATGTACCGGCTGGCCTTTACGGCGAACCGGAACCCAACCGGAGTCTCGGCTTTCCAGCGATCGAATGTCTGCTCCTTCGGAAGCTGATAGAAGGAGTTGTTGACCTCGACGACCGGGAACCGAGAGGCGTAAAGCTCCAGCCACGCCCGCTTGGGCGCGCCCCCATAGAACTTCTTCTTCCACGAGTCGTACTGCCAGCCGCTGGTCCCCACATAGATCATCGCAGCTCACTCATACCCCGTTTCCATCGTTTCGCCGTGGGACGGGCCCCTGTTTCCGCACCACGGCGTACACTTGAAAACGTGGTCATCGTCGTCCTGTTGCTGCTGCTCATCCTCGCTGCTACCGGCGGGCTCGTGCTCGCCTTGAAGATCGCTGTCGGTGTGGCGCTGGGCCTGTTCCTGGGCGTCGCTCTGGTCGGGGCGCTGATCGCCTGGCGGGTGAAGCGAGCCCTGTTCGGTCCGAGACCGCGATGGCGTCGGATCCGAGGCTCGCAGGTCGAAGTGCTCGACCGCGACTCCTGGCGCTACCAGCGTTGAGTCAACCCCACAGGTTCCTCTAGCCCAGGCCCGCTTCGGCGAACGAAGCCACGATCCCGGCGACCTCGCGTTCACGTTTCCAGAAGAAATGATCGGTGCCGGGGACGATCTCCACGGTGGCCCGAGGGAGCTTCCGCCCGAGCCCTTTGAGCTCAGGTACCGGGCAGAAGGGATCTGCCTCTCC
>WNGB01007111.1_pt1 | contig 16242 bp, 14 predicted proteins | sample 5400681 | NCBI WGS metagenome assembly WNGB01 (sample SAMN13153367, study PRJNA577476) | soil metagenome | isolation source: 115 cm soil or saprolite under grassland replicate 2 | place: USA:California | collected 2016-06-15 | reverse complement strand
CGCGAGCCCGCGAACGGTCCCACGTACCCAAACAGCGAATTGTCGTGGACCAGCGCCACGGACGGCTGCACGAAGCTGATAGAGCTCCCGTGCCCGTTGCGGTACCGCTGGTCTACGATGGTCGGGCCGTAGTAGGCGGTCTCGAGCGCCAGCGTGTCGTCGGTGATGTTGACGGCGTGGAATCCCAACTCCGCCCGGCTGAAGCGGCTGAACGGGTAGTAGGACTCGGCGAAGCCGTCGCGGATCACGAAACGGCGGATGCGCGAGGTGAACACGTCCACGCTGTCAATGTTGCCGCAGCCGACGCACTCCCGTGTGTCCCAGGTGCTCCGGTCATAGAAGTAGAAGGGGTCCTGGGAGAAGCCGGCCGCCCAGTTGACGCGATGCGCCTGGTTGACGTAGACGCCGAGGAACTGCGCTTCGCTGATGCGCCCGTTCACCGCCCCCGAGAGCACGATGGTGTGGTTGCCCAGGATGTCCGACAGGGCGACGGCCGTGCCCCCGAAAAACCCGCGGCCGAAGTTGTCACGCTGGTACCCCACCGTCGGCCGGGCGACGTAGTCGGGCGTGAAGTGCACGCGGTAGGGTCGGAAGCTGAATTCGTTCGTGTCGGGCAGGGCGAAGGCCGCCGAGTCGAGCAGCTGACGCACCGACACGAGCGCGGGCCCGCCCAGCGATTCAGCCGCCTGCGGTAAGGCCGCGGGGCGGAAGCCGGTGGAAGTGCGGTACACCGAGCGCGACTCGTTGGCGCGCTCGACGGGGCCGGGCGACGGCGCCGTGCCGACGGTGGATACGCCCTGCGGCGGCGGCGTGGAGTCGCGCAACCCGCCCGCCCCGGCCAGGAGCGTCGTCACCGGCGGCACGGCCGGCGCGCGGTAGGGCTGGCGGCGCAGCGAGCGAGGGTTGTCCACGGAGTAGACGCTGTACTGCCCGTCCTCGTAGTACACGAACGCGAGCCGGTCGGCCTGCCGGGCCCACGACAGCACCGGCGAGAGCGGGACGATGCCCTGCGCGCCGGTGTACAGGTTCGTGAGCTGATACACGTTGCCGTCGGTGAAATCGTACAGGTAGATGTCGCTGATGCCCGTGCGATCCGATACGAAGGCGAACGACCGCCCGTCGGGCGCCCACACCGGGTTGCTGTTCCGGCCCTGGTCCATGTGGGGGACGATCTCGATGGTGCCCGTTGCGAGCTGGTACAGGGCGATGCGCGTCGGACCGAATCGCAGATCCTCGAAGTCGGTCTCGGACCCGCGGTCGGTCGCGAACGCGATGGTTTTCCCGTCGGGGGACCACGTCGGCTGGAGATCGGCGTACTTGTCGTTGGTCAGCCGGCGCAGGCCGCTGCCGTCGCGGTTGACGACGTACAGGTCGGACAGCCCGCCGTCGAAGCCCGTGAACACCAGCTGGCGGCCGTCGGGCGACCAGCTCGGTGTGATGAGGCCGTTCAGCGGGATCTGGATGCGGCGCTCTTCGCGGCCGCGCTTGACGTCGAGGATGACGAGGTCGTCACGGTCGCGCCGTTTCGCGGCGATCGCGTAATAGCGGCCGTCGGGGGAGAACGCCCCCGACGACGTGATAAACCGCAGGCTCTCGTACTTGTTGCTCAGGGTCGACTTGACGAGCCGCCGCCGGACGCGGCCGGTCTCCGCGTCAGCGAGCCAGAGGTCCACGAAGAACCCGCCCTGGTCGCCGAAGAACGCGATGTCCCGGCCGTCGGGGGTGAGGGCCGGGGCGAGGAAGATGCGGCCGTGCGAGCGCTTCCGCGTCAGCGTGGCTTGGGCGATGCGCCGGGCGCGGTAGTGATCGCCCAGCTGCGGCAGGAACGTCGTTTGCACCGCGTCGCGCCACTCGTCGGACAGCTGGTCCAGCGTGAGGCCGAGCGCGCGCTTGACGGCGGCCTCCACGCCGGAGGTCGCCGACGCCTGGAGGATCTCTCCGATCACCTCGTCGCCCCACTTCTCGCCGATGTATGCCCACAGGGCGTGGCCGTAGTAGTAGGGGAAGACGTTGGGGTCATAGGTCATCTCCTCGATCGTGGGCAGGTGCCCTTCGAGCGACGCGTCGCGCAGCCACATGGCGGTGTTGGGGTCGATCGGGCCGAGCGAGAGGTACTCCGCCATGCCCTCCATGAACCAGAGCGGCGGATTGATGCTGACCAGCGTCTGCACGCCGGCGCCGGGGCGCCCGCGGCTGTACACGTCGTACTGGAACTGGTGCACCATCTCGTGCTGCAGCACGTGCTCCAGCTCGGCGTACGACCCGGTGAACGGCAGCACCATGCGGTGCTTGAAGAACTCGGTGACGCCGCCCAAACCCTCACCCGACGCATCGACGATGTTGGTCTGCTGGAAGTCCGACTGCGAGGCGTAGAGAATGATCGGCTTCCGGCTCTGGAACTGGTGGTGCAGGATGCGCGACAGACGGGCGTAGCCCCGCTCGGCCATGCGGGCCGCGTCGAGCGCGGCGGCTCGTTCCTGCGGGTAGTAGTAAACCTCGAAGTGCTCGGTTTGGATGACCTTGAAGTCGAAGGTGCGGTATTGGACTTTGTTCTGCCCGAAGTATTGCGCCGCGAGCGGACCCGCCCCGACCGCCGCGAGCGCCAGCAGCGCCGCCATCCGTCGCATACGCCCTATCCTTTCACGCCCGTCGTGCCAGCATCGTCCGCGGCCACGACCGGGGCGTCGCCCCACAGCCGCTCGAGCTGGTAAAACTCCCGCAGCTCCGGATGAAACACGTGGACCACGAAATCCACGTAGTCCAGCAGCACCCAGCGCCCCTGCGCCAGCCCTTCGACATGATGCGGCGCCACACCACGCGGCGCCAGCGCCGTCATCAGGTGGTCCGCCATCCCCCGCACGTGCGCGTTGGACGTCCCGGATACGATCACGAAGTAGTCGGTCGCCGCGCACAGCCCCCGGAGGTCGAGAACCAGGGTGTCCACCGCCTTGCGGTCCGCCAACGCCTCCACCACCAAACGGAGCGCGCCGGGTGCGGTGGGCGGGCGGGATGCCCGAGCGCGTCCCCGGCTAGTCATAGCGCCCCGTTCGCGCGTTTGTTCCGTCCTCCACCTGATAAAACACGCCCCACGCCCCGATCCCCGCGTGGGCGGCGATCACCGGGGTGATCGGGCTCACCAGACACTGCTTCGGCCGGTATCGACCGACCAGCTCCGCGCGCAACGCGTCGGCAAAATCGGGGATGTCGCCGTGAACGACGCCCAAGCGGAGCTCGCGGGGGCGCCGGGCGAGTGCCCGATCGAGCAGGTCCAGGACGCGACGCCGCGCGGCCTCACGCCCGCGCACCCGGGCGACCGGCTGGATCGCGCCTTCCTTAGTAAGCGCCATCACGGGCTTGAGGTTCAGCTTGGTCCCGAGCCACGCACGGCCGCGCCCTACGCGCCCCGACCGCACCAGCCGGTCGAAGTTGTCCACGGTGAAGAACAGCCCCGACTGTCCCCGGATCCGCTCGAGCTCGCGCGTGATGTCGTTCGGGGCCCAGCCCGCCGCGGCCAGCTCGACGCCCCGCAGAACCAGCATGCCTTCGCCCAACGACGCGCTACGGCTGTTGACGACCGTCACCCGCCCCCCGTTAAACCGGCGGGCGGCGGCCTCGGCGTTGGCGCAGGTGCCCGACAACGCTTTCGACAGCACCACGGCGATGACCCGGTCGGCCGTGCGCGCCGCGTCGCCGTAGGCCTCGGCGAACGCCTCGGGTGTGGGCTGGGACGTGCTGGCGTCGAGGCCGGCGCGCAACCGCTCGAAGAACTCCGCCGACGTCAGCTCCAGCCGGTCGCGGTAGGCCCGCTCTTCCACGATCAGCTGCGTGGGGACGAGCCCGATGTCGTACTGGACCACGAGCTCGTCGGGGAGGTCGCAGGCGGTGTCGCTCACGAAGGCGATGGGGCGTCGCGCCTGGAGCGCCTGATGCTGGGCCCGCATGTCGTCGGCCTTCGTGTACTCCACGGCGCCCCACGCCGCGCCCAGCCGGAACACGGCGTCCGGTGTGTCGGTGTGCACGTGCGCCTTGAGCAGCGCGCCCGTCTGGAGCACGACGATCGACCCGCCGAGCTCGCGCAGGGCGCGCCGCACGTCGGCGGCGGCGGGCAGGGCAGTGCCCCGCACCATCACTTCGGTGCAGAAACGGTAGTCGCGGTCGGCCGCGACCTCGGCCTGGGCGGCGGCGTTCGGCAGCAACCGGTCCACCGCCCCCGCGGCGACATGCCCTTCGTCGATCAGGCGTTTGACGCCGTCCAGGAGGCGCACGAAGCCCTTGGCGCCCGCGTCCACGACCCCCGCCGCCTTGAGCGTCGCGAGCAGGTCGGGCGTGCGTTGCAGCGCCTCCTCGGTGCGGCCCACCAGGCGGCTCATGAACACGCGCAGATCGGGTTCGCGGCCGGCACGGCCGGCTTCGTCCGCCGCCTCGCGGGCCACGGTGAGGATCGTGCCCTCCACGGGCTCGTCGAGCGAAGCCTGGAGCCGCTCGAAGCCGATGCGGATCGCCACGGCGAGCTCGGCGGCGCTGGCGCGCAGGCGCTCGCCCAGCCCTTCCTGGAAGCCGAGCAGGAACTGGGAGAGCATCATCCCCGAGTTGCCGCGCGCGCCCCGGACGCTGGCCTGTGCCATGGCGTGCGCCACGCGGGGCAGGGGAATCGGCGGCGGACCGTCGCCCAGATCGCGCAACGCCTGCGCCACCGCGCGCAGGGTGAGACACATGTTAGTCCCGGTATCGCCGTCGGGCACGGGGAAGACATTGAGGCGATTCAGCTCGTCGCGGCCGGCGGCCACCCAGTCCGCGGCGGCGAGCAGCGAGCGCCGGAACCGCGACCCGTCCACGTAACCGATGGCGACGCCCACGGGCGGCCGCTACTCCTTGACGACGGTCACCTGGACTTCGGGCCGGACGTCGGGATGGATCTTGATAGCCACGCGGAACTCGCCGAGCGCGCGGATCGGCTCGGGGAGGTCGATCTTGCGCTTGTCCACGTGCAGGCCCTGTTCCTCGAGCTTGCGTTGGATGTCGCTCGCGGTCACCGAGCCGTAGAGCTTGTCCTCCTCGCCCACCTTGACGGCGAAGGTGAGCTGGACGCCGGCGAGGCGGCCGGCCTCGCTCTCGGCGGCGGTCTTCTCCGCGGCGCGCTGTTTGGCGAGGCGGTCGGCCTCGTACGCGATCCGCCGCTTGTTGGCCTCCGTGGCCGGGTAGGCGAGCCCGTGGGGCAGCAGGTAGTTGCGGGCGTAGCCGTCCTTGACCTTGACGACCTCGCCGGCCTTGCCGAGATGCTGCACGTCTTCCCGCAGAATGATCTCCATCGCCGTCCTCACGTTGCGTTGGGCCGGCGCGCCGCGAGGCGGCGCCGGTATTCGTACCACGTATCGGTGATCCCCAGCGTGCACAGCCCGGGGACGAGAAACAGCAGCGGCAGCGCGAGCGCGGTCGCGACGCCGGCGGCGATGACGAGCGCGACGCCCGACACGCCGGTCACCTGGGCGAACGCCACGACGATGGCCGCGCCCCGCAGCAGATAGAGGGTACCGAGCACCAGCCCGATGTTCGTTCCGGCGATCTTCAGCGCGCCGGACACGGGCGCGACCAGCAGGCCGAGCCAGGCGACGACGCCCCACACCCACCCGTCGGCGATGCGGAACTCCCGGAACGGCGCGAGCGGGGCGCCGAGCGGCGCGCTCGTCAGGTGCACGTGCCATTGCCATGCCAGCGCGAGGCCCGCGAAGGTCTGCAACGCCAGCATGCCGGGCGTCGTGACGCTGAGGAAGCGGACGACCGGCTCGTACAGGGCGTAGGCATCGGGGCGGCGCTCGACCACGAGCCGCATCGCGAAACCCACCTCGCGGGTCGCCTGCCACGCCAGCGCGCCGAAGCCGCTCGGCCCCCACACGACCAGCACCAGCAGGGCGGTGCCCGCGCCCGCGGCGAGCGTCGCGCGCAGGGCCTGCCGCAAGAACCCCGCCGGCCGTAGCACGATACCGGCCACGAACGCCGCCGTCACCAGCACCGTGTACGCACCGATGGCGGCTCCCAGCCTCCCGCCGCCGGGAAGAACGAGGAGCAATGCGCTCGCGGCGCCGATGATGCCGGCGGCGACCCGGGTCCGTGTGGAGCGGTCGGGCGCGGCGAGGAGCAACGCCGCGCACGGCAGGCCCGCGAGACTCGGCGGGGCCCAGACGGCGAAGGCGATGACGCCGAGGACGAGGCGCCACCTCATGCTAGGCAGTGTGGCCCTTGATGTACGGAATCAGCGCCAGCTGCCGCGCGCGCTTGATGGCGGTGGCCAGCTGGCGCTGGTGCCGCGCGCACATTCCGGAGAGGCGGCTCGGCAAAATCTTTCCCCGTTCCGTGAGGAAGCGGCCCAACGTCCGGTCGTCCTTGTAGTCCAACACCCGCGCGCCGGACTCGCACACGGGGCAGGTCTTCGCGGGGCGTCTCACGCTTCCTCCTCCTCGATCTCCTCTTCCTCGGGCGCGGCGATGACGGCGGCCACGACGGGCTTGGGCTGCTCGCGCGCCGCCTGGACGATCAGGTAGCGCAGTACGCCTTCGTCGAGCTTCACAGCGCGCTCGTACTCGGGGAGCAGGTCGCCCGTGGCTTCGAACTGGGCCACGACGTAGTAGCCTGTGTCTTTCTTCTTGATCTTGAACGTCATGGTGCGCTTGCCCCAATGGGACACGTTCGTGATCGTGCCCTTGCCGTCCTTGGTCAGGAGGGCGTGGAGCCGCGTGAGCTTCTCGTTGATCGCGGGCTCGTCCAGCGCACTGTCAAAGATGTAGACCGTCTCGTAGCGACGAGTCATGACACCTCCCTTTGGTCGTGAGCGACCCGGCACAGGTGCGGCGCCGAGTAGGGGATATGTGAAGGCCAAACATAACCGTCACTTGACGGCGGCGGGAGTGGGGTGAATCGTCCAACGCATGGTCGTCGCTCTCGTTGCCGCGCTCACCCTGGGCGCCGCGTCGGCCGCCCAGCAGGACACGCTGGCGCGACTCGACGGCACCGTGAGCGCCTCCAGGGACGGGCAGCCCCTCCCCGGTGTGATGGTCGCGGTGCGCGGCACCGCGGCATTCCAGGTCACCGATTCGGCCGGCCACTTCAGGATCGCCCAGGTCGCTCCCGGGCGGCGTACGCTGCGCCTAGTCTACCAGGACCGGGTGTCCGAGGACTACGACGTCGTGCTCCGCCCGGGACGCACGCTGGAGCTGGCGATCCTGCTCGACGTCGGCGGTGTGGAGCTCGCGCCGATCGTCGTGGAGGCGGCGTCCCAGGAGTGGGCGCTCAGCCTGGCGGGCTTTTACGCGCGCCGCGGCAAGGGGTTCGGACACTTCGTGACGCGCGACGAGATCGAGCGCCGCAATCCGTCACGCTTGAGCGGGCTGCTGGCAGGGTCGGGGATCGTGATGCGCTGCACCCGGATGCTGCAGTGCGTGCCCACGCGATTCACGGCGGGTCGCCGCTGTGCCGTCGCGGTCGTCATCGACGGCCAGCGCGTCGAGGACTACAACATCGACCTGATGCCGCTGCAGGATGTGGTGGGGATCGAAGTGTACCGGCAGGGAGCCGATACGCCGGTGGAGTTCTCGCGCTGGTCGGCGAACTGCGGCGCCATCCTCATCTGGACGAAGAACTGACGCGCTCCCTCGGGGTCCCGAGCAGCGGGCCGAACAGGAAGCCCTGCGCCCGGCGGACGCCAAGGGTACGCGCCGCGTGCAGCTCCTCCCGAGTCTCGACACCCTCCACGATCAGCGGCACGCGCGCTTCGCTGCAGAAGTCGGCGATGGCGCTGATGAGCTGCCGCTTGACGCGGTCGGTGTCCGCGCCGCGGATCAGCTGCATGTCGAGCTTGATGAAATCCGGCCGGATCTCGGAGACGACGCGCAGCCCCGCGTAGGCGGACCCCACGTCGTCCAGGGCGACCCGGAAGCCGGCCCGCTTCAGCAGGTGAACGGCCTGCCGGAAGGCAGGGAAGTCGGTGATGGCGGCGCGTTCCGTGATCTCGAATACCACCCGCTTGGCGTATTTGCGCACGAAGCCCGGCGCCACTAGCTCCGGATCGAACACGCCGCTGGGCTCCAGGTTGAGGAAGAGCAGCTGCTTGGGCTTCAGCCCGCGTAGGCGGCGCAAGGCACGCTCCCGGCAGAGCCGCTCGAGCTTCCAGACGAGGTCGGCATCGTACGCCGCCTGGAACAAGCTGGCCGGACTGTGGAGATCTCCCTTCGGTCCGCGGCTCAGCGCTTCGTAGCCGATGACGGCGCGCGTCTCGAGATCGAAGATCGGTTGGTACAGGCTGGAGATGCGCTTGCCGTCGAGGATGGCCTTCAGCTGGCGGCCGCGCTGGCGCAGGGCCGTCTGCTCCTCGCTCGCGGCGTCGGCCAGCGCGTCGTCGATGGTGCGATATATCAGGCGCTCCACCCGGACGGACGGGTCCGTCCGCATCAGGGCGCCGCCGACGAAGTAGGCGAAGCGGCGCAGCTCGTCGCCGGTGAAGGCCGTGCTGAGGTAGTCGTCCAGGCGTTTCGCCAGGCGCCGTTTGATGCCCGCCACGTCGCGTTGGCTCATCCGGCGCCGCTTGCGCGGCGGCGACAGGATCAGGATGAAGACGTTCCCGTTGACGGTCAGCTCGGCGAGCGCATCCTCCTTCCGGAGGGTGGAGTCTTTGATCGCTTTCATGCAGGCCGCCACGCCGCGCACGACCTTGTCGAAGCTCTCCCAGCCGTAGACTTCTTCCAACTTCGAAAACTGCGTGATGTTGACCGCCAGCAGTCCGATACCCTTGCGCTGGGTCAGGATCTTGCGGATGTGCGGGAGGAGAACGGAGAGCGTGGGCAGGGACGTGACCGGATCGAACAACACTTCCTTGACGCCCTTGGCCTGCGGCGTGTCGAGCCAGCGCCGCAAGACGCGTAACAGGAAGTTTACTGGGCCTCGCGCCATCCCACCCCTCGCCAAAGCGACGCTGTCTAATAGTGTCCGCGGGGCGGCTGGTCAAGCGGCGCGGTCTCGGCGTACCTGCCGCGGTGTACTGCGTGCGGTTCGCTTAGACGTTGAACCGGAACAGCAGGATATCGCCGTCCTTGACCACGTAATCCCGCCCTTCGCTGCGCACCAGCCCTTGCTCCCGGGCCGCCTTGTACGACCCGGCCTTCACGAAGTCCGCGAACCCCACCGTCTCCGCCCGGATGAAGCCGCGCTGAAAATCCGAGTGGATTTCCCCGGCGGCGGCGAACGCCGTCTGGCCGCGGTGCATGGTCCACGCCCGCACTTCATTCTCGCCCACCGTGAAGAACGTCTGCAGGCCGAGCAGGTGATGGCCGGCGTGGATCAAACGGTCGAGGCCGGGCTCGCCGACCCCCGCTTGCGCGAGAAACTCGCGGCGCTCCTCGCCTGACAGCTCGGCAAGCTCGGCTTCGAACCTGGCCGAGAAGAGCACGATCTCGGCTTCTTCGTGGTGCGTCTGGACGGCGGCCGTGAGCCGGGCGATCCACTGGCCGCCGCCCGCCGCGAGGTCGTCCTCGGTGACGTTCGCGGCGTAGAGAATCGGCTTGGCGGTGAGGAGGCCGAGCTGTCGCAGGAACTTCACGGCGTCTTCGCCCTCGCCGGCCTCGCGCGCGCCGCGACCCGCGTTCAGCTCCTCGAGGACGCGTTCGAGCAGGATCAGCTCGGCCTGCGCCTCTTTGTCGCCGGCACGCGCCGACTTGCGCGTCTTCTCGAGCCGCCGCTCCACCACGGCGAGGTCGGCGAGGGCCAGCTCGCTCGTCACGACGTCGTGGTCGCGCACCGGGTCCACCGGTCCCATCACGTGCACGACGTCGGGATCCTCGAAGCAGCGGATCACGTGGACGACCGCGTCCACCTCGCGGATGTGCGACAGGAACTGGTTCCCGAGCCCCTCGCCCTGCGAGGCGCCCTTGACCAGGCCGGCGATGTCGACGAACTCGACGACGGCGGGGACGCGCTGCTTGGGCTGGACGATCTGGAACAGCGTGTCGAGCCGCGGGTCGGGGACCTCCACCACGCCGACGTTGGGCTCCACGGTGCAGAAGGGATAGTTCTCCGCCGCCGCGGCCTTGGAGGACGTGAGCGCGTTGAACAGCGTCGACTTGCCGACGTTGGGAAGGCCTACGATACCGAGGCGCAGCATTATTCGCGGAGCCAGCGCTCCACGGCTTCCACCATCTGCGGGGTCAGCGCTTCGATCTGCTCGACTTGCTCAGGGTCGAACGGCGCGAGGACGTACTCGGACCAATCCTCGACGCCCTCGGGCAGGGGGCCCACGCCGATCCGAAGGCGCGCGAACGCCTGTGACTGCAAGGCCGCCTCGACGCTCTTCAAGCCGTTGTGACCCCCCGACGATCCCTCGGTGCGCAACCGGAAGGTGCCGCACGGGATGGCGAAGTCGTCCACCAGGATGAGCAGGTCTTTCGCGGGGTCGAACGTGGGCTCGGCGCGGAGCGAGGCGAGCGCGGCGCCGCTGCGGTTCATGTACGTCGTGGGTTTCAACACGCGGACGGGCACGCCGTCCACCTCGCCCTCGGTCGCGCGCGCCCGTTCGGCGCGCCGGAACGGGGGCAGGCCCCACCGGGCGGCGACGGCATCGGCGAGCCAGAAGCCTGCGTTGTGGCGCGTCGCCGCGTACTCCGGACCAGGATTCCCGAGGCCGACGACAGCGCGCAGAGCCTAGCCCTCTTTGCCGCCCTTGGGCTTCTCGGCCTTCGGCTTGGCCTCCGGCGCCTTCTCCTCCGCGCCGGCCTCGCCTTCGACCGCCTCGCCTTCCTCCTCACGCGGCTTGCGGATCAGCTCGGGCTCGGCCACCTCGGCCACGGCCTCGGGCGTCGGCGCCGCTACCTCCTCGGCCCGCGGCGGCACGACCGTCGCGATCGTCAGGTCGGCGCCGGTCAGGATCACGGCGTTGGGGATGGCGAGGTCGCGTACGTGCAGCGAGTCGCCGATCTTCAGGGCCGTGACGTCCAGCTCGACGCGGTCGGGGATCTGCTCGGGCAGCACCTCGATCTCGACCTCGCGGGTGACTTGATCGAGCACGCCGCCGGCATTGCGCACGCCGTCGGGTGCGCCGACGAGGTGCACCGGCACTTTCAGCGTCACCTTCTCGTGCGCGTGGATCTCATAGAAGTCCACGTGGATGATGTCGGGGCGGATGGGATGACGCTGGATTTCGCGGATCAGCGCGCGCGTCTTCTTCCCGTCCACCGTGAGCTCGATCACCGTGCTCGCGGGCTCGACGCCGCTCAGCGCCTTCTCGAGCGACTGCGCGTCCACCAGCAGCGGCTGCGTGGCGCGCCCGTGCCCGTAGATCACGGCGGGAACCTGCTGCCGGAAACGCGCCTGCCGCGCCGCGCCCTTGCCGGTCGTGTCCCGCGGCGTCGCCGCGAGGCTCAACATTTTTGCCATACGTTGCCCCTCAGTCGAACAGCGAGCTCACCGATTGATTGCTGTGCTCATAGCCGATCGCTTTGGCCATCAGGCCGGCGATCGACAACACTTTCAATTTGTCGAACATCCGCTCGTCGGGGATGCGGATCGTGTTCGTGACCGTGATTTCCTCGATCGGCGACCCGCGCAGCCGTTCGACCGCGGGCCCCGACAGCAGGGCGTGCGTCGCGAACGCGAAGATGCGCTTCGCCCCGAGCCGCTTCAGCGCGGCCGACGCTTCGGTGATCGTCCCCGCGGTGTCGATCATGTCGTCGGGAATGAGGCAGTCCTTGCCCTCCACCTCGCCGACGACGTTGACCACCTCGGCCACGTTCGCCGAGGGGCGCCGCTTGTCGATGATCGCGAGCGATGCGTTCAACCGCTTCGCGAACCCGCGGGCCATCTTGGCCGATCCGACGTCGGGCGCGACGACCACCGGATCGTGCAGCCGCTTCGTCCGGTAGTGCGACACGAACACCGGCGCCGCGTACAGGTGGTCCACCGGGATGTCGAAGAACCCCTGGACCTGATGGGAATGGAAGTCGATTCCCAGCACGCGGTCGGCCCCGGCGTGCGTGATCAGGTTCGCCACCAGCTTGGCGCTGATCGCCACGCGCGGCTGGTCCTTGCGGTCCTGCCGCGCATACCCGAAGTAGGGGAGCACGGCCGTCACGCGGGCGGCGCTCGCGCGCTTGGCCGCGTCGATCAACAGCAGCAGCTCCAGGTAGTTCTCCGCCGGCGGATTCGTGGGCTGGATGATGAAGCAGTCCCGCCCCCGCACGTTCTCGTCGATCTTGACGAAGATCTCGCCGTCGGCGAACCGGCGGAGCGTCACCGCGCACAGCGGCTGGCCCAAATGCTGAGCCATCTCCTCGGCGAGCGGCCGGTTGGCCGTCCCGGCGAGGAGGAGGAGCTGGCTGCGCGACAGCGACAGGTCCCCCATCGGAGCCCGGAAAGTAGTCGGCAAAACCCGTGAAGCCAAGGGGTTGGGGAGCGATGCGGGGACGTCCTTACCAGGGATGAGGTGGCCCCGTATGCTAGGAGCGTGATGGACCTCCAGTCGCGTCTGGCGGCCGCCTTGGCGGGCCGCTACACGCTCGGGCGCGAACTTGGGCGCGGCGGGATGTCCATCGTCTACCTGGCGAACGACGTCCGGCTCACTCGCCAGGTCGCCCTCAAGATCCTGCGGCCGGAGCTGGCGGCCAGCCTCGGTCCGGAGCGGTTTCTCCGCGAGATCAAGGTGGTCGCGGGGCTCGCCCACCCGCACATCCTGCCGCTGCACGACTCGGGTGAAGCCGCCGGGATGCTCTACTACGTCATGCCGTACGTGGAGGGCGAGTCCCTGCGCCATCGCCTCGAGCGGGACGGGCCGCTGTCACTCGACGACGCCCTCGAAATCGCCCGGGAAGTAGCGGGCGCTCTCGATTATGCCCATCACCATGACGTCGTCCACCGGGACATCAAGCCCGAGAACATCCTGCTCCAGGCGGGACACGCCGTCGTCAGCGACTTCGGCATCGCGCGCGCGATCAGCGCGGCAGGCGGTGCGCGGATGACGGGCACGGGGCTCGCCGTCGGGACGCCGGACTACATGAGCCCCGAGCAGGCGACCGGGGTGGAGGAGGTGGACGGGCGCAGCGACATCTACAGCCTTGGGTGCGTGCTGTACGAGATGCTGACGGGCCACCCGCCGCGGCACGAGGGGTGGACCGAAGACGAGCTGCCGGCGGCCACGCCGCTCGAGATCCGGGCGGCCTTGAGACGCGCGCTGGCGCCACAGACGGCGGCCCGGTTCGCCACGGCGGGGGCGGTCGCCGCCGCCCTCGCCCCAGGTGGGCGGGCGCGCCCCCGACATCGGGTGGTGACCCTGGTCGGCGCGGCCGTGGTCGGGGCGGTTCTCGTCGTGGCGCTGCCTCGCGTGTTTCGAGGGTCGGGCCTCGACCCGGGGTTGTATCTCGTCGCGCCGTTCGCGTCGAGGGCCGGAGTGCCGGCGGGTCTGAGTGGCGACGCGTGCGAGCTCGCGCTCCACGATGCCGTGAGCCGCTGGAAGGACGTGCGTCTCGTGGACGGGCTACGGGCACACGACCTCGTCGCGCGGCGCGCCGCACCGGTCGCCCGGTTAGGGGACGCGCTGGAGCTGGCGCGAACGGCGGGTGCCGGGCGGCTGCTCTGGGGTGAGGTGACGCCGCACGGCGATTCCGTCGAGATCACCGCCGGCGTGTATGACGTCGCCCGGGCTGGCACGGCGCTCAAGAGCCACATGGTGCGGGTTGCGGCGAATCGCGGCGCGCTGGACGCCCGCTTTCGCGAGCTCGCGGACTCGCTGCTACTAGGTGGTATGGCGGGGGGGGGGAGCGCCGCGTCGCTGGGGACGGATCGGTTGTCGGCGCTGCTGGCGTACGACTCGGGCCACGCCGCGCTGGCCGGCTGGGACCTCGCGGGCGCGGCGATGGGATTCCGCCACGCGGTCGCGCAGGACGCCGACTTTCCGGACGCAAACTACCAGTTGGCGCAGGTGCTGGCGTGGGGAGGCGCGCCGTCCGAGGAGTGGAGCGCGTATGCCGCGCGCGCGGTCGCATCCGCACGTGGGCTGGGGCGGCGCGAACGGCTGCTCGCGGCCGGGCTGGTCGCGATCGCCGAGCGGCGCTTCCCCGATGCGTGCGCACGGTATAGCGAAGTGCGGCGCGGCGACACGCTCGACTTCGCGGCGTGGTTCGGCCTCGCCGAGTGCAACGCGAAGGACAAGGTCGTGGTGCCGTCTTCCAGAAGTGCCTCCGGGTGGCGGTTTCGCGGCAGTCTGCAGACAGCCTTCACCGCGTACAGCCGCGCGCTCCGCATCAATCCCTCGGCCCACCGGGCATTCTTCCGGCAGCTGCAACGACTGTTCTTCGTCGATCCGGGTCTCATCTACGAGGGTCGTGCCTTGCCCCCGGATACGGGGCACTTCGGCGCTTGGCTGGGGCTCGCGGCCGAAACGCTGGCGGCTGTTCCCTATCCATACGTCGAGGTGGTGGGCGGCTCGCCACGCACCGTCGTGGCGACGAATCCGGCGGCGCGGCGGCGCTTGCAAGAAACCGTGCGCCAGATTGCAAGTGATTGGGTCCAGGCGTTCCCGGAGGAAGCTGACGCCCGGGAGGAGTTGGCCCTCTTGCTGGAGACGCAGGGGGCCGTGGCGGTGTCGGGCGCCGAGCAGCGCTCGGCGCTGGCAACCGTACGGCGCGCACGGGGGCTCGCGCGGGATCCGGAGCAAGCCCTCCGGCTTGCGATTTCGGAGACACGATTGCGCGTGAAGGTCGATGAGATCGATGTCGCGAAGCGTTTAGCCGACTCGCTGCTCCGCGCCCATCCGCTGCCTACACCGCTCGTCGCGGCGCGGCTCGCGGGCCTCGCCGCGCTGACCGGTCGCAGTCACGTCACCGCCGACCTGCTGCGACGCTCGGCGCCGGTAGATTCGCCGACCACCAACACGGGCGAAGTAATCACGGGAGACTCGGTCCTGCATGGCGCAGCCCTCGCCCTGCTCGCGTATGCGTCGCTCGGCGCGCCCGCGGAGAGCCTGACCGCGCTGACCGCTCGGGTCGAACGATTCGTCACGGGAGACTTCCGGCCGGATCGGCAGGCAGCGGCGCGTTCGGCGCTCGAGGGCGTCGCCGCGGTGCTCGCCTTTCCGGTCACCGGCGCGACGCCGCTGCATCGCAGCGACGTGCCGGGCGGGTACCTGCTCGACATGCAGCGCGCGCTGGTGCGCGGTGATCCGGTCGCCGCCCGCGCACGCTACGCCCGGGTCCGGGCGGTGCGCCGCTGGCGGCGGCCCACCGACGTCGACATCAACAGCACGTACGGCGAGGCCTGGCTGTTCCTCGGTCTCGGCGACACCGCAGCAGCGGTGGCGGTGCTGGATTCGTCCCTAAACAATCTGACGGGGCTCGGTGGCAATCTGTTGGATTTCGTGCCGCAGGCGGCCGGCCTGGTGCGCGCCATGGCGCTCCGGGCCGAGCTGGCTGCGGCCGCCGGTGATCGGAGAACCGCCCGCTGGTGGGCGCAGCATGTGACCACGCTGTGGCAGGACGCGGATGCTCCGCTCCAGGCGAGGGTGCGCCGCATGCGCCTCCTCGCGGGAGCGACATAACCCTGTAGCGCCCGGAGGGACCATGTCGATCGTTAGAGACGCGGGGCAACTGCCCCGGAAGGTTCTCGCGCTGGTTGTCACCGCCGCTGCCGTGGCGATGCTCTGGTCGGCCTGCAGCTCAGGCGTTGTCTCACTGTTCCCCGCCCCGGGGGGGATCGACGCCGCGCCCCGGGCCGACGTCCTGGGCATCGCGCGCGATCAGGACTACGATACTTCTCACGGGGTGGGCGACTTCCGCCGCTTGATGGTCGGGAGCTGCCCCGCGTGCCGCTATGGGCCCCACGTCAAGCTGCACCCCGCGCGCGGCGCGTGGCGATACGACAGCACGACGCTGGCCGAGGGCCGCTTCCTCGCCCGGCTGATCAACATGGACGCCGACTCGTATCCCAAGTTCAACCTGGGCCCGCGCGACACGGTGTATTGGTGGGTGGATCGCCGGGGCCCCGGTGGCACGTGGCGCTCGGTCTATGTGTCGTCCGAGCCGAGAATGGCCTTTAAGACGGATTCGCTTTTCCACCGCGATCCGCACGCCACGGCCTCCCGGTGGGGACGCACCCTGGCGCGGTTCGTGTGGCGAGACACGGACGAAGCGTTGTGGGTGGCGTGCGACATGACCGGTTGCTGCCGGTCGTCCGGGGCCGACGACATCTACTGAGCAACTCGAGTGCCTGACTTGA
>WNGB01036585.1_pt1 | contig 16243 bp, 15 predicted proteins | sample 5400681 | NCBI WGS metagenome assembly WNGB01 (sample SAMN13153367, study PRJNA577476) | soil metagenome | isolation source: 115 cm soil or saprolite under grassland replicate 2 | place: USA:California | collected 2016-06-15 | reverse complement strand
GGGTTATTGATGTAGTCGGTCGAAATAAACGAGGTATCTAAAGTCCCCGGCAATGACGTGTGAATTAGCTGGTAGATAAAATTCGACTCATCTTTGTTCCAGAAAAGAATTCGGTCTACCCAGAAATATTGCGCGCCGGGATTGGAATTGAGATTTTCCCACTTGGGATTTTCCGGATCCGCCGGCGGCTTCACCGGGCTCGGCCCGACGTGGCAGAAGCCGCAAGACATGCCTACGCGATAGGGGCGAACGAGATTTTTGTCGTTGTAATATTCTGCGTCCGTATAGAATTTTTCGGGGTCCCATTTTTTCTGCGCCGCTTCGTTGAAATCGGGGTTTGGAAAAAGCCGCAGGCCGACGATTCCCGACGCATAGCCGTAATAAGATCCAACCGGCATGTTTTTGCCGCGCGACCCGATTTTGACGCCGGGATATTTCTGCTCGTTTTCGAACGGGTCAGGCGCGCAATCTTTGCTGCGCGTGTCCAACCAAAGGCCAAACCGATCTTTGTTTGGCGCCTTGGGTTTCTCGAAGCAGGGCTCGTTGACGACGCCCAGGTACTGCCAGCGCGTATCTCGGCTCAAATGTTTGACGCTCGGATGCGACGAAACAATTTTTAATAGATCGACCACGCCAAAGCTCTTAGCAACGAGATGATCCCAGAAACGATCGTTGCCGCCTGTCCAAACGATCCAATTGTTCCGTCCTTTCACCTCATTGGCCGTGAGCTCCACCGCGCCATCCATATCTTTGAAATAATCCTCGTCGGCGGCCGGAAAACTTTCCGTATTGCGCCCGACGGTCAGCGCTTCGTCTTTGACAGTGCCGGGCTCGGGCGATCTCTTTCCGCACCCCCACGCAGCGATGACGACGAGCAAAAGCAACGCAAGGTTCAATCGTAAGTTACTCATTCTTGCTCCTCTAAAAAACCTCATCACGGCCCTCCAGCAAAGCGACGTTCAATTTCAGCAATCGGATTTTTCGGTTACCTAGATTCGTTACAGCGTCTTCAGATACTCGACGAGCGCGTCCTTCTCCTTAGCGGTCAGATTTGTGCCGTGTTCGTGCCCTTGGTTGCCGCTGGCGCGTTGCCGCACGTCATATTTCGTGCCGATGCGCTCCGCTTCGGAACCTTGCGTCACAAAGCCGACGTTGACCGGATCATAGACGTCGTAGCCACGATAGAAAACTTGGGGACGCTCAGCGACCGGCTTGAGTAGGTCGCGCAGACTCGGCACCGAGCCATTATGCAAATACGGCGCACGCAGCCAAATACCGTCTAGAAACGCCGCGATATAGCCGCTCGGTTCGTTTTCAACCAGACCGCGCCGCTCGATGCCGAAGCTGCGCACCACTTTGTTCGACTCGATGGCGGCCTGCTTGCTCCAGGTTTTAAGCCGCTCGCGATCCGTGCCGACCTCGTCCACCGGCACGCGCGTACCGGTGCGCTCGCTCGCGTGGCAGGCCGCACAATTACTGTCGAAAATCGCTTTGCCAGTTTTGGCCAGGTCTTCCTTGATCGGAAACGGGTATTTGGGCGCCTGCTTCTCGCTGAGATACTTCACCAGCCAGTCAATTTGACCCATGAACTCGCCCCGATTATGCGGGGCGGCGCTGAGAAGCCCGAGCGCCGAATCGATGATCACGGAGCGCGCATCGTGACTGTCGCCGGCGAGATTCATGAGCATGCCTTTTTCAGGTTGGTACTTTTTAAGATTCCATACCGATGGCATGTCGGTGGGGCCGAGGGTATCGTCCATCGGCCATTTGAGGAGAAAATATTTTGTGAGGTTCATCGCGTCGTCGCGCCCGCGGCCCCACAACGGGAAGTCTTTGTGATAGACCCACTTAAATTGCGCCTCGCGTTCGAGCAAACGCTTTTTCGTGATCGGAATAAGGATAAAACGGTAGATGAGCTTATCGAGCAAAGGCAGCTTGTAGACCAACGCGATCTCGCTCATGATCTCATCGGCATTGAAGCGCGGATCTTTGGCGCAATCCACCACGAAGCGAAAAAATGCCTGGAGGTTGAGCGTGTGGTTGGGCCCGGTCGGGACAAATACCGGGTTTTCAGTCGCGCTCTTGCGATAGCTGGCGGTGTGGCACGAGGCACAATTGTTTGCGACCCGGGGGAAGCCGATGACTTTCTTGGTAAAGCCGATCGGTAGCTCCTGTCCTTGCTCCCACGCGACTCCTAATGACGCATAGCCGCCGGCGCCGGGTAATTTTTCCGGAAACATGCGCGGGAGCACGAAAAAAATCCAGTACGGAATGCCGGCGTCGTGCTCCGCGCCAATGGAACCGTATTTGAATCGCATGTCGGGAGTCGCCGTCGCCCAATCCGGCTGCGGCTCCTCACGAAAAAATTTGTACCAACCGATGGCGCCCCCGACCGCAACCAGCGCGACTAAAAGCAGCAACCCAATTTTCAACCAGTTTTTTTTCTTCGGGTCAGCCATCGTTCCTCCGTCCATCACTCGGTAGCGCGAACTGGCTCACTAGAAAGTTTTGAGATATTCGGTCAGAGCGTCTTTTTCCGCAGCCGACAGCTCGGTGCCGTAGCGTTTTCCTTCGTGGCCTTTGTTGGAATTACCCGGCTCTTCGGTATTGTATTGAAAATATTTGCGGCCCCTTTCTTCGCCAACCTCGAAAACAAAACCGACTTTTTTCTGATCGTAGACGTCATAGCCGCGATAAAATGTTTTCGGCCTTTGGGGGCTGGGCTCAAGCAAATCGCGCAGCGTCGGCACCGAACCGTTGTGGAGATAAGGCGCGCGAAGCCACACGCCGTCGAGCGGACTGTTGGCGTAACCGAAAGTCTTGCGAAAATGACTGAACCTCTCGTCGCCATAGCCGGCAAAAATGAGATTCTGATTCACGGCGACATCGTAGGTATAGGAGTCGAGGCGGCGGCGGTCCGTGCCGATGTCCGCAATCGGCACAACCCTGCCGGCATATTCGCCGCGAAAATCTTTGCCGTTGGCGCCATGGCATTCGGTGCAATATTTCTTATAGATCGGCGCGCCCTGCGCAGCGAGATCCTTGTTAATTGCAAATGGATAAACCGGCGCGGCGAGATTCCGCAGCCAATCGGCGACGCGTTTCAAGCTTTTTCGGTCCCCGGTCGGCGGCGTAATCCCAGTGCCCATCGCCGCGCTGCGATTACGTTCTTCGAGTGAGACATTATTGCCATCCCAGTGCAGATTCATTTTCAGCGTTTCGCGCTGGCCTTGGTTCCAAATCGACGGGAAATCCGTAGTCCCGATCCGTTCGTTTTCAGCGAGTTTATCGGCGGGAAAATTAAAATAGGCTTTCAGGGGATTGAACGTGTCGACGCGGCCCGGTCCCCACTCCGGCTGTTCTTTGATGAAGCTCAAGCGGTCACGCAGCGTTAGAATTCGCTCACGCATGAAGTAAATGCCGTAGAAACGCAAGACCACCCGGTCGATGAGCGGCAGCTTTCTGAGGCCCTCGCGTTTTCGGATGATATCGATTTGCAGCAAAATGTCTTGCGGCGTGAAACGCCGGTCTTCCCCGGTCGCAAAGAGAAATCTCATGAACGCGCGAAAATCGAAGGTATTGGCCGGCATTGCGGCATAAACTTTTGGCTCGCTCTGTGGCGCTTCCCGCACCGTGCCAGCGTGGCAAAAGGCGCAGTTGAGCCAGACTACGTCAAAACCCAAATAGCGACGCTGTGACATACCGACGCGACTGCCAGCCAGTTCCATTCCCGGGCAGCTTATCGCTGAATAGCTCCGGGAGCGCCCGCCAGATCCAATAGGGGATGCCGAACTCATGCTCGCTGCCGAGCGATCCATATTTGAAGTGATCGAGATCGTCTTGATAATGCACCGGTGAATCAGCGCCGAAGCGGCCGAGAAGCACGGCGCCCGCCAATAGAATGACTGCGAACGCGGCTACGGCAACGACACCGACACGGTATAAGAAGCGTTGACCCGAGGACATCTCATTGTTCTCCTGTGTTAGCCTTCGAGCGCCGCGGGCGTGCTTACGCACTCACGTCGTCCCGGTTTCAGCCGAAGAAACGATCGTTTCGAGCTCCGCAATTCGCTTTCAATGAGATTGCGACGTTCCACGTAGAAATAAACGAGTAGAATATTTGGCGCGATAGCTTATGGATATCGCGGAAAAGTTCCGGCCAAACGTTATGTCGCGATAGCTGGCATCGCCCCGATGCCGGCACCGCACGGGTATTTGCCTCGGATCGATGGTTTCCCGCACGCGCGATCGCCGTTAGAATTTCAGCGCGAAATCTATCAGGCGTTTTTTGTCCCAGTAGACTTTTCCTAAATACAGCTTAGGTTCGATTTGGCGGATTTCATCGCGAATCCACTGAGCAACAAAAGACGTGTCGGAGTAATCCAGAACGATGCATTCTTTGCCGTCAAGCCAGCTCGACCCCTTGTAGACCTTGGCGATAATAGCGTTGAGCCCAAAAGGAAGAATCTTGTTTTTGAGAACGCCCTTCTTGGCGTCGAATACCTTTCCTTGCCAAGCGAAGAGGTTGATGAACTGAGCGACGGTTGGGCTGAATGTCGTCCCGGGCGCCACGATCGCCGTGCCTTCCGCTTCCCCGTCCGGGATACTACCAACGAGACTGTCGGTAAAAAGAGTGTCGAGCTCAGATTGCGACATGGTTAAGAGTTTCGCCACATCGTAAGTCATCGTAGGTCCCTCCCCTGCTTGTCTATGCTTTTTGCAATCAAGTCGCTTTGCACGCTGCACAAGGCGCGAGCGGAAAATTCGACAAGGTTAATGTCACATATCTCAGCGTTCGCCGTCAAGAAAATTTCGCGTGGAAGCGGGGATCTGACGAGGCAAACTCAGTCAACGCGCGCGCAAAAAACCAATTTTCAATTGCGATTCGAAGAAATTTTTGTCAAATTCAAAAACAAACAGGGTATGATGCGCACAAAGACCGCCATTCTTTCCATCGCCGATCTCAAGGCCGAAGACCTGCCGGTCTTGCGCGAAGTATTTCGAGCGCTGCCGGGCGTGGAAAAAATCGATTTCAGTTTAGAACGCAGCGTCGCTGTGCTCGAATTCGATCCGAGTCAATCGCACATCGACGACTTTTTGCGCGCCGCGTTGAAGGCAGGATTTCAGATACTGTAGAAGTTCAAAGTCCCGCGTTCAAAGTTCAACGTCAAGTCAGATGTTCGGCCCTTTGAACCTTGAACATGGAACCTTGAACTGAAACTGAAACTCAGTCTCCGGCGACCATCATCTGTGCAATCTTGACCGTGGGAGAGGCAATCCGCCCGCGCATTTCCAGATCATTACCGACCATCTCGATGTTTTGAAACATGTCCTTCAGATTGCCGGCAATCGTAATCTCTTCTACCGGATAGGCGAGTTCGCCGTTTTCTATCCACAAACCGGCCGCGCCGCGAGAATAGTCGCCCGTAACCATGTTGACACCGAAGCCGATCATCTCGGTTACGTAGAGGCCGGCCTTGACCGAACCAATGATATCCTCTGGAGTATCTTTACCCGGTGCCAAGTAGAAGTTAGCGGGCGAAACTCCCGGCGGTTCAGCGACGGATCGGGAGGCATTACCGGTGGAAGCCATGCCTAATTTTTTGCCGCTATAAGTATCGAGCAGGTAACTTTTAAGCTCTCCCTGGTCGACGATCAATTTCTTCCGAATCGGCAATCCTTCACCGTCGAACGGACGCGAGCCGTGCGCGCCCGGGATCGTGCCGTCGTCGATCACCGTCAAGTGCTCCGAGCCGATCTTCGTGTCCAGCTTGCCGAGCAAAAAAGACGCGCCCTTGTATAGCGAATAACCGGATAAAGCGGAAGACAAGTTGCGTAGCAGAGAAGCAGCCATTTCGGGATCAAACACCACGGGACATTCGCAGGTCTTGATCTTGCGGGCGCCGAGCCGCCTGAGCACGCGCTGCGCCGCTCGTTCACCGACGCTCTTGGGCGATTCGAGCTTGGAGAACTTACGATTCGAAGAATACCAGTAATCGCGCTGCATCGAACCATTCTGGGAAGCGACCGGGGCGACCGAATGACCGAAGGTCGAACCTGAATATTCGCCGGAGAAGCCGTGGCTGGTGACGTAAATCACCCGGCCAAAGTGATTGGAAAACTCTGCCCCTTCGGAATTGGTTATCCGCGAGTCGTAAGTCAGGGCGTTTTTCTCCGTCTCCAAGGCCATTTGAATCTTGTCATCGACTAGAATGGCGCGCGCCGAGTCGTCAATCAGATCCAATTGCGGTAGGTCGCGCGCCAGATCGGCTGCGTTCGGCAATCCGCTGTGCGGGTCCTGCGCCGTTACTTTGGCCATTCTTACGGTATCGTCGACCAGTTTCTCAATGGATTTTTTTGAAATGTCGGAGGTCGAGGCCGACGCCGAGCTGTTGCCGAAAAACAGGCGCAAGCCCAAGCGCTTCTCGCCCGCCTGGCTGATTTTTTCAACTTCTCCCATCCGCACAGTGACAAAGAACGAGTCGCTCTCCACCATTACCGCATCGCCTTGCGACGCGCCCTTCGCTTTCGCCATGTCCAAGATTTCTCGGCCTAGTGCCTGGCTCAATTCGAACCGTTCCATAAGCGTCCTACTAACCGTTCAAAAGGTTCAAATCCTTCAAGCCGTTCAAAACGTTTAAGATTTCAATTCGATTAACCGTTTGAACGTTTTGAACTAATTGAACGACTTGAACGATATTTGTTAAGCCCTCGTTCCGCCCACCGTCAACCCGTCGATGCGAATCGTCGGCAGCCCAACGCCGACCGGCACTGACTGTCCATCTTTGCCGCAAGTGCCGACGCCTTCATCCAATTTAAGATCGCAGCCGACCATGGAAACGCGCGTGAGCACATCGGGACCGTTGCCGATCAGTGTCGCCCCTTTCACCGGTTTGGTAACTTTCCCGTCTTCGATCAAGTAGGCTTCGCTCGCTGAGAAGACGAATTTGCCGCTGGTGATGTCCACTTGGCCGCCGCCGAAGGAAACGGCGTAGAGTCCCTTCTTTACAGAGCGAATAATATCTTCCGGCTCGGACTCTCCGGCGAGCATGAAAGTGTTGGTCATGCGCGGCATCGGAATATGCGCGTAGCTTTCCCGCCGCCCGTTGCCGGTGAGCGGCATCTTCATCAAACCGGCATTGAGCTTGTCCTGAAGGTAGCCCTTGAGAGTGCCGTTCTCAATGAGCACGGTTCGATGGGTTGGCGTTCCCTCGTCGTCGACATTGATCGAACCGCGCCGCGATGGCATGGTGCCGTCGTCAACCACGGTGCAAAGTTCCGATGCCACCTTTTGGCCGATGCGATCGGTGAACGCGGATGTCTTCTTCCGGTTAAAGTCACCCTCCAGGCCGTGGCCGATGGCTTCGTGCAGCAGGATTCCCGGCCAGCCTGCTCCCAACACGACGTCCATCGACCCAGCGGGGGCATCGATGGCGCTAAGATTGAGGACGGCTTGGCGCACCGCCTCGCGCGCATAGCGCTCATAGTCGCGGTTATCGACAAAGAAGCCGAACTCAACTCTGCCGCCACCGCCGAAACTGCCGATCTGCCGCTTGCCCTCCTCCTCAACAATACAAGTGACGTTGAGCCGCGTGAGCGGCTGGATGTCTCCTACGACCAGGCCTTGGGAGGTCGCAACCAAAATCACTTTAGCTTCGCTGCCGAGGGAGACAAAGACGTTCTTCACGCGGGGATCGAGGCTACGGGCAAATTTATCGATCTCGTAGAGTAGCTCGACTTTTTTTTCCAGGGCGACGTCATTAACCGGAGTTTTGACTGGATACAGATCATGAATCTCACCATGGGGTTGTCCGACCGGTACCGGCACTTGAGACTGGCGGGTCTGCGCGATGTAGCGCGCCGTGCGCGCGGCAATTTCCAAGTTCTCGATCGTGATATCATCGGTGTAGGCATAGCCGGTTTTAGTATCGGCGAGCACGCGCACGCCGACGCCATTTGCCGTCGATTGTGAGCAGTTCTTGACCAGTCCTTCCTCGAGACTGAAGAGCCGCATCCAGCACCTTATCCAAATCTCTGGCTCTAATACCAAAATTGTCGCTAAAAAACGCGACGGGCAGATTTTCTTGTGTCATGGCCCCTCCTGTTTCAATTCTTACCACATTCGTACGAACCGATTAAACCAGCGGCAAACCCATTGCATCGCTTCTCATCGCTCATGGCAACATAATCTTCTTTAATAATAATCTGTTGAACGATGGAAAGCATTCGGATAGTATCTCCCTAAAAACGTGGCAGGGGAGGTGATTATGGCCCAGAAAAAAATTGTCCACATTGTCGGTACCGGCACAATCGGGGAACCTCTCGTGGGTATCCTATCAACCTTTAAGGAGCAGTTTGGTATCGATGAAGTGACGTTTCACAAGCGTACCCCGCTGCTGACCGATCGCTCGAAAGTTGTGGTCTCCTGCCGGGAAGGGGCGAAGCTTGCCGTCGACAAAGAGCGCTGGCAGAAATTCGTCGAAATGGGGATGGAACCCAGCTTCGAGGCCGAGGAGGCGATTGAGCGCGCCAACGTGATCATCGATTGCACCCCTGTGGGCAACGAAAACAAGGAAAAACTCTATAGCAAGCATGCCGGCAACGGCCGCGGCTTTATCGCCCAAGGCAGCGAATACGGGTTTGGCAAGATGTACGCTCGCGGCATCAATGACAAAGCTTTGGAAAGAGGCAAGGATCAATTCATTCAGGTCGTCAGCTGCAACACCCACAATCTGGCCGTCCTTATCGATACCCTCGCCCTGGGTCCTGAAAAGGAAGACAACCTCGAAGACGGCCGCTTCGTCTGCATGCGCCGCGCAAATGATCTGAGCCAAGAGGGAGAGTTCATTGCGGCGCCCGAAGCCGCCAAACATGATGATGAGCGTTTCGGCACGCATCAAGGTAGAGACGCGCACTACCTCTTTAAGACGCTCGGACTGGATCTGAACATCTACTCGTCGGCGCTCAAGCTAAATACACAATACATGCACACGATCCACTTCAACTTGAAGCTCCGCCGGGGTATTAGCAAAGACGAAGCGATGCGGCGGTTGAAGGCGAACGGGCGCGTGGCACTGACCAACAAGAAGTCGTCGGCCTCGGTATTCTCGTTTGGCCGCGACCACGGCATGTTTGGCAGGATTCTAAATCAAACGGTAATCGTGACTCAGAGCGTGGCAATGAGGAGTGACAAAGAAATTATCGGCACCTGCTTTACGCCGCAGGACGGTAACTCTCTTCTCAGCAGCATCGCCGCAACGCTATGGTTTATGTACCCCGATTCCTATGAGGAAAAGCTCTCGGCGGTCAGGCCATATTTCTTCAATGAGATATAGAGCACAGGAAATTTCTCTGACGAGGGTCGAGAGCGCCACGCTCGTGAATCTTTTTTTTATTCTCTGACGCCTTGCGTATCAATTCCTTCAAAGCGAACGGTATCGCCCGTCTGAATACCGTAGCGGCTTCCCAGCCCGCCATTGATCTCTAATACGTACTGACTTGGAGCTCTCACCGATCGTGGATCGAGAGAAAATGGCTCGGTCTTTTCGACAATCCCAACGATCTTGCGATCGCGGTTGATGAAAATCATATCCAATGGAATTGGCGTATTTTTCATCCAAAAGGTCTGCTGGGACTCAACGGGAAACAAAAAGATCATGCCATGGTCGTCGGCGAGCTCTCGGCGATATTGTAGACCCATTTCTCTTTTTCCGGCGGTGTCGGCGATCTCGACGAAGAACGCAATTTCACGCCCGGCTTTAGTGGAAATCGAAACTTTTGGTTGCGCTTGACACGCAGTCACGCTGAGCAGCGCAGCAAGAACCACCACGAAAATAAGAGTTCGCCGAGCCGGCATGTCACTTGGCGAGACTTCTGGCGACGATCTCAGCAACATCCAAAACTTCCATAGCGGTCTCGGGCTCTTCTTTCGCTGTCTCTTCGGTGATCATGCGCATGCAGAAAGGGCAGCCGGTGGCGACGGTCTTGGCACCGGTCTGTTTTAGCTCACGGTAACGATTCGTACCGACTCGTTCCGTTCCCTTCTCTTCTTCTTTCCAAAACTGGCCACCGCCCGCGCCGCAGCAGAAACTGTTGCTGCGGTGACGCTTTGGCTCGGTCAGTTTTGCGCCAGTGGACTGGATCAACGCGCGCGGTTGGTCGAAAATGCCGTTGTGCCGGCCGAGATAACACGGATCATGAAAAGTCACTGAACCATTGGCTTCAGCAGAAAGCTTGAGCTTTCCGCCTCGGATCAGCTCGTCAATGAATTCCGTGTGGTGCTTGACCACGTAGTTGCCGCCGAATTGCGGGTACTCGTTGGCAATCGTGTGAAAACAATGGGGGCAAGTGGTGATGATGGTCTTGGGCTTGATCTCGTTCAGGACCGCGATATTTTCCTGAGCCATCTGCGCAAACAAATACTCGTTGCCGGTGCGGCGCGCGGTATCGCCGGTGCATTTTTCATTCTTGCCCAGCACCGCCCACTCAATCCCGGCAGCATGGAGCAACTCGGCCATGCTGCGCGCGATCTTTTGTGCGCGCGGATCAAACGCCACCGCGCAGCCGACCCAGTAGAGCACCTGGGAATCGGGCCGTTCCTCTAGCGTGGGAACAGCAAACGGCAAGCCTTTTGCCCAAGCCAGTCGTTCACCGGCGGGCATGCCCCAGGGATTCCCGGCACGCTCCATGTGATTGAATGTGTTTTGCAGACCCTTGGGAAACTCCGCCGCAGCGAGTACGCGTTCACGCCGCACGTCGATGATATGGAGCATCTGCTCATTTCCCACCGGGCAAACTTCGATACAAGCATTGCAGGTCGTGCAAGCCCATGTCGCCTCTTCGTTCAAGGCAAAGTCGAGCAGCGGCCGCGGGCTTTCTTGTCCCGCGGAAAAGGCCGGAAATATTTTGTTGAGCTCGTAGCGCTCGTTAATAAGAATGGCCGCGGGACTGAGGGCTTTTCCGGTGTTCGTCGCCGGACAAACATCCTGGCAGCGATTACACATGATGCAGGCGTAAGAGTCCAACAGCCGGGGCCAAGTGAAATCTTCGAGCTTCGCCGCGCCGAACACTTCTTCCTTCTCGAAGTCCATCGGCTGGAGCACGCCAGGTCGGTTTTTCTTCAACGCCAACTTGATCGGCGCGAGAAAGATATGAATATGTTTGGAGCGGGGAAAGTAAGGGATGAACAGGAGAATCGATCCCAGCGCGCCCCACCAGAAGAAATGATTGAGGATCGCTAACGTGCCATGGTCAGTTCCGATAAACCATGCCGCCAAGAAGGAGCCGACCGGTTGAAACGCATCGCCGCCTTCCGGGGCCAGCTGCGATGCCTTGAATAAGAGTCGGCAGCCGACGTGAAAGATGATAAAGCCGGCAACGACTGACGAATCGCGAAAAATTCCCGCTCGTACCTCCGGCTGCACTGGAACATTGGCGGGAAAATCGAAATCCTTAGGCCGTACGAACCACCGTCGAAGCACCATGCCGATGATTCCTGTCAGCACACCCGCTGTCAGTAAGTCAGCAGCCAAATTAAACAGACTCCAAGCTCCGCCGCTCGCGCGAACGCCCAGGAAACCTTCGAGCACATCGACCAGGTTGACGAGAAAATAGAAAACAAAACCGTAGAAGATAAGCGCATGCAAGAACGAAACGATCGGACGTTTCTTGATAACCGATTGCTGGGTCAGAACGATCCAGATCGCCCGCCGAATGCGTTGGCGAAGATTATCAAAGCGCGCGTCCGGTTTGCCGCGCGCGATCGCGCGATAGACGTCATAGAACTTTTTGCCGCCGTAATAGAGCGAGCCCAACGCAAGCAGCACAAAAAGAATTTTCTCCACCGTTGTTAGCATGCGGGTCTCATTGACCTCCGTTTCACTCCCCTCTTATCGTTGCCGGAATAAGTGTGTCAAACAGTCGGGTAAAAAACCCGCCCGCGGGAACGATTCGCTTCCCGCTCTGTATCGTTAGCAAGACACTTTTTTATTTAACGCTAACCTGTTCGACGCGGCAAGGCGCCGTAAGCTTGGATGGCGCGGACCATCGGTGCATGAATTTACGGGGTCTGTTGGCAATGACGGGGGTTGTCCCGTTTCTTGAGTTCAACCGGGGAAGCCCAGCCGTTTGGATAGCTCACTGCCGGCCCTTAATAACGCCGGCGCGATATCGTTATTGATCCTCTCGTCGGTCAATCGATGCTCGGGGCCCACCACCACCAACGTGCCGACAAGCGATCGGGTATAGTCCCGGACGGGCACGGCGATAGCATTGACGTCTTCGGCAAACTCACCGCGTTCCACGGCATAACCTGATTCCCCGATCATCGTCATCTGTTCGCGCAATGCACTTCTGTCGACGATCGTCTTGTCAGTGTAACGCTCTAACCGGTCCCCCAAATTTTGATTTGCGCCGCCCTCGGCTTCAAATACCAGATGCACCTTGCCCGCGGCGGTGCAATAAACCGGAAGCACCGTGCCCAAGAACGATACCACCCGCACGGTACGCGCGGGCTCGACAAAATCGAGAGGAATAATCGAGCCCCCTTTTCGGATCGCGACATATGCGCTTTCTTTAGTCACCTTCGCCAAATCATCGAGGATCGCTCTGGACTGCAATAGTAAACCCATTTGATGAATAAATGTCTGTCCCAACTGCAAACATTTGAGACCCAACCGATAATTTTCTGTGATCTTGTTCTGTTCGATGTAACCCCGCGCTTCGAGCGTCGCCAGCAGACGAAAGACGTTGTTCTTGTGCAGCTTAAGCCGCTTGCTAAGCTCCGTAACGCCAATTTCATCAACATTGCCGTTGAACTGTTCCACCACGTCGAGCGCGTGTGATACAGACTGAATGACATAATTGGACTTCTCGCGCCGAACCATGTTTCCTCCCCGGTGTACGTCTTGCTTTGAAGCGACTTTAGATCATTCCAAAAAGGCGTTTTAACGTGGTCGATGGTGATTGTCAAATGCGTAAGCACGCGGCGAAACTCCTTAACTCTGTGGCAACATCGGCCAAATTTTAGCGTCGAAATCAATCCGCTTAACGGGTCATTGCAAGGTGATTTACACACAACGTTTTGCGCGACAGGCGGCAAGAAGGCTGCTCGTGTTCTCGTGGAGCTCCTTTCAGAACAACACTGCCGATCCGGAACGCTGTTGCGCCCGCGGCTGACGATGAATACTTGACCGGCAACAGCCATTGCGGCAGTATGGGTGCATGATCGTACGGTTGGCAGTCGCGCAGTTCGTCTTGGCATGGTGGCGCTGGCTACTGAGACAGCGTCTTCACCGTGGCTGATTCCCATCTAAAAAAGTGAGTTCTTAAGATAAGGGCCATAGGTGATAAACTTATGGCCCTTTTTGTTTTTTGGCCCTTTTTGTTTTTGTAAGGACACATGATTCAACCTACCTACAAAGAATTTTGCCGACTTGCCAGACAGGGCAACTTGATACCCGTCTACCAGGAGCGTTATTCATTTTTGGGAACTTCCCCGCACCGGGTTTTTAAATCCCGCGGCAATCAGGTCGAAATCGCCGAGAATGGTAAATTAAAGAAATTAGTTTCCGAAGTGCCACTAGATCTACTTCAAGAGCTGTTGAAAGACTGCCGGCCGGTGACGGTGCCCGGGGTTCCGCCGTTTTTTGGCGGCGCGCTCGGTTACGTGTCTTACAACGCCGTAGAACAATTTCATGAGATCACCAATAGCAAGCAAGATCCCCTCGGCATGCCGGAGATTTTCTTCGTTTTTGTGCAAACTCTGGTTGCCTTCGACAATTTGAAACACACGATTAAAGTCATCGACAACGTTGAAATCAATGAAAAAATAAATCTCCGGCGTGCCTATGACGCGTCGGTCAAGCGAATTCGCAAGGTCATTGGTAGTCTCCAGAAGAAGCCGCGCGGGATCGAGCCGCGAGATCTGAACCAGAGCAACGGCAATCGAAAATTTCGTTCTAATCTAACACAACAAGGTTTTGAAAAGGCGGTGACCCGAGCTAAGGAATACATAAAGGCCGGCGATGTGATTCAAGTGGTACTTTGCCAAAGGCTCGAAACCGAGACGAGCAGCGATCCGTTCGAAATCTATCGTGCCCTGCGATTCATCAATCCGTCGCCTTATATGTTCTATTTGGAGTTGGAAGATCTCCGAGTCATCGGTTCATCACCCGAAACCATGGTGCGATTGACCGGTAACACTATCGAGCTCCGTCCAATTGCCGGAACGCGCCGGAGAGGCGCCACCCCTGAAGAAGAGCGAGCGCTCGAAGATGACTTGCTCGCTGATCCCAAGGAGCGTGCTGAACATATCATGCTGGTCGACCTGGGCCGCAACGATGTCGGTCGCGTCGCCGAAATCGGCACGGTCGAGGTCAATGAGCTGATGGCTATTGAACGCTACTCACACGTGATTCACATCGTCTCCAATGTCCGCGGCAAACTAGCAACGGACAAATCTGCTTTCGATCTGTTTGTCTCGGCCTTTCCGGCGGGAACTGTTTCCGGCGCGCCAAAAATCCGCGCGATGCAGATCATTAGCGAGCTCGAACCGCAAAAGCGCGGACTTTATGCCGGCGCCATCGGCTATTTCGGCTACAACGGCAATCTCGACACCTGTATCGTTATCCGCACCATCTTGATGAAGGGCAAGAAGGTTTTTATTACGGCAGGCGCCGGTATCGTCGCCGATTCCGATCCGCAGCTGGAGTACCAAGAGACGCTCAACAAAGCGCGTGCCATGCTAAAAGCCGTCGATCTTGCTGAACAGTGGAGGAAACGATGATATTGTTGATTGACAATTACGACTCCTTCACCTTCAACCTGTACCACTATCTGGGCGAGCTCGGTGCCAGTATAAAAGTTTATCGAAACAATAAAATTGCCTTGGACGAGATCGCAGCGTTGCGACCGGAGAAGATCGTTATTTCGCCGGGCCCGTGCACGCCGAACGAGGCAGGCATTTCATGCGATACGATCAAGCGTTTCGGCGCAGAGATTCCGATCCTTGGCGTCTGCCTTGGCCACCAATCCATTGGTGCCGCGTACGGCGGCGCGATCGTACGCGCGCCGTCGATCATGCACGGCAAGCGCTCAGAGGTCACTCACGATGCGTTGACGATTTTCCGGGAAGTGAAAAACCCTTTCGCCGCCATGCGTTATCATTCTTTGGTGATTGACCCGCGAAGCTTACCGGCGGACTTAACCGTCAGTGCTCAGACCTACGACGGAGTCATCATGGGGGTACGTCATAAGACTTTCCCGGTGGAGGGTGTGCAATTTCATCCCGAATCGATCCTCGCCGAGGAGGGTAAAAAGCTGCTCAAGAATTTTCTGGATTACTATTGAGCCGTCGCGCGATGAAGTTACTCTGCTTTCAGGCAAAGCGCTTTCGCTGGAAAACCCATTCAAAAACTCTTCCAGATGTTCACGATCGCGACATTGACCAGGAGGTCGCCGAAACGATTGTCGTGTTCGTCCACGCTGAAGCGTCCGATGCCGCTGAAGAACGCTACGGTTCGGTGTCACGTCAGGTTCTCAAACATATCAAATGGCTCGCCAACAAGCGGGGCCTCAAGAATATCGTGCTCCACTCTTTCACGCATCTCGGCGGCGAAACCGCCCAACCGGCTGTCGCCGACTCATTCATTGACGTCGCCGCCCAACGGTTGCGCGATACCGGTTATCAGGTCTGGACGACACCCTTCGGTTACTTCTGCGAATGGGACCTCAGCGTCTATGGTGAAAGTCTGGCCAAAGTATGGAAAGAGATCCATTGAGCCAAAGCTTGAAACGCGCGCTTTGCGCCGCTTTTCATCGTACACAGCGGACAATGGACGGATTCGAAAGCATGTTACTATAACGAGTTAAATCAAGTTGACTCACGGAGGCCGCCAATGACTCGATACGTCAATCTCATAATGGCAGCGTTACTGGTAGTCTTAATTTCGCTCGCCGCATCAGCGTGTAAGAGCAAGGAGAAACCGGTCGCGCTCAAGGAGCTTCCCGACCTCAACGAACAAACGCGGGCCTACGTCACTGTCGAGCGTACCAAGGTCCGCGCCGGCCCCGGGACGCAGTTTCGTGCCATCGCCGACATAGGCCCCGATGCCAAAGTCAACGTCGTCGGAAAAGATGGCGATTGGGTACTGATTGTTTCAAAAAAAGGCAACGCGCCCGGCTACATCGAAATGGCTTCGGTAAAAGCTTGGGAGGGTGAGGTTAAAGAAGGCTTGAACCCGCA
>WNGB01009600.1_pt1 | contig 16243 bp, 13 predicted proteins | sample 5400681 | NCBI WGS metagenome assembly WNGB01 (sample SAMN13153367, study PRJNA577476) | soil metagenome | isolation source: 115 cm soil or saprolite under grassland replicate 2 | place: USA:California | collected 2016-06-15 | reverse complement strand
CTGATCCCGCTGTACGCCATCGGGGTGGTCATCTCCTTCACCCTCTCCCAGGCCGGCATGACCAGGCGTCACCTGCGGCTGCGGGAGCGGGGCTGGCGCTACGGGCTGGCCGTCAACGGTCTCGGCGGCCTGGTCACCTTCGTGGTGCTGTGGGTGATCGTCATCGGCAAGTTCAACGACGGCGCCTGGATGGTGGTGGTGGCCGTCCCGCTGATCGTCTGGCTGCTGCTGCGCACCCAGCGCACCTACCGATCGGAGGTCAAGGAGCTCAAGGTCGAGGCCGCCATCCGGCTCGCCCCGCCGAAGCCCCGCCACGAGGTGATCGTGCTGGTGGAGGACCTGGACCGGGCCACCATCGGGGCGCTGCAGTACGCCCGGCAGCTCAACCCGCTGTCGATCACCGCCGTCCACGTCGCCATCGACCCCGACCACGCCCGCGAGCTGGCCGCCCTCTGGTCGAAGGTGCACATCCCCATCCCGCTCGAGGTCGTCGACGCGCCCGACCGCAACCTGCTGGCCGCCGTCGAGGAGACCGTGCTCGAGCTGGTCCGCCCCGACACCGAGGTGACGGTGCTGATCCCCAAGCGGACCTTCAACAGCCTCTGGCGGCGGGTGCTGCACGACCGCACCGCGGAGGGCGTGTTCAAGGTCCTCGGCGCGATGGACAACGTCAACGTCACCATCGTGCCCTTCCGCCTCGGCCGTGGCGGCGCCGTCGCCGCCGGGGCCGGCACCGGGACCGCGCAGCTGCCGCTACGGTGAGCGGATCGCCATGAACTCGCTGGTGTCGTCGCCCTTGCGCCGCTCCTCACCCGAGACCCGCTGCTCGCCGAGCCGCCGGGAGCGGCCCCGCTCGCTCCAGCGCTGGATCAGGTAGGGCTTGGCGGCCAGGAACACCTCGGCGAACGACTCGATGCGGGCCTCCGACTGCTCCGGGGTGTCGCCCTCGGCCTCGTTCACGAAGGTGGCGGTGCGGGCGAAGTACAGCGGGATCAGCGACGAGACCAGCAGCTCGTGGTCGATCGTCTGGGCGTTGTAGGCGAGCAGGTAGTCGTAGCAGATGCGGGCCCACAGCTCGACCGGCAGCACGAAGCCCTGCGGCTGCTCGCCGGCCCTGCCGATGGCGTCCTCCACCGCCTGGAAGTGCTCCGGCGCCAGCACCTCGCGCCAGACGTCGTGCTCGCCCACGTACCCCTCGACGAAGCGCCACAGCAGGCGGTCGAGGTTGACGCGGATCTCCTCGGTGGAGGTGGCCGTGCGGAAGCCGAAGGTCGGCACCGGCTGGATCTCGGTCGCCTCCGTCCAGCGGTCGACGTAGCGGCCGGCCATGGCGAACAGGCTGCCGACCACCTGCCGGAACATCGGTCCGAGGTCGCGGCCGGGGTCCTTGGCGTCGTGCAGCTTGGCCCCGAGGACGCTCTGGCAGACGGTGAAGCCTTCGCAGAGCGCCACGGTGGTCATCCAGATGTCGACCCCGAACCGGGCGACGTCGGTGCTCCACACCTGCTTGCCTGCCCAGTGGGCCGCCAGCCGCCCGGAGAAGCCGAAGTCGCCGCCGATCGGCTGGCGCAGCCGGCGCCCGTACAGCGCGGCGCTGAGCGGGAAGGCGATCGAGTTGGTGATGGTGCCGTCCAGCTTGTGCCGCGCGTAGACGGGCGCGACCAGGTCGAAGCCGTGGTCGAGCACCGGCCCGACCAGGCGGTCGACCCACTCCGGGCTGACCGAGCGCAGGTCCGCGTCGAGCACCGCGCAGCCGCGCGCCTCCAGCGCGGCGGCCACCTCGAAGATGGCCCGGAAGGCCGACCCCTTGCCCGACAGGCCGGTGTAGTTGAGCACCAGCTTGCGCGGCGACTCGACCTTGGGGTCGAGCAGCAGCAGGTCCTCGTCCCCCTCGGTGGTGGCGGCCATGGCCTGCTGCGGCGTCCCGTCGCTGGAGCTGCCGTCGGAGATGGCGATCAGGCAGCGGCGGTCCGGGAAGTGCTTGCGCAGGCCGGCCTCGACCGCCCTGACCACGTGCCCGATGGTGCGGGCATTCTGGAACGACGGGATGCCGATGAGGACGTCGACGTCGTCGTCGCCGTCGAGCAGGGCGGCGGCGTCGTCGGTGAGCACGCTGTGGGACAGGCGCGCCAACGGTGGTTCCCCCCTCGAGGTGGACTGAGTTCCCGGCATTCTCCCCCGTTTAGCAACCGTAGCAAGCAGCGATGGTATGACCAGCCGGCATGGCCGGAACGGGTCAGCCGGATCTCCTCCCGCCGGGCTATGCATGCGGCAGTCCAGCCGACGATGTTCAGGACGTCGGCGGCGCCCGGGCCAAGGCCCTCGGTGTGACGGGAGCGGCGGCCCTGAAACATCGTCCCTCGGTTCCGGGCGCCGTCGTTTCCCGGCTCGCCAGTGGCGGTCAGGCAGGCGGGTTGGGGAGCAGCGGCTCGCTGCGGCGCTGGCGGTCGCGGACCACGTTGATGGCGGCGCCGTAGAGGATCAGCTGGCCGAAGAAGCCGAGCCACACCAGCAGCAGCACCACCGACACCAGCGACCTCGGCAGGGCCGCGATCCCGGCCGAGTTGTCGGCCCAGAGCCGGAACACCCACTTGAGGGCCTCGAAGCCGAGGGCGCCGAACACCGCCCCGGGGAGCTGGCTGAGCAGGGAGTGCTTGCGGGCCGGCAGCAGCCGGTAGAGCAGCAGCAGCACGATCAGTGTGGAGATCGGGCTGGAGAGCTGCTCCAGCCCCTCGACGAACGGGTTGGCCTGCTCGCCGAGCGCGGCCCTTGCCGTGGCCACCACCCACAGGGTGACGCCGACCGAGCCGAGCAGCACGCAGGTCAGCAGCATCACGATCAGGAGGTTCAGCCCCTTCTGGCCGACCGGGTTGCGGCCCGACTCGACCCCCCACATGCGGTTCATGCAGGCGGTCATGGCGCCGATGAAGCCGCTTCCCGCGTAGGCGAGGCTGGCGAGGCCGAACAGCCCGAAGGCGACGCGGGCCCCGATGAGCTGGTCAAGGATCTCCTCGCCGCTGACGCCGGGGAAGATCTGGGCCACCGCGGTCAGGACGGCCTGCTGCATGGCCTGGTTCCGGTTGGCCAGGGTGCCGAGCACGAACCCGGCCACCATCAGCAGCGGCAGCAGCGACAGGAAGGTGTAGTAGGCCATGCTGCCGGACAGCAGCGCCCCTTGCGCCTGGGAGAACGTCTGCACCACCGCCCAGGGGAAGCGGGTCCAGCGGTTGCGGCCCAGGAACCGGTACAGGCGGGCGATCGCCCGCTCGATGTGCTCCTCGGGCCTGCGCGGCTCCTCCGGCTCCGCAGGCCCGCGCGGCTGCACGTCCGCCTTGGCCATCCCATCCACTCCCTCGGGCTCCGAGGAAGATGGTACGGGGTCAGCCGGCCGGAACCAGTTCGAGCAGGGAGGCTTCAGGGCGGCAGGCGAAGCGGAACGGCGCGTACTTGCTGGTGCCGAGGCCGGCGCTGACGTGCAGCCAGCTCGAGCCCCAGCGCGACAGCCCCCGCACCCGCTCGCGCGGCAGGTCGCAGTTGGTCACCAGCGCGCCCACCCCCGGCAGGCGCACCTGCCCGCCGTGGGTGTGGCCGGCCAGCAGCAGGCGGTAGCCGTTGCGCTCGAAGGCGTCAAGGCTGTGCCGGTAGGGGCTGTGGACCAGCCCGATGCGCAGGCGGGCCGCGGCGCCGTCGCCCGGCACCGCGACCCCCGGGTTGTCGCGACGGATGTGCGGGTCGTCCATGCCGGCCAGCTCCACGTCCCCCAGCCGCTCGCGCCGGTTGGAGAGCACCAGCCAGCCCTGGTCCTCGAGGCCGGCGACCAGTTCCCTCCAGGGGTTGCGACCGGCGCTGCGGGGGGTGCGGGAGCTCGGCCCGCGGAAGTAGGTGAACCAGCTGCGGAACCTCGGCGCCCAGTAGTCGTTGGAGCCGAGCACGGCCACGGCCCCCAGCCGGGGGCGGAAGCGGCCGAGGGCTTCCAGGACCGCTGCGAGCGCCGCCGGCTCGCCGAGCATGTCGCCGGTGAGCACCACCAGGTCGGCGGGCAGGCCGGCCAGCTCGCGGAGGAAGGCCGCGCGCCTGCCGTCGGCGACGGTCAGGTGCAGGTCGGAAAGGTGCAGCAGGGTGAGCGGCGGCTGGCCGGGTTCCAGGGCAGGGACCGTCTCGCGGCGCAGCCGGTACCAGTCCCGCTCCACCAGCACCCCGTAGGCCACGCAGGCGGCGCCTGCCACGGCGACCGCGCCGGCCAGCAGCCCGGCACGGGCGGCGCCGCTTCCTGGCACCGGTAGCCCGGTCATCGGTCCCCTCCGTCCCACCATCGAGTCCAGGGACCCGATCGCTGGCCCATACGACAGCGGCCGCCATCCGGCGGCGCGCCCATGCTATCGAGTAGGCTGCGGACATGCTGACCGACGACGTGCAGCAGGCGATGTACCAGGCCATGAAGGCGCGGCGCCCCGAGGAGGCCGCCGCCCTGCGGTTGGCGCTGTCGGCGCTCAAGTCGGCCGCCATCGACGCCCGCGGGTCCCTCTCGGAGGAGGACGCCGTGGCCGTGCTGCAACGCGAGGCGCGCAGGCGCCGGGAGGCCGAGCAGGCCTACCAGGAGGCGGGCCGGCCGGAGCGGGCGGAACGGGAGGCCTTCGAGCGCTCGGTGATCGAGCGCTTCCTGCCGCCGGCCCTCGACCCCGCCGAGCTGGCCAGGCTGGTCGACCAGGCGGTCGCCGCCACCGGGGCGAGCGGACCGGAGGAGCTCGGCAAGGTCATGGGCCGGGTGATGCCGGAGGTCAAGGGGCGGGCGGACGGCAACGAGGTCCGCCGGCTGGTGCTGGAGCGCCTGCAGGGCTAGCGGCCGACGACCAGGCTGACGGAGGAGCCTCTGGCCACCCTGGTGCCGGCGCCGGGGCTCTGGAACAGCACCCGTCCCGGTGGGCCGCCGTTGGTGTAGCTGACGCCGGCGGTCAACCCGAACGAGGTCAGCAGCGTCCTGGCGACGCTTGCCTGCAGGCCGACCACGTCGGGAACGGCGACATCGCCGCCGCCGCCCTTGCCGTTGCTGACCTCCAGGGCCACAGGGGTGCCGCCGGGGACCTCGGCGCCGCCGCTCGGCGACTGGCGCACCACCCGGCCCTGCGGCGCCGAGCTGGGCACCTGCCTGACGGTGGCGGCCAGCCCGGCCTGCGCGAGCACCTGCTGCGCGGCCGCCACCGGCTGGCCGACCACGTTGGGGACTTTCACCTTCGGCGGTGGGGGCGGCTTGGGCGCGGCCGGGAACCCGAGCACCGGCGCGCCGTTGAGGGCGGCCGCCATGTAGTCGTGGAAGATCTCCGCCGGGAAGGTGCCGCCGAACACCGGCTTGCCGTGGTACAGGTTGCGCATCGACACCCGCCTGGCCCGGTAGCCGACCCACACCGCGGTCGACAGCTGCGGCGTGAAGCCGGAGAAGAAGGCGCTGGTGTAGTCCTGGGCGCTGCCGGTCTTGCCGGCCACGGGACGCTCAGGCAGCGCCGCCCGGTGGCCGGTGCCGCCGGTGACCACCCCGCGCAGCATGGCGACCGTCGTGGCGGAGATCTTCGGGTCGAGGACCCGCTCGCAGTCGGGCTTGTTCTCGATCAAGGGCTTGCGCTCGTTGGGCGCCACCACCTTGGCGATCGAGTACGGCGCGCAACGGACGCCCTTGTTGGCCAGCACCCCTGAGGCGCTGGCCATATCGAGCGGCGTGACCTCCCTGGCCCCCAGCACCAGGGAGCAGACCTTCCAGTTGGCGTACTGTCTGGAGCCGCGTGGCGGGATGTTGCGGATGCCCATCTTGCGGGCGACCTCGATGGCCGGCTCGATGCCGACCCTAACCGCGAGCTGGGCGAACCAGGTGTTCACCGAGTGGGCGGTCGCCTGGTACATGTTGTAGGTCCCGGCCTCCGACTCACCGGCGTTCCCCACGCTCCACGGCCCGTCCGGTCCCTCGCAACGCCGGTCGCCGATGGTGATCCTGGCGGGCGCGTTGAACGTGGTCGCCGGGGAGATGTGCTTTTCCAGGGCGGCAACGATGAAGAACACCTTGAACGCCGACCCGGGCTGGAAGCCGCTGCCGCCCTTGCCGGTCGCCAGGCAGACCTTCGACTTCTTGAAGTCCCTGCCGCAGTAGAGCGAAACGATCTTGCCGGTGGTCGGCTCGACGCTGGCGAGGGCGCCGGCGGGGTCGGCGCCGAACTGGTCCATCTTGCCGCGGACCGCCCGTTCGGCCTGCTGCTGCTTGGAGCTCTGCAGGGTGGTGTAGATCTTCAGGCCGCCCTGGAAGACCATGCGCTTGCGCCGGTCGGTGCCGACCTTGCCGAGCGCCTTGTCGTAGCTGTGGTCGTTCAGGAGCTGGTCGACGATGTACTGGACGAAGTAGGGCTGCCGGTTGGGCTGCGAGTAGCGCTTGACCTTCAGCTTCTGCTTCTTGGCGGCGGCCACGGCCTTCAGGCTGGCGAAGTCGCGTTCCTGCATCCGGTCGAGCACCAGGTTGCGCCTGGCGAGGTTGGCCTTCCGGTTGGTCGGCTTGAAGCGCTCGGGGGAGGCGATCGTGGCGGCCAGCGACGCCGCCTCGGACAGCGACAGGCGCTCGACCGGCTTGTTGCCGAAGTAGTGGCGCGCCGCGGTGGCGATCCCGTAGACGCCTTCGCCGAAGTAGGCCTGGTTCAGGTAGGCCTCGAGGATCTTGTCCTTGCTCCAGCGCCGCTCCAGCTCGACCGCGTACATCGCCTCGCGCAGCTTGCGGTCCAGCGTGCGGGCGTCGCCGGTGACGACCTTCTTGATGAACTGCTGGGTGAGGGTGCTGCCGCCCTGCTCGATGCTGCCCTCCCGCAGGTCGGCGAGCGCCGCCCGCATGATGCCCCGCAGGTCGATGCCCTCGTGCTCGTAGAAGCGGTCGTCCTCGATCGCCACCACCGCGTTGCGGACCCGCATGGGGACGTCCTCGAGGTTCACGATCTTGCGGTTCTCGTCCAGCACGAGGGTGGCAAGGGCGGTCTTGCCGTCGGCGGCGTAGATGGTCGAGCTCTGGGCCGGGTCTGGCAGCGCCTTCTGCAGCGGCGGGATGTCGCCGAGGCGCCGCGCGGTGTCCCTGGCGATGGCGCCGGCCGGCACCACCACGGGGAGCACGGCGACGCCGGTGACCAGGGCGGCGGCGGTGACCACGGCCAGCGCCATGGCGAGCCGGCCGCCCACCACGGTCATCGTGCGACCACTGGGGAGACCGGCCGGCGAGGTCGGCATCGGGGCGTCGGCCATCCTGACCGGATGATATAGGGTGGTCGATCGGCACGGGCAAACCGTCGCCCGAACGTTATGAGGAGGCCGTGCGCCCGTGGAAGGGCTTGGCGAGTCGTTCCAGGATTGGGCCGACGGGTTCGTCGAACAGCTCCCCAACCTGATCGCGGCGCTGCTCTGCCTGGTGATCACCGTGCTGGTGGCCCGCAGGGTGCGGCGCTGGACGGAGTTCGGGCTCCGCCGCACCTCGGCCGAGCCGCACGTGCGCCTGCTGGTGGCCAAGCTGGCCTATTTCGGCGTCGTCACCGTCGGCGTCGTGGTGGCGCTGTCGCTCGGCGGGGTCAACCCCGCGGTGCTGGTCGGCAGCCTCGGCCTGGCCACCGTCGCCCTCGGCTTCGCCCTGCAGGACATCGTGAGCAACTTCACCGCCGGCATCGTGCTGCTGCTGGAGCACCCCTTCACCAGGGGCGACCACATCGGCATGGGGGACACCGAAGGGACGGTGGAGGACATTCGGGTGCGCGCCACCCAGCTGCGCACCCCGGACGGCCAGCGGGTGCTGGTGCCGAACAAGCTGCTGTTCACCAACGTGATCACCAACGCGAGCGCGACCGTCCACCGGCGCCTCGAGGTGCTGCTTGAGGTCCCCCAGGGCCAGGACCCGACCAAGGCCAGGGAGTTGCTGCCGGCCGCGGCCGCCCGGGTCGGTGGGGTGTTCGCCAACCCGGCGCCGCAGGTGCTGATCGAGGACTTCGACCAGGGCGCGGTCAACCTGCGCCTCTGGTTCTGGGTCGACCCCCGCGCCGACGACCAGCCACGGGTGCGGAGCGAGGTGCTGGAGGCGGCGCGGACGACCCTGGCGGAGACGCGCTCCTAGCGGGCGGCCACGGCCGCCGCGTCGGCGAACAGGTGGCTCCCCAGGCGGCGCAGGCCAGCCAGGTCGTGGACGTCGTCGGCCAGCAGCGGCACCCGGACCACGCCGAGGTTGGGGACGGTCGCCAGCAGCTCGCGGACCCGCTGCTGCTCGGCGGCGGCCACCGCCTCGAGGCCCTCGTGCAGCTCCAGCAGGTCGGCGAGCAACCGGCCGTCGGCGCCTGGCATCCGCTCCAGCCGCTGGCGGGCCGCCTGCGTCACCGCTGGGACCTCCCCCGCCTGGTGGATGCGGTTGACCACCAGGGCGCCGAGCGGCATCCGGTCGGCGGCCAGCCGTCCGGCGAAGAAGGCCGCCTCGCGCAGCGCCGCCTCGTCGGGCGTGGCCACCACCACGAACGCGGTGCTCGGATGCCTGAGCTGGTCGTAGACGAGGCCGGCGCGTTCCTTGAAGCCGTCGTACATGCCCTCGAAGGCGGCGAAGAACTCGCCGACCTCTGCCAGCAGCTCCGACCCGGTGACGCGACGGACCATCCTGGTCATCGTGGTGGTGGCCAGGTTCAGGCCCCGCAGGTAGCCGCGGCCGATCCGCTGCGCCGGGGCGATCAGCAGGCGGAAGGCACGCGCGTCGAGCAACTCGTTCAGGTGTTCGGGGGCGTCGAGGAAGTCGAGCGCCGAACGAGTCGGCGGGGTGTCGACCACCAGCAGGTCGTACCGCTGCGACTCGTGCAGCTCGTACAGCTTCTCCATCGCCATGTACTCCTGGGTGCCGGCCAGGGTGGAGGAGAGACGCTGGTAGAAGCGGTTGGCCAGGATGCGGTCGGCCTGCTCCTCGTCACGGGCGTAGCGCTCGATCACCTCGTCGAAGGTGCGCCGCATGTCCAGCATCATCGCGTCGAGGCTGCCGGGGCCGCCCTCTGGCAGGCCCTTGCCGGTCACCGGCTTCGGGGTGTTGGACAGCAGGTCGAGGCCGAGGGCCTGGGCAAGCCGGCGGGCAGGGTCGATGGTGAGGACGCAGGTACGCCGGCCCGCCCCGGCCGACCAGAGCGCCACCGCCGCCGCGGTGGAGGTCTTGCCGACCCCGCCGGAGCCGCAGCAGACGACGATCCTGGCCGACCGGGCGAGCTCCGCCAGCGGGCTCACGTGCGGGTCCCGGCTCACGTGGCGGCCTTCGCCGGTTTGGCGGCTCCGCCACGTCCAGCCGCTGGTGCCTCCGCCGCCAGCCGCTCCGCCAGGACGTGGACCGCTTCGGGGCCATCCACCCCGCCGGCCAGGAACGGCAGCTCGACCACCTGCAGGTCGCCAAGGCCCGTCCGCAGCTCCTTGAGCAGGCGCCGTTCCCTGGCGACCTGGCGCTGACGGTCGCGTGCCTCGCCGAGCAGCACGCCGAGCGCACGCTCGTCCAGCTCGGCGCCGGCCCGCTCTGCCGCGGCGCGGAGCGGGCCGGGGGCCCTGAGCAGGCCAGGTAGCCGGCCGGCCCGGCCGCCCAGGCGGTCGGGGGTGACCCGGTTGGCGACCACCCCGGCGACCGGCAGCCCGGCGGCCCGCAGCGACACCGTCCCGTCGAGGGTCTCGCCGACGGGCAGCTCCTCCGGCAGGCAGGTCAGCACCACGCCGGTCCGCTCCGGGTCGTCGAGCAATATCCTGACCTGCTCGGCCTGGTGGCGGATCGGGCCGACCCGTGCCAGCTCGGCGACCGTCTCGGGGGCGCGGAGGAAGGGGACCACACGGCCGGTCGGCGGCGCGTCCAGCACCACCAGGTCGTGGGCGCCCCCGCGCACCGTCGCCTCCCAGACCTTGCCGACCAGCAGCACGTTGCCGAGGCCGGGGGCGGCGGCGGTGATGAAATGGGTGAGCCGGGCCCAGCTGAGCAGCCGGGCCAGCGGCGCGAAACCGTAGCGGGCGAGGTAGTCGCGCAGTGACGCCTCCGGGTCGACGGCCAGCCCGTCGACCCGCTCGGCGACCCTGGACCGCTGGTGGGTCAGGGGGGGACGGCCGAACATCGGGGCGAGGCCCTGACGCCCCTCGACCTCGATCACCAGGGTGCGGCGGCCACGCAGCGCGGCCGCCACGGCCAGGCTGGCGGCCACGGTCGTCTTGCCGGTCCCGCCTTTGCCGGTGACCACCACCAGGCGGGCCCGGTCGAGGACCTCCATCCCAACGAGCATGATCGCGCCATCGTAGTCGGGGCTGGAACAATGGGCGCGCGATGCGACGAGCCGCCTTCCTCCTCTGCCTTGCCGGTCTCCTGCTGGCGATCGCGGGCGCCTTGCCCGCCGCCGGTTCGGTGGGGTCCGGAGGCTCGGTGGGGCCCGCCCAACTGGGGGGGTCCGGGGGGGCGCTTTCGGCCCCCCGGGCCAATCAATCCCCCCCGGCCAACGAGGGCCCGGTGGTGGAGGTGTTCGAGGCCGCCGGCGTGCTGGACGCGTCCGTGCTCGGCGCGCTGCGCAGGGACCTGGCAGGAGCCGAGCGGCGCGGGGCGCGGGTGTTCCTGGTGCAGCTGTCGAGCTTCGGCGGCCTCGGGGTCGACCCGGCCGCCGTCCAGCGGGTGGTGGCCGACGCCGGCGTGCCGGTGGCCGTCTGGGTCGGCCCGAGAGCCGCAAGGGCGGCAGGGGCGGCCGCGTTCCTGCTGGCCGGCGCGGACGTCGTCGCGGCGTCAGGGCAGGCCGGCATCGGCCCCGCCCTGCCGGCCGAGCTCGGCCGGGGTCGCGACGCCACCGCCGAGGCGGCCCTGTTCGCCGCTTCCGGCCTGCCGGCCGAGCTCCAGCGCGGGACGCTCGACGGTCGGCGCGCCGAGGCCGAGGGGCTGGTCGACTACCAGGCCGAGTCGCTGCCGGATGCGGTGCGCGGGCTCGACGGCCAGACGGCCGACGGCCGCCCCCTCGAGGTGACCGGCTTCCGGGTCCGCTTCCTCTCCCGCTCGCTGCTCGACCGGGTCAGGCACGGGCTGGCCAACCCCAGCCTGGCGTACCTGCTGCTGCTGGCGGCCGCCGCCTGCCTGGCCTTCGAGTGGTTCCAGCCGGGGTTCGGGGTGGCCGGCGCGGCGGGGGTGGTCTGCGCGCTGCTGGCCGCCTGGTCGCTGGCCGTGCTGCCGACCAACTGGCTCGCCCTGGCCGCCCTGCTCGCCGGGCAGGCGTTGTTCGCCGTGGACGCGGCCGTCGGCGGGCTCGGCCTCGGCACGGCGTCGGCGGCCGGGCTGACCGCTGCCGGGTCGTGGTGGCTGTTCGCCAGCCCGTCCCCGTTGCTGCGGGTCGACGGCCGGCTCGCCGTCCTCGGGGTGCTCTGGTCGCTGGCCTGGTTCGTGGTGATCCTGACCGTCCTGCTGCGCTCCGGCCGCCAGGTCCCCGCCGGCACCGAGGCGCTGGTGGGCTCGCGCGGGGTGGTCCGCAGCATGCTGAACCCCGGCGGCATCGTGGTGGTGGACGGCGCCATGTGGCGGGCCAGGCTGGCCGGCGGCGACGGCGGCCTGCCGACCGGACAGCGGATCCGGGTGGAGGCGGTGGTCGACGGCATCCTCCAGGTCAGCCCGGAGGACCCGGCCGCCGTCCGACCCGTGCGACGGCGCGGCAGGCGCGGCGCGCGCGAGACCCAGCCGGCCAGGCGCGAGTAGGCCGTGGCAAGGGCGCCCGACCGTCGCCTGGTCGCGCTGCAGCTCGCCGGCGGGCTGGTGCTCTGCGGGCTCGGCTGGGGCAGCAGCCTGGCCGGGATCGACCCGATCCGCGGCTACTGGTACGACCTGGTGTGGAGCGGATACATCCTGGCCGCCGACGCGGTCGTCTGGGCCCGCGCCGGCCGCTCCCTGCTCCACGGCGGCGGCTGGCGCATGGCCGGCCTGTTCGCGCTCAGCGCGCCCTTCTGGTGGGCGTTCGAGATCGCCAACTGGCGCCTGGAGAACTGGAAGTACGTCGGCACGTCGATCTACGGCGGGCAGGCCCACGTGCTGCTGAAGACGCTCTCGTTCGTGTTCGTGCTGCCCGCCCTCGCCTCCTCGCGTGACCTGCTGCGCTCGTTCGTCCGCTTCCCTCACCCGCCGGCAGTGCCGCTGCCGTCGTGGACGGCGCCCGCCCTGGTGGCGTTCGGCCTGCTGTGCGTGCCCCTGCTCTACCTGTTCCCGAACCAGGCGTTCCCGCTGGTCTGGGTGGCGCCCGTGTTCGTCCTCGACGGCATCGCCGACCTGCGCGGGAAGACCAGCGTGCTGGGCCTGGTCCGGGCGGGGAGGGCCGGGCCGGTGCTGCTGCTGGCCGCGGCCGGTCTCGGCACCGGAATCCTGTGGGAGCTGTGGAACTGGGGCGCCGTGCCGCACTGGGACTACCGCATCCCCTACCTGAGCTTCCTGCCGGTGTTCGAGATGCCGGTCGTCGGCTACCTCGGCTACCCGCCGTTCGCGCTGGCCGCCGACGCGTTCTGGCGGACGGTGAGCGGCGGCCGCGGCGCGCTCACCGAGGAGCCGGTGACCGACCTCGGCCAGGGGCTCCCGAGCCAGCCATCCCGTGACAAACTAAGCCGGAGCGCTCCGGGAACGGACGAGCTGGACAGGAGGGACGAGCGGTGAGCACCTGGGTGGTGGTGGTGATCGTCGTCATCCTGCTCGGCCTGGTCGTGTGGGCGCTGGTCACCATGATCCATGTGCTGCAGGAGTACGAGCGTGGGGTGGTCTTCCGGCTCGGCCGGGTGCTCGGGCGCCCCAAGGGGCCTGGTCTGATCCTGCTGCTGCCGTTCGGCATCGACCGGATGCGCACGGTCAGCCTGCAGGTGGTGGCCATGAACGTGCCGCCGCAGGACGTCATCACCAAGGACAACGTCACCATGCAGGTCGACGCGGTCGTCTACTCGCGGATCGAGGAGCCGATCCCGGCCGTCGTCAAGGTGCAGAACTACCTGTTCGCCACCAGCCAGACCGCCCAGACCAACCTGCGCGCGATCCTCGGCCACTACGACCTGGACACGCTGCTCAGCGAGCGGGAGCGGATCAACCGGGAGCTGCACCAGATCATCGCGCAGGTCACCCGCGACTGGGGCGTTGAGGTGCAGTCGGTCGAGGTCAAGGACGTCGAGCTGCCCGACGAGCTGCGCCGGGCGATGGCCCGCGAGGCCGAGGCGGAACGCGACGCCAGGGCGCTGCTCATCTCCGCCGACGCCGAACTGAAGGCATCCCGGGTGCTGGCCGAGGCGGCCCTGGTGATCGCCAACCGCCCGCAGGCGATGCAGCTCCGCTTCCTGCAGACGGTCGCGGAGGTGGCCACCGAGAAGAACTCGACGCTGGTCATGCCGATCCCGGTGGAGCTGCTCAACCTGCTCACCCGCGCCGCCGGCGGCCCGGGCGGCGGCGACCTGCTCACCCGCGCCGCCGGCGGCCCGGGCGGCGGCGCGGGCGCCAGCCCCGGCGACGGCCGGCCCGGTTAGCGCCTTTACGCCCGGTTGAAGCCGTCCGTGGCATACCCAAGGCCGCAACCGAAGCGTTACTCCATAGGGATTGGTGGAGCTTCTGCCGATGCTGGGGATCGGCCGGATCATTGGTTCCTTGCGAGCAGGAAGTAGGTGACCATCTCCCCCTTGCCCTTGACCTGGATCGGCTCTTGTCGCTCGAAGCGGTAGCCGCCCCGGAGGCGCTTCCAGGTGCGAGCCGTCACCTGGATGCAGCCGGCGACCCCGTCGGATTCCATGCGGCTGGCGGTGTTGACGGTGTCGCCCCACAGGTCGTAGCTGAACTTGCTGGTCCCGATCACGCCGGCCACCACCGGGCGGGTGTCGATGCCGATGCGAACCGCCAACGGCCGGCCGCTGGGGTCGGAGCGCCTGGCGACCTCCTCGCGGATCGCCAGCGCCATGTCGGCCACCGCCTGGGCGTGGTCGGGCCGCGGCTCCGGCAGCCCCCCGACCACCATGTAGGCGTCGCCGATGGTCTTGATCTTCTCCAGCCCTCGCTGCTGGGCGAGCTGGTCGAACACCGAGAACAGCTCGTTCACGAACTGCACCACCTGCTCTGGGCTGATCCGCTCGGTCCGGCTGGTGAAGTCCACGAGGTCGGCGAACAGCACGGTGACCTCGCCGAAGGCGTCGGCGATCACGCCGTCGGTCTGTTTGAGCCGGGCCGCGATCGAGGCGGGCAGCACGTTGAGCAGCAGCCGCTCGGATCGCTCCTGCTCCAACGCCAGCGCCCGGCGGGTCCGTACCGCCTCCCCCAGCAGCAGCACCGCAGCAAACAGCGCCAGGTTCGGCACGCTGTCGTTGAGCACCCGGCGCAGCGGTTCCGGGTCGGCCCAGATCCGGAACAGGAGCGGTGCGCCGCCGAACCAGGCGGCGATCAGCAGCGACCAGCGTTGGTGGCCGGCGGCCCAGGCGGTGGCGAGCGCCACCGCAAGCGGCACCGCTGGGAAGATGCCGGGATAGTCCAGGACGTAGTACACCTGCAGGGTCGCCGCCGAGGCCAGCAGCACGGCCACCGGCCAGCGCCGCCGGGCCACCACCAAGGCGGCGATCATCAACCCCAGCGCATGGGCGAGCGCGTCGGGGCGGCGGCCCGGCTGCGGCGACACGCGGATCGTGACCGTGACTGTGACCGCCACCACCAGTGCCAGGCCGGCGTCGACCGGCGGCGCAGGGACCCGTCGCAGCCGCTGCCGCAAGGACGTCACATCCATGTCCGGCTACCTTGCTCGGTGGCGCCTGCTATGCCGCCGGGTACAGGGTGTAGTTCCACTCGCCGTGAAACGCATGCCGCACCAGCGGCACCGCCGCCAGCTCCTGGTCGCCCACCTTGACCCCAAGCGGGTAGCGGCCGCGGTCCAGCTCCGCGCGGACCCGCAAGCCGGTGTGGGTCGTGGTCGCCCCGATCAGCTCCACGATCACCTGATGGCTTTCCAGCGAGCGGCCGCGCCAGTTCATCGAGATCGCGCTGAATAGCCGATGCTCGATCCGGTTCCACTTGGAGGTCCCCGGCGGCAGGTGGCAGACGGTGATCACAAGCCCCGTCTCCTCGGCGAGCCGGGCCAGCTCGGTCTTCCACGCCCGCACGCGGTAGCCGTTGGACCCGCCGGCATCCGCACAGACCAACAGCCGCTCGGCCTGCGGGTAGGCGACTCGGCCGACCTGCTGCCACCAGCGCCGCAGCGTCTGCACCGCGAAGGCGGCGGTGTCGTGGTCGACCCCGACACTGACCCAGCCGGTGTTGGCGCCGAGATCGTAGACCCCGTACGGGATCGCCTTGCCGAGGGTGGGGTCGGGGAAGTCGTGCACGTTGACCCGCTCGGACTCACCCGCGGGCTGCCACTCCCGACCGCCGTTAGCGAAACGCCCGACCAGCTCCTTCTTCTTGCTGTCCACACTGACCACCGGCTGCCCGGCGGCCAGATGGACCTTGGCCTGCTCGTTGAGGTAGCGGAACTGCGCATCGCGGTCGGCGTGCTGGGCGCCCTCCAAGGTCTTGACCGTGCGCTGCAACCGGTAGCCCTGCTGCTTGAGCAGCCGCCCGACGGTGTCATCGGTGACCGGATGCCCCTGCGCAGTGAGCGCCTCGGCCAGCTCCCGGGTGGACTTACACGTCCACCGCAACGGGCTCTGGGGATCGCCGCGGGTGTCGGGGTCGACCAACCGGTCCAACGACTGAGCCAGAGTCGTCCTCGCCCGCCGTGCCCTCCACGTGCCCGAAGCATCGGCATCTGACGGTCCCCACGGTCACCACGGTCGGTGGGGCGAGCCACTGCCCTGCACCACCCGAGCAGCATCCCGGCTGGACGGGCGAACGGGACACGCCTTTCAAGCTCGTGGCCCTGGGCCGCGCTGGGGCCGCACGACACCGGAAGGTCATGGACAACCCCGGCTAACAGTGGTCAGTCGACCGCCCTGGTCAGCAATGGTTTCCGAGCGTTCGCCCAGGTCGCCCGATCACCCTGATTGTCTCTCGCGCGGAGGAGGTCAGATGAGCTGCCGCGTCGCCGGATGGGCCGGCGATCGAGGGTGGCCTTCCGTACTCCCCGCTGGTCACTTGGCCCCAGCGGCCTGCAGAAAGCGGCTCCGCCAGGCCCGGCGCAGGGCTGGCGGAGCCGCGATCGGTGATGGCTAGTGGCAGTGGAAGAACTCGTTGACCGTGCCGTCTGGTCGCTGGTTGAAGTGGTCAGTGACGTGGTTTCGG
>WNGB01019895.1_pt1 | contig 16244 bp, 12 predicted proteins | sample 5400681 | NCBI WGS metagenome assembly WNGB01 (sample SAMN13153367, study PRJNA577476) | soil metagenome | isolation source: 115 cm soil or saprolite under grassland replicate 2 | place: USA:California | collected 2016-06-15 | reverse complement strand
CATGCCGGCGCTCCCCTCCCCCGTCTGTTCGAGCAGCCTAAGAAGGAGCGGCACAGCATCAGCTCGCTTGCGCTTTCCCTCGAGCACCTCCGTCAGGCGCGCCCCAAGCAGATCCGCGACTCGACGGTACTCGCGCGCGCGCGCCTTTACGAGGTCGCGATCGAGGTAGATCTGTCTTTGCAAAGGCATCCTCGGGACCACCGTAGCGACGGAGCCGACACGGTCCAAAGAGCCCGACAGCTGGAACAGTGTGCTCGTCACGCTGGGACTGACCAGGCCTTCACGGGTCTACGTGCAGGGCACGCTATGGACCCATTAGCGACCGAGGCATCGCCCTTGAGTCGACGTTCGCGTGGCCAAGCTGAGACGCGCAATCGGCATCGTCAGACTTGGTCCCGAAAATGCGCCTCGCTGACCCTACGTTAGGTGTTCCTGGGCTAATGCAGCGTATGCGAGAGGCGAGTTCAGGTCCCGCGTTGGCCGCAACTCCGCAATCCCCCTGTAGACAGCTGCGATGAAGGCTGGCACCTGGAGACCGACGCCGGTTAGGTCGCCGGTTATTGCCGCCCTCGCGCCGGGAATCGCCGCGGCGATGAGGCCACAGACGGTTCCGAACACGACGTTGCGCCACTTGCGCTCGTGCATGCGCGCTTGGATCTCCAAGGTAGCTTCCTTGAGTTCCTCCTTGTAGAGATCCAGCTTCTTGGAACGTGCCCAGTCTTCCTGGACGAGCGCAAGATCGACTAGTCGGTTCTCGATCTCCCGTCGGAACTTCGAGAGCAGATCGCCGTGGCGCTCCCTAAACTCGGCCAAGTCGCTAACTCGAACCCTCTCGGCGGGTGCGGGGAGCATCTCCTCAAGCACGCTCGCTCGCATTTCTTGGAGCAGGGCAGCTGGCGTATCTGACGCGCCCGGGCCGGCCGAAAAAGCAGCGAGATGGGCTGCGCTGTCAGTTATCGGATCCATCGCGACACGCGCGCCAAGGGTGGCTGCGAGGAAGGCCATGAAGTGCGCTGCGGTTCGGCTCTCAACCTCGTACCAGTCTGCGCCTTCCACTCGCCTCGCCAGTCCCCGCTCCAAGAGGCCCTCCGCAACAAGGTCTCCGAGCTTGCCGCGGTGGATTTGGAACACGGTGCCCGCGTCTGCAGCGCCTCGGGAGGCTGAGTGCAAACCAAGCGGCTTCTCTGTTGTTCCGTCTTGCGACCGTTCTTCGTCGAGAAACTGCAGAAAGCACTCCATGGGTCTGTACAGCGGGCGTCGTGGTGCTCGGGAACCACCGGAGCGACCAGGTCCGCAGCAAGTAGGTCCTGCATATAGGGACTGAGCTGCCCTGGTTGCCGGACGTACGGAGCGGGCACGATCGATCCGACCTTGTCCCAGTAGAGGAGAACGCGCGTGAACCACGCGTCCTGCGGGACGCTGATGTACGGGAAGTACAGGACTTCATGCGCCATGCACTGGCGTCCTTCCTTTAGGCCCCGAGCACCGAGCCCTCATCTTGATTGAACCGCCGTTTGGGCGCACCGTGACAAGGCTCACGGTGGGGCCCATCGGGTGGCCGCGGCAGGGCCGACGGTTTACGAGCTACTTCGATCGACGCCGTGGGCGCTCAGCGAGTGAGCTCCACGTTGGGGGATACGTCCGGCCGAATCCAGGGGTCGCCATGCTCGAGCGGACCGTGGGTGCAGGACTTTAAGGGTCGGACCCACGCCAGATTCCTTCGACCCGGCGTCGGCCCGGTTCGACGTTGGTGTAGACGCGCGGCTCCTCCCACTCGAGCACGACCCTGCGCTTGTCGCCTTCCTTCGGGCCGAGCTCGAAGCGGGTGATCGCGGCCGCATTGCCGCTTCCGATCAGCCCTTCAGCGAGGACCAGGCGCGCGACCGGTTCCGCCTCCGCGTCGGGGCGGGCGAAAGCGCGTTCGAGTGCGGCCCAATCTACGCCGGGATCAGCCATATGCTCGAGCATGCCGAGCCCATCGGGCAAAGGCTCGCGAAGGAGCAGACTACGTACGCCCACCTCGACAAGGTCATCGGCGCTCATGCCGCTCGTGCCGGCGCGAAGCGCCGTCGCGCGTACATGCTCGGCGCGCTCGAGCTCGATCACCGTCTCCGTCGAGCCCGCGCGAGTCGTCCGCCGTAGCGCCGCGAGTTCCCCGTCGACGACGCGGTCGTCGTGTACCAGGCGGACGCGAGGGCTGCCGAAACCGGACTGTCGCAGCGCCTCGAGCCTGCGCGCGACCTCGTCGTCGAGGTGGCTCTTCATCCGGATGCGAGCGCCCTCGTCGTCGAGCTCGTCGACGGCAAATACCAACTCGTTCAGCTTCACCCAGATACCGGCAGCGGGCATCCTCGCTGCCGGCGCGACGGCTGGCGCAGGGCGCGCGTCCTCGCCGGGGAAGGAGGGTGCCCCCGGCTCAGCGTGCGGTGCGCCCCCGGGGAAGGAAGGTGCCTCGAGAGGCTTGAGGCGCTCGCGCACGCCCTCGAGCAGCCGCGCGCGGGCCGTGTCCTCGTCCAGACCGACTAGGTCGACGTAGACGATTTGGCCCAGCAATCCCGTGACCTCGCATTCCCTTACGCGCAGGGGCACCAGCTTGCGCTTCAGGCCCTCCGGGTCTTGCGCAAACGCCGCCCCCCACTCCGGCTGAGGGAACGAGGCCGCAACGTAGTCCGGCGACAGCACTGCGATCGTGCGCTTGGCGGCCTTCGCGGCACGATCCATCTCGACGACGAAGTTCGAACCAGGCACAAAGTCCCACGCCTGCAGCACCGTCGTGTAACCCGCCTCCTCGAGCTGCCAAGCGATCCATTCCGCCCACCCGCGGTCAGCGCTGTTGTAGGAGACGAAGAAGTCGCGCTCGACGTCCATCCGGTGATGCTATGCCCGCGCTCTGACGCCTCCACCCTGACGCCATGACTGACGCTAGCCTACGGCGACCAGCTCGTCGACACGGTGGATCGCCGGATCTCCCGCGCAGGAAGTCGCGCTCGATGATCGCAAGCCTCCGTCGACGACCTCGCGTGGACGGGTCCAAGAGCGGGGCACCCTATGACCCATTAGCGACCGAGAGGTAGCCGTCGAATGGCTTGTGGACTGGTCATCCTGAGCTCATCCACGCTGGAATAGTGCCCGCCATGCGTAGAACGCGACCTCGTCCTCGCCATATCGTCGCGGTCGACGAGATAGCCCTGCCAGCCGCGAAGCGACTCCTTCCGCTTCGCATCGCCGGTCCTCGCAGACGAACGGCGATGTCACGCATTCAGGTTGGCCGTTGTCGGGGCGTGTACGCCAAAATGGCTTGATCGAACGCGGCCGTGACGGACCTCGCTCACGGCCGCGGGGGGCCGCATGGACGAGGCCGTTACCGTCGGGATCGCTGGATAGACCGCCTGGCTGACCGTTGGTCGAACGAGGCATGCGAAGACCACGCTAGGCAGTTCTTTCGACATCGGGTGCTGACATCCGAGCGCGAACGGCGGCGGCGCGTTCCGAATCGCCGACTTCATCCAACGTATCGGCGAGGTTCGTGAGACAGGCATCGAGCGCCGGGTGACCAGACCCGTAAAGTGCCTCCTCCATGCCGAGCTGACGCTCGTACGAGGTGATCGCGCTCTGTGTGTCTCCGCGCAGCCGCTGCGCGTTGCCCATGTTGCCGATCGTGTCCGCCAGCTCCCAATGAGGGGTCGGGTAAATGCGCTCCTTGATCGTGAGTGCGGCTTGCTGCTCCGCGAGGGCCGCCCCGGCATCTCCGAGATCGAGCAGCGCGTTCCCGAGGTTGCTTCGGATACGTGCGATCTCAGCTTCGGCGAGCGGCGTCTGTCGATCGATGATCTCGAGCGCCTCCCGATGCCGTGCCGCTGCATCGCCCGGGTTACCTTCCTTCAGGTCGATTATCCCAATCTGCATCAGCGCCATGGCGTGGATGCGTGGGTCGCCTCCTGTAGTCGCCGCCTGCAGCACCTGCTCGAAGTACCTGCGCGCTTCAGCGAGATCACTCTTACGGCTAGCGAGGTTGCCGAGGTTCATCCACGTGCTCGCCAGCTCGGGGGAGTGATCGCCGAGGAGCCGACGCTTGACTTCCAGTGCGTCTTCCAGGGCGATCGTGGCTCGCTCGTCCTCGTACGCCCGGTACAACGCGATTCCGTAGTCATTCAGCACATGGGCGTGGTCAATGGTGTTCCCACCCTGCGTGAGGGCGAGCGACATCGAAACGGCGCGCTCGTAGAGCCGAATCGCCTCGCGGAGGTTGCCAGTGAAGGTGTGGAACGCCGCTGCTCGTGCCACGACGATAAGCAAGTAGACGGCCTCTTCGATTGAAGAGGATGCGTTTCGTTCGGCGATAGCGTGCGCGTGCGGCACCACCCGTCTTGACATGCCCCACGTCGTCGGGTCATCGGCGCGATCCGCCAGCACCCCTTCGATGGCCCGAATAGCCGAAGTCCACCCGCTGTAGTCGCCGCGTTCGCTCAACCGTTCGCGCGTGACCAACTGAACGAGTGGATGCACAACAATGCCATCGTCCGAGAGGATGTCCCGCGCGTCGTGGATTTTCGGCGGCGGTCCGGTTGAGGGATCTTCTCATGCGAGCGTGAGCAGCACCTCCTGGCGGTCGTGACGGGCGAGGTCGTGTTCGATCGCGACGGCGAGCTTGGCGAGGTCGCGGTAGCCGATGATCTTCCGAAACTGCCGTTCGGCTTCGAGCATGCCGGCGGCGGTCCAGCGCAGGCACATGTCGCCAGACTGCCAGCGCTTGACGTTGCGCGAGGTGCGGCGGACGATCTCGATCATCGACTCGCAGGGGTTGGTCGACTGCAGCGTCTGCTTCAACGATCCCTTCACGCCGAGTCTGGTGACGGTGAGCGTTTCGGTCATTCCTTCGCGGAGCGAGGCGGCGGCGCCAGGATGGGAACGCTCGAGCTCTCTGGCGAGCGTGCGCAGTTCGTCGAGTGCACGCGCGTGATCGTCACGCGCCCACGCTTTGCGCAGCCGCTGCTTGATCGGCGGCCGGTCGCGTTCGGGCAGGTGGTCGAGCACGTTTCTCTCCTTGTGGCGGATGCACCGCTGGACCGGGACGGGGCCGAGCACCTCGTCGATCGCCTTCCGCAGCGCCTTGGCGCCGTCGATCACGCAGAGCACGCCCTGGCCAAGATCCAGACCGCGCAAAACGAGGTTGGAGAGCAGCTGCTTGGCGACAGTGGCGTTCTCGGTCGAGCCGTCCCAGAGCCCGAGCGGCAGCTTGACGCCGTCCGTGCTGATTCCGAGCGCGACCACGCAGCAGCGGCCCTTCAGCTCGATCCCGTCCAGCATCAGCACCGCCAGCCGCACGTCGTCGAGGCGGCGGCTCATCAGCCCGACCAGGTTGTCGCGCGTGCGCGCGATGAACTCGCGGCTGACCGCCGAGCGCGACGTCGACCGGGCGGCCGCCTCGACCTCGGCGCCGACCGGCTCGCGGGTGCGTTCGAAGCTGCGGGTCGAGACGCCAGCCAGCATCTGCTCGAGCACGTGCCGGCTGAACGGGTCACGATCGGCGAAGTGCCGATAGGTGCGCAGCGGCAGCTCGCTCTCCCCGTCGGCGCTTCTGACCCGCGGCCGCTCGACCTGCACGCGCCGCCCGCCGAGCGTCACCTCGCCGCTCTCGCGGCCGTGACGGACGGCGGCCCGCTGCGGGTTGTGCTTGCCCTTCGCGCCGACGACCTCGTCGACCTCCTCCTCCATCAGCTCGGCGAGCACGCCGAGCCCGACGCCGACGCTCAAGGCCAGCAGCCCCTCCTTCGCCGAGCCGACCAACTCCCCGAGCGCCTCCTGCACGCGCGCCGGCAACGCAAGCTCAGCGGCGACCTCGCTCGTGGCGACCTGATCGCGCGATACGGTCTTCATGGCGGTTCCTCCTCCTGTCGATTGACGACTTCGCACTCGCCACGGTCGCTGCGCGACCGGACAAGGCGGGAGGACCGCCACCTCAAGTTCTACGAGCTACGAGACAACCTCTCGTCCGACGGCTCGGCAAGAGAAAACCGGAACAGCTCTGTTCGCGCATCGACTAGCTCTTCGGCGGTCTTGCCAGCGAGTGAAGGTAGACAAGCGAGTAGAGCGTTAGGGATTGGAGCCTGAGCTAGAACGGCAGCGGCGGCAAGCACGGCCGCGGCGTCAGGGTGCTTCTCGACCTCTTCGAACGCGAGCGACCACGTCGTACGGACGGTTTCTTCAGTGCCCGCCGCGCGGCCGCGATCGAGGAGCTCCGGTGCGGCTGCCCTGAGGCGGTCTAGGTATTCACGCAAAGAGATCGTGGATTCGTCGATGTAACTCGCAGCTTGAGCCACGGCAAGCGGGAGACCGCCGAGCGCGTCTGCGATGGCCCGCGCGCTCGCAACGTCGTCGCTCCCCGTCCGCTGCTGCAAGAACGTCGCAGCCTCCTCGGCCGTCCAAACCGGGACAGCGACCGGGGTCATTCCAGCCGCTCGCCAACCGCCATGGTGTCGGCTAGTGACAAGAAGTACTCCAGACTCCGCTGTCGGGATAGCTTCGCTCCCCTTGTGCGGCGCTTCGAGGTCGTCGAGAACGATCAACCAACGCTGAACGCTCAAGAGGTAATCCGTAACGGCTCGGATCGCCACGGCGTGATCCGTATCCGCGCCCACAACGCCAAGCCTTTCGCCGAGTTCATGGAGGCCTTCGTCGATGCTTCCGTCGCGTGCCGTGGCGATCCACCATGCGATGTCGAAGTCGGCGGCGTGCTTCGTCGCCCAGGCCGCTGCCACCTGAGTTTTTCCGGCCCCTCCGATCCCGTGGAGCGCGACGCGGCGATGGGAATCCGCTTTATCAGCGAGCAGAGCAGAGAGGTCTTCGACCACTTGCTCTCGGTGCGAGAACGCGGCCGTCGGGTGCGGAATGTTCGATACCCGCGTGGGAACCGGTCCGAGGACGTGCACACAGAATCGCTCGCGCCACACTGGACCGAAGAACTCGTCTACGAGATCCCCCTTGTCTCGCAGCTCGTCGGAAAGATGTTCCAGATCCCAGGGAACGAAGGCTTGCTCGTTCGCGCGGAGCCTCGCCGCCTGACGCTCGACCTCAGCGGCTCGCGGCGTTGATCTCAGCGAGTCGGCCGTGCAAAGGACGAACGTGGTGGCGGTCGCGCCCCAGTCACTGTTGGCAAAATCGTCAACGGCGGCCTTGATGCGGCTTGAAGGCATCGTCTTCGTTCGGCGGCATTGAAAGACGCAGTAGTCATCCTCGAAGCGCGCATAGATGTCGATGCCCTCCTGATCCTGGCCTGGCGTCCCGTAGATCTGGACGTGCTCGACGTCCGCAATCCGCTGCGCTAGGCGGTAGCAGAGTCGCTCGAAGTTCGGCCACGAGAGCTGACCGAGAGGCAACTCCGCCTCTCGTGGCTGGATCGGAGGTGCCGGAGACTCGCCGTCCGCCCCTTTCAGCAGATATGCCGGTACGGGAGGGTATTGCCCCGCGGCCGTCATTCCGGCAGCCTCTCGATCGGCGACGAAAGCTCGGTTCCGTGTCGAGTTCGCTGCTTTGCCACGGCTGTAGCCTGGCCGCCCCACGCCCATGCCGCAAGCGGGCACCACGGTGGCGACTGCTGCCTCTTTGATCGCGTGGTGAGTACGGAGTCCGACCTAGTAGTCGAAGGGCCCGACAAGGAGGAACATGCCCGGTTGTTCGATGCCACGGTCCACGGAGGTCAACGGAAGCCTGCGGGAGTCGATGCGGCACCTTTCGATCTGCTCTGGCGGATCGTTACCTCCTTCATCGTCGCCGAGCTTCGGGGAGCGCCTGTCCTGAGGCCCAAGACGACGTCTGAGACCGAGGCGGCGCCTCGCGAAACCCAGCCCTCGGCCGCGACGCCGACTACCCGCGCCGCCGTGCAAACGACCGACCTCGATAGGTACTGGTTCTGGCCGAGGCGCTCCGCGACACTGAGCATTCCCGCTGCGGTCTGCGCGGGCTCCTCCTCGCCGCGCCTGACAAACAGTTCCTGCTCGACCAGCTCCGTGATCTGAGGATCCGACTCGCGTGTCTGCCTCGTGCCCCCTTGCGCGAGGGTGACGCCGCTGCCAGCTCGATCACCCTCGGTTGTAGGTGAGACGGCGATGAGCCTCCGGCTTCCCCTGGGACCGGCATGCACGGGTCTTGATGACTGGGCACGATATGGACCCATTAGCGACCTCTGGATTCCGCTTGAATCCTGGGTCGAATGGCCAACCTCGACGGCCTAGTGGTCTCTCAGAAGTTCGCGCGCGCATTGGCTCGGCGGACACACCCGTTCCTGACGGAACGCGGCCGCGAGCTTGGCGCCCGACGCAGACGACTGCGTGTCGTCCGCAGCGAGCGTGGCCGGGCGCCGGCTGAAACGCCTGCTTGCGCGCAAACCAACAGCGCGCACGGCCTCACCGCAAGACCGACCATGACCTGAGGCTCATATGGCGAGAGCCGCGCGCGGCGGGGTCCCACCGGCGCGGACCACGGCGTCATCATCGGCCCGTGAGGTAGTCGTCGGCGATCCCGACCGGCCGTGGCGACGGCCTCCGGTTTCCCGTCGCCTCCGCCGCTGATCAGCCCAGCGAATGGCGCGTCAAGGCTCTTAGAATCACACCGTGGAAGGTCCGCCCGCTCCGGCGGAGGAGCCCGAGGCATCCTCGCGCCTATTCCTTCGCCTGCTGAAGCGATTCCGCCGCCGGCGGCGGGTACGGCGGTTGTACTGGAGGGAGCCGCCGCGCGACGTCGCGTTTGGGTCACGTGACGCGTTTTGGTCGCATCTAACCGGACGGAACGAAGGCGAAATCCGCTGGCTGCTGGGCTTTTCCGAACAGTTCACGGCGCCGGAGCTGATCGGGATTGGCTATGCGCTCGTACCGATCGAGCAAGGTCGCGCTGAGTGGCGGCCACTAATCCTCCTCGACGCAGATCTCTTGGGAGTACCGCCCCAAGCGAGTGTCTTGCAAGGCTTGGATCCCGCGGAAGTCCCGCTCCCCGGGGGAGTGGTCGCAAATCTCCCGGATGCTCACTTCGTCCCCACTCGCCGGCCCGAACCGCTGAGCGGCCCTACGCCCGGCGACCTGGTAGCCCCGGAAGAGTCGTGGCGAATCAGCTCAGTCGGCGTGCGCGCGGTACGCGAACTAAGCGCCGGTGAGTGGCAGCCCGGATTTCTGACCACGGGCCATGGGTTTCCCGGAGGAATCGGGGTGTCAGTTGCCTCGGTCCCGAGAGGACGAGTCAAGCGAGTTCTGAGCCGATTGTTGGGCGGGCAGCGCAGGATCGGAGAAGTCTCGCTCCACCGATCGCCACTGCTGCCGGGCGCGAAGAGCGACCCAAAAGAATACGACTACGCCTTCGTGGATCTGGACCTGGTCAACGAGGGTGAATGGCCTCCGGGTCCATTCCGCTATCCGACTGGCCTCTCGTCGTATAACTTCGACCAGAGCCGGGAGGCCACCGTCCTCGGCGGCATGTCCGGCCGCTTCGAACAAGCCACCGTCATCGGTGCGCTCATGGGTTACGAACGCTGGAAAGACTGCTGGTTGCTCGCCCCCGCCAGCAGCTTTGCACCAGGCGATTCAGGTTCGGTCGTCACCCTAAACGAGACAGGCGAAAAGCTGGGGCTCGTGGTGGGTCGCACTGTCTGGGACGAGACACCGCACCAGTTCTTCGTGCAGAGCCTCGAGCGGGTAATGGCCGAGGGCCTCGGGGACCAGGGTGTCCGATTGGAATGGAGGTAAGGTCGGATCGTGGTCGGCGGATTCATCGCGCTCGCACTGACATTCGTTGGGATCGTCCTAGTGGTGATCGGTGTCTACGTGAGCCTGTCCGACTGGAGGCGATCTCACGCGGGGTTGAAGGTAGAGGGCACCGCGGGCGAGCTTGGGGACTTGGCCAAGCTCGCGGAAGCGTTGCGGGACTATCCCCTAGGCCTCCAGTTCATTTTCCTCGGAATCGCCTGCATGATCGCAGGCGGTGCGGTGGGCGGAATCAGCGCGATCGTCTAGGGAGACCGGTCACGCGGTCCTGGGTACCGGCAACCATGCTCACCGCCAGGGATGAGATTGCAGGCCCGACGGAGGCAGGACGAGCATTGCGAGCAGGCGCCGCAAGTCCGCGCCGCGCCTGCTGCGGACGACCGACAGCGGTCTAGGGGACGCTCTCTATGGGGCCTGGTTTCGCCAGGCGGAGCGGGAGCGCCGGGGCGCTCCCGCGTGGTCATGCGGTCGATCAGAGTTGCAGCCCGGCGCTGGCCGACATCATCGGGGCGCGTCGTGTGCGGACGGTCGCGATGATCTCCTCGGGGTCGATTCCTTGGAGGTAGATCGACGTCGTGCCGAGGTTGGCGTGCCCGAGCTGGCGCTGGATGATGTTGAGCGGGACGCCCTCGCGGGCGAGCTCCAGTGCGTGCGCGTGGCGCAGCTGGTGCGGCGCGAACCGACGCCTGACCCCCGCCTGAGCGGCGAGCCGGCGGAACTCGGAGCGGACCGCGGCGCCTGACCACGGTCGCCCGCGGGTGGGGCCGTCGATGATGCAAAACAGCGGCCCGACGGGAAGTTCGGCCCGGGCGCTTTGCCAGGGGCGAAGGTGCTCCCAGCCCCATTCGTCCATGCCGACCTCGCGTCGCCGCCCGCCCTTTCCGTTACGGACGAGAACCGATCCGCGCCGCGGGTCAAGGTCGTGCTCGGCGAGGGCGAGCGCCTCCTGGACGCGCAGCCCGGCACGCCACAAGACGACGATCATCGCGCGCAGCCGCCAGACGTGACGGTCATCGGCGGCCCGGCGCATCACCGCGACGATCTCCTCCACCGTCGGTGGGTCGGCCGGATAGCGCATCCCCTTGTTACGCGGCGGGCGCCCGGCGTGGTAGCCCGGCATCGTCGCCGGCGAGCGACGCCGACCCGCGGAATCCAATGCTGACAGCGAGATCATGGGACCTCCTCCCATGAGACAGCAGATACCTGCGCTGCCCTACCAGCCGGGCGGCGGCGCTACGACCGCTTTTCGCCGAAACGAGATGTCGCCGAGGCCACGGACGGCCCCTCAAGACGGCCCGCGCTCGTCCAAGGCAAGCGTGTCGGCAGGGCAGCACCGAGCGCTCGCTGCCTCACGAGTGCAGTCGTCGTGTGGCCACGCGTCGCGGCGTGGGTGCTCGCTTACGACGCCGAACGCGCGCGCGCGTGAATTCCTGGAGGAGGAGGGGCGGGGAGCGGAGGGTTGGTCTTCTAGGTCGGCAGGCGAGGGCGTGAGCGGTTGCCGGGGTCCATGTGGGCTTGGTCGTCGTCGACGAAGTGGCGGGGGAGGTCGGCGCGGGTGATGAATTAAGCGTTCTCGCGAAGGCGCGCCTCGATGCGTGCCAGTGAGCCGTGGTCGCCCTCGAGCGCCGCGAGCCACGAGTCCGCGGTGGCGCGCAGTGTTGCAGCTCCTCTGGGATCCCGGTGCTCCCACGTGTCGCGATGGGTGACCAGCACGTGCAGGACCGCGTAGCCGTCCTGCAAAGCGGCGGCTGCGAGGTAGGCGTCATCTAGCTCGTCGGTATCGTCGCGGTCGCGGTCCAGCCGGGCGAGCGCGAGCAGGATGCGGCACACGGCGGCGCCCTCGGGGTTGTCGTCGAGGAGCTGGTCGGTGGCGGCTATCAGATCCTTCTCCGGCACCGCGCGGCCCGCGGCCCATGACGCGACGGTGGCGGGCACACCGGGCGCCGCGAGCAGCGCCTCACGGTGCTCGGGCGCCCGTGTGGCCAGCAAGCGGAGCGCCAGCGTGGGCCAGTCGCTGACTAGGTCGGCGCTCGAGCCCCGCGCGCTGGTCGAGATGCCGGCGTTGGGGTCGCCGTGCAGCACGTAGGCGGCCCAGACGACCGGGTGGATGCCGGCCTCGTGGAGCCGCGCCCGCGCCTGGCGCATCGCCTCGCCGAGCGGCGCTTTCCACGCCGCCCCGTAGAACGCCTCGGCAACCGGCACGCACGCCCGGTCCGGCACGGTCGCCAGCGCGCCAATCACGCCGGGCGCGCCGCGCTCGAGCAGCCGAAGCGCCCAGCCCTGCTGGCTGCCGCCCGGTAGATGCCGGACGCGTCCCAGCAGGCAGGCGTTGAAGAACGCGAACGGCGCGGACGCGCCGCGCCCGGTGAGCTGGGAGGCGCTCACGCCGGTGTCAGCGGACAACGGCAGCGCCTCGCCGATCGCGCTGGCCACCCCGTGGCCGACGTAGTGCACGAGCGCCCGGTCGGTAAAGGCGTCGAGGACGGCCGCGGGGTCGGCCAGCTCGCGGCGCTCCGCCTCCAGCCCCAGCACGGTCGCCGCGCGCAGCCCCAGCTCCACCTCGGCGTCGAGGTCGCCCAGCACGCCGAGCCGCTCGTCCTGCGCAGCGTGAGCGACTAGGGCTCGGGCGTCCTCGCGCCGACGCCGCGCGTTCGGCGCGAGCATCGTCTCCAGCCATTGGAAGGACGGACAGCGGGCAACCGCGTGTGTGGTGCCGAGCCATCCGTCTTCGTGCAACAGGAGCTCGAACGGGATCGTGTCGAGCTCGGCGCCGCCGCTCGGCATGTAGAGCACCGTGCGCGCGTCGCGCACCGCATCACGCACCGGATCAGGAAGCGCGCGCCAAGCCACAGCCGCGGCGTCGCGGAGCCCGTCGGACGGCGCCGCGTGCATCGAGATCTCGCCGGTCAGCAGGCGTTCGCGCTCCTCGGTTGCGCGGCCTCGCAGCTCGCGCAGTGCGTCTCCGGCAGAGCCAGCGGGGACGAGCCGCCAGCGGCCGTCTCCAGACGAGACGACGAGGAAGACCGGCAGGCGCTTGCGGCCGCCGGCCAGCCCCGGTTCGAAGATCACGAGGGTCGTGTCGGGAAGCCTGCGCAGGCGGGCGCCGAGGAGCGTGAACGGCCGGCACAGGCGGACGATCACGGGATCGGACCGGTCGATCCCGGCCCGCAACGGCGGCCGGTCGTCGCGCAGCACCTCGATGATCGCGACGACTTCCTCGAGGTCCTGCGTCCCCTCGTCGGCGAGCAGGGAGAGCAGCCAGCGCCGCGCGTACTCGAGGTCGGCTCCCAGACCGGCGCTGCGGAACGTCTCCGTCTGCTCGGCCGCCTCGAGGTCCTCGAGCAACCCGCGGACCGCGCCGGCGTCGATCGGCTCGCCGGCCCCGGCGCGCGCGGACAGGGCTCCCGAGGCGGTGCGCACCGCCTCGATCGGATCGCCGACCGCCTCGAAGGCCTGGCGTGCGCGGTCGAACTCCCCGGCTGCCTCGCCGCACCGGCCGATGTACAGCAGAGCGCGCGCACGGTTCGAGCGAAGCTCGGCGTCGGCGCGCGTGCGCTCGGCTCCGTCGGGCATCTGGGCGACGAGCGCCAGACCGGCTTCAGCCTGGTCGATGCCGGCCGCGAACTGCTGCTCGCGGTCGACGGCGCCTGAGAGCGTGGTCCGCAGTCTGATCTCGAATCGGCTCGGTTGCCAGCCGGGCAGCGACCACGAGCGCGTGGCGACCAGTGCGCGGTCCGCAGCGCGACACGCGTCGGCGAAAGAGGCGACGTCGGCCTCGACGCGTACCGCCCGCGCCATGATCTCGGCGGCCTCCGTCGGCGCGCGATCGGTGATCCACAAACCGGCCGCCGCCTCGCCGGGCGTGGCCCCGGCCTCGCGTGCCAGTGCCTCCAGGTGCTCGGGAGGTACGACGGCGGTGACCATCGCCTCCGCGCCCTTCAGCGTCTCGCGCACGAACTCCGCCGCCTCGCCGCGCGGATGCTCGAACGCGTCGGCCAGGAGCAGCCATCCCTCCATCGTGTGTTTCAGCGGCTCGTAGGCGCGGGCGAGGTCGCCGGCCTCGTGCAGGAGCTTGGCGCGCAGGCCGCTCGCCTCGAGTTGCCAGGTGGGCGTCACGTCCGTCGCGCGCGCTGCGTCGTTCGCGGCGTCGAGCGCCTGGTGGGCGAGCGTCACCCTGCCCGCGCGACGCGCCCACTGCGCCTCCAGCCACAGCCGCCAGGCGCGTTGCTCCGCCGGCACGTCCGCCGCCGCGATCGTCGCGATCCGATCGGGCGCGACGTCCTCCCAGCCGGCCGGGACCGCGCCGGTGATTTCCGCCAGCAGGCCCATCTATCGGGTCGCCCAGAACGGCAGCGTCGAGCGTTCGCCGCGACGCCGGTAAGGCACGAACCAGGTGCCGGCCGGGAAGGTGTACGACGCCGTGCAGCCGATGCTCGTCTGCTGCTCGAAGCTGAAACCGGCGCCGAGGTTGCCGACGGCCGGTGCCGCGATGCTGATGCCGACGTCGGCCTGACGCGTGCCCTCGAGCGTGAACGCGGTCTCGCGGCTCACCGCCGTGTCGAAGCCGCGCAGGTCGAGCGCTTGGGCGGCATCCTCCTCGAACTCGAGCGGGTTCAGGTTGTCGCCGTGCGCGCCGCAGTGCGGGCAGTCCGGCCAAGCTGCCATCTCGCGCGCTCCCCAGCTCACCACGTCGGTGAGCACGAGAGGCTCCGGCGCGTCGGTCGCGAAGCGGCGGACGCGCAGCACCACGTGCTGAAGGACCCGCATGCACGCGCCGCGCTCCGCGATGTCCTCGTCGATTGCGATCGTCAGCTTGCGCCCGCCGCCGAAACCGAGGCCCATCGCCTTGATCGACACCTGTCGCGCGCTCACGTCGCTCCGGCGTAGCGCGAGCGCGGCGCTGCCGCCCGGCGGCACGTGGAGGCTGAGGAGCTCGAACGCGGAGCCTACCTCGCCGAGATCGTCCAGCGGTCGGATGCCACGCAGGCGCGCAAGGACGCGCTGAACGGCGGCCGGGACGCCCATCCGGTCGGCGGGAAGCGTGATGTCGTCGGCCGCGAGCGAGGCCCGCAGGTGATCGGCGGCCGCCTCGTCCTCGGCGAGCCCGGCGACGCGCTCCGCGACGCCGGCGATCGGCTCGTCCGCAAGGACGAGCGTCGCGAGGGGAACGCCGCTCGCGTCATTCGTGTCCACGGGTCAATCATCTCAGGGCGTCATGCCGGCGTCACGGACGGCGGGCCGAGAGCAACCCACTAGGTCGCCGAACGAACCGAGCTTCGTCAGATTGCCGAACAAGGCGGCGACGGCCGCGATCGCGCCCACGATCGGAGCCGCCAACTGCGCAGGCGGTCCAACCTGACCGCGACGCCAGAGGAATCACACGACTACTCGCAACCTGCGGATCTCAAGATGGGAGCGTGCGGATTTCAAGATGGGAGCGGCCCAATCCTGCCCGTCGCCGCCGAACGTCTGGACACACAGGATCCTGGCGGCCTTGAGCGCGCATTGCGGCAATCCCCGCGCGACCGTTGGATTGACCAGAGCGGCGGCGCTCGTTGAGGCTAGCCGCGCTGCCCGTTGGACGACCAGCAGGCGCATCGGCGGAGGCTTCTGCTGCGCGACGAAGGGAGCAGTCTTCGCGCTTCGCTGGATGCGTGGTTCACTGCCGCCTCGGACGAGAAGCCGTTGTCCGCGCCGCGGCCGAACTCGCGCCTGCTTTCTGCGGAGGGGCACGTATGTATCTCCGCACATCAGCTATGTCGGACTCGCGAGCCAGCCCACTAAGCAAGGTGCCGCGCCAGGAGCGGTTGCGCGCGCCGCCCGCGGTCTTATCGCTTCCGGCCCTTGTTCGGCCGCTGGTTGACAGGCTTCGTACTCAGGCCGATGTCGTTCGCGTGACCCTGAACCGCCCCGGGCGTCCGACCGAGCTTCAGACCCATCACCCGCGTCGGCGTGTTCTCACTGATCAGCTTCTTGAGCTCGCGGTTTGCGGCCGGCGTCCAGTCCTTGCCGTGGTTCTGCGGTGTTTTCGCCATCTTGGTACTCCTTAGTTCGTGATTCCCGCTGCTTCAGTTGGGCAAAACAGCATAGGGAGGCGGTCGGCTAGCACGGCTCCGTCATCCGCCGGGCGTACGCTTGAGCGATGAAGATCCCCGCGCTCACGGACGCGATCGCGCAGGCCATTGCTGACCTCTTCGATGCGGAGCGCCGGCCCGCGCATTCGGATCTCGACCGCCTCTTCTCGCGCGCGCGACTGGTGGAAGGAGACCCGAAGCACCACGACGCGAGCTTGATGATCGGGAAGCGCAAGCGCGTCGTCGCGGTCCTCACCTACGCGCTCGACCAGGATCGGGTCGCGGGGGCGAAGCTCGTCGCCCAGCTCTTAGGCGCTGTTCGCGGAGTGGGCGGATTTCGACCGGCCTCGGAGGACTATGTCGGCGAGGATGTCCTGCGTAACGCCCGCGCCGCCTTCCGCGACCAGGGCTTTGAGCTCGA
>WNGB01018445.1_pt1 | contig 16244 bp, 16 predicted proteins | sample 5400681 | NCBI WGS metagenome assembly WNGB01 (sample SAMN13153367, study PRJNA577476) | soil metagenome | isolation source: 115 cm soil or saprolite under grassland replicate 2 | place: USA:California | collected 2016-06-15 | reverse complement strand
GCCCGATAGAGGCTCCCAGGTCGGTTACCGCTTTTTTGGCCTCGGCGTCGCCTCCGCAGAGCAGCAGGTCGCATTCGATCGGGTGATCGCCGGCCTGGAGCTCGTGGGCCGCGATGTGATGGAAGGCGGCGACGATGCGCGCTTCGGGGCCGAGGATTTCCTGGGCCTCTTCCGCCGACGAGCCCTGCGCGGGCGGCGTGAAGAGCCGCCCGCCGCCGAAGGTCAGCGGCACCACTGCGCTGATCACGATCTTCCCCCGGCAGGCGTCCCTGACGTCCGGGAGCGTGGTCCGGAGTCCGCTCGCCGGGACGGCCAGCACCACCACGTCGGCCGCTCTGACGGCGTCGGCATTGGACATGCCGATCACGCGGGCGACGCGAGCGCGCGCGGCGAGCTCCGCGGCCTTGGCGCGCGCCCGCTCCGGGTCGCGCGACCCGATCAGGATCTCGTGACCTGCCGCCGCCCACCGCGCGCCGAGCCCCGAGCCTTCCTTGCCTGTTCCCCCTACGATCCCAATGCGCATGCAGTCCTTTCCCGCGCGGCTATCTGAACAGATCGCGGGCCGGATCGCGGAGCAACTCCCGGCTGCTCCCGTCCCCCGCGTCCCAGTCGAGCCCGCGAACGATGGCCACCGGGATGCGACTCAGTTTGCCCATCACCGGCTCGGCGGCGCCCGCCACCTCGTCGGCCAGCGCCAGGATGGTGGCTTGCAGCACGTGGCCGGCCGGATCCCGCTTGCCGAGGTAGCTCTTGAGAGGCAGAAAGCCGGCAAGCCCGACCGCGACATTGGTGAGACCCTCGCGCCACGGCCGGCCGAAGGTGTCGGCGACGACGATGGCCAGCTCATGACCCGTTAGCTCCAGCAGCCGCTTGCGGAGGGCCCGGGCCGACCGGTCCGGATCTTCGGGCAGCAAACAGGCGGTGTCCGGGTCCACGTTTGACTGGTCCACCCCCGCGTTAGCGCATACCCACCCATGACGGGTCTCGACGATGAGGACGCCCTTGTCCTTGCGGACCACCCGCCGGCTCTCGCCCAGGATCACCTCGGTGAGCCGCGGGTCGCGTCCGATCTCCTCGGCCAGCGCCCGGGCGCGAGGGGAGGGGGTGACCTCGGAGAGCCGTATCACTCGGCCCTCGGATTTGGAGACGATCTTCTGAGTGACGACGAGCAGGTCTCGGCTGGAGAGCGGGGTGCCCTGCCGTCGCGCGGCCTCGGTGATGAGCCGCGCCAGGTCGTCTCCCGGGGCGATCTCCGGCAGCCCTTCGACCCCGACGACCTCGTATCTTGGCGGCAAGATTATCGGCGGTTGCAGAGGCGAGCGGAGAGTCCCCACTCGCGGAGGAGCGCTGCGCTTCGCGTCCCGGGTCCCCGCTCGAGGAGCAGCGCAAGGTCCTCGGGAGCGTCGATGTCGAGACCTAGGCCCGGCAGGTCCAGAACCACCGGAGAAAGCCCTCGCTGGCGCGCCGCTTCGAGGTGGTTGTCGAACGACGGCTCCCCGAACTTGAGTGGCATGACGTCGGGCGGGGCGAGCAGGGCGGCGTTGGTCCCGAAGCCGGAGACAGAAGGCACGAAGAGCACCCCGCGCTCGCCCCCGAGCGCCCCGAGCACGGTCCTGACCTCCTCGGCCGTAACGCAGGGGACATCGCCCGGAATGGTCAGAAACTGCTCGGCTCCCGACGCTCCGGCCTCCTGCTGGGCAAAGGCCACGGCCTCGGTGTGGCCGCGGTTGGCGCTCTCGATGAGGCACGAGGCTCCGTGACGGCGCGCGAGGTCCCTGACCTCCGCGTCGGTGGTGACGACGAACACCGAGCCGGCGAGCACCGGGCCGAGCGCCTGCAGCACGTCTCTCAGCATGGCCTGAGCGAGCCCCCGCCGCTGATCCGAGGTCAGGACGGGGATCAGACGCTGCTTGGCATTCATCAGGTCCTTCACGGGCACCGCGGCGAACGCTCTCATGCGAATGCGTCAAGGACCCGGCGGGCGAGTCTGACCTCGTCCTCGCGGCTCGCCATAATGGTCTGCGCGGTCACGGGCGAAACGCCGAGCTGGAGGACCTCGGGAACCTGGCTCCTGTCCCGCTCGTCCAAGACGAGCACGTCGAGCCAGCCCTCGTACGCGCGCGCGACGCCCGCGGCCGAGACGGGGAGGCCGGTGACTGCCATGAGCCGGCCGGCGGGCCCGGAGACGGCATCGCCCCCCACGATAGGGCTGATGGCCACCGTTGTCGCGGCGGTCCCGGCCAGTGCCTCCGCCAGGCCCGGTACGGCGAGGATGGGTCCGATGGATGTGATGGGGTTGGAGGGGCACACGATCACGCCTCGCGCGTCCCGGACCGCCTCGATCACCCCCGGCGCGGGAACCGCGGCTTCCGCTCCCGAGTACCGTACCTCGCGTACATCGACCTGGCCCTTCTCGCGCACGAAGTACTCCTGGAAGTCGAGCCAGCCCTCGGGTCCGAGAAGGCGGGTTCTCACCGGCTGATCCGACATCGGGATCAGACTCGCGGTCACGCCGAGACTCGAGGCGATGGATCTGGTCGCTTCGCTCAGGCTTCGTCCTTCTCTGAGGAGGCGCGTCCGATGGAGATGGGTCGCCAGGTCCCGGTCGCCGAGATTGAACCAGGTGGGCTCGCCGAGGCGCGCCATGTGTTCGAGGGCATGAAAAGTTTCGTCCCGCACCCCCCAGCCCTTGGCCTCATCGATCAGCCCCGCCAGCGCGTAGGCAACCGTATCGAGGTCGGGAGAGACGTGGAGCCCCCAGATCTCCGCGTCATCGCCCGTGTTGATGACGATGCTGAGATCGCGAAGGTCCACGAGGCGAGCGAGCCCGCGAAGAAGCTTGGCGGCACCGGTGCCTCCAGCCAGGGCAACGAGTCTCACGGGATAGCCGTCGCTTGGCGCTCACCGACCGGCGTCAGCGCGGGCGCGTCGTGGGACGCCGCGCCCTGCCGCGCTCCACAGCGCCGTGCCGCCGCGCCAGCCGAACAGCCCCAGACCCGGTCGACCCCGAAGCGCCTTGGGCAGCTCGGCCTCTGGCACCGGGATGAACCCGTGGCGGACCCAAATCCGGTCCAGGCCCTGAGGTCGGGTGAGCACGGTGTCGATCCCTTCGGCGTCGGCGTGACGGAGCGCGGCCAAGAGGAGCTCGGCGGCGACCTCGAGGCCGGCCTCGGGCCGGGCGTCGGGGGGCGCCACCACCACGGGGCCGTTCAGCATAGCGCATGAGCCGGCCCGCTCGGCCAGGAGCGCGCCGCAAAGGCGCTCGCCGTCCCACGCCCCCCAGCCTGACTCGACATGCTCGGACGACGGCGCCCACGCGCCGGCGAAGCGGAACAGCTCCAGGGCCGGGCCCCAGGGGGCCGTCAGCGGCCGATAGGCGATCTCCCCCCAGGCCTTACTTCTTTCCAAGCACCGAGTCCTTCAGGGACTTGGCAAGGCGGAACTTCACCACGCGCTTAGCCGGGATCTTGATGGGCTCGCCCGTCTGCGGGTTACGGCCCATCCGCGCCTTGCGGTTGGCGAGCACCAGTCGACCAAAGTTCGGGAGGACGAAGACATTCTTCGCTTCCTTGGTGGCCAGCGTCGCGAGGTGGTCCATCACGTCGATGATCTGCTTCTTCGTGAGGCTCGTCTTCTGGGCCAGGTGCGCGATGATGGCGGACTTGGTCATGGATTTTGCCATGTGTTCCCCTCCGTGGATGTGAGTGAACGCCAGAACCCTCGAGGATGGCCACGCTCCCCGCGAGACCAAGCCCGTATTCTACTGAAGCTGCTCTCCATCCTCAACTGCGGTGTTCGCGACGCCGAGGGGCTAGCCGCCGCCGGTCCGCAGCCGATGAAGAAACCTGAACTGGCCCGACGCGGCGAGCTTCCGGTACGAGCCGAAGCGCGCTTCGGCGTCCTCGATGTGGTCCAGCGGTGAGTCCTCCGCGTCTTCGTCGTCGCCGTATACGCTGACGATCTCGTACTCGGTATTGCGCTGAGCCGGGATGCGTCCGGCGTCGCGGATCAGCCGGCGCAGTTCCGCCGGCGGCACGAGCTGGCCGTAGGTGGCGCCCGCGGACGTGGAGATGGACTCGTTGATGAGGGTGCCGCCCATGTCGTTGGCGCCCGCCGCCAACAGGTACTGGGCCATTTTGGGCCCCTCCTTGACCCAGGATGATTGGATATTGCGGAAGGTCGGGCCGAGGAAGAGGCGCGCCAGGGCATGCATCTTCACCACCTCCATCCCCGTCGCTCCCGGGCGCACGCCGGGCACCAGCTGTCGCCGGTACATCGGGGCTTCCTGGTGGATGAGCGAGAGGGGGACGAACTCGGTGAACCCCCCGGTGTCCTTCTGGATGCTGCGCAGCAGGTTCATGTGTCGGATCCAGTGATCACGCCGCTCGATATGCCCGTACATGATCGTGGACGTCGTGCGGATGCCCTGAGCGTGGGCGGAGGTGATGACCTCGATCCACTGCTCCACGGTGATGCGGCCCCGGGCGATGACGTCGCGGATCTCCTGGTCGAGGATCTCGGCGGAGGTGCCGGGCAGAGTGCCGAGCCCCGCCCGTTTCAAGGCCGCGAGGTACTCGGGAATCGGCATCCCCGAGCGCGTGGAGCCGTAGAGGATCTCCTCGGGAGAGAACGCGTGCAGATGCATCTCCGGCACCGCCGCCTTGATCGCCCGGCACAGGTCGAGATAGTAGGACCCGTCGAGCTTGGGCGGCAGCCCCGCCTGGATGCACACCTCGGTCGCTCCCATCTCCCACGCCTCGATGGCGCGGCGGACCACCTCGTCCATGGGCAGGAAGTACCCCTCTTCTTCCCGGTGATCGCGGCTGAAGGCGCAGAACGTGCAGTGCTTGATGCAGACGTTGGTGAAGTTGATGTTGCGGTTGACCACGTAGGTCACCACCTCACCCGCCTGCCGCCGCCGCATCTCGTCGGCGGCGAGGGTCAGGGCCTGGAGGTCGCGGCCGCCGACCTGCGCGAGCCGGATCCCGTCTTCCACCGAGAGCTCGCCCCCGTCGAGAACCGGGCCGAGAATGCCGCGCACGTCGCTCGCCGCCCAGTCGAGATTGATCGCGGTATCGGTCATCACCAGTCTCTCCACCTCTCGAGTTCGGGCTTCACGAGCCCGTCGGCGCCGATGAGCCGGGCCACGCGCTCCCGCAAGCGCCCGTCGACGAAGTCGGGGCGCGCCGCGTATTCGGGATAGATCGCGAGCCGCTCGCGCAGCGCGTGTCCGGCCGCCTCGGTGCGCCGCCGGAGCTCCGCCAGGGCGGGCCAGGGCCGCTCCGGGTTGATATGGTCCGGCGTCAGCGGGGAGATGCCACCCCAGTCGTTGAGCCCGGCCGCCGGCAGCCGTTCGTAGCCGTCCGCAGAAAGGTTCGGAGGCGCCTGGAGGTTCATGTCGGGCCCCAGGAGCAGCCGCGCGACCGCCACCGTCCTGAGGAGGTCCTCGGGGTCGGGCTCTGGCCAGCCGCGCATGGGAATCGAGGGCTTTGCCTTGAAGTTCTGGACGATGACTTCCTGAATATGGCCGTATCGCGCGTGCAGCTCGCGAATGGCTAAGAGCGACGCCACGCGCTCGGCGTGAGTCTCGCCGATGCCGATCAGGATGCCGGTGGTGAAGGGGATGCTGAGCTTCCCGGCCAGCGCGATGGTCTTGAGCCGGCGGGCCGGCACCTTGTCCGGTGCGCGGTCGTGGGCCGCGCGCGCGGCCAGGAGCCGCGTCGACGTGCTCTCGAGCATGATGCCCATGCTCACGCTCACCTCGCGGAGCCCGGCCAGGTCGCGCTCGGACATGAGGCCGGGATTGGCATGGGGCAGGAGCGAGGTCTCTCTCAGCACCAACCCGCTCACCGCGCGCAGGTAGTCGAGCGTGGTCCGATGACCCATTCGGCGCAGAAACGCGCGATGCTCCGCAAAGAGGGCTTCTGGCTTGTCGCCGAGGGAGAACAGCGCCTCCTTGGCTCCCAGCCGCTCGCCGGCCTCCACGAGGGCCAAGACCTGCTCGGGCGTCATCGTGAGGGCACCGGGCTCGCCCGGGTCTTTCCTGAACGTGCAGTAACCGCAGTAGTCGCGGCAGAGCGTCGTGAGCGGCACGAAGACCTTGGCCGAAAAGGTGATGCGGCGGCCACGCCCTCGGTCCCTCAGGCTGGAGGCGGCGTCCAGGAGCGCCGGCAGATGCGCCGGCGGAGCGCCGAGGAGGGCCTCGGCCTCCGCGGCATCCGGAACCCGCCCTTCGCGGATGCGGTCGAGGGCGCGATCCAGGGAAGTCAGCTCGAGTATTGCCACTGAGTCACCCTGGCGGGGTCGATCCTGATCATGAGCCCCGCCTCGCGGCTGAGTCCCATGGCGCGGTACTGAGGGTACTTGGCCAGGAGGAGATCCACCCCTCGCGAGAAGTCGCCCCCGTCGGTCAGGATCCGCGCCCGGCCCTGGATGATCACGTAGCGGAGCTTGGTCCAGTCCTCGTCGTAGCGATCGATGACGACCGAGACCTTGGGGTTCTCCCGGATGTTGCGGATCCGCTTGAGCCCCTGGGGGCTCCGCGCCTTGGGCTTGGCGTCGATGGCCGAGAAGAGGGACTCGCCGTCGAACGCGTAGCAGATGGGCACGACGAGCGGTTGACCTGAAGTGTCCGCCGTGCCGAGCCGTCCCACGCGCCCTTCCGCGATGAAGCCGGCGACCGACGCTGAAATCGCGTCCATTGGCGGAACTACCTGGATGGCCTGAGCGTCTTTGGACGCACCTCGTCGGCGAAGCGCTCCATCATGGCGAGCTGCCCGCGGAGGTCCTGGGGCGTGAGGTCGAAGATGAAATGACTCACGCCCAGCCCCTGGTACTCCCTGACGTCCTGCAGCACCTCGGATGTTCTGCCCCGGAAGGGCACTCGATCGCCGCCCGAGGGCTTGGCGCGCTTGGACACGAGATCGAGGGGAACCCTCAAGCTCAAGGTGATGTCCTTGGGATCACGTCCCGCCTTGCGAGCCCAGCCTTGGATGACCGCGACTTTCTCCGCGTACTCGGCCGGATAGAGCTTGGCGGGCGCCCGATGGCCGATGGGATGCCAGCCGTCGGCCAGCTCTCCCGTGCGCCGGAGCGCGGCGTCGGTGTGGCCCCCGGTCCAGATCGGGATGCCGCCCTTCTGAACGGGCTTCGGCAGCACGCTCACTCGCGCCATGCGGTAGTACGTCGCGCTCCACTCCACCGGCTCCCGCGTCCAGCACTCCTTCGAACTCCTCGCGCAGCCAACCCACCCCGGCCCCGAGGATAACCCGCCCGCCCGACATCACGTCGAGCGTGGCGAGCATCTTCGCCGTCACCACCGGGTTCCGATAGGGAACGACCAGCACGCTCGTGCCGAGCCGGACGCGCGACGTCACGCCCGCCAGAAAGCTCATCAGCGCCAGGGGCTCCAGATACCCCTGACTCCAGTCGCCAGCCGGCTTGCCCGACGGCGAATACGGATACTTCGAAGCGTAGGCCGTCGGGATCACCACGTGGTCGGTCACGAAGATGGACGCGTACCGCAGCGCCTCTACCTTCTCGGCCAGCTTGACGAGCACGTCCGGCCGCGCGAACGGTCCGCGGCCGGGCAATGCGAAACCGAAGTGCATGGGCGCATATTGCTCGCCGCGCGATTGCCTGTCAAGGGCACGGATGTTACCCTCGCGTCGTGGTGCCGCGTGAGAGCTGCTGGGACGTGATCGTGATCGGCGCCGGTCATGCGGGCTGCGAGGCGGCGCTCGCGGCGGCGCGGATGGGCTGCGCGTGCTGACGATGAACCTGGACTCGATCGGTCAAGTACGAGGGTTATGTCACGCGCATGCTCGAAGACGCCGCGCGCTTCCGCCACCGCCAAGCGGAGCAGTGGCTGATCCCGGAGGACCTAGGGGACCCGGTGATCCCAGGGCTCTCCACGCAGATCAGGGAGCCTCTCTCCACCCTGACACCGCGCTCGCTCGACCAGGCGTTTAGAGTTCCAGGGGTGGCGCCCGCCGGCAGTGTCCATTTCTTTGGTGTCACCGGCGCGGAGGGCGTTGACAATATTCTGTAGGATGCTAAGTGTTCGGTTTCAGCACCTTGCAAATCCTGTCGGTTTGTAGCCCAGATACCTCGCACGCATCGGCCTGGCTCGGTCCCTTCCCGCAGCCCGTATCACGGCCGGTGTCAGCCAGATGACACTCCCCGAGCGCCTATGTTAGGGTGGTAACCGGCATGCGCCACGAGGAGCGTCTATGAAGCCGCGGATCCTCGTCGTCGACGATGAGCCCATCATCGCCGACAATCTTCGGCTGACCCTCGAGCGCGAAGGGTACGAGGTCGAGACGGCACTGAGCACGGTCACCGCCATGCTCCGGATGGAGGAGCGCGAGTTCTCCCTGGCCCTCGTGGATCTCGTCCTGCCGGACGGGGACGGCCTGCACCTGCTCCGGCTGCTCAAGAGCAAGGATTCATCCCTCGAGGTCATCATCATGACGGGCCACTCCTCGATCGGCAAGGCGGTGGAGGCCACCAAGCAAGGCGCATTCTACTTCGTGGCCAAGCCCTTCGACTCCGAGGAGATGCTGAGCCTGGTTGGCAAAGCGCTGGAGCGCCGGCGTCTGGTAGCCGAGACCTCCGAGCTGCGGCGGAAGCTGGCGGAGCAGTCCGGGTACGGTCGGATGCTCGGCTCCTCGCCCGCTATGAGGCGCCTCTTCGAGATGCTGGACTCGGTGGCGGGCTCTGATGCCAATGTGCTCATCGTGGGCGAGAGCGGTACCGGCAAGGAGCTGGCCGCCAATGCCGTGCATGCCCAGAGCCCTCGGGTCGATGGACCCCTGGTGAAGATCAACTGCGCCGCCCTGCCCAAGGACCTGATAGAGTCCGAGCTGTTCGGCCATGTCAAGGGCGCCTTTACCGGTGCCTCGACGGACAAGGCCGGGTTGCTCGAGGAGGCCCATCGCGGCTCGCTGCTCCTCGATGAGATCACCGAGATGCCGCTCGATCTGCAGGCCAAGCTGCTGCGGGTCCTCGAGGATCACACGGTGCGGCGGCTCGGCGGGGCCAAGATCGTGCCCGTGGACTTCCGGCTCATCTGCTCGACGAACCTCGACCCGACTGTCGCCCTTCGCGAGGGGCGGCTGCGCCAGGACCTCTACTTCCGCGTCAACACGGTCACCGTGACGCTCCCGCCATTGCGCGACCGCGCTGCCGACATTCCCGTGCTGGCCGATGCGTTCCTCGAGCGGTTCAAGTTGAAGCACGGGCGGGAGGTCGAAGGGATCCATCCCGAAGCCTATCGCCGACTCCTCTCCTACCGGTGGCCGGGCAATGTGCGTGAGCTGGAGCATGCCATCGAGCGGGCCGTTCTCGTGGCGCGAGCCCGGGAGATCACCATGGCTGATCTGCCCGAGACCTTGCAGGCTGCGCCCGGCTCCCCCGACGCCGCCGCGCCCCCTCCAGGTTCGTTGGAGGAGATCGAGCGCGTGTCCATCATCCGGGCCCTGGAGACCTCGGGGTGGAACAAGCAGGCGGCAGCGGCCCTGCTCGGGCTGCGGCGCCCGACGCTCTACTCGAAGATGCGCCGACACGGGATCCCCCAGCGCCGCAACTAAGGAGGTTGCCGGTGTCGTCCGAATGACAGGCTGTCGGTGCCATCTGTCAATCGAACATCCCCAGAGGCGCCCATCTCGTCGCAAGTACTTGCCATGCTGAGCATCTTGACTTGGCAACCCGCTTGCGAGGCAGGCGTGTGGGGAGGTGCACCTGATGGCCAGAATGCTCGTAATCGACGATGATCCGGCCTGGCGGGCTCTCTACAGGATGGCCTTCGAATGCCAGTTCGAGATCTTCGAGGCCATCGACGGTCCGCAGGGGCTTGCGATGCTAGATTCGGTGAACCCGGACGTGATCGTGCTCGATCTCCGAATGCCCAAGATGGATGGCCTTGACTTCATCCGGCGGCTGGGCCACAAGGGGGTCCGAGCCCCGATCGTGGTCTGCTCCGGGGCCCTGAATGATGGGGAGCGCCCCTCGATTCCCGGTGTGCAGCTCACCCCGAAGACTTCCGACCTGCGCGATCTTTGGGCCGCCCTGCGCTCAGCGGTACCCGAAGTCGCGGAGCTCACGGTCGTGACCAAGCGAGCCGCCGCTCCCTTGGAAGACACCTTCTGGCGGGATTGAGGTTGCCCGCGAGTCCTGCGAGCCGCGGCCGTGACCGTGAGGCGCAGCCGCAGACTAGCCCGGCGATTCATCGCCCCGAGCTGGAAGCGCTAACTGCTTAGCGCTAAGGCACTTCTCTCCCTTCTGCCTATTTTGTAATCACGTCTCCGCAATGTCCCGGCGGGGGAACCACGCGGTAACCCACCGATTTACAATACCTTGCTGCCCGAAACTTCTCGGCACGGGTCGTGCTTGGGCGATCCCGCGGGAGGTCCTATGAAAAAGATCGAGGCCATTATCAAGCCCTTCAAGCTCGACGACGTGAAGGAAGCCCTCACAGGGATCGGAGTGATCGGAATGACGGTGTCTGAGGTGAGAGGATTCGGCCGCCAGAAGGGCCATACGGAGCTCTATCGGGGCGGCGAGTACACGGTGGACTTCCTCCCCAAGATCAAGATCGAGGTCGTGGTACCGGACAGTCTCGCGGACAAGGTCGCCAGTGTCCTGGCCGGCGCGGCCAAGACCGGCAACATCGGCGACGGCAAGATCTTCATCCAGCCGGTGGACTCGGCCGTCCGCATCCGGACCGGGGAGCGCGACGAGAGCGCTCTATAGACCGGGTGTTTCTATGGCGAACGTTTCCGCGATCAAGGAGGCTACGCGGTGAGAATGACGACGCGATCAATGGCGATGGTGTCACTGCTGGTGTCCTTCCTCGCCCTGGGGATGGCCGGCCAGGTCCTGGCGCAGACCGGCGCGACGCCGGCGCCCGTGGCACCGGCGCCCGGTGCCGCCGCCCCGGCCCCCGCGGCTCCGGTCGCGGCGCCCAAGATCGACACGGGCGACACCGCCTGGGTGCTGGTGTCGTCGGCCCTCGTGCTTCTGATGACAGCGCCCGGGCTCGCCCTGTTCTACGGGGGCATGGTCAGGCAGAAGAATGCGCTCGGGACGTTGATGCAGAGCTTCATCGTGCTGGCGCTGATCTCGATTCAATGGGTCCTGTGGGGGTATAGCCTCGCCTTCGGCCCTGATAATGGGGGCATCATCGGGGGGCTGGAGTGGATCGGCCTTCGGGGCGTTGGGGCCGCCCCCAACCCCGACTACGCCGCGACCATTCCCCACCAGGCCTTCATGCTCTTCCAGATGATGTTCGCGGTGATCACCCCGGCGCTCATCACCGGGGCGTTTGCCGAGCGGAAGAAGTTCTCCACCTTTATCGTCTTCATCCTGGCGTGGGCAACGCTCGTCTACGATCCGCTCGCTCACTGGGTCTGGGGCGTGGGTGGCTGGCTTCGCAACCTGGGTGCGCTCGACTTTGCCGGGGGCACCGTGGTGCACATCTCCTCGGGCATCTCCGCCCTCGCCGCCGCGCTCATCATCGGCAAGCGGCAGGGCTATGGCCATCAGGCCATGCCGCCCCACAATCTGCCGTTGACCGTGATGGGGGCGAGCCTACTCTGGTTCGGCTGGTTCGGGTTCAACGCAGGGAGTGCGCTCGCCGCCAACGGGCTCGCCGCTCACGCCTTCACGACGACCAATACAGCGACGGCCTCCGCCGCCCTCGGCTGGATGCTGACCGAGTGGAGCTCGCGCGGGAAACCGACCGTGCTCGGCGCCGCCTCCGGCGCGGTGGCGGGACTGGTGGCGGTGACGCCGGCGGCTGGCTTCGTCACGCCTATGGCCTCCATTGTGATCGGCGCCGTGGCGGGCGTGCTTTGCTATACGGCCTGCAATATCAAGTCGAAGCTGGGCTACGACGACTCGCTCGACGTCGTGGGCGTCCACGGCGTCGGCGGGACCTGGGGCGCGCTGGCGACCGGTCTCTTCGCCACGAAGCTGGTGAACGATGCGGGCGGCGACGGGCTCTTTTACGGCAACCCGAGACAACTGTGGGTGCAGTTCGTGGCCGTGGCCGTGACCTGGGTCCTGGGGTTCGTGATGACCACCATCATCCTCAAGGTGCTCGACGCCCTTATGGGCCTCCGGGTCAGCGAAGCGGACGAGCTCGCGGGCCTCGACCTCTCTCAGCACTCCGAAACGGCCTACGTCCTGGGCGGCTCCACCTACGGAGAGTACTCCTCCGCAGGCGGCCCGAGCGCGCTCGCGGAGGGTATGAAGGCCGCCGAGGCGCGCGCCCGCTCGACGCACTAGCGGGGATTATTCACGAGCATGATCGCGAGACCGCTCGCCTCACGCGTGATCTGCTCGTGAATAATGTGGACCAGGAGGATCGGAGGGGCCTCGACGGCCCCTTCAGGCCTTCCCCCAAGGACACACGGGTTCGCGCCGGCCGAGCCGGCGGGCGAACGGAGGTTAGCCAGATACGCTCCTGGGCGGGCCGGAGGCCGGCTTGACGCGCTTGCGGTAAACGCCTTATGTTGGGTGGCGGCCGAGGCGACGGCGCCCCGCCGGTTCCTGGGTTTTTTGCTCCACCTCATTCCACAAGGAGGCAGAACGCATGACCCCGAAGGACGTCTTGAAGCTGGCCAAGGAGAAGGGCGCCAAGATCGTCGATGTGCGCTTCATCGACTTGCCCGGTCTCTGGCAGCACTTCTCCATCCCCGTTTCCGAGCTCAGCGAGGACATCTTCGAAGAGGGCCTGGGCTTCGATGGCTCTTCCATTCGCGGCTTCCAGACCATCGACGAGTCGGACATGCTGTTGATGCCCGACGCGGCCACCGCGCAGATGGATCCCTTCACCGCGGTCCCCACGCTGGTCTTGATCTGCAACGTCAAGGACCCGGTGACGGGGAAGGCGTATACCCGCGACCCGCGCTACGTGGCCCAGAAGGCGGAGGCGTACGTGAAGAAGGCGGGCGTGGCCGACACCGTGTACATCGGCCCCGAACTCGAGTTTTTCTTCTTCGACTCCATCCGCTTCGATCAGAGCTACAACTGCGGCTACTACTTCATCGACTCCGAGGCGGGCTTCTGGAACTCGGGCGCCGAGGGCACGTCCGATCGGCCCAACCTCGGCTACAAGCCCCGCTACAAGCAGGGGTATTTCCCGGTGCCGCCCATGGACAAGTTCCAGGACATCCGCTCCGACATGGTGCTGGCCCTGGAGTCGGTCGGGGTCCGCGTCGAGGTGCACCACCACGAGGTGGCCACGGCCGGCCAGACCGAGGTCGACATGCGGTTCGACACCCTGACCAAGATGGCGGACAAGGTGTGCTGGTACAAGTACTGCGCTAAGAACACCGCCAAGAAGTGGGGCAAGACGGCGACCTTCATGCCCAAGCCCCTGTTCCAGGACAACGGCTCCGGCATGCACACCCATCAGTCGCTGTGGAAGAACGGCAAGAACCTCTTCTACGAGCGCGGGAGCTATGCCGACATCTCCAAGGCTTGCCTCTACTACATCGGTGGGATCCTCAAGCATGCCCCCGCGCTTCTGGCCCTAGTTGCCCCGACCACCAACAGCTACAAGCGGCTGGTGCCCGGCTACGAGGCGCCGATCAACCTCGTCTACAGCCAGCGCAACCGCTCGGCCTGCATCCGGATCCCCGTGTACAGCAAGTCGGAGGGCGCCAAGCGGATCGAGTTCCGCACGCCGGACAACACCTGCAACCCGTACCTGTCCTTTGCCGCCTGCGTGATGGCCGGGCTCGATGGCATCGCCAACAAGATCGACCCGGGCAAGCCGGTGGACAAGGACCTCTACGAGTTGCCACCCGCCGAGGCCAAGAAGATCAAGCAGTTGCCAGGTGCGCTCGACATCGTGCTCGACAACCTCGAGAAGGACCACGAATTCCTGCTCAAGGGCGATGTGTTCACGCCCGACCTGATCGAGACCTGGATCGATTACAAGCGGAAGAACGAGGTCGACCCCGTTCGGCTACGCCCGCATCCGTACGAATTCGCTCTCTACTTCGACCTCTAAGGTGGCTGCCTCGGCCCCCGCCGTCGGCTCGCGGCGTCGGCGGCAGGGGGCCGCGTATCTTCCATCGTCACCGCTCCGCCGTCACCGCGGGGCGCCGAACGCGCCCGCGCCTTGCGCTGGCTGGTTCTTGAGCATTTCCGATCTCCTGCTTCTTCGTTGGGCACACTCGAACAACGAGCGACAACGGCGGTTCCCCCCTAAGTCCCCATGGCCTCGAATCATTCTCGACGTGCGCTCCGGGCGGCCCCCTGGCATCGGAATCGCAGTGACCACCGGCGATGTCACTCTCACCGCAAAGGAGCCGACGATGAGGATTGGCACGAGGTGGGGTCTGAAGCTCGCTGTCTGCGCCCTGGCACTGATCCTGGCGCTGGCGGGCAAGGGGCTCTCACAGGATAAGCCCACGCCGGCGGAGCCCGCGGCCGCGGCGCCGGCCCCACCGCCTGCCAAGCCCGACCCGAGCGGTACCGCAACGGGCGGCATCGCCGACGTGCCCGCGAAGGAGGCGGGCAAGCCGACGCTCGTCGAGGTCGCCGAGGCGGTCGGCCACAGCAAGGTGTCCATCAACATCATGTGGGCGCTCATCACGGGCTTCCTCGTCATGTTCATGCAGGCCGGATTCGCCCTCGCGGAGACCGGCTTCACCCGGGCCAAGAACGTGGCCCACACCATGATGATGAACTTCATGGTGTACGCCATCGGCATGACGGGCTACTGGATCATGGGGTTCGCGCTCCAGATGGGCGGCGCGAGCCCGCTGGCGACGCTGGGTGGGAGCGGGGTCCTGGACGGTGAGTTCGCGATCTCACTGCTCGGCAAGGACTTCGGACTCTGGGGCACCAAGGGCTTCTTCCTCGCCGGCAACACCTACGACGTTGGGGTCTTCGCCCTCTTCCTCTTTCAGATGGTGTTCATGGATACGGCGGCGACCATCCCCACCGGGGCGATGGCCGAGCGCTGGAGATTCTGGCCAGTCTTCCCGCTAACCGGGTTGCTGGCTCCACTCACAACCAAGCCGAGGAGGGACCTATGATCGCGAGGACGGGCGGCCGGCTGGCGGCAGGCTTGGTCATGGCGCTGGGAACCGTGGGCCCGGTGTGGGCCCAAGCGCCAACTCCGACCCCCGGCCCGGCTCCGACGGAGGAGAAGAAACCAGAAGAGAAGAAAGAGGAGAAACCCAAGACGCTCTGGGATGAGTTCAAGCTCTTCTCCTACATCGAGAATGGCGCGACCTTCAACCTCCACGGAGGCAGCAAGGGCGTGCCCGGGTCGACGTCTTCGGGCTGGACGAACCTGCTGCGCTACTACGACATCGACCAGGGCTACACGTTCAACATGGCGGAGTTCAGCATCACGCGCGACCCCGACGAAGCCTTCCCCTTCGGCATGGGCCTCACCCTCGCCGCGGGACAGGACGCGCAGAAGAACCACGCGATCGGGATTCTCCGCGATGAGGACGACGCGTTCCCGTTCCGCAACACGCCGTGGTTCGATCTCGAGCAAGCTTTCGTCACGGCGCGCATCCCCATCGGCAGCGGGCCGGTGGTCAAGGTCGGGAAGTTCGTCACGCTCCTGGGCTACGAGGTGATCGAGTCGCCGAACAACCCGAACTACTCGCGCGGCTATCTGTGGACGTTCGCCATCCCGTTCACCCACACGGGCTTCCTCGTTTCCTACAGCTTCGCCGACTGGCTCAGCGCTCAGACTGGGCTCGTGCTCGGCTGGGACCGTGCCAATCTCAAGAACGACGGGCCGTCGGGGCTGGGCCAGATCGCCGTCACTCCCATCAAGGACCTGCCCATCGCCCTCAACTTCGTGGTGGGGCCGGAGAAGTCCGGCGACCGGAACCCCATCCGCTGGGTCGTCGACCTGACGGCGAGCTACACGGGGGTCAAGGACGTCACGCTCGGCTTCAACCTCGACTACGGCCGGCAGGACAATGACGTGTTCCTCTCCTCGCAGGGGCTCGGGAACAAGGACGCGGAGTGGTACGGCGTCGCCGGGTATATCGCCTACGATTTCTGGAAGAGCTTCCGGGCGGCTCTCAGACAGGAATGGTTCCGGGATGTCCACGGCGTGCGCACCGCAACCATCGGCGGCGTCAACCTGCTCTCGACGACGGCCACCCTTCAGTACAACATCTGGAAGGGGCTGTTCGCGCGCGGCGAGTACCGGCACGACAGCGCCGACGAGAAGGTGTTCGGCTGCCGTAGCTCGGGCTGTG
>WNGB01009759.1_pt1 | contig 16245 bp, 16 predicted proteins | sample 5400681 | NCBI WGS metagenome assembly WNGB01 (sample SAMN13153367, study PRJNA577476) | soil metagenome | isolation source: 115 cm soil or saprolite under grassland replicate 2 | place: USA:California | collected 2016-06-15 | reverse complement strand
GGCAAACCGGGGGCCTCATCCTGATCGACGAGGCCACCAACGCCACCGTCGGGGCGGTCATGATCACTGAAGGGCACTGAGTTACTGGGAGCACCGGGCGATCCGGGCGGCGCCGCTGTTAGCGAGCAGAGCACTTGGCAGGGCATCAGGGGGCACAGCACCGGGGGGGCCAGCTCATCCGCGGAGGGCGCCGCAACCTGGCGGCCCGTCCCTCAGGGTACGCGCTCGGCGATGGATAGCCCGTCGCTGGTGGTCCGGCTCGGCGCGGGCCAGCCCGGCGAGCCCGAGTTGCGGCCAACTCCCCCGACCGGCATGTGTCCGCCATCACCACCCCGATGCTGGTCATCCACGGGGACAAGGACTACCGGGTCCCGGTCGGCGAGGCGCTGCGGCTATGGACCGACCTGGCGGCCCGTCCCGGCCACCTGGCCGGGTCCAAGTTCCTCTACTTCCCGGACGAGAATCACTGGGTGCTCGGCCCCGGCAACTCGCGGATCTGGTACGAGACCGTGTTCGCGTTCCTCGCCCAGCACGTGCTCGGCGAGCCCTGGCAGCGACCCAGCCTGCTGTGAGCCGGCCTGCTGTTGCCAGCCAGCCACCAGTGAACCGGTCTGGGGTGCGCCAGCCTCCGGTGACCGGGGGCCGGCGCCGCTGTGCCAGGCTGTGGCCATGACGCGCGCGAACCTGGACAAGCGGCCCGGTGAGGTGTCGGCGATGTTCGACAAGGTCGCCGGGCGCTACGACCTGATGAACGACGTGCTGTCGCTGGGCCAGGACCGCTGGTGGCGCCGCATCGTCGCCCGGGCGGTCGCGGCCCGGCCTGGCGACCTGGTCCTCGATCTCGCCGCGGGCACCGGGACCTCGTCCCGGACGTTCACCACCGGCGGCGCCACGTGCGTGGCGTGCGACTTTTCCCTGGGCATGCTCCAGGTCGGGGCGCGCAGGCTGCGGCCGGCCCAGTCGGCCGGCGGGGCGGCTGGCGGGTCGGCCGGGCGGGCCGGCCAGGTGCGGTTCGTGGCCGGCGACGCCCTCCAGTTGCCCTTCCGGGACCAGGCGTTCGACGCGGTGACGATCTCGTTCGGGCTGCGCAACGTGGCCGACCCGGGTGCCGCGCTGGCCGAGATGCTCCGGGTCACCCGGCCCGGTGGGCGGCTGGTCATCTGCGAGTTCAGCCACCTGCCCTGGCCCCGGCTGAACACCCTCTACGAGTCGTACCTGGCCACCGCGCTGCCCGCGGTCGCACGGCGGCTCTCCGGCAGCCCGGAAGCCTATGACTACCTGGCCGAGTCCATCAGGGACTGGCCCGCCCAGCTCGAGCTCGCGCGCAGGATGGCCGCGGCCGGGTGGACGGCAGTACGCTGGCGGAATCTGAGCCTGGGCGTGGTAGCCGTGCACCTGGCGCGCCGCCCGGGCTGAGGGCTGTCCGCCAGCCCGGTCCGGGCTGGCCGGTGCCCGGGCCGGACGCCCCGGACCAGGGGCAGCCGACGGGGCCAGCCCCGGCAGGGCAGCGACGCCGGGGCGGGTTCGCGGGCGCTGCAAGCGAAGGTCTAGACTCCGGAAAGAGTACTTGTGAAGCGGTTCACAAGATAGTCAGGACAATCTTCCGTGACCCACGAAGTCCCCCCCAGTCACCCGCCCGCAGACGCGGCCGCGCCGCGCGGCGGCGATCCGGGCCGCGCGCCCGCACCCGGGCCCGGCCCGGAGGAAAGGCCGGCCACGGCACCGGCCGTCCCGGGCTCTACCTCCGGCCCGGCTACCACCGGCCCGGCCACCACCGCGTCCCCCGCCACGGGATCCGCTGCGACCGGGCCCGCAGCCCCCATGGAAGCCGACGTGATCGTGGTGGGGGCCGGGCCAGCCGGCTCGGCCACGGCCTGCTACCTGGCCCGGGCCGGGGTGGACGTGCTGGTCCTGGAGAAGGCCTGCTTCCCGCGGGAAAAGGTGTGCGGCGACGGCCTCACGCCCCGCGCGGTCAAGGCCCTGGTCGGCATGGGCGTTCCCGTCGACGAGCAGGACGGCTGGGTCCGGAACAAGGGCCTGCGGATCATCGGCGGCGGGGTCCGGCTCGAGCTTCCCTGGCCCGAGCTGTCCAGCTATCCCGGCTACGGGCTGGTCCGGACGCGGCTCGACTTCGACGAGATCCTCGCCCGCACGGCGCAGAAGGCGGGCGCGCGGCTCCTCGAGGGCGTGACCGTGACCGGGCCGGTGCTGGACGAGAACGGCCGGATTGTAGGAGTCAGGACGCGCTCGTCGGCCGGCGAGGAGGGGCCCGCCGAAGGCGGACCCCGCCGGGCCGGCGACTCGCCGGGGGTTGCGGGGGGTCGCCCCCCCGGGCCAGCAGAGCCGGAGCGCACTTACCGCGCCAGGGTGATCGTCGCGGCGGACGGGAATTCGTCCCGGCTGTCGCTGGCGATGGGGCTGAGCAAGCGCGACGACCGGCCACTCGGGGTGGCTGTCCGTACCTACTACACGAGCCCGCGGCACGACGACGACTACCTCGAATCGTGGCTGGACCTGTGGGACGGGCAGCGTCTGCTGCCGGGGTACGGCTGGATCTTCGGCATGGGCGACGGCACCAGCAACGTAGGGCTCGGCCTGCTGAACACCTCGTCCTCGTTCGGCAACGTGGACTACCGGGACCTGCTGCGCCGGTGGCTGGCGGGGATGCCGGCCGAGTGGGGCTACCTGGAGGAGAACCGCACCCAGCCGGTCCGGGGCGCCGCGCTGCCGATGGGCTTCAACCGCACTCCGCACTACACCCGGGGGCTGCTGCTCGCCGGGGACGCGGGGGGCATGGTGAACCCCTTCAACGGCGAGGGCATCGCCTACGCCCTCGAGTCAGGGGAACTCGCCGCCCAGGTCATCGCGCAGGCGCTGGCCCGGCCCGACGCGGCCGGGGCGGAGCGGGTGCTGATGGCCTACCCGCAGGCGCTCAAGGCCGCCTACGGCGGCTACTACACTCTCGGGCGCAGGTTCGTTCAGGCGATCGGCAACCCGAAGGTCATGCAGTTCGCGACCAAGCACGGGATGCCCCGCCCGGCGCTGATGAGGTTCACGCTGAAGTTGCTGGCCAACCTCACCGAGTCGCGGGGCGGAGATGCGGCTGACCGGGTGATTCACGCACTGTCTAAGATGACGCCGGCGGCGTAGGCATTTCACTCTGCCTCGTAGCCGCAACGCAACATGGAGAAGGGGAAAGGAGGCGCCTCATGCTGAGCTTGTATGTTCCGATCCTGGTGCTCGGCGGGCTGGCCGCCGTCTTCGCGATCTTCTCGCTCGGGCTGGGGGCCTTCACCGGCCCGAAGCGCTGGAACCGCGCGAAACTCGATGCCTACGAGTGCGGGATCGAGCCGACCCAGCAGCCGAGCGGCAGCCGGTTCCCGGTGAAGTATTACCTGACGGCGATGTTGTTCATCCTCTTCGACATCGAGATCGTGTTCCTCTACCCGTGGGCCGTGGCGTATGACAACCTCGGCGCCTTCGGGCTCGTCGAGATGGTGGTCTTCATCGTCACCGTTCTGGTCGCGTACGCCTACGTGTGGCGGCGCGGCGGTCTGGAGTGGGACTAGCCGATGGGTGTCGAAGAAAAGCTGCCGAGCGGGATCCTGCTCACCACGGTCGAGAAGCTGGCCGGATACGCGCGTAAGAGTTCGGTCTGGCCGGCCACCTTCGGCCTGGCCTGCTGCGCGATCGAGCTGATGCAGACCGGCGGGGCGCGGCATGACCTGGCCCGGTTTGGCATGGAGCGCGCCTCGAACACGCCCCGGCAGGCCGACCTGATGATCGTGGCCGGCCGGGTCAGCCAGAAGATGGCGCCCGTGCTCCGGCAGATCTACGACCAGATGGCCGACCCTAAGTGGGTCATCTCGATGGGTGTCTGCGCCTCCAGCGGCGGCATGTTCAACAACTACGCCATCGTGCAGGGCGTGGATCATGTCGTGCCGGTGGACATCTACCTGCCCGGCTGCCCGCCGCGGCCGGAGATGCTGCTGGACGCGATCGTGAAGCTGCACGACAAGATCCAGAACATGAAGCTGGGTGTGAACCGTGAGCGGGAAGTGACCGAACTGGAGCAGGCCCGGCTGCGCCGCCTCCCGCTCGCCGCCGACCTGGCTGGCAGCCGGTCACGGATGGCGGCCGGGGGGCCCGCCCTGCTGGGCACGCCGCATCCGGATGGTTCTGAGGCAGGAGCGGCTGGTGAGTGAGAACAGGCCGCCCAGCGGGGCCGCCCCCGGCGAGGCCGAGCCTGACGAGGCGGCGCTGGCGGGCCAGCAGCGCCTCAGCGAGCAGGTGGTCCGGACCGGCATGTTCGGCACCCAGACGACCGGGGACACCTCGGGCTACGGCGGCCTCCAGGTCCGGCGGGCGCCGGTGCCGTCCACGCCCCGGCCGTACGGCTCCTACTTCGACGAGATCGCCGACGCGCTGAGCACCCGGCTGGAGGCCGACGGCACGGGCTTCGGCGAGGCTGTGGAGCGGGTGATCGTCGACCGCGGTGAGCTCACCCTGCACGTCCGCCGGGAGCATCTGATCGCCGTGGCGCAGGTGCTCCGCGACGAGCCGACGCTCGCCTTCGAGCTGTGCAGCGGCGTGTCGGGCGCGCACTACCTCGCCGACCTGGGGCGCGAGCTGCACGCCGTGTACCACCTGGTCTCGATCACGCACAATCGCCGGCTGCGCCTGGAGGTGAGCGCGCCCGACGCGGACCCGCACGTGCCCTCCGTGGTGGGCGTCTACCCCACCTGCGACTGGCACGAGCGCGAGACCTGGGATTTCTTCGGCATCATCTTCGACGGGCATCCCGCGCTGACCAGGATCGAGATGCCCGACGACTGGAAGGGCCACCCGCAGCGGAAGGACTACCCGCTCGGCGGGATCCCGGTCGAATACCGCGGCGCGACCGTGCCGCCACCGGACGAGCGGAGGTCGTACACGTGACCACCCAGGCAAGCGGGACCGGAGGGCCTGCCGCGGACGGCACCGCCGAGGGCACCGAGGGCCGCGTCTACAACGTCGCCGGGGGGGACTGGGACGAGGTCCTCCAGGCCCTGCAGGAAGGCGGCGACCAGGAGGACGCCGAGCACCTCGTCGTCAATATGGGGCCGCAGCACCCCTCCACGCACGGCGTGCTGCGCCTGGTGCTGACGCTGGACGGGGAGACCGTCACCGAGCTCCGGCCGGTGGTCGGGTATCTGCACACCGGCATCGAGAAAAGCATGGAGTTCCGCACCTGGACGCAGGGCGTCACGTTCTGCACCCGCGCGGACTACCTCTCGCCCATCTTCAACGAGACGGTCTACTGCCTCGCGGTCGAGAAGCTGCTCGGGGTGGAGGCGGAGGTGCCTGAGCGGGCCAGCATCCTGCGGGTGCTGATGATGGAGCTGAACCGGATCGCCTCGCACATGACGGCGATCGGCACGTTCGGCCTGGAACTCGGGGCCACCACCGTGTTCCTGTACGCGGTGCGTGAGCGTGAGCGGATCCTCGACCTGTTCGAGCTGATCACCGGCCTGCGGATGAATCACGCCTACGTGCGCCCGGGTGGCGTGTCGCAGGACCTGCCGCGAGGTGCGCTCGACGCGATCCGCGAGTTCCTTGGCCGGATGCCGCATCAGCTCGCCGAGCTGCGCTCGCTGCTGGACGCCAACCCGCTCTACCTGGCCCGGACCAAGAACGTGGCCTACCTGGACCTGGCGGGCTGCATGGCGCTCGGTGTGACCGGCCCGCTGCTGCGCGGCACCGGGCTGCCCTGGGACCTGCGCAAGAGCCAGCCGTACTGCGGGTACGAGACGTACGACTTCGAGGTGGTCACCCAGAACACCTGCGATGCGTACGGCCGGTACCTGGTCCGCGTCGACGAGTGCGACGAGTCGCTGAAGATCATCGAGCAGGCCACCGACCGGCTGGCCGGACGGCGCCCCGAGCACGACCCGGTGATGATCGCTGACCCGAAGATCGGCTGGCCGGCCAGGCTGGCGCTGGGCGGGGACGGCCTCGGCAACTCACCGGATCACATCGCGCACATCATGGGCCAGTCGATGGAAGCGCTGATCCACCACTTCAAGCTGGTCACCGAGGGCTTCCGGGTGCCCGCGGGGCAGGTGTACACCACGGTGGAGTCGCCGCGCGGCGAGCTGGGCTGCCATGCGGTCAGCGACGGCGGCACCCGGCCGTACCGGGTGCACCTCCGCGACCCGTCGTTCACCAACCTGCAGGCCGTCGCCGCGATGGCCGAGGGCGGCCTGGTCGCCGACGTGATCCCGGCCGTGGCGAGTATCGATCCGGTAATGGGAGGCGTGGACCGTTGAGTAGGCAGTGCGGACGTACGGCGGGCGCGCCGGGCATCGATGCTCCGCAGGTCATGGGAGGCGTAGACCGGTAATGGCGCTGTCGCAGGAAGTGCGCGCCCGGCTGGAGCCGGACGCTGCGCAGATCATCGCGCGCTACCCGCAGTCGCGCTCGGCGCTGCTGCCGCTGCTGCACCTGGTGCAGGCCGAGGAAGGCTACCTCACCGAGGACGGCCTCGAGTTCTGCGCTGATCAGCTAGGGCTGGCCAAGGCGGAGGTTACCGCGGTGGCCTCCTTCTACACCATGTACAAGCACCATCCGGTGGGCGATTACCACGTCGGTGTCTGCACCAACTCGCTGTGCGCGGTGATGGGCGGCGACGCCATCCTCGCCGACCTGCACGAGCACCTCGGAGTCGGTGACGACGAGCCCACCCCCGATGGCAAGGTCAGCGTGGAGCACCTGGAATGCAACGCCGCCTGTGACTACGCCCCCGTGGTGATGGTCAACTGGGAGTTCTTCGACAACATGACCCCCCAGTCCGCCCGGGACCTGGTGGACGGCCTGCGGTCCGGCGCGACGGGCATCACGCCCACCCGCGGCGCGCCGCGGCTGTGCACCTGGAAGCAGGCCTCCCGGATCCTGGCCGGGTTCCCGGACGACCAGGCCGCCGGGGGGAACACCGCGGGTGAGCCCTCCCTGGCCGGGCTGAAGGTGGCCAGGGAGCAGGGCTGGACGCCCGGGGACGACGCGGCCGGGTCCGGGCCATCGGGGTCCGGGGTGCCCCCGGCGGGTGCCGCAGCGCCCAGGTCCACGACCGGGAACGGGAAGGCCACCACGTGACTACTGTGCTGACGCCGGAACTCACCGCGTTCTGGGACGAGCCCGGCTCGTTCACGATCGAGGCCTACAAGCGCCACGGCGGGTACCGCGCGCTGGACAAGGCCCTGGCCATGCGGCCGGACGAGGTCGTCCGGACGATGAAGGACTCCGTCCTGCGCGGCCGCGGCGGGGCAGGCTTCCCCACCGGCCTGAAGTGGGGGTTCATCCCCAAGGGCGGCGACAAGCCGCACTACCTGGTGGTGAACGCCGACGAGTCGGAACCTGGCGCCTGCAAGGACATGCCGACGCTGCTGAACAACCCGCAGGCGCTGATCGAGGGCATGGTGATCGCCTCCTATGCGATCGACGCGCACCAGGCCTTCATCTACGTGCGCGGCGAGGTCCTGCACGTGATCCGCCGGCTCCACCTCGCCGTAGCCCAGGCCTACGAGGCTGGTTACCTCGGCACCAACATCCTCGGCTCCGGATACGACCTCGACGTGATGGTGCACTCCGGGGCGGGCGCCTACATCTGCGGCGAGGAGACCGCGCTGCTGGACTCGCTGGAGGGCTACCGTGGCCAGCCCCGGCTGAAGCCCCCGTTCCCGGCGGTGGCCGGGCTGTACGCCTGCCCTACCGTCGTCAACAACGTCGAGTCGATCTCGACCGTGCCGTACATCCTCGGCCACGGGGCCGCGGACTTCGCCGCCTACGGCACCGAGAAGTCCAAGGGCTTCGGGATCTTCTCGCTGTCCGGGCACGTCACCCGGCCTGGCCAGTACGAGGCGCCGCTCGGCACCACGCTTCGCGAGCTGCTGGACCTGGCCGGCGGCATCCGGTCCGGGCACCAGCTGAAGTTCTGGACCCCCGGCGGATCATCCACCCCGCTGTTCACCGACGAGCACCTGGACGTGCCCCTGGATTACGAGGCGGTGGCCGCGGCCGGGTCGATGCTCGGCACCCGGTCGATCCAGCTCTTCGACGAGACCACCTGCGTGGTCCGCGTCGTGCTGCGCTGGATCAAGTTCTACGAGCACGAGTCCTGCGGCAAGTGCACGCCATGCCGCGAGGGCAGCTGGTGGGTCGTCCAGCTGCTCGAGCAGCTGGAGCGGGGCGAGGGCAGCGAGGCTGACCTGGACAAGCTCCTCGATATCTGCAGCAACATCACCGGACGGGCGTTCTGCGCCCTGGGCGACTCGATCGAGTCGCCGGTTAAGTCATCCATCCGTTACTTCAAGGACGAGTATCTCGAGCACCAGCGGCACGGCGGCTGCCCGTTCGACCCGGCCGCGTCAACGCTATTTGCCATGGAGTCCGCCTGATGACCGTGCAGCCGAACCAGCCCGCTGAGCCGGCCGGCCCGTCCCCGGCCGCTGCCGCACCGGCGGCCACGGCCCCCGCTACCACCGGCCAGGGCCCGGCCGCCGTGGCCAAGCCGGCGGACGGGGTCACCGTGACCATTGACGGGTTCGAGATCACCGTGCCCAAGGGGACGCTGGTGATCCGCGCCGCGGAGCAGCTCGGCATTCAGATCCCCCGGTTCTGCGATCATCCGCTGCTCGACCCCGTGGGCGCCTGCCGGCAGTGCCTGGTGCACATCGAGGGCCAGCCGAAGCCGCCGGCCTCCTGCACCACGACCTGCACCGAGGGCATGGTGGTGCATACCCAGCTCACCTCGCCCGTGGCCGAGAAGGCGCAGCGCGGCATGATGGAGCTGCTGCTGATGAACCACCCGCTCGACTGCCCCATGTGTGACAAGGGCGGCGAGTGCCCGCTGCAGAACCAGGCCATGTCCACCGGCCAGGGTGAGACACGGTTCGACGGCGTGAAGCGGACCTTCCCCAAGCCGGTCGCGCTGTCCACGGAGGTGCTGCTGGACCGTGAGCGGTGCATCCAGTGCGCCCGGTGCACCAGGTTCGCCGACCAGATCGCCGGCGACCCGCTGATCGATCTGTTCGAGCGCGGGCCGCAGGAGCAGGTGGGCGTGGCCGAGGGCGCGCCGTTCGACTCCTACTTCTCCGGCAACACCGTGCAGATCTGCCCGGTCGGCGCGCTGACCGGCGCCGCCTACCGGTTCCGGGCCCGGCCGTTCGACCTGGTCTCGGTGCCGAGCGTGTGCGAGCACTGTGCGGCGGGTTGCCGTCAGCGCACCGACTACCGGCGCGGGACCATCACCCGCCGGCTGGCCGGCAGTGACCCGCAGGTCAACCAGGAATGGAACTGCGACAAAGGCCGCTGGGCGTTCACCTATGCGACGCAGCCGGACCGGCTCGCCGGCCCGCTGGTGCGTAACGCCGGCGGCGTCCTGGCCCCCGCGTCCTGGCCCGAGGCCTTCGCGGCGGCCGCCCGCGGGCTGGCCGCCGCGCACGGCCGGGCCGGCGTGCTGACCGGCGGCCGGCTGACCGTCGAGGACGCCTACGCCTACGCCAAGTTCGCCCGGGTGGCCCTGGGCACCAACGACATCGACATGCGGGCCCGCCCGCACTCGGCCGAGGAAGCCGAGTTCCTCGCGGCGAACGTGGCCGGCCGGGTCATCGAGGTCAGCTACGCCGATCTCGAGCGGGCGCCGGTGGTCCTGCTCGCCGGGTTTGAGCCTGACGACGAGTCCCCCATCGTCTTCCTGAGGCTGCGCAAGGCGGCCCGCGCGGGCACCCTGACCGTGTACTCCATCGCCCCGCTGGCCAGCCGCGGCCTGACCCGGATGTCCGGGATCCTGCTGCCCACCGTGCCGGGAGGCGAGACGGCCGCGCTGGGCAGCCTGATCAGCGGCACCGGACTGGACGACACCGGGCGCGCGGCCAAGGACGCCCTGGCCGCCGACGGCGCCATCATCTGCGTCGGCGAGCGCCTCGCCGAAGTGCCCGGCGCGCTCAGCGCCGCCGACCGGCTGGCCCGGGCGACCGGGGCCCGGCTGGCCTGGATACCCCGGCGGGCGGGTGAGCGGGGCGCCATCGAGGTGGGCGCCATGCCGAACCTGCTGCCCGGCGGCCGCCTGGCCGCCAGCTCGCAGGCCCGGGTGGAGACGGCCCGGGCCTGGGGAGTCGCGTCCCTGCCCCCGCTTCCCGGCCGGGACACCACGCAGATCCTGGCCGCGGCCTCCGGCGGCGACCTCGACGCGCTGGTGATCGGCGGCGTGGACCTGGACGACCTGCCCGACCCCGCGGCGGCCCGCGCGGCCCTGGAGACCACGCCGTTCGTGGTCAGCCTGGAGCTCCGGCCGAGCCCGGTCACCGACCGCGCCGACGTCGTTCTCCCGGTGGCTGCGGTGGCGGAGAAGCCGGGCACGTTCGTGAACTGGGAAGGCCGGCTCGGCACGTTCGAGGCGGTGCTGGACATCCCGGGCGTGGAATCCGACCTGCACGTGCTGCGCAGGATCGCCGACGAGATGGACGTGCACCTGGGCCTGCCCGGCGCCGCGGCGGCCCGCCAGGAGCTCGCCGCGCTGGGCGTGGCGGGCCAGCGGGGCTCAGCGGCGGAGGCCGGCCACGCGGAGACCGGGCAGGGTGCCCCACTTGCCCCGGTACGGGATACCGGCCCGCCCGAGCCCGGTCCCGGGGAGGCCATCGTGGTGACCTGGCACCAGCTGCTGGACGCGGGACGGATGCAGGACGGGGAGCCGTTCCTGGCCGGCACGGCCCGGCCGGTGGTGGCCCGGATGTCAGCGGCGACCGCGGCGCAGGCCGGGACCTCAGACGGCGGTAAGGTCACTGTGGCCACCGGGCGCGGTTCGCTGACCCTTCCGGTCGAGGTGGCCGTCATGCCGGACCGGGTGGTGTGGCTGCCGACCCGGTCCGCAGGCTGCGAGATCCGGCGCGAGCTCGTGGCCGGGCACGGCAGCCTGGTGACCCTGAGGAGTGCGGAATGAGTGGCCTGGCCAGCGTGGCGGACCGGGGCCTGGCGGCTGCGGCCCCCGGCCATGCCCGCGTGCTCGCGGCGGCCGACCCGACCCTGGCCAGCTTCTACCACCAGCCCTGGTGGCTGGTGATCATCAAGGCCCTGTTCGTCTTCATCTTCCTGATGGTCATGACGCTGTTCGCGATCTGGGCGGAGCGCCGGATCATCGGCCGGATGCAGCAGCGGCCGGGGCCGAACCGGGCCGGGCCGTTCGGCCTGCTCCAGTCGCTCATGGACGGCATCAAGCTGCCGCTGAAGGAAGACATCATCCCGAGTAACGTGGACAAGCTGCTGTTCTGGCTGGCCCCCGCGATCTCGGTGATCCCCGCGTTCGTCAGCTTCGCGATCATCCCGTTCGGCCCCGGGGTATCGATCTTCGGCGTGCGCACCCCCCTCCAGCTCGCCGACCTGCCCGTGGCCGTCCTGCTGGTGCTGGCCATGAGCTCGATGGCGGTCTACGGGATCGTGCTGGCCGGGTGGGCGTCCGAGTCCCCGTATCCGCTGCTGGGCGGGCTCCGTTCGTCGGCGCAGGTGATCAGCTACGAGATCGCGATGGGGCTGTCGTTCGTCGCGGTCTTCCTCTATTCGGGCTCGCTGTCCACCACGGCCATCGTCGCGAAGCAGTCCGGGGCCAACACCGAGTTCCACCTGTTCGGCGCGATCCTGCACTGGCCGTCCTGGTACGCGGTGCTGCTGTTCCCGTCGTTCGTGATCTACGTGATCACCATGGTCGGCGAGACCAACCGGCTGCCGTTCGACCTGCCCGAAGGCGAGGGCGAACTGGTCGGCGGTTTCCACACCGAGTACTCCTCGCTCAAGTTCGCCCTGTTCTACCTGGGCGAGTACATCAACATGACCACGGTCGCGGGGCTGGCCAGCACCCTGTTCCTCGGTGGCTGGCGGGCCCCCTGGCCGATCAGCGTGTGGCCCGACGCCAACACGGGCTGGTGGCCGATGCTGTGGTTCCTGGCCAAGGTGCTGATCGTGCTGTTCTTCTTCGTGTGGCTGCGCGGCACGCTGCCGCGGATCCGCTACGACCAGCTCATGCGGTTCGGCTGGAAGGTGCTCATCCCGGTCTCGCTGGTCTGGATCCTGGTCATCGCGACCATCCGGGTCTGGCGCACGCACGGCGGCAGCCCGGCCGTCTACACCGTGGCCGGCCTGCTCGTTGTCGCACTGCTGACGCTGCTGTTCATGGGCGACGCAGCCGCGCAGCGGCGTGCCCAGGCCGCCGAGGAGGCGGCCGCCCAGGCGGGCCTGCCCCTGGGGACGGAAGGAGCCAGGAGCGAGCCGGGTTCCGGCGATGGCGGGCCGGGATTCCCGGTTCCGCCGATGGACCTGCCGCACTACCACGGGGTCGGGGTGAACGTGTCCCCCGCGGAGGTCACCCCGGCGGAGTCCGGCGAGTCCCAGGCCACGACGAAGGAGGTGACCGGTGCCTGAGTTCCTTGGCCCCATCAAAGGATTCGGGACCACCTTCCGGACCATGTTCGAGAAGGTCGACACCGTCCAGTACCCCGAGGAGAAAAACCCGACCGCGCCCCGCTTCCACGGCCGCCACCAGCTCAACCGCTGGCCGGACGGGCTGGAGAAGTGCATCGGCTGCGAGCTGTGTGCCTGGGCCTGCCCGGCGGACGCGATCTATGTGGAAGGCGGCGACAACACGCCGGAGGAGCGGTATTCCCCCGGTGAGCGGTACGGCGCCGTTTACCAGATCAACTACCTGCGCTGCATCCTCTGCGGGCTGTGCGTGGAAGCGTGCCCGACCCGGGCGCTGACCATGACCAACGAGTACGAGCTCGCGGACGACAACCGGGAGAGCCTGATCTGGACCAAGGAGCAGTTGCTCGCCCCGCTGCTGCCGGGCATGGAGCAGCCCCCGCACGAGATGCGCCTCGGTAAGACCGAACGGGACTACTACAACCTCCGCTCGGCCGGCGTGGCCGCGCCCGCCGACGACGCCGGGGCGCCCGCGGCCGGGGAAGCCGGCGAGGCGCCCCGGGCCGCCGAGACCGCCGCCGCGTGGACGCCGGCCGCCCAGGCCGGCGACGAGCCTGGAGACGAGCAGTGATGCACGGCGGCGTCCTGGCCATCAGCGATGTGGCCTCCACCACCCAGCAGATCACGTTCTGGCTGCTGGCCGTGGTGTCCGTGGCCGCGGCGCTCGGCATGATCCTGGTCCGCAAGGCGGTGTACTGCGCGGTGCTGCTGGCCGTCGTGATGCTCTCGCTGGCCGTCCTGTACGCCCTCCAGAACGCGCCGTTCCTGGCCTTCGTCCAGGTCATCGTCTACACCGGCGCGGTGCTCATGCTGTTCCTGTTCGTCCTGATGATCGTGGGTATCCGGGCGAGGGACTCCCGCGACCGCCGGGCCGTCGTTCGGCGCGAACAACGTGTACGCGATCGCCCGGCTGATCTTCACCACCTACGTGTTCCCGTTCGAGGTGACCAGCGCCTTGCTGATCACCGCCGCGCTCGGGGCCATGGTGCTCGCGCACCGTGAGCGCATCACGCCCAAGCTGACCCAGCGTGACCTGTCCCGGCTCCGGGTGGCCAGCGGGCGTCCGGCCCCGCTGGCCGGCCCCGGGACGTACGCGCGGCATAACGCCGTGGACATGCCTGCCCTGCTGCCGGACGGCACCCCGGCCGAGTCCTCGGTTCCGTCCGTGATCAGGGGGGTGCCCGAGACGCCCGACCAGCGGCGCACGCTGCTGGGCACTAGCGCCGCGGTGCGTGCTGAGTCCGGCGCCGAGCCCGGCCAGGAAGGTGACGCCCGATGAGCCCGGGGAACTTCGTGGCGCTCGCCGTGATCCTGTTCGTGATCGGCGCGGTAGGCGTGCTGGTGCGGCGCAACGCGATGGTGATATTCATGTGCGTCGAGCTCATGCTCAACGCGGTCAACCTCGCGTTCGTGGCTTTCGCCAGGATGCACGGCAACCTGAGCGGCCAGGTCATCGCGTTCTTCGTGATGGTGGTCGCGGCCGCTGAGGTCGTCGTCGGCCTCGCGATCCTGATGGCGATCTTCCGCACCCGCAGGTCCGCGTCGGTGGACGACGCGAGCCTGCTGAAGTACTAGCTCGGACCGGCTGACGTAGCAGGCTCGCTGACACGTTCAGGGCCTGCTGAAGCACGAGGAGTAGCGCAGTGACAGGCTCACTTGCGGTTGCGACCACGGCCGCGACCACGGCCGCGGCCCACGCCGAGACCACCCTGCCTGCCGTCGGCGTGCAGCGGGCGGCGTGGCTGCTGCTCGTGTTCCCGCTGATCGGCGCGGTGGTGCTGCTCCTCGGCGGGAAACGGACCGACCGCTGGGGACACCTGCTGGGCGTGGCCATGCCCCTGGCCTCGTTCGTCTACGCGCTGATCGCATTCGCGCAGATGCTCGGCTACCCGGGCGCTCAGCGCAGCCGGGAGGTCCAGCTGTACTCCTGGATCACATCCGGCACCTTCAAGGTGAACGTCGCCCTGCAGCTCGACCAGCTGTCGATCTGCTTCGTGCTGCTGATCACCGGGGTGGGCTCGCTGATCCATATCTACTCGGTCGGCTACATGGCGCGCGACCCCGGGCGGCGCCTGTTCTTCGGGTACATGAACCTGTTCGTGGCGGCCATGCTGCTGCTCGTCCTGGCCGACAACTACCTGGCGCTGTACGCCGGGTGGGAGGGTGTCGGCCTGGCCTCGTACCTGCTCATCGGGTTCTGGCAGCACAAGCCGTCCGCGGCCGTGGCGGCTAAGAAGGCCTTCATCGCCAACCGGGTCGGTGACGCCGGGCTGAGCCTGGCCATCATGCTGATGTTCACCACCTTCGGCACCGTGACGTTCACCGGGGTGTTCTCCCGCGCCGGGCAGGCCGGGTCCGGGGTGCTGACCGCGATGGGGCTGCTGCTCCTCCTCGGCGCCTGCGGCAAGTCGGCCCAGCTCCCGCTGCAGTCCTGGCTGCTGGACGCGATGGAGGGCCCGACCCCGGTGTCCGCGCTGATCCACGCGGCCACCATGGTCACCGCCGGCGTGTACCTCATCGTGCGGTCCGGCCCGATCTTCGACCTGACCGCCGACGCCCGGCTGGCCGTGGCCATCGTCGGCGCGGCCACCCTGCTGTTCGGGGGGATCATCGGCTCGGCCAAGGACGACATCAAGAAGGCGCTGGCCGGGTCGACCATGAGCCAGATCGGTTACATGATGCTGGCCGCCGGGGTGGGTCCCGCTGGCTACCCGTTCGCGATCGCGCTGCTCCTCGCGCACGGGTTCTACAAGGCCGGGCTTTTCCTCGACGCCGGGTCGATCATGCACGGGATGAACGACGAGGTGAACATGCGCCGCTTCGGCGGCTTGTTCTCGGTCCTGCCGATCACCTTTACCACGTTCGCGGCGTGCTACCTGGCCATCGTCGGCATCCCCCCGTTCTCGGGGTTCTTCGCCAAGGACACGGTGATCGACGCCGCATATCACGATGGCAGCACCACGGGCTGGATCGTTGGCACCGCGGCGCTGATCGGTGCGGGCGTCACCTCCTTCTACATGACCCGGATCCTGTTCATGACCTTCTTCGGGAAGCGCCGCTGGGCGGAGGACGCCCACCCGCACGAGGCCCCCCCGGTGATGACCTGGCCGGTGATCCTGCTGGGCCTCGGCGCCCTGGGCTTCGGTGCCTTCGAGGTCCTCGGCGACCGGCTGCCGAAGTTCCTGGGCCCGGTGACCGGTTACACGCCGCCGCAGCCGGCCGTGTTCACCCTGGCCGGCGGCGTGACCCTGGCCCTCGTCGTGATCTTCGGGGTGCTGGCCTGGCTGCTGTACGGGCGGCGGCCGGTGCCGGAGACCGACCCGGCCGCCGGGTTCGCGGTCACGGCCGCGCGCAAGGACCTGTACGGGGACGCGATCAACGAGTCCCTGCTGATGCGGCCCGGGCAGTGGCTGACCCGGCTGTCCGTGTACTTCGACAACCGCGGCGTGGACGGCCTGGTCAACACGGTGGCCGCGGTCATCGGCGGCACCTCGGGGCGGATGCGCCGGATCCAGACCGGCTTCGTCCGCTCCTACGCCCTGTCCATGTTCCTCGGCGGGGTGCTGCTGGTCGGCGCCCTCCTGCTGGCGAGAATCTAGGAGACCACGGCTCATGAGCACGTTTCCCTGGCTGACCGTGATCGGCGCGGTGCCCTTGGCCGGCGCGCTGGTAATCGGCGTGACGCCGGGTGTCTCCGCGCCGGGCAGCGAGGCGGACCGGGCGGCCCGGCGGCTGCTCGTC
>WNGB01007109.1_pt1 | contig 16245 bp, 15 predicted proteins | sample 5400681 | NCBI WGS metagenome assembly WNGB01 (sample SAMN13153367, study PRJNA577476) | soil metagenome | isolation source: 115 cm soil or saprolite under grassland replicate 2 | place: USA:California | collected 2016-06-15 | reverse complement strand
ACGTGAAGGTCCTACTGCTCGATACGGAGGTTTATTCCAACACGGGCGGGCAATGTTCCAAATCGACGCCGCGCGCTGCGGTCGCAAAGTTCGCCTCCGGCGGGAAACGCGGCCCGAAAAAGGACTTGGGCCTCATGGCAATGACTTACGGCACGATTTACGTCGCCTCGGTCGCGATGGGAGCGAAAGACGAACACACCTTAAAGGCGTTTCTCGAAGCCGAAGCATTCGACGGCCCCGCACTCATCATCGCCTATAGCCATTGCATCGCGCATGGAATCAACATGTCCACCGCGATGCAAAATCAAAAAGCGGCGGTGAACTCGGCGCAATGGCTTCTGTATCGTTACAACCCGGACCGCGCCCGCTTGGGTGAAAACCCGCTGCAGCTCGATTCCGCGCCGCCGAAGCTCACAATCGCGAATTACTTCAAGATGGAGAATCGCTTCAGGATGCTGGACAAAACGCATCCCCAAGCCGCGAAAGAGCTAGGCAAACTCGCGCAGCATGATGTCGATCTTCGCCGTGAGCTTTACGAATATCTTGCCGCCCGAAACTTCAACCCAGCAAAAGGAAACTTATGAAATTAGCCACCACTTATCTCGGATTTAAATTGCGGACGCCGCTCGTCCCGTCTGCATCGCCGCTTTCGGAAGATATCGACAATATCAAGCGGATGGAAGACGCCGGCGCGTCGGCTGTCGTTTTCCATTCACTGTTTGAAGAGCAACTTCATCGTGAACATCACGAGCTGCATTATTACCTGGAACAAGGTGCCGAATCGTACCCCGAAGCGCTGAGCTATTTTTCCGAGCCAGCCGAATTCAAGGTCGGTCCGGAGGCGTACCTCGAGCACATCGCGAAGGCAAAAGCCGCAGTGAATATTCCGATCATTGGCAGTCTCAACGGGACGACCTTCGGCGGCTGGATGAGGTATGCCCGGCAGATTGAACAAGCAGGCGCCGACGCCTTGGAGCTCAATATCTACAACGTTCCGACCGATTCAGACCGCAGCGCCGACGACATCGAGACGGATTACCTTACAATCGTTGCGTCGGTGAAAGCACAGTTGAACATCCCTGTAGCCGTGAAGCTTAGCCCGTACTTCACAAATTTGGCGCGTTTCGCGCGCAGTCTAGATCGCAACGGCGCTAACGCACTGGTGCTGTTCAACCGTTTTTACCAGCCTGATATTGAACTCGAGACGCTCGAGATCAGCCCCAATTTGCTGCTCAGCACGCCAATGGCAATGCGTTTGCCCATGCGCTGGATTGCACTTCTATATAGCCGAATCGGCGCAAACCTGGCTGCCACCAGCGGCATTCATCGCGCCACCGACGCGCTGAAAATGTTGATGGCTGGCGCTGATGTGACAATGCTTTGTTCGGTCCTGTTGCGCCGCGGAATCGATCACATTCGCGTGATCGAACGCGAGATGCGCGAATGGATGGAAGAACACGAATACGAATCGGTCGAGCAACTCAAAGGCAGCATGAGCCAGAAAAACTGTCCGGATCCAAGTGCGTTCGAGCGCGCCCAATACATGCGTGCGCTCTCGACCTATCCGAGGGCAAGCGTCTAAACGGCGCTCAAGAATCCCGTTTCATCACGAATGCGCGGCAGTTGATCTTCGAAGGCTGGCGCAGCGGGCTTAAAAGGTGGCGATACCATCGCGAAGCCGCGCGCACGGCCTGGGGCGCGATGCCAGCGGGTGACGCTCGAAGTCACACCCGAAGGGTGAAAATAAACGGCAGCAGGCGGGATCAGCTCTTTTTGCTGCCGCGCATTTTGCGCACTTCGGCCGCAATTCTTGCGAGCTGGTCACTCACATCGCTGCGGAGGATCTTGAGTTCAATCACATGAACGCGATCGGATTTTTGCGCACGTGAGAGCGCGCAGTCGAATTCGCCTTTCGTGGACGCGACGGTGCTGTCACCGCCGCGAACGAGTTCGCAGATTTTACTGTAGTTCCACTGGGTGATGATATTGAAACAGCCCTCGCGAATCCTTCGCATGGTGCCATAGCCATCGTTGTTGAGGACGATGATGATCGGATTCAGACCGAGTCGGACAATGGTCGAGATTTCAACTCCGGTCATTTGGAATGCGCCGTCGCCGACAAGAACATAGGGCCGCAGTCTTTTGGCAGCCAAGGCGACGCCGATACTCGCTGGAACGGCGAAGCCCATCGACATGTAATACGCGGGAGCGATGAATTGCGCTTGCCTTGCGCTGCGAATACCGACCGCGCCGAAGATGGCGTCTCCGATATCGGCGATGACGCAGCAGCGCTGGTCGAGATGCAACGAAAGAATGCGAAAGACATCGACCATGGTCAGCGGGTCGGAGCGCTCGACGTTTTTCAGCGGCTTGGGCAACGCGTGAGGATTGGGATGTTTAAAGCGTTTTGGCTTGATCTTTGCGGCGGCGAGCGCTTCAAGAAAATCCCGAAACTGAATTGAATCGTAGCGATGATATTGAACGCTCACGCGCTCAGTCGTGGCCAAAACTGTGCGTCGGCGGTCCAGCTTCGCTGTGTAAAAGCCCATACTCATATCGGTGATAAAAGTGCCGAGCATGAGTACGAGATCGGCCGATTCGACGTACTTGCGAACGTGTTCGTCGCTGCTCATGGCGCCGCCATACACGCCGATGTAAAGAGGATGGTTTTCCGGGACTGCGCTTTTGCTTAAGAGATCCGCGGCGATCGGAATGTTCATCCGTTCCGCCATTCGCACGACCAATCTGGCGGTGCGATAACGGGCGAGTTCGACTCCAGCGAGAATGACCCGTTTCTTCGCCGCACGAATGAGCGAGAGCGTTTCGTCGAGCGCCGCCTCGAGCGTGTGTCGGTCGGATTCTTCAGGAACGCGAGGAGAGATTCCGGTTATCGGAATTTCGCGGTCAACGACGTCGTGTGGGACCTCGATGTAAACCGGACGTTTGTGGCGCAGACATGCCTCGACGCAACGCACAATTTCCGAAGCAGCGCGTTGCTCATCGAGCAGGACCGTGCTCGCAACCGTGACTTCGTCGTAGATGCGGCGCTGAGTTTCGAAAGTTTTGACCTTGTGATGAAGGAGCGGATCTTTTTCGCGATCTTTCCGCCCAGGGGCGCCGCTCACAACCACAACCGGTGACTTTTCGGCATACGCGCCGGCGATAGCGTTTAGAACATTGAGCCCGCCTACGCAGTAGGTCACACAGACGAGACCGATCCCGTTAATTCGAGAATAAGCATCGGCCGCAAAACCAGCGGCGGGCTCGTGAGTCATGGTGATGCTCCGGATTTTCGACTTCTCGAGCCATGTGAATGTCGGCAAAGCGAAGTCGCCCGGAAGTCCGAAACTATGGCGAACACCGCGGCGATACAGGTATTCAAAAAGAAACTGCCCCAACGGCATAGTGGGCGGAAAAGAATCGGCTTGGGGACGCCGCGTCTTTTTTGCCAGAGCTGGAGACGCAAGTACACGATCGCCGTTGCCAGTGGGGAAGCGGACCGCTTCCCGTACAGCCGGATCCGTTGACGAATTAATCCTGCGGATCATCGTCATCTACCCACAGCGACGTCAAATGACGATGACGCCGGTCTTTTTCGTTGTAGGCGTCAAACACCAGTGCCACCCAGCACAGAATCGGGAAGAGCAGCCCAATACCTGCCGTTGCCAGGCCAAGCAGGATGCCGATCCAGAGCGCGAACGGCATGCCGAGAAACATCCAAAGAAGACCAGCCTCCCAATGGCCTTTGTAGATGTGGCCCAATCCTGGCACAATGCTGAGCACCGCTGCGATTAGGTCTTGCGCGTGCTTCTGTTCTTCGCTGAGTGGCGTTGATAATGTATGCATGTTTATCACCTCCTCATTTTGCAGTTGGCGGTTACCATTCAGGCTGTTTCAAACAGCCCACTATGATTACCGCGTAGAGCGCCATCATTGATACGACGGCAACTAAAATCAGGTATTCCATAATTAGCTCCTTTATGCCTTTAGTAAGGCGACGATGGGTTTGGTGCTCTGCGTCGATTGGCTTTTGCTTTGCAAAAATTGCTCAGGGGAGAAGTAGCTGTTTTTCTCGTCGCGCCAAGATCAGACCAGATAATGCCAATAGAGGAACAGCCTAACGACGCCAGCTGTGGCTTGATAGGGTACGATGATAGCAGCAGCCACAGATCGATTCCCTCAGCGCGATGGCCATCGCGCCGAACCGGTAGAGATCTGGAAAGCGCGAAAGTTCATTCAGGAACATTCGGCCGAAGAACTTTCGCTCACCAAGGTAGCGAAAGCAGCCAACATTAGCCGGAATCATCTCAGCGAAAAATTCAAGCAGGTCACTGGCACAAATTTTGTGGAATACATCGCACGAACCCGATTCGAAAAAGCTTGCGATCTCTTGCGGAATTCGAATCTGCGCATTAGTGAAATTGCGTTCGCCGTGGGATTTCAGTCGCTGTCGCAATTCAATCGTATTTTCAAGAGGTTGTCCGAGGAATCGCCGACGCAATATCGCACTGCGAGTGCTAATCGAAGATGACGTCGCTGAATTTCGGTACACCCGGCCGAAATCAGCTGAATATTTTCCGTAAAAATGCGTAGTCGAGTTCCCGAGTTTTTGGCAACACTTCGTATTCGTGTGGTATTCGAGGCCAACTCGATGGATCCACGGTAAGCGCGAGAAAATTTTATGGGGAGTTGGGGGAACGGCCGCGCTCGCCGTGATCCTGCTTTCTTGCAGCACGACGAACCGAACAATTCTTGCCCCGCCAAGCATTCCCGGCGCGGAGTTCGTAGGGTCAGAGAGTTGCGCGACCTGCCATGAAAGTATCACGCGCAACTTTCGTACCGCAACACACGCCCGGCTGATGGCGAAAGGAGAGAACGCGAAGAACATCGGCTGCGAAACGTGTCATGGACCTGGAAGTCTACACGTCAAAAGCGGCGGCGCGGCACACACGATCATCAATCCGCGCCGATCACCGGAAACATGCTTCCAATGTCACCTCGAAGTGCGCGCAAGTTTCCAGCTGCCGCATCGCCACCCGGTATTGGAAGGCAAAGTGAGTTGTGCTGATTGCCACAATCCGCATGTGGGGATGGCGGTGAAAGGTGGCGGGACGAACGTTCAACAGACGCTCAAAGGCGGCGGCATTGCGTTCCTTAGCCAGAACGAAACGTGCTTCCAATGCCACACCGCACAGCGTGGACCATTCGTGTTCGAGCATGAGGCCGTTCGCCAGGGTTGCCTGACCTGTCATTCACCTCACGGGTCCGTTAACCAGCGAATGCTAACCGAACGGAACGCGACGCTTTGTTTGAAGTGCCATTTCCAAGAGCAAAAAGAGCCCGGCAGAATTTTTATCGGCGACACCGATCATACGAATTTTCTGCCTCAGGGGACATGCTGGTCGGCGGGGTGTCACGAAGCCCCTCACGGTTCTCAAGTGAATCCACTGCTTAGGTACTGATGTCCATTTTATGAGCGTGTCTCACAGGTTTCTCATGCTGGTGTGCGCGGGAACCTGTGCGGTCGCTGCGGTTCGCGGCGGTGAAACAAGCGATGGCAAATCAACTGCGACAACGGAAGGGCAAACCGAAGAGTACAAAAACTGGATCGAGCTCGGTATTGGCGGAGTAATAACGAGTGGCGATCGGGCGCAGTTCGAACAAGAACACAGGCTGCCAGGCGATCAGCCTTACGGTGGCATCCAGGACCTGCACTTTGAGGGACCTCTGGGCAAAGACGGCCTGTTTTCGGTCGACGGCCACGCACTTTGGGATTTCAACGATTATGATATCACAGTGCAATTGTCGAAGCCCAAGCTCGGTTACATCAAAGCCGGTTTTACTGAATTTCGCAGTTGGTACGATGGGAACGGCGGGTTCTTTCCGCACAATGACGTGTTCTTTCCGCCAACGTTTCCCGAGATGCATATCGATCGAGGCGAAGCTTGGATTGAACTGGGCTTGCGTGTTCCAGATTTGCCAGAGATTACCATCCGTTATACGCACGAGTTTCGCGACGGCCAGAAGGATTCAACGATCTGGGGCGATACGAATCTAACTGGCTTGCCGGTCAATCCTACGCGCAAGATCGTGCCCGCCTTCCGCGACATTGATGAGACGCGCGATATTTTCGCGTTCGACGCCTTGAAGACCTTTGGTAATACCGATGTCAATCTCGGGATGCGTTACGAACATAGTACCATCGACGATAGCTTGAATTTGGAGCGAGGCGCAGGTCAACTTCCGCCGGTAGTGCCGCCACCTGGCGCGCAGCGTTTTATCACGCAGCGCGACGTAAACAACCTGGACTTGTTCAGCGGGCATGCCATCACCGAGACGAGGATAAGGGATTGGCTTTGGTTTACCGCCGGTTACTCCTATACAACTCTTGGCAGCGATATCGGTGGGAGCCGCGTCATAGGCACTCACTTCGATGCCGACTTTGGTGAGCCCGTCCCTACTCTTCGACCATTCGATCATGGCTTTATCAATCTGGCCGGCACCTCGCAAGTCGCTGAGCATATTTTCAACGCCAACGTTCTTTGGATGCCTCTGAAAGATCTAACCGTACTTACAGCGTTCCGTTACACGCACGACGATAGGGAAAGTGACTCCACTTTCCTGGCCACGGATAGCACTCCAAATGTGCCGCCATTTACTCCAAGCAACCCACAGGGCGGGGCTCACCCGATAACGCCAGTGCCGGTGGCTGCTAACGCTTCCGTAGATTACAATAGATTCGGCCAGCGCTTGGAGATGCGTTATGACGGCCTTGCCAACTGGCTGTTCTACGCCGCGGGCGAGTGGGAAGAAGAATTTGGCAACCGTCTTGAGCACCAAAGCGAAGCGGAAGAGGCAGGGTTTGAACTCTTGGACGTCAATGAGGATACCTCGTTGCTTTGTCAAAAATACATTACTGGTGTGAACTGGTATCCGATGATGAGGCTTAATCTGTCGGCGCAGTACTATCACAAGACCGCGTCTTATGATAACGACATCAACGCAGCAATACACCAGCGATTGGCTGGTGAAGATTGGACCACTGATGACTTCAACATCCGAATAACATGTCGGCCTAAGATTCCAGCCTGCCTAGGTACGCTTGCGCTGGTCACGCGGTACGATTTTGTGCACACGACAATCGACAGTCAGTGGGCCGTATTTTCAGACGAAGAGCTTTTGAATGAGAAACAGAGCGGCGTCATTAAACAGCATGTGATCAGCGAAGCACTTACCTGGAACCCGCTCGCACGATTTTACCTGCAAGCAAATTTTTCTTATGTCCTCAATCAAACGGACACCCCGGCCAACAACATAAATTTGATTCCTAACACGAGTCCGACGGTGGTGAATTTTAGAAACGATTATTGGACGGTGACCAGCGGCGTCGGCTACTTAATCAATGACAAAACTGATTTTCATGTCGATTACTCGTTCTACTGTGCCAATGATTACTTTAAGAACCCTGCTGTTGCGGTGCCCTACGGGTCTGGCGCAACGGAGCACACCGTCTCAGCGAGCATCACTCGCCAATTGACGAAGAACACGCGCCTGCTCCTGAGGTACGGGTATTTCAACTACAGGGATGTCACCTCCGGCGGTCACAACAATTACCAGGCGCATTCGCTTTATTCCGGTCTTCAAGTTCGCTTCTAATTGGAAGTTCTGATGTGATTGGCGGGGTGAAGGGAAAAATCGACATCTTGATGCGTCTTTTCATGTTCAGAGGTCCCTTTATCGGCGCGCTCGTAATTTTGATGCCAGCTTGCGATCGAAGCGATCAGCAGATCAAGGTTTATCGGGTTTCCAAGGCGCCACTCGAAGAATCCGCACCTCAACAACAAAACGCGATGCCGACTAACGCTGGATCGCCAGCAGCGCCGCACGGGATGCCGCCGGTCACGTCAACGACACCAACAACGCCGCCGAATTGGGAACCGCAACCGCTCTCGCAAATGCGGCAGGCGAGTTTTCTTGTCAAAGGCGACAACGGCGCCGTCGCGGACATTTCATTTGTGAGCCTGGGCGCAGCCGCCGGAAATGTCCTCGATAACGTCAATCGATGGTTATCGCAGCTTGAACAACCGCCAATCACCGAACAAAAGCTCGGTGACATTGCGCAGCGACTGACCACTTCGTTAGGTGAGGCCACGATTGTGGATCTCGCAGGAATGCCAAAGGAAGCAGATCCGGCAAAAGACGGCAGAATCATTGCTGCGATGGTGACCACGGATAGCTCGACGCTCTTTTTCAAAATGCGTGGCAACGCAGCGTTGACCGAGGCGCAAAAAGGCGACTTCATCAAGTGGGTCGCGGCGGTTTGCAATGGCCAGACCGAAACCAGATCGCCGCAAATGGCAGCAATGCCGCCGCGGGACGCAAGCGCAGCCCAGATCAAATGGAACACGCCGGAAGGCTGGACAGAAGTTCCGCCATCTTCGATGCGTTACGCCAGTTTCAGCGCCACGGACGAAAACGGCGGCAAGATCGATATTTCCATCGCGACGTTCGCCGGTGATGGCGGAAGCGATGCCGACAATCTCAACCGGTGGCGTCAGCAAATCGGATTGCCGCCCGTCGATGGACGCGCCGTGACGTCGCAGGTCACTCCGCTGAAAACGGCGAACACAACTTTCTCGGCCACTGACATCGCTGGCGCCACAGCGCGGACTGTCGCAGCGTGGACGCGCCGCGACGGGCGTGTCTGGTTCTTCAAAGCGACTGGGCCAAATGCCGCAGTTGAAAAAGAAAAGCCGAACTTCGTAAAGTTCATCGAGTCAGTTCGATTTTAGCAACATGCTGCGCAAAATTATCGATCTCATCACGTCGCTAAAACTGACGATCGTCTGTCTGGCGGCGGCGATGGCACTGATCTTCGCGGGCACGCTGGCGCAAGTTCATCTTGGGATCCATGACGCACAGCAGCGTTATTTCCAGAGCATGTTTGTGTGGTGGCCACCGGACAGACGTGGCTTCAAGATCCCGATTTTCCCTGGTGGTCATCTCATTGGCGCAGTGCTGCTCATTAATCTCATCGCTGCGCATGCAAAACGTTTCCGCTGGACCTGGAGAAAGCTGGGAATTCATCTCACCCACGCCGGTCTCATTATCATGCTCGCAGGCGGACTCTTTACGGATCTTTTCGCGGTGGAGAGCCATATGCGGCTCGCCGGCGGTGATACGAAAAATTATTCCGAGGACATGCGCCGGATGGAACTCGCCGTGATTGACACGAGCGACAACGATCTTGATCAGGTGACCGCGATTCCCGATACCGTGCTGCGACATAACCGGACCATTGATCATTGGAGTTTGCCATTCCGAATCGTTGTTAGGAATTTCTATCAGAATTCGCGGCTGAAAATGTTAAGCCAAGGCGGAGAGGGCGCGCGACCGATCGCCAATCAAGGACCCGGCGCGATGATTGCAGTCGAGCCAGCCCCGCGCGCGACCGGTGTTGACGAACGCGATGTCCCGAGTGCAGCCATCGAAATTCTGCCGAAGGACGGAGGTTCGTTAGGCACGTGGCTGGTTTCAGATGCGTTGGGCGCGCCCCAGACATTTTCCTCCGGCGGCCGCACATGGATGATCACGCTGCGCCCGTCGCGTTACTACAAACCTTACAGCGTTACCTTGCAAAAGTTCACGCACGAAAAGTACGCCGGCACCGAAATTCCAAAGAATTTTTCCAGCCGCGTGACGTTGATCGACCCGGAGCGTTCAGTAAAGCGCGATGTCTTAATTTACATGAACCATCCGCTGCGTTATCGAGGTGAGACATTTTATCAGGCCGGATTTCAAAAGGATGATTCAGCGACGATTTTGCAGGTGTTGCACAACCCGAGCTTCATCGCGCCTTATGTGGCGTGCGTCATTGTCGCCGTCGGATTGCTCGTCCAGTTCGGCTATCATCTGGTGGGATTTTCACGGCAGAGAAGAACTGCGCTCGCATGAAACGTATCATTCCGGCAATTGCTTTCGGTTTCGCCTTGCTTTGGATTGCAGCGAGTTTTCGCCCGCCAAAGAGCACGAGTGAAGATGTTGATCTTGCGAAGTTCGGAAAGATTCCGGTCTTGGTCGGCGGACGCGTTAAACCGCTCGATACGGTTGCGCGCAATTCGCTCCTTATTATTCACGGCAAACAAACGTTGCGCCTGGCGAATGAAAAACAGATCGCCGCGTTGCACTGGCTCACTGACACGCTCTTTAACGCACCGGTCGCCGATCAATATCCGGTCTTCGTCATCCAGAATGCGGAAGTGCTCGGCCTGTTCGGTTGGGAACAAAGCGACCGAAAATATTTTAGTTTTGCCGAACTCACGCCCTTCCTGAAACAGATCGACGAACAGGGCGGGCAATCCGAGAAGCTCGAATCAGTTCAACGCTCGGCTTATCAGAACGCAATCCTCAACCTGCGCAATGCCCTGGTCCTCTATCAGCGCCTAAAGAACAGCGTTCAGCCGGAGGACGCGCAGAATTTCGCCGGCGAACTGGAGGGATTTGAAAACAGCATCCCCGGGGCAGCAAAGGCTGCGCGCCAGCTCGAAACCGGACAAAATTTCGATAAACCGAAACTCGATGATATGGCGGAGCTGATCCAAGGCTACGAGAAGTTGTCTGAGATGGCGTACATTCTCGCGGTGCCGCCCGCCTCAGCGCAAGAAAGAGAATGGCGTTCGGTGGGCGACAGTTTGTTGCGCTCAGTCGGCACGGGAGAAATTCACCCGGTTGTTCGACAGTACGCGCTCATAGGGGACGCCTACCGCGCGGGCGATCACTCGCTGTTTAATCAAGATATCGAGCTTCTCGCGGGTTGGATCGCGAAAGAGCAATCGAGTGCAACGAAACGAACAGCGTTCGAATTTCTTTTCAACCATGTCGATCCATTCACTCACAGCATGGTTCTCTACGTGTTGGCGTTTCTACTCGCATGCGGTTCGTGGTTGGGATGGAACCGCGTACTCAATCGCTCCGCGTTTTATCTTCTATTGCTCGCACTCGCCGTTCACACGTTCGGTCTCGTTTCACGGATGTATCTGCAGGAACGGCCGCCCGTCACCAATCTTTATTCGTCCGCGATCTTCATCGGCTGGGGCGCTGTCATTGTGTCGCTGATCCTTGAACGAATTTTTCGTGATGGAATCGGCGCTGTCTGCGCCGGTGCGATTGGCTTCATCACGTTAATTATCGCGCATCATCTCGCCGGAAGTGGCGACACGCTGGAGATGTTGCAAGCCGTGCTCGACACCAACATCTGGCTGGCCACACACGTGGTCGCTATTACGACCGGTTATTCCGCCATGTTTCTCGCCGGGATGCTCGCCATCATTTACGTCATCCGTGGCGTGTTCACCCGCTCGCTGAAAAAGGAAACGGCCGATTCGCTCGCGCGCATGACTTACGGCGTCGTCTGTTTCGCCACGCTGTTCAGCTTTGTCGGCACCGTACTCGGCGGCATCTGGGCCGATCAATCATGGGGACGCTTCTGGGGTTGGGACCCGAAGGAAAACGGCGCGGTGCTGATCGTACTTTGGTGCGCGATCATTCTGCACGCGCGCTGGGGCGGCTTCATTCGTCAGCGCGGGTTGATGGTAATGGCCATTTTTGGCAACGTCGTGACGAGTTTTTCCTGGTTCGGTGTGAACATGCTCGGCGTTGGTCTGCATTCCTACGGCTTCATGCAAAAGGCCTTCCCGTGGCTGGTCGGATTTATGCTGAGCCAGCTTGCATTGATGGCAATCGCTGCAATGCCGCTTGAACGCTGGCGAAGTTTTCGAACATCCCCAGCCTCAAGTCTTCCTACCGGCGAACGTGAAGGATTTGAATTTACACCTCCAAAATTGGCAGTAGAAACTACTTCAGAATGAGTTGTCAGCTTATCGTGAGAAAGGACCACTAATGAAAACAATCGTTACAGTAGTTGTGAGCTTGTATATCGCCTCGGCGTTATCCATGAACGCGGCAGACCCGAAAACTAACTGGGCCAATAATTGCGCGCAATGTCACGGGCCTACCGGCAAAGGGGATACCAAAATGGGGAAAATGCTAGGTGCCATGGATCTAACCGATGCGAAAAAGCAAGCCTCCTTCACAGATGCGCAAGCTGCCACAGCAATTAAAGACGGCGTTAAGCAGGGTGGCAAAACGACAATGAAAGCCTTCGGTGGCAAACTTACCGACGACGAAATCAAAGCGCTCATCGCCTATGTGCGGACGCTGAAAAAATAATCCGTCCCTCATTGAACGGCGGCGCTAAATGAGACGCGGCGGAGCTAAGAAAAGTACGCGATTCAGTCCGAAACGGTACTGCTTTTTCGTGCATGTCGCTTTCGCCTTCAGTGCCGGTTCCCACGCCACGCCGCAAGCGACCGCGAATCTGCTGATCGAGGTAAGAAACAAAACGTTGGCGGCCGCTCTTAGGAAGAAACGGCTGAAGATTTCGTCGTTAAAGGATTTCCAAAAAGCCGAGTTGGCTGGTGAAATTGCGATAGCGGCTGCGCTCAGATATTTGAAATCCCGAGCCGAGTTTCGGCAGTTTCCAGCGCGACGATTCGTTAATTTCGATCTCGTCCGGCCACCCAGCTATATTTCCGTCCGGCCAACGCCAAGCAAGACTTTGCCTAATGGAACGATGGTTTGGCGCATTGCCGAAAGCGACGCTGACAAGCTAAGAGGTGAACCGCTGTCCGTTCGTTATCCAGACATTGAAAAACGGCTGGCCGCGCATCCTTTTCTTAAAGGATTGACGCGGCATCACATCGAACTGCTGGCGCTTTGCGCGGTGCCGACTCAGTTCGATCGGGGCCACACCATCTTCCGAGAAGATGAGCCGGCGAGTGGATTTTATCTAGTCGAGACCGGAAAAGTCGTGCTCGAAGGAGAAACGAGCGATGGAAAGCAAGTCGTCATTGACACCGTCTCCGCCGGGGAACCCCTGGGGTGGTCGTGGTTATTTCCGCCCTATCTCTGGCATTTTACTGCGCGGGCGACCGAGCGTTGCGCTGCCATCTGCCTCTCTGGTACGTTACTGCGACAGCATCGCGAGGATGATCTTACTCTGAGTCACGAGCTGTTTAGGCGCGCCAGTGAAGTAATGGTTCGGCGCTTGCAAAGGGCGCGCGGAAAATTGGTTTTGTAAATGAATTCGCCGTAACCCGGCTGCCTTTACTTTAAGCTCTTGATGTAGGCGACGAGAGCTTTTAGATCCTCGTCTGAAACATCGACCGGCTTCATCTCGCCGGCGATCATCTTTGCCGTCGGATGTCGCAGAAGGCTCGACAATTCCTCGGCTGATTTTTGAGCGGTCGCGCCCGCAAGTTTCGGACCGGCAGCTGTTCCGACACCGTTTTCACCGTGGCAGGCGTCGCAGGATTCGCCTTCGTAAACTTTTTTGCCGGCGGCAGCGAGCGGATCGGCCAGCGCGACATTCGCCGCAGCGAGTGAGCCGATCGCAGGCTCGGGTTCGAACGGCTCGCGCATGAATTGCTCAGTCTCTTCACGCTGTTTTGCGACTTGCTTCGCGATACTCGGGTCGCGCCGATCATCGCGCACACTCATCAATCCCATCGCGACGAAGCAAGTGAGGATGAACAGGAATACACCGACAGCAACCGGTCGCCGCCACGGCCGGCGCTGAAGGCGCCGATCAATAAATGGAACACAGATGAGAAGCGCAGCAGTGAGCGCCGGGATGACGACAATTCCAAAAATGGCGTACGGCCCTCGCCAATATTTCAGCCATTGGAAAATCGGCAGATAATACCACTCTGGCCTGGGAACATATTGTGTGTCGGCGGGGCTGGCCTTAGGTCCAAGCTCGGTTGGCGCAAAATGCGCGAGCAGACCAAGCACAAGTATCATCACAAGCGCCACGATCGTATCCATCACCACCTGGCGCGGATAGAACCGCTCTGTTGGCAGACGCGGATGAACGGGGTCTTCGCTTGGCGGGCCGGCCGCCCCTGCTTTCCGGAATAGATAGACATGTGCTGCGATGAACCCGATTAACGCCGCTGGAATTAGAAAAACGTGGGCGACAAAAAAACGCGACACGGTAAGCGTTCCCATTTCGTTGCCGCCGCGCATGAAACGCTTCAACCAAGTACCGATAAGCGGTACGTCGGTCGCCATGTTCGTGCCGACGGTGGTGGCAAAGTAGGCTTTCTGGTCCCACGGCAACAGGTACCCGGTAAAGGCCATCGCCAGCATCAGCGCGAAGAGCACGCAGCCCGAAATCCAGAGAAGTTCCCGGCGACCTTTGTAAGCGCCATAGAGGTAAGTCTGCGTCAGATGAAGAAGCACAACGATGACGACAGCGCTTGAGCCGTAGGCGTGCAGGCTGCGCAGAAAAGATCCACCGGTTACTTCCTTGACGATGTAAGCGACGGTTGTGTGCGCGCGATCGGCCGAGGGAACGTAGTAAAGTGACAGGAATATTCCGGTGACCGTCTGCGAGATAAAGAGAAAGAGTAAGACAGAACCGAACACATAGGCCCATCTCGCTCCGCCGGGGATCGGTTCATCCAGTGCTTCGTGTAGAAGCGATCCGATGCCAGTTCGACGATCAAGCCAATGATACAGGCGCTGGCATCGGTTCGCGTAAGGATGCACCGGCTTTTGCGCGTCAGCCATTGTCGATCTTCTCGTTAAGACAAAACTTCCTTGGTCGGAATGAGCTGGCGGAAGTATTGATAGCGAACCTTCAGAACACCATCCTCGACCTTGCTCTCCAGATCATCCATCGAGCGCGGAGCTGGTCCCGAGATTTTGTTGCCGTCCATGGCGAACACCGCGACATGACACGGACAAATGAACTGCTGCTTTGCTTCGTTCCATGGAATCGAACAGCCAAGATGCGGGCAGATCGGCGACAACACGCGCACCGCCCCATCCCTTATCGGCAGTACGTAAATCGCTTTTTCAGAAATGATTTTCCGCCAAGCATCGCGTTGTTCGACTCTGATCAATTTTTTCAACGGCACGGTTAGTGACGCAAACTCATCGACTTTACCGACATCCGACCAGCCGATCTCAGTGGTCTTGTTGAGCAGCGGATGTAAAGCGAATCGAATAAGCGGCACCGACAACGCCGCGCCCACCACGACCGTGCCGAACCCAAGCAGCACGCCGAGGAAAGAGCGCCGCGACAAAGACTCATCCGTTGCAACGTTTTCATCAGCGCCAATCGGGTGTTCACCTCCGCTCATATTTCCTCGTGAGATTGTAAAAAAGCGGTCACTGATGCAAGTCTTGATTCCAGCTTTCACAAAGGACGGCAGTCGTATTTTTCGCTTTTGTTATCGTAGCGGTCTTGGCACGATCTGATGACAACAATGACCCGGAAGTGAACGAACCGAACGACAGCAAGAACGGAAAAACATTCTTTCCCAGCGGCGCGATTTTTTTCTTTGCGCTTCTGATACTGTTTTACGCTGCGCTTTGGTTGGTCATTTACTGGATCATGATCGCGCGAGCATGAACATGCTGAGCGTTAAACAATTGGAAAAGCGAATCGCCTGGATCTCGCTGGCATTTGTCGTGGTGCTGTTGGGCCTCTCTGCGTTGGCGATCAATCTTTTTCACGTCGGGCTACCCACGTGCCTGACCGATATCAAACCTTTTCAGAAAGGCGAACTCATCACTCATTCACCGACGCATTACGAACTGCATTACGTCGCGCGGATGTGGAAGTTCGAGCCGGAGGATGTCACTGTGCCGGCAGGATCCACGGTCGATATCTATCTGAGCGCGGCGGATGTGACGCATGGTCTGATTATGCTGGGCACCGATCTCAACCTGATGGCCGTGCCCGGAGTGGTGAATTATGCGCGCGTGAAATTCGATAAGCCGCGCGTTTATCAGTTGCTTTGTCACGAATTTTGCGGAACCGGCCACGACCGCATGGCTACCGAATTACACGTGGTGGACATGGCAAGCTTTGCTGCGAAGCCGAGCCCGCCGCCAGCGGCTGAGGCTACGCACCCGGGTTACAAAGTACTCGACGCAAACTTGTGTCTGGCATGCCATTCGATCGATGGCCAACCAGGGATCGGCCCTACCTTCAAAAGCATGTACGGGCAGACGCAAAAGCTGAGGGACGGATCGACCGTTACCGTTAATGACGCTTTCATTCGTGAGAAAATCCTTAATCCCAATGCAAAAATCGTAGCCGGAACATTTGAGCAGGATATGCCCAAGACGTAACTCACGCCGGAAGAGAGCGAGGAAATTATCTAGGATGTCCAA
>WNGB01014901.1_pt1 | contig 16248 bp, 13 predicted proteins | sample 5400681 | NCBI WGS metagenome assembly WNGB01 (sample SAMN13153367, study PRJNA577476) | soil metagenome | isolation source: 115 cm soil or saprolite under grassland replicate 2 | place: USA:California | collected 2016-06-15 | reverse complement strand
TGCCAGAGCGCGGGCTCGAGTTCGTCGGTGCCGGACCGAATCAGTGGACGGCGGCCGAGGGCGCGCTGAAGGTGCGCGAGGCCGCACACCTGTTCACGGAGGGACAGTCTGTGGAGCAGCTCCGTCACGGGCCGGGCTTCGCCCTCGGCCCAGGCGACGTGCTCGTCTCACTCGACGGCGGCGGGCCGAGCGCGGCTCGGCTCCGGGAGGTCGCAGATGCGGTCGAGGCGGCAGGGTCGCGTGTCTATCGCATCGCCGCGACCGAGTTGGGCGAGCCGCTGTCGATCTTTTCGCTCACCGTCGCGGTACAACGAATCGCGCTCGAGTTCGCGCTGCAACTCGGGACGGATCCCGACGATGTCGGCAGCACCGAGTGGCGCTCGTTCGAGCTCTAGCCGCCCTGGTCGAACGGCACGGACGCTGACGTCGGCCAGACACACGTGCGCCTCCGCACCACTTCACGGTGCCCGTCCCGAAGAATCCGTGTCGTACTTCCCGCCAAAGGCGACATGCGCCGCCGAACTCTGTTGACGCCACTTGCTGACGCCGAGCCGAGCGTCACGTTTTCGCGTAACCAAGCGGAGTACGAGCACATGTGTGACGCCATGCCGCCGCCGCTCTGGTGTCAGAGAGCGTGAAGGCTTGGGCTCGAGCTCGAATGGGATACACAACGACGCCAGTGGGAAGTGTCACCTAACAGATGGATGTCGCGGCGCTCGTTCTGGTCGTGCTGGGTGTCATCGTGACGGCCGTCGTTGTCATTGCGGCGTTCATCTGGGCTGCGGTGAAGGATGGACAAGAGGATAAGGCGTTACAGGCGCGCCTTGGGATCCGGCGTCGAACGAGGCTCGGGCGTTAAGGCGGCCAGGCAAGGAAAGCTCTCGACCACCGCGCGCTTCAGTCTGACGCCGGCCGTCAGGCTCGTGACGGCGTCAGGCATGTGCTCGAGGTCCGCTTGGTTAGGGGGAAACGCCGTGCTCGGCTCGGCGTTAGTTCGCACCCGACTGGCCGTGAAGCGGACTCTGGAATGCGCGGAGCGTCGCGGTATCCTCCGGCCGTGGAGGAGATCGCCCCCGGTCTCTGGCATTGGAAGGCGCTCCGGGAGAGGATCGGTAGCGAGGTCAGCTCGTACTACTTCGCCGCCGAGTGTGTGCTGATCGACCCGATGATCCCGCCCGAGGGAGTCGGGTGGTTCGAGGAGCACGGCCGGCCCCAGTGGCTCTTGCTCACGAACCGCCACCACGACCGCGACGCGTGGAAGCTGCGCGACGCCTTCGGCTGCACGGTGCACTGCGTCCGCAACGGGCTCCATGAGCTCGAGGGACGCGGCCCGGTCGAGCCGTTCGAGTTCGACGACGAGCTGCCGGGCGGCGTCGTCGCCTACGAGGTGGACGCGATCTGCGCGGACGAGTGCGCTCTGCACGCACCGGCACACCGCGCGCTGGCCTGCGCGGACGGAGTCGTCCGCTGGCCCGACGAAGGGCCGCTGCGGTTCGTCCCCGACGAGCTCATGGATGACCCGGAGCGCACGAAGGCAGGCCTGCGCGACGCGTACAAACGCCTGCTCGACCTCGACTTCGACCGCCTCCTGCTCGCGCACGGCGACCCAATCGTCCGCGGCGCGAAGGACGAGCTGTTCGCGTTCGTCGAACGCGCATAGTTGCGAGACGCCTGTCAGCGGCGGCGTCGCGTCGCGCGGGGCTACGAGCTCCAGGTCTTTCGCGGCCAGGACCGGGCGCCGAGCGGACGCTCAGCGATGTGCTCGTATTCGGTTTGATGGCTCGCACACGGGTCGTGTGCTCGGGCCTCAATACTTGGCGTCAACCGTCTGCCCGGCACGCGGAACCAGCTTCGCAGCCACATCGGCGCCGTGACGCCGTCCTCACGCCCCAGCCCACCCCGTCGCAGTTTGCGGGAACCGCGACAGGTCGGTCGGCGATTCTTGCTCCGACAGGAATTGCCGGCGACTCTTCAAGCCGCGCGCGCTTACACCCTCCGTCGTGGATCGCGGCACGCCGACCGCTGTTGCTACTTGCCCCGCGAGGTCTTCTTCGGTCGCTTGGCCTTAGTTGGCGTCTTCTTCTCGGTCTGGGCCAGCGACTTCGGACGCTTCTTCCCGGCCACTTCGGGCTCCTTTCCGTGTCCCTCCGGGCGCACCCTAGCGAGATCGACTAGGGGCTCAGCTCAGCCATAGGCTCTGATTTTCGCGACATGCTCATGGGGGACGTGTCGATTTCCCTCCGACACCTGAGATCGCTGGTTAGAGTCGCTCCGAAATGGTTGCGACCGACCATGTGGTCGACCAAGCCGAGGCGTTCGAGCGCAGCGCACCCACCACGACCGCATAGAACCATGGCCTTTCAACCACATCCCGTCACAAAGCTTGAGCTGGACGACGACATCAAGAACGCCGTCAACGGCGCCCTCGAGGCCGGTCATCCGATCGTGATGGGTTACGTCGGCGACAAGGGGTACCCGCGCCTGTCGTTCCGCGGCAGCACCCAGGTCTACGGGCCGCAGAGGCTCGCGATCTGGGTGCGCAACCCGGAGGGCGGATTCCTAAAGGCGATCGCCGAGCGCCCGAAGGTGTCGCTGCTCTACCTGAACCACAGCGGGACGCCCGCGTTCCTCTCGCTCACAGGCCACGCTCGGATCGACCCGTCGGCGAACAACACCGTCTACGGGAACGCCCCAAAGCGCGAGCAGGAGCAGGATCCGGAGAAGCGCGGTGCCGCGGTGATCATCGAACTCGACAGCGTCGACGGCTCTGGCGCGTCCGGGCCGTTCCGCATGGAGCGCGACGCCGGCTAAACCGTCATCGGGAAGCCCTGAGGGCGGACGAGCGTCCTGGTCGTCTTTTGCTGAGTGGCGCTCCACAACTGGGAGACTCTCTCTCGTCTCTCAAATCTCTCAACCGTGCAGCGCGAGCCCGCAGCTGGCAAGGGGATCGGGCTGCTGAACGGTCTCCGCGTAGAGCCTCCGACATGGCAGCGAAAGCTCGTCCCGGGGGGCCGAGCGTCGCGTCGTCGAGCGGTAGGCGTCCGGCTGTTGGTGCGTTACTGGTGCGCTAAGCAGCGTCATGGCTCGCGCAGCGAGTCGGACTCCGACTGCGATGGGCGCACCTTGGATCGAACCGGGAACCCTTCGCGCGTGAAGTGGGAGCCGAGTCTCCGGTCACAGGCGGCGATCGCCTAAACGACCTGAAGCTCGAACGCGACGTCGAGCGCGATGGCGTGGGGCTGTGAACTGCCGGGCCGAGACGACTGTCGCGGTTCCAACAAACCGCGACAATCGCAGCCGAAGCAGATCTCCGTTCTGACTGAGGTCTCCTGCAGGTGCACACACCAGAGCTCCTTGCAGATCGCCACATTCAGGCGTCCCCTGCAAGCTCCGACCAAGCTCCCGCGATGCGAGCGGGGGCCTAACGGCCGCATCCTGCGGCGCCGATCAACCGTTGACATGCTGGTGGAGGGACATTTCGGCGAGGACGCCGCAATCCGGCGCATCGCCAGCGAGTCGGTGCTGATGCTCGGCGGCCCTCGCGCGCTGCTCATGCAGGCCGCGCACCCGCTCGTCGCCGCGGGCATCGTCGACCACTCGCGCTTCCGGCAGGATCCGTGGCGTCGACTCGCGCGCACGATGACGGCCCTGTATACGATCGTCTTCGGCACGCGGGAGCAGGCGGAACGCATCGGCGCGATCACCTGCGCCGCGCACGGTCGCGTCCGCGGTCGGCGCGGCAGGCACGCCTACACCGCCGACGATCCGGGGCTGATGCTCTGGGTGCACTCCACCCTCGTGGACACCGGCCTCGCGATGTACGAGACGTACGTCGGACGCGTCGAGCCCGCGACGGCGGAGGAGTTCTATGAGCAGATGAAGGTCGTCGCGACCGTGTTCGGCGTGCCGCCAGACGTCCACCCGCCGACGCTCGCCGATTTTCGTTCCTACCAGCGGTCGCTGCTGGAGTCGGGGGAGGTGCGGGTCAGCGCGGACGCGCGGGCTGTCGCCGCGGCGGTGCTCTCCCCGCCGGTGCCGCTCCCGCTGCGACCGGCGCTGCAGGCGCTCGCGGCACAGAGCGTCGGCCTGCTCCCGCCGACGCTGCGCGAGCAGTACGGGCTCCGGTGGACGCGCGCCGACGGGCTGGCGCTGCGGGCGTCGTCGCAGTCCTGCCGCCGGCTCGTGCCGCTGCTGCCGCCAGCGCTGCGGCGGACGGAGCGCCTGCCGCTGCGACTGCTGACGGCCTTCGCCGGGCTCTGAGCAGTTAGACCGGCTAGTGCAGGTGCGCCAGCGGTCGCAGGCGAGCACGGCCGCGGCGGTCAGCATGTGCACTGGACGGCTTCTTCGCTTCTTCGCCGTTGAGGTCGGCTGCGGCGGACACGGCAGTCGCGCTCGAGCTACCGCGGCGTCAGCGAGTCTTGTAGCCAAAGGGAACGCGTCGCACTTCCACCACAAGGCGACAGTCAAGCGCAATTTCGATCCGATCATGTAGTCGGCGGATTACGCTCGCGAGCGTCGCGACGATGATTGTGCGTAGCGGACGCCGTAGCCGACCAGAGGCGCCAGCTCGTCCCGGCCGAGCTCTCCGCTCGCGCCTTCTACGACCCGGCGGGCGCGCGGATGCGCACGTCCTAGACTTCGCCCATGAGCGACGACGCTGCCGTCCGCACGATGGCGAGCACGTACTGGTGGGGCATCCCGACGCTGCTCGCCGCCGGCCACGATCCCGATCCGCACAACTGCGACATCGCGCTCGTCGGCGTCCCGCACTCGAGCGGCAACGGCTCCACCGAGCGCGACCAGCATCTCGGGCCACGCGCCGTCCGCCACGTCTCGGCCGGCTACCGCAGGCGCCATCGCCGCTTCGGCATCGTCCCGCACGAGCTTGCCCGCCTCGCCGACCTCGGCGATGTTGTCATGCCGGAGTTCATGGTCTCCGATATTGCGGTCAAGGACATCGAGGCGCGCTTTGCCGAGATCGCGTCCGCCGGCGCCCTCCCCGTCTCGATCGGCGGCGACCATTCGATCACGCTGCCGATCCTGCGCGCGCTCGGCAAGGACGAGCCGCTCGCGCTCGTCCACATCGACGCGCACCTCGACACGTACGACCGGATGGGAACCTGGTTCGGCGTCGTCGACTCGGCGGCGCACTGGGCCAGCCGCGCCGTCCACGAGCGCCTCGTCGATCCCGCCGCGAGCATCCAGCTCGGCATGCGCGGCCACATGTCGCCGTGGACGCAGTCGAACGTCTCCGACGAGCTGGGCTACCTCGTGATCGAGAAGGCCGCGTGCGACGACATCGGTCTCGACGCCCTGATCGCGGCGATCCGCGAGCGGATCGGCGACCGGCCGACCTATGTCAGCTTCGACCTCGACTCGCTCGACCCGAGCGTCGCGCTGGGGGTCTCGAACATCGAGCCCGGCGAGGACGGCTTCACGATGACCGAGGCCTCCCGCATCCTCCAGGGCCTCCGCGGCGCCGACGTGATCGGCGCCGACGTCGTCTGCCTGATGCCGACGAAGGACAGCCCGAACGGCATCACCGCGATGAACGCGACCGCGCTCATGTTCGAGCTCGTCTCGCTGATCGCGGATCGTCTCAGCGGACGCTCGACAGCGAACCCGTGAGCGCGACGGCCGCGCGTGACTGTCGCCTTTTGGTGGAACCGCGACAGGGATAACGGCCGAACCGCTTTCGCGGCGTTCACCTAGTAGGCGACGTCTGTGAGTGCGTGCGAGTCGGGGAGGGCGCGCAGCTTCTTGAGCGACTGGTTCTCGATCTGGCGGATGCGCTCGTGCGAGACGTCGAACGACCGCCCCACCTCGTCGAGCGAGCACGGACGCTCGCCGTCGAGCCCGTAGCGAAGCTCCAGCACGCGACGCTCCCGGTGCGACAGCGTCGAGAGGATCTCCTGCAACGTCTCCTTCCGCATTGAGACCTCGGCTGCCTCGTCGGGGAGCGGAACGTTGTCGTCGGTGAGGAAGTGGCCGAACTCGGACTCCTGAAGGGCGCCATTATTCGTGTCGCGCCTCAAGCGGCGGTTCGGTAGTACTCGTGGATGAGGCCTCCGAGCCTGTCGCGCCGGTGGATCTCGTCATTCCTGGATGATCTCTCGGGTCGTTCGTCGGGCTCGGGCGGCCGGAGATCAAGCGCGCGGTGCGGCCTTTCGCGGTTGTAATGGTCGACGTAGACGCGCAGCATGCGCTCGAGCTGGCGGCGATTAAGGATCAGCAGCCAGTCGAGACACTCGGCACGCACGGTCCGGACGAAGCGCTCCGCGATCGCGTTCGCCTTCGGTGATCGCACCGGCGTCTTCACGATCCGGATCCCGTGGGGTGCACAAATACGATCTCGCAGGAAATCGCAGGATCGCGCAGGCAGACCGAGTTTGTGCACCCCACACGCCCAAGCAGCTTCGCCCCTGCCGCTCATCCAGCATGCGACACCACCCCTGACCCGCCGACTGCACGTGCAGGCGTGCGCTGATACTTCAGACTGGCCGGGCGCGCTGATTCTCGCTCAGGCGCACGCGCTTCATCGAGCCTGAGAATTGCTCAGGCGAAAGCACGCTTGCTTAGCCAGCGCTGGGGGACGCGTGCCCTGGGTGCGCCGAATCCAACTGCGGCTTTATCGCGTAGAACAGAGGTGGAAGGAGTATTGAGCGATGAAAGGGGTGAGGCATGAAAAGAAGCGGGGCACGCAACCTGGTCAGGGTCGGGACGATGACCCGCATGGCCGTCGTGCTGACCCTGGCGGCGGCTCTGGGCGTGGTCGGGTTCCTCGCCGCGAGCACCGCCGCCCGGAGTGCGACCCCGACGAAAGCGACCGTCTCCCTCCGCACGACCAAGCTCGGCCCGATCCTGGTGAGCTCGAGCGGCCACACCCTCTACCTGTTCGCCAAGGACAGAAACGGCAGGAGCTCCTGTAGCGGCAGCTGCGCGAAGTTCTGGCCGCCCCTAATCAGCCAAAGCAAGCCAACCGCAGGCGCCGGCGTCAAAGCGTCACTACTCGGCACGACGAAGCGGAGCAACGGCAGCCTGCAGGTGAGCTACAACCAGCACCCGCTCTACACCTACGCGCTCGACAAGCAGGCGGGTCAGACAAACGGCGAAGGTAGCTCCGCCTTCGGCGCCAGGTGGTACGCGGTCTCCGCCAAGGGAACAGCGGTGATCAAGGCTCCGGCGACCACAACGACCAACCCGTACCCGACGACCACCCCGCCCACCACCACCACGACCAACCCCTACCCGTAGCTGCACTGTACTGACGCGCACCCGCCACGCTGGAGCGTGCGCGGCGAGCGCGTGCTGCCGGCCGCGCGTGCTTGTCAATTCGGTGAAAGCCCGCGTGGTCTACCTCGCGCGGCGGGCGCCCGTGTCGACGCGGTTGCGCCGGGACAAGGCCAGCGAGGCACGCGACCCGAAGTCCTTCATCGTGGAGGTCGTGCTCGAACGCGTCCGGAGGCACGGCGCCTCTTCGAGGGGCGTGCTGACGACGAAGCAGCGACTGACAGACGCGCTCAGAGCCTTCGGCTAGCCTCCGCAGGCGAATCCGTTTCGCTTGGCGCTGCGTAGGACTCGGCGGCAAGCGAAAAGCGAACAAGGGGGAACATGAAGCGTCTCCTGGTGGGTCTCGCACTTGCGGCCGGTCTCGTCTTCCCGGCCACCGGCTCGGCACACGTCCACGGAATCACGCCACTGCTCGGACTCTCGTGCGACGTCGACAACACGGTCACGGGCGCAAATCAGACGGACTCCACGCCGGCGGCGGCGGCGAACGGCGGTCCAATCTCGGGACTGATCCCCAGCACCGTGGGGAATGCGCCACTGACGCTCGGCGACGGCGGTTTCGGAGCGACGACGGCGAACTGCTGACGCGACTCGGTAACTGCTGACACGACTCGGGAGGGGCTCGCTCGGGCCTCTCCCGACTCACAGACCGGAAGCGGGCAATTTGGCGATCGGCTGCGGGTGCTCGCGCGGCTCTCCGCTGAGCGGGTCATCCTCGCCTGACGTTTACGCGGCCGTTGCGATCGCGATCACCTCCTCAGGTTCGCCGACACGGTCGGCGAGCGCTTCGTGATCGACTCGGCGCTCATGTAGCGACGTGCAACTTGCCACTCATCGTTTTGCTCGACGAGGACGGCGCCGACGAGTTTCGACGACGGCGCTGAAGGCTGCGACTCGGCGCGCCAGCGGCGACGTGCCAGATCCTTTCCTTATCTATAGGCGGCGGTGTCTCGGCGAGGCAACGGTCGCGACTTGCTGTCCACGCGGAGGTCCGCGAGTTCGCGTGGCGGAGCGTAGGCCACATCGAGCACGGCCGTCTCTCCCGGAACGCGTGTATGCCAGAGCTCGAGCGTGTCCCCGCCCGCTCTGGCGCGCAGCTGCACCTCTCGCCCTAAGACGTCGCTCATGTCCTGGACGAGCTCGCGTGTGAGCGCTGCCCGCTCCGGATCGACCACGGATAGCCCGACCACGCAAACCCGGCCGAGCTCGCCTCGGCGAAGGCGATCGATCGTCTTGGCGAGCGATCGAACAAGGTCGAGGTTGGGCACAGCAGCCACGCAACCAGCCGATTCCCCTTTGCCGCGTTGCTCACACCCTTCGCCTCTGCTTCCACGCATCAGGAGAGGGCGGCGCTTACGGTCGTCAATCACCGTGTTTCTGGTTGCTGACTGCGGGGTATGCCGCCGTCGACACTGCGGCATCCGAGGCCGGGAGGCGATCGGGTGGTTCGTGTCGCGGTCTCGATTGGTTCGGTGGCTGCGGTGTTGATCGTCGGTCTTCCGCCCGGCGCGGAGGGGCTGCCTGGCTACAGCTACGCGGGTGGCGCGTCGAGGAGCGCGGTCGGGGCGGTCGCTGCGACGGTCACCGCATTCGACCTCGCCCACGTCCGCGCGGGCCATGTCGCCGCCTGGGTCGGTGTCGGCGGCCCCGGCCAAGGCTTGGCTGGCGACGACGAATGGATCCAGGTTGGACTCAACGGCTTCGCCGAAGCCTCAACCGGCACCATCTATCTCGAGGTCAAGCGCGGCAGCTTCTACCGCTACGCAGCGCTCCTGCCCGGAGTCGGCCTCGGCGAGCCGCACCGAATCGCGGTGGTCGAGAGCGCCTCGCGTCCGGGATGGTGGCGCGCGTTCGTTGACGGCGCCCCAGCGAGCCCGCTGCTGTTACTCCCCGGCAGCCACGGGAAGTGGCAGGCGCAGATCGTGGCTGAAAACTGGACCGCCGGGTCACCCGCGTGCAACGCCTTCGCGTTCGGCTTCGCCGACATAACCGTCCGCTACACCTTCTCGCGCACGCTAACGGGCCTGACCCAGCCGCTCACCTTCGCCCAAGGCGGCATCAGCCTCTCCCGGTCCGGAACAAGCTTCACCACACGCCGCCGCTGCTGAAGGGCGGGTGTAGGTGCGCAAACTCTCTGAGATGTGAATCCCGGCCGGTTGTCGTGCGAAGAGCGCAGCCGCGAGCGATCGACCCGGCTCTCTTACCCGAGACCCGAGCTTCAACGGTGCGCTCCGCGCCAGCCCGCAGCCTCCCTGGCTTCCCCCGCTTCGGTGGACACGTAGACGTTAGGCAGCCTTTGCTTGTTCTTCAATGATGATCGTGTCGGCCTCCTGCGTGCAGTCACTCCTTTTCGTGGTCGCGTTCGTATTCGTCGGGAGAGCGGTAGCCGAGCGTCGAGTGCAGCCGCTCGCGGTTGAAGAAGACCTCGATGTAGTCGAACACCGCTGTCCGTGCCTCCTGGCGGGTGCGGAGCGAGCGGCGGCGGAGCAGGTCCTTCTCAAGCGAGGCGTGGAAGTTCTCGCAGACGGCGTTGTCGTAGCAGTCGCCTCTGGAGCCCATCTTCCAGAGCTGGTCGGGCGCCCGTGGGGTGCGCAAACTCGATCTTCCCTGCAACACGCCGATTCAGCCTCTACGGCTGACATCACCGCTGTACGGACGGATCACGCCGAAAAACTGAGAGGTTGATCGTGGCGACGCTCTGCGTTGTCGGTACGCGAGCAGGTCGTCTCTTCGTGAGGACGGGCTTCTACGCCAGCATCGCAGCTTCGCCTTTGCCTTACGCGAGCGCGCGCGTGCGTCGTGGTGAAGCGCCGTGACAGACGCAGTTTGGAGTCAACTCTTTGGGACTCATTTGGGACTCATGTCTGTCTACTCCCAAAACGAAAACCCCCGATTTCCGGGGGTTTTAGGAGCGGATGATGGGACTCGAACCCACGACCTTTAGGAGCGGATGATGGGACTCGAACCCACGACCTTCTGCATGGCAAGGAGTGGCGGGCGTTCGCACCCGTTCGCGTGAGTTCGCCGAAACCTGTCATTTTCCGGGGACTTCGGCTTCGTCAAGCGAACGCCTCCGAACCCGAGCGAACGCCGAGTGCAGCCACTGCAGACATTGTGATCGATGCCACATGTGGGGTTCAGGCAAGACCCTGTGGGGTAAAGAAACTCGGTTCAGACTTCCGGCTTGGGTCGTGGTTGGTCCGTTTCGTTGACGCCGCGAGGCTGACGATCGTTGGGAACTGCCCAAGAGGACCCGGCCTGGGGTTGCCGGGACGCTGGTCGGGTGCCGGCGACGGCTTGACGTCCGGCCAGAACACGGAGTTGTGGGCAAGCGCCGGTCCGCGCTTGGCGGTCCGTCGCGAGCATGCGATCGATGCGATGGACGCAGGGGCACGATCCTCGAGTCACAGGGAGAGCGCACTGCCGCGGCAGCGCCTGGCGGCTCGGCAGCTGGCAGCGGGCGAGAAGCCCACCGAGGCTCGTTCGCAGCAGCCGGCGAGAGGTGGTCGTCAGCTTCCTCCTGGCAAGCGGCCTCCTCATGCGGTGCCGCCCCGCTCGGCTCGGACGCGTCGCGCTCAAGGCCGTCTCCCGCCGCACGACGCAGGTCGCCGCCGAGCATTCCGTACGCCTGGGCGCGTAGGAACTCAGACCCGGTGGGGCCGATGCGCCGCGGCGCCGGCCCCAGGCCCGAGCTGCGCAACACGGTCGCGATCGTGGTGGCGGAGCATACTGATCCCAAGCTTGAGCAGCTCCCCCTGGATGCGCATGTAGCCCCACCTCGGGTTCTCCCTCGCCATCCGTTGGATCAGGCTACGCGTCTCGGTCCGCAGCGGCGGCCGACCGGGCCTCAGGCGGCGGCGTCCCCGACCTCCCTGCAGCAGTGCCCGGTGCCAGCGGCGAAGCGTCTGCGGACTCACCGCAAAGCACGACCACCGCTCGGGCGGGAGCAGCCGGCTCGCCGCCGCGAGCAAGGCCCGGTCGACGCTCGTGTACCGCGGCCGCTTCCTTCCCCGTCTGAGGATCGCGAGCTGGTGTCGCAGGACCACGATCTCGAGCTCCCCTCACCGCCGCCGCGGGTTAGCAACCGAACGACGCCGCACAAGAGCCGGTACAGCAAACACGCCAGCACGATGCCCAGTCTGAACCAGCTCGACGGGATCAGCAGCACCGCCGGCCGAATCGAGTTTCTTTACCCCACACGTTGCGAGTCGTCTCAGTCGTCGTTGCCGTTTCGAAGAGAACCTCGCGCTCTTCGAGCGGGAGGCGCGCGGCGCACGTCGGCGCCGAAGGAGCGAATTCATTCGTCGACGCCTGAACGCGCTGAGGGCGTTTCACCCGAAACAGCACGGATGAGCAAGTGGCGCTTTGAAAGGCCCCGCGATCGACGAAGCGCTCCGATGACGCCGTCCGAGCGCTCACCGACGCGGCATGATGGCTGCCCCCTGTCGCCTCACGTCGCCGCGAGGAGCTTTCGGGTCTGCTCGGCGTGCCAACGGAGCCCGATAGCATGGAAACGGTCGGCGGCTCGCTCGATGAGTAGCTCATCTTCTCGGACCGTGCCGAGCGCCCGCAGCGCGTATGGCTCGAGGTAGCTACCCGGTCGCATGAGTGATCGCGCGTCCCGCTCCACAAGCGTCCGTTCTCTCAGCGCCGCGAGCGCATCGAGGCGTGCTGCGGCGGTGGGCAGGGCGTACTCGAGCTTCACGGACGCATGTTCGATTGGTGCCAGACGCTCCACCGCGTCGATGTCGCCGCGCAGCAGCGCGAGCCAGGTTCTCGGCGCGGTCAGCACGAGGTCGTAGCCTTCGGTCGCTACGTCCTCGGCGCGTTGCTCGTAGTAGCGCGCCGTCTCGTCGTCTCCGGTGTACGCCGCGGCGAGGGCAGTCAGGAGAAGCGTACGGGCGTTGCGTACGCACGGAGTCATGAGGTTGGCTTCGACGGCCTCTTCCGTCCGGTTGGCGAATCCGAGGATCCGGCTCCAGCCGCCGCAGACCTCCTCGATTTCGAGGAGCACAGCGATTCCGTGCAGACGGTGGTGATCCGAAAGGGGCTCGACGACCGTGCCGTGCTCGGCGGCTAGTCTCCTCGCCTCGGCAAATCGCGCGTTGGCACAGCAGGATGGAATCGCGAGCTCGTAGATCTCGGCGACGTGGTCGGGGTCGCTGATCTCCTTCCTGATGTTCAGTCGCAGTTGAGACCATGTCAGCGCCGACTCGAAATCTCCTTCCTCGAACGCAACCGTCGTCCGTGCTCCCCAGGCGTACGAGCGCAGTTCGACATCACCGGAGCGCTCCGCGAGTTCGCTCGCTTCGCGCGCCGGCTCGGGAGAGGGCTGCCAATAGCTGCGCGCGATGAGCGCCCTGGCGCGCGAATTACTCTCCGGCTCGGAGAGCTCGAGCGCTTGCTCGATCCAATCGGCGACGACTTCCCGATCCGGTCGCTTCGCCCACATCGAGGAGCGGATCGCAGTCTGGAAGGCCAGCTCGCTGTAGGCGTCGGCGCACGTAGCCCTGTTCGAGCAAACCTTGAGCGACTTCTGCATCGCGGTCCAGAAGGCCTCACCGTCGAACTTGAGGGCGTTCGCCTTTCCGATCGCCTGCCAGACCCGCGCCTGCGCCTCCTCATCGGGCTGCTGCAAGAGCGCCTTGCGCAGGAGCTCGAGCGCATCCTCGATTTCGTATCGCCGCATCGCGAACCATGCGGCCCGCTCGAGCCAGAGAAGCGCACTCCCGCGCAGGCGTTCGAACTCTTCCTCGTCTCCTGCCCAGGCGAGATCGGCGTCATCGGGTCGAGCCGCCTCTGCGTAGTGGTGAGCGATCAGAGATGCGAGATCCTCGTGACCCGGCGCTCGGCGCTCCAGCCAGCCGGCGAACACTGCATGCATCCGCGGCCGCTGCGCTCGGGGAAGGCTCTCGTATGCCACCTCGCGCGTCAGCGCGTGCTTGATCACGTACTCGCGCTCGCCGGCGATGCTCGAGCCCGGGCGACGGCGGACGAAGTCGCGGTCCTCGAGCACGCGCAGATCGGGCTTCGCCTCGACAAGCTCGTAGACCGGCCCGGTCCAGAAGACGCGCCCGATCACGGCTGCCGCCTGAAGCGCGGATTTCTCGGCTGCGCCGAGCAGATCGATCCGGGCAGCGAGAACCGCCTGCACCGAGTCGGGGACGGCGAACTCGTGCGGAAGCTCGCGCAGCATCCACCCTCCGTTCTCGCGGGCGAGCAGGCGGCGATCGATCAGCACGCTGAGCAACTCCTCGACGAAGAAGGGGTTGCCTTCGGCCGACTTCACCACAAGCTCGCTCAACGCCAGGGGCAGATCGCCCCCGAGCATCTCATCGAGCATCCGGACCGCGTTCTGCGCGGAGAGCGGCTCCAGCTCGAGCAGCTCGCCGCCGACGCGTGCGCCCCAACCTGGCCGACGTTGGAGAAGCTCGGGGCGCGCGGTGACGATCACCAGCAGCGGCCCGCGGGCGCTCTCGAGCACGTACTCGATCAGGTCGAGGAGCTGGACTTCTCCCCAGTGAACGTCCTCGATGAGCAGCACCGTCGGCCGCTCGGCGGCGAGATCTGTCAGGAAATCGGCCCAGGCGTCCTGGAATCGATCGCGGGCGGCGAGCGGGTGCAAGTCGCGGGCGACATCGAGACCGAGCGTGAGCCCGAGAATCTCGTGCTTGCCGAGTCGGTCGCGGGCTACCTCCGGCGCGTCGCTCTCCAAGAGGCCCAGGTGCTCCTTCAGCACCTCGCCGAGCGCCCAGTAGGCGGTTCCCGTTCCGTACGAGAGGCAGCGGCCGGTGCGGAGTAGCGGCGCCGGTTTCTGCTCGGGCAGCCGCTGCCACAGCTCGTCCGCCAGTCGTGTCTTGCCAACGCCTGCATCTCCGACAATCGTCACGAGGCTGGGCCGCCGCTGGTCGACGGCTGCTCTGTAGGCAGCGCAGAGGCCTTCGAGCTCCTCGTCGCGGCCCACAAAGACTCGCGCGAGGCCGCTGACGCCGCGCGTCCGAGTGCGTGAGAGTCCGCGTACGACCCGCTGCGCGACCACCCCTTCCGAGATGCCCTTCGCGTCGACCGCTGCCGGCTGCTCGAACTCGAAGGCGCCACGCGCCGCGACGGCAGTGCGCTCTCCGACGAGGATCTCCCCGGCGGGCGCAGCCTGCTCCAGCCGAGCAGCGATGTTGACCGCGTGGCCGGCGACGAAGGAGCTTCCGGCACGGGCGCGCCCGACGACGACATCGCCCGTGTTTATGCCGATCCGCAGCTCGAGCTGCCCACCCAGCAGGGCGGCCAGCCGTTTCTGCATCGCCAGCGCCGCGTGGATCGCCCGCTCGGCGTGATCCTCGAGCGCAATCGGAGCGCCGAAGGCCGCCATGACCGCGTCTCCGGCGAACTTCTCGATCGTCCCTCCGGCACGCTCGATCTCCTCCGTCATCGCGTCGTGGAAGCGGCCGAGCAGCACTCGCGTCCGCTCCGGATCCTGTGACGCGGCGAGGGCCGTCGAGTTCACGAGATCGGCAAACAACACCGTCGCCAGCTTCCTCTCCTCGCTCGATTGGTCGTCCGCGACAGGGGCCGCGCAGCCGGGGCAGAAGCTCGCCTCCGCCGGAATCTCCCCTCCGCAGCGGCCACATACCGTCGCCGTCAGCCCAGCGCGCGGCGCGCTCAAGGCCTGTACCGGCGTCGCCGCCGCAGGGCGCGGCGGCATCGTCGCATCCGGAGCCGGGCGCACAACGGGCTCGAGTGACGGATCCTGCCGGAGGATCCGTCGTTCGAGCTCCTTCAGCCGCGCGGACGGTTGGATGCCGAGCTCGGCATCCAACATCCGCCGAAACACCTGGTAGCTCCCGAGCGCTTCCGCATGACGGCCCGACCGGTAGAGGGCGAGCATCAGCTGCCCACGCAGCCGCTCTCGCTGTGCATGGCGGCGTACGAGCGCGTCCAGCTCGCCGACAACCTCGGCGTGCCTGCCGAGAGCGAGGTCCGCGTCGATTCGATCTTCGAGACAGGCCACGCGCTGCTCCTCGAGCCGAGACGACTCGAGCAGCGCAAACGGTTCCTCGAACTCGCCGAGCGCGGCCCCCCGCCAGAGCGCCAGCGCGTCGCGAAGGTCCTTCGCCGCGTCGTCCGCTCTGCCCCCAGCGAGTGCCTCACGGCCCTGCTGCCCGAGTTGCTCGAAGTGGCGCAGGTCGAGCGAGTGCCCGTCGAGCTCGACGAGATAGCCAGGCGCCCGCGTGCGCAGCAGCCCGGCTGGAAGCTGCTTGCGCAGCTGAGAGACGAAGATTTGCACCATCTTCTGCGCCGAATCTGGCGCCTGGTCGCCCCAAAGATCGTCGATGAGCCTGGCCATCGGCACGACCCGGTCGGCGTGAAGCAACAGCAGCGCCAATAGCGCTCGCTGCCTGCCGCCCGTCAGCGGCACGGGCGTCCCGTCGTCGAGTGCCTCGAGTGGCCCCAGTATGCGAAAGTCCAGCTGCCTGCCCTCCGCAGAGCATTATCGACCCTCGTTCCCGGCGGGTCTAGTACACCGTCCCGTGTTTACGGTTCTGAATAGAGGGACCTGTGTTTCGGTCTTGAACCAAGTCACGTCCATACCGTCGAGGAGGATGGTGGCCGTGGCTCGGAAGGCGAGGGTGGTCGTGCTGGATCGCGAGGAGCGGGTTGAGTTGGAGCGGATCGTGCGCGCCGCGACGAGCGGGCAGCGAGTGGTGCGGCGGGCGCAGGTGGTGCTGCTGGCGGCGGCCGGCGAGACCAACGCGGTGATCGCGCCGCGGGTCGGTCTGTCTGCGCACAAGGTGTCGAAGTGGCGGACGCGCTTTGCCGAGGAACGGCTGGCCGGGCTGTTCGATCGACCGCGGCCGGGTGGGCCGTGCCGCTACGGTCACGACGAGCGCTTGGCGGTTTTCCGGACCGCGTGCGCGGCGCCGCCCGAGGGCGAGACGCACTGGACGGTGCGTGCTCTTGCAG
>WNGB01007108.1_pt1 | contig 16249 bp, 15 predicted proteins | sample 5400681 | NCBI WGS metagenome assembly WNGB01 (sample SAMN13153367, study PRJNA577476) | soil metagenome | isolation source: 115 cm soil or saprolite under grassland replicate 2 | place: USA:California | collected 2016-06-15 | reverse complement strand
GGCTTCCCTCCGGGCTTCGCACCCGGCCATTACTAGCCGCGCACGCCAGAGGCGGGGACCGATCCAGGACACTGACCGAAGTCACGTCTTCGACATCGAAGTCGAACCTCCCATCGACGAAACTACTCAAAACGTGCGAGATCGTGTCGCACCGGATCGCGGCAGATCCGCACGCATCGCCCCGGGCCGACGTCGCAAGCACCGGGATCCACGTCAAGACCACCAACCCGACCTCTCCATCGGTTAGCTCCGCACCCGGGTCACGATGGGGCCCGGGTCCCGCGCCGCCGGCGTGGCAATGGCCTTCAAGCTCATCGAGTCCGCCCAGCACCGCTGGCGAGCCGTGAACGCGCCCCACCTGGTCTCCTGGTCCGCGCCGACGCGAGGTTTGAGAACGGCAAACTCGTCGAACTACCCAACGAATCAGGAGGTGATCAGCAAGCAGTGTGACCAGGGCGGCCAAGACCGGCCGGCAGGTCGGTCGGCGGGAACTTCCGGGTCAGCTTCGGCTGCCTGGCGGGTGGGGTGCCTGGACGGACTCAGACATGCAGGGTGGGCCGGTAGATGAGCTCTTGGATGTGGCCGTCGAGCGTCCGGCTCTCGATCAGCTCCAGGTCGAAGTCGGCCGCACCCTGGAAGATCGGGTCCGCCCCGGTCTGGCCGCAGATCACCGGGAAGAGTGTCACCTGGACGCGGTCGACCAGACCGGCGGCCATCAGCGCCCGGTTCATCGACAGGCTGCCATGCGAGCGCAACGGCACCGCCGACTCCTCCTTGAGCCGGGCGACGACGTCGACGGCGTCACCGCGCACGACGGTCCCATCCGGCCAGTCGAGCGGTTCTTTGAGCGTGGTCGACACCACCGTTGCCGGCAGGCTGCGCATCCGGGTGACCCATGGGTCACGCACCTCGGACTCCTCGGTGCTCGCGGCCAGCATCCGCGCGAACGCCCGATACGTGCTGGCCCCGAAGACCATCCGCTGCTCCTCGCTGTACACGGCGAGGCGATGCTCGAGCAACTCCGGGCCTTGCTTACCCCAGTAGCCGCCCCAGTTGCCGCTGTGGGCGCCGAAGCCATCGAGGCTGGAAAAGACGTCGAAGGTGTAGATAGCGGTCATGATGCTCTCCTTGAGTACGGTGGCGCGCCCTCGTGGGCGGCCGCTCGCCCCTGCTACGAACACATCCGCCCCGATCCGACAACGCCTCCCGGATTTCTTCGAGGACTCTCCGGTACGCCGGTTGCGACCATCCGACGCGAGACGGTGGCGAAGACAGCGTGGTCAGCAACACAGCGGGCGGGAACAAGAGCGTGGCACGCCGATCGACAAGTCTTGACTCCTCACGCGCATAGTCTGGGCCGCCCTACCGGCCAGCAAACGCAGAGTGACCACCCTCGAGCTGGCCTGCGAGCGCAGACAGCGGCATAGGACGTTCGCCGCGCCCTGCGGGCAGGCTCGCAGCGTTGGTACGCAACGAACCCCGTCGCGACCGTAGACGAGTCAGGCACGGCTGCCCACCGGCGGCGGCTGGCGCCGTGCCCGGGCTACCTCCTCTGGACGATCTTCCGCAAGCCGGGTATCCGCTCACGGATCGAGCTCACCCGGCTCGCCTTGGAAGGCGATGAGCAATCCGGCGCCGGCCCGCCCGGCGGCCGAGGCTGGAACGTCACCGGCGGCTGCGCCGCCAGTACGGTCAGATCGAGGCCGTACCGGGTCCACCGCTGTCCCCGGACCTGGACCGCGTCGCCGGCCTTGACGCCGGCGAGCAAGTCGGTGCGCATCAACCACGGCCGAACCCGGTCGTGCACCCCGTCGTCCAGGACGATCTGGTGCCAACGCGGTGCACGATCGGTGGCGGGCCGATACGGGTGCACGGCGAGCACGAGCCCGGTGACTGTCACCGGGACCAGCTCGTCGATCGCGGCCCGCACGAACCTGTAGACCGCCCTGATCGGGACGAGTACGCCCAGCGCGTAGACGGCCAGCCGAACACCGCCCGGCCAGCCGGTGAGCCGGTCGACGTAGCGCAGCCAAAACCAGCCCCAGGCCAGTAGCACCAGGGTCGACCAAGACAGGCGGGCCCCGGCCTGAGTGTAGGCGAAGGGATCCAGCGGGTACCGGACCACGACCGTTCGTCCCCGTCCCAGGTGGCGGGAGGTGAACCGCCCCCGCCGGCCGGTTCGCAGATCCAGCGCCCGGCTGGCGACGGGGTTCGTACCAAGCGCCACCCCGTACACCAGGTACCGGTTCCATACCGCGACCGCGGCCGGCGGAAGCTCGGCAAGGCTCTCGAAGCCGGACAGCCAGCGGGCCACGCCCAGCCAGCGGGCACCGACATCCCGCCCGGCCCGGGTGTACCGCTCGCCCCGCAGGTACAGATGGCCGATGCCGAACAGCGCGACGAGGACGAACACGGTGCCAAGAATCCAGGCGGCGAACCACGCAAACTCCTGGCCGGGCTGCGCGCCGCTTTCCGGTAGCAGCGACAGGCTGGCCAGGCCGCTGAGCGCCATCGCGACCGGCAACGACACGACCATCACGACGCCGACGAGTCCCCGGTCCCGGGTCAGACCACGCCGCCGGGCGTCCGTGACGACTTCCCTGCGCAACTGTCGCAACCAGCTTGGTCCGCCGTCGGCGTAGCGCTCGGTGATCTCGCGGAGGGGTGTCAACCGGTCGCCGGCGATATCCCGTACCCGGTCGAAGACCCGCTGCTCATACGGCCGCAGCCCGGCTGGTTCGGCAACCCGTACCCTGACCAGCAGCCCGCTCACATCGTCACCCGGCTGATAAATTTCGAGGATCCGATGGGCGGCCAGGTCGAGCAGTGTCGCGTCGGCCGCCTCGGCGGTCAGCTCACAACGGGTGACCAGCAGATTGACCACGGCCGGTGGCTCGCTGCCCAGCTCCATGGTCGGCGGCCCGGGATCGAGAGCACGGGGACGGGTAACTAGCGCAGCGCCGAGCACGACGGCGTGCCAGCCGACAAGCAGGACGCCGGCCAGCGCGAGGATGGAGACGAGGGACGACATACTGCCCACATGGTCGCGCACCGTGGCAACGCAGCAGTGCGGGTAGGGCCGCACCCTGGCACCCCGTGTACCACGAGCTGATCAGCGGGCGGAAGCGGCAGTCCTCGCGCTAGGCGCCGCCGACCTCCACCGATGCCGACCCCGGCGCCAGCACCACCGGGGAAGCAGGACAACCATGCCGACCCACCTCGCCGCCTTCCTCACCACCGTGGCGGTCGGCGGTCCGCACGTCACCGACGCCCTCGCTGCTTCGCCACCGGCGAGCCGCGTCTTGCCGCATGGCCGCCATGATCGGATGCACTGACATCGGCATGTGCGTGCACCAGTCAGACGGGAGCGACGCTGACGCGACTCTACGGACAGTGACGGGCATCTGTTGGACATGTGCAGCCGATGGATTGTCGACGCAGTGCGGCTCTGGCAGCAGCGGTTGGAGGTCACCACCGGCTGGGTTGAATAGTCGCCGCCTCCAGACACCCAGCCCGGTGCCGCGGGGCCGCTGCCACACATGCGCCAACGTGTTCAACATCCGCAACACCGCTTGACGTTGGAGCCACAGCGACGGGTTCGACGAACCCACGCCACTACCATGAGGTGGGCTGCTCATACACCCCTCGGTTCGCTGCCAAGTACGGTTCGGAAATGGCGAACTGAGCTGCTTTAATGAACGGACAGAGGATCACCGCGGACTTCACGCATTCCACGCACCCCGGCGGATCCGTGTACTGCATCAGCTCGGCCGCGCGTGGCCCGCCGAGGAAGGCTACCCAGTACCCCATTTCGCCGGCGCAGAGGGAGCATCGCCTGTCGGCTGCGAGGTCGGCGGAGGCCGTGGCGTTGATGGTGGTGAAGTCCACCCTCGGCGCGCTGGTGGCCGGGTCGGGGTGAACGTTGACCGGCGGGATCGGCAGCCCGCGCCGGTCGCGCGGACGCGCGGCGAGGCCGGGCGGGAGATCCGCCGGTGGCTCGGGTATTGGCGGCCGGCGCGGGTCAGGCATCGTCGGTCACCTCCCGGCGCGGACTCGGCGGCGGCAGGGCCGAGGACAGCTCCGCGATGACGTATGCGAGGAGGGCGGTGCGGTCGGCGCGGCTGGTCAGCCCTCGCGCGATGGCGCGGACCGGCTCGATGGCCTCGTCCAACGCGATGCGACCGAGCGGCGGGGCTTGATCTGGGCAAGGGCGAGCCGGGCATGCGCCGCGTAGTGTTCAGCCCGCAGCAACGCGGCCAGGCCGGGCTCGACCCGACGGTTGGCGTAGCGAGGCCAGCCGTGCACGACCACGCGCCCGTCCGCGCGGGTCACCCACACCCGATACAGCAGGCCCACGGTGTAACTGCCCTTCATTGGCACGAGGAGCAGTTCGTGGCCGTTGCCAGAGTCGGGCAGCCACGCGACCATCCGCGAGGCGTGCAACAGGCGGATACCGCCGTAGGCCCACCGCTACTCGTGCGGCTCGGTGCCGGTCATCGCCCCGCCTCCGGCACGTCGATGGTGGAGGGCGCCGGGGTGTAGGGGTCGGTCAGCTCGGTGTCGCCGAGGTTGACCCGAACCGGCGCGTACTCGTCGGGTACGTCGTCGGTGTTGAGGTCCACCGCCGTGTGGTCGGCGCGGCGCGTACGTCCACCGTGACGCCGTGCAGGTCGACCACGATGCGCGGCGACCGGTCACCATCTTCGGCGACGGCCGGGTAGGTGCGCAGGTTCAGCGCGGCGTACGCGCGGGCGTCGTCTGCGGTGTGCGGCACGAGGACCGCCTCGGGGTGGGCCTCCAGGAGCGCGGTCAGCACGGCGCTGGCCGTGTCGAGCAGGTCTCGGTAACCCGTCTCGGTGGTCAACGGGTCGGCGGGGCCGGTACCGGCGTAGTCGGCCCACGGCTGCACGCCGCGCCGCAGCAGCATACGCAGGTGATCGAGCGCGTCGAGGAGAACGTTGGCGTGGTCGGCGGTAAGCGATGAAGGCGGGAGCGCCGGGCGGGGCGGGTGGTCGAGGGCGGCCATGGCTTGCGATACCTCCATGTCATGCGACAGGCGCCCGGCGGTGCCGGGTGCGTGAACGGATCGCGGGCCGGTACCCCGGGGGCCGCGATACGACACCCCGAATCGTGACGACTTTGAACAAGAGGTCAAGGTTGATCCCTAGGCGCCTTCAAGGTTTCTGGCGCCAATCTGGCTGTGACTGGGCACGCTGTTTGGCGATCGGGCACGCAGCCTGGCGAACGTCGCCGCAGAATCGAAATCAGCGCTGGTAACCCAGGGTCGGGGCGGAGCCCCGCTGTACGAATTCGCCAAGTTGCGTGCCCAAGTCCCGCCAATGTGCGTGCTCAGAGGCCGACGAATCCGCAGGTCGGACCGACGGCCGCTCACCAGATAGCGCCCAGTCACACTGGCGGCACCGCCCGGCCGACAGTCACCCGGTGGTGCGGGCGTCCGGTGGCGTGCCCGTGGGGGGCCGTGTCGGTCGGCGCGCGCGGGTGTCGGGGCGCCGGGGTGGCACCGGCGCGGGGCCTGTCGTCGCCTGCGTGCGGTCCGCCGCGCTCGCGCTTGGCGCGGTGGGCCTCGGCGCACCGGGGGGCGGTGGTCCGGTGTGCGCGCCCGGGGTCGGGGCGCCACGCGGTGTTGCCCCTCCTACGCACCGGTTCTCCAAGCGCCGCAGGGCGTGGGACATTGGGACCGGTCTCGGTCCGGTCACCGCTGGTACCCCGTGCCGGACGGGGGATGCGTGCGCCGTGCGGGTCCGTGCGTAGCTCGGTCCTGGCGTGGCGTGGTGAGTTGTCACCTGGTGCTGTCCGGCGGGGTGGCTGGCTCGTACCCGTCCGGGCCGACGACCGGGCATAGCGGCGTGCCGTCGTGGTGGGAGAAGCGTGGGCGCGGTTTCCAACCGGACAACAGCGGCTCGCGCGGCGGGACGGCGCGTGCTGGTTCGCCGCACTCGGGGCACGCGAGGGCGACGGGCGTACCGGTGGCCCGGGTCGGGGTGCCGGTGGGGGCTTGATTGGCGGTCATGGCGTCGGGCCTTCCGTCTGGTGGGGGCGGGATCGGCGCTGGGCCGGGAACGTCGGTTCCCGGCCCTACGCGCGGTGGGTTCAGTTGCCGGTGCTCGCCGGTACGGCCTGAGCCGGGGCGGCGGTGTCGGTCGGGGTGGCGGTTTCCGGGGCGCTGAAGGTGGCGGGCGCCTCGTTGACCAGGAGCGCTTCGCCGGAGATGACCAGCTTGGCGAGGGCGTTGCCGACGGCGCCGGACGAGCGGCCCAGTTCTCGGCCGATGGTGGTGGGGGTGAACTCGTGCCCGGGGTTGTTGCGCAGGACGTCGCGGACGAGGTTGCGCAACTCGTTCTTGCCGAGGGTGCGCTGACCGTCGCCGTTGTGCCCGGGTCCGGCGGTGCCGGTGCGGGTCACGCTGACGCTGTTGCGGCGGGGCATGGGCCGCTGGCAGGTCGGGCACACCACGCGCACGGCGGCGGCGGACAGGTCCACTGTGGTCAGGTCGGCCTCGCCGCGCAGCCACAGCTCCACCCCGGACGGGTCGGACTCGTCGGCCCGCTTGCGCACGGCGGCACCGGCGGTCTCCATCGCCGCGAGGACGCGCCCGACGATGGCCGCGCGCAGCCCGGACTCGTCCACGATCGCTGATGCGCTCACCCCGTCGGGGTGGTCACCGAGGATGCCCGCCACCATGACGATCTTCAGGTGGTCGCCGGTACCCACCGGCGCGCCGGACACCGGCGCACCCGACACCGGAGCGCCGGACACCGGCGCGTCGGGCGGGGTGTCGCCGGTGGCCTCGGTCGGGGCCGAGTCGGTGGCGTCGGTCGCGGTCGCGTCAGTGGCCTCGGTCGGGGTGTCGGCCGGGTCCGGGGCGGGGGTGGTGGTGGGTTCGGTGTCGGCCGGGGCGGCCGGAGCGGTGGTCTTGCGGGTGCGGCGGGTGGTCGTGGCCATGGTGAATTACCTCCATCGGGAATGGTGCGGAATGCGAACGCGGGAAACGCGCGGTGCGCTTTTTGTTTCCGGTTCGCCGGGGCTGTTGTTTGCGGCCCCACGTCCATGGACGCTCTGCACCGGCGGGTTTGTCAACACCGGTTTCAAGACTCTTTGTTCCGTGCTTTTTTGCCGGTCACGGCGGGCCTCGGTACGGCGACCGGCGGCGCGTATTTGTGGGCGTGTGGCGGTTGTGCCGGTCGCTGCCGGGCGACGGGCCGGTGCGTCATAGTTGGGCCACCGATGGCCGGGCGCGACCCGCCATCGGGCTTACCGGCGCCTCGGTGACGGAATATCCGCCCGACCGCTGCCGGGCGCGTATTCGCTCGATTGTTCCCGAAAGTCAAGCGGCGGTTTGGTGGCCAGAATCACTTCACGATTCGGGCTCGATCGGATCGATCCGAATAGGCGCCCAAATGAAAGCCAGAATGCGCCTCCGGCTACATGAGTACGCCGTGCGCGGCCATGAATGCGGCCGGGTCGGTGGCGTTGTCCCGGGCGGCCGGATACCCGGTGTGGATCTCGAAATGAAGGTGCGGGCCGGACGAGTTGCCCGAGGTGCCCACGATGCCGATGGGTTGCCCTGCCGTGACGGTCTGATCGACCCGCACGGCCGGCTGTCGCAGCATGTGACAGTACCGGGACACGATGTCCCCGGCGTGGCGGATCTGCACGTACCAGCCGCACCCGCCGAGCCCGGGGTTGCCGTCGGTGTCGCAGGGCAGCGGGCCGCCGGTGGGCGGGTAGCTGGTGCCGGCCACGTTGCACAGCACCGTCACCACGACCCCGGCCGCCGCCGCGCGAATCACGGTGCCCCGGGGTGCGCCGATGTCGATGCCGTCGTGCTCGGGCCGCTCGGGGGTGCGGAAGCCGGACACGATCGAGCCGGGTACCGGGCGGGTCCACCCGGCCGCGCTGACCGCCACCGGGTCACACCCGGGCAGGGTGCCGCCGGTGTACGCCTTGACGATCTCGGTTGCCCGTGCCTCGTGCTTTTGGTACGCGTCCGGGAACGCCGATCGTTGCACCGCCTGGGCCGCGTCGGTCAGCGGCATGGTTTGCCACCCGGGTACGCGCAGGAGGTGTTCGTAGAACTTGGTCGCCGCGTAGTCCGGGTTCATGATCTGTTCCGGGGTGCCCCAGCCCTGCGACGGCCGCTGTTGAAACAGACCCAACGAGTCATGATCGGTCGCCGTCCCAGAGTTGATCAAATCGGACTCCTGCAACGCGGTCGCTACCGCGATAACCCACCCGCGCACCGGGACCTTCATCCGCTGCCCGACGGCCACGATCACGGCCGCGTTACGGGCCTGCTCCGGAGACAGACCCGCCGGGGTGGCGCCCGGATTGGTCACCGTACCGAGGCAGACCTCGCCCGTTGCCGCGCCGTCCCCGCCGAAGATGGCCGCGACCACGCCCCCGGCCGCCGCCGCGATGAGCAGCACCACGGCGAGCACCCCGCCGGCCGCGTAGACGATCACCCGTCCCACGGGTCACCGTCCACATGCGACACCGGGCGTGCGGCTGGCAGGTCGGCCAGTGCCACCCGCCCGGCGTGTCCGACCACCCGCCACACCGGCCCGGCGGGGCCGCCGGTGCCGGCTGCGCCGTCGTCGGTGCCGGTCGCGACGGTGAGTTCGTCGGGTACCCCGGTGCGCGACAGGCGAGCGTGCAGGTTGGCTTCGCGGGCCTGGTTGGGTAGCCAGATCAGCACCGGGTACCCAAGGCGGGGGCCGAGGTGCGCGTAGCCGGTCAGCTTCCCGGACACCCGGGACAGCACCTCGGTCCCAAGATCCATCTCCAGCCAGAACGGCACCGCCCGCCCGCCCGCGTGCCACACCCCGTGACCGTCGGGGCGGACCAGGTTGCCGCACGCCTCCCGGCAGCGGGCCTCGTTCCACCACCGGGCCAGCCGGGCACCATCGTTGCGGGTGCGGGCGTGCGCGGTGACCGCGACGAAGAACCCGTTCACGGCCAACAGGTGACCCAGGGTCGGGGACATGGCGAGGCATGCCGTGGCGTCGCGCACGGCCGCCGGGCGGGGCATCGGCTCACCGCGCGACGCCGCGACGATGGCCGCGCCCAGCGGGCCGAGGGTCCACCGCCAGGATTGCGACCCGGGCCGCTGGTAGTGCCGGAACCGGTCGAGTACGCCCCGGCCGTGCAGGTCGGACAGCCGGTTACGGGTCCGGCCCAGCGAGGTGAAGGCGAGGTCGGCGAGCTGGTCGGTGGTGAGAGTGTGGTGCTGGTCGAGGAGGTCGAGGATGAGCCGGTCGCGGGGGGTGATGCGGGACAGTTCGGCGGCCACGACGGACGCCGTCAGCCGGACGGCGGGGCCGGCGGCTGTGCCGACAGGAGTGATATCCCTTATCAGTCGGTTCCGGTCCACCGGTCCTCCTCATCGCGGGTGACGTGCGCGTAAGGCGTGTTCAAGGGGGCAGGTTGATCCGAGGGTTCTTCACTCGTGGAGGGGCCTTGAGGTTGCTCGTGAGGTTCCTCGTGAGACCCCTCGCCCCGTGAGATCGCAACACGGTCGAAGTTGCTGGCCAGCCGGCCACCGGAAACCGCGACCGCCTCACTCGGGGTGGAGTCGCCCGTGTCGGGCTCGGGCTGGGCGGTGGCGGCGTCGCCGAGCAGCGCGCGGCGCTTCTTCATGTCCAGGCCGGTGTGGTTGCGGGCGGCTCGGCGCAGCGTGTCGGCGCGTCCGGGCTGGGGTTGCGGCGGTGGGAGGGTGTCGGCGGTGACCGGCCGCACCGCCCGTCCCCAGGACACCGGTCGCAGGACGACCTCGAAGCCGCCCAGGCGCATCAGGTCCCCGTCATCCAGCCACGGCTTGACGTGATGGGCCTGGTCGATGGCGTCCTTGGGGGCGAGGGCGAAGTACACCTTGTTGCGGGCGTTGGCGTCGATCGCCTCGGCCACGTCCCGCGAGAGCTGGCCGATGTACTGGTGAGCCAGGACGAACGAGGTGTGCAGGCCGCGGGCCTCAGCGAGGGCGTCATCGATGCCGATCGGCAGGTGCAGAAAATTGTGCGCCTCATCCAGATAAACGGCGGCGTCAAGGCGCTGTTGTTCGTGAATGCGGGCGCGGGCGGCGGTGGCCTGCCACAGCCCGGCCACCAGCAGCGACCCCACCAGCCGGGTGCCGTCCTCCCCGAGGATCCCTTTCGGCAGGCGGCACAGCAGGACGCCGCCGTCGAGGATGTCGGCGAAGCTGAACGTGGCCGCCGGCACCCCGAACAGCCCAGCGGCCAGGGGGTGGGCGAGCACGAGGCGCAGCCGCGATAGCAGCGGGGCGACCAGGCCGGCGCGTTGCCCGGCGGGTAGGGCGTTGAAGCCCTCCCAGAACTCGGCCAGGGTGCCGGCCTCCCACGCGCCGAGCTGGTCGAGGACCGCCTTGACCCGCCCGGCCCGCCATTTCGCATCGGACAGCAGCCGGGGTAGTTGGGCGAGGGTGGAGCCGGGCAGGTAGGCCAGGGTGAGTAGGCCGTGGTAGGCGAACTCGGTCATCCGGTCGCCCCACCACCGCGACCACACCTTCGCCATCACCGACGTGACGTGCGCGGCCACGTCGTGTGGGCTGCCGCCATGCGTGGCCGGGTCGAGCAGGTTGATCGCCGGTGGCGCCTGGGTTTCGTCGGGGTCCACGATGACGAGGCGGTCGCCGCAGTCGGCGGGGAGCACGTCGAGGAGGTCGCGGATCAGATCGCCCTTGGCGGGGTCGAACGCGGCCACTCCGCGGCCGGCTTCCACGTCGTCGAGGATCATGTTCTCCAGCAGTACCGTCTTGCCGGTGCCGGTCGGGCCGCAGACGTAGATGTGGTGACGGCAGTCGGCCAGGGAGATCCCGACCCGGACACGGGGGCCGGCGTTCGCTACGCCGATGACCTTGCCGCCCAAGCCGTGCCGCTGATCGGCGGGTACCAGATTTAGGCCCTTCCGAGACTGCGGCGGGGAGCTGGAAGCCTTGGGCGCCTTGGGGTTCACGGTGTACTCCAGATGGTGGGCGGGTTGCTGTCGCCGTCCTGCTGGTCGGACAGCTCGGGATTGGGTGGCACGCGCGGGCTGGCTGGAGTGCGTCGCGGCTGACGCGAGCTGCTCACTGCAGGTGTGAAGGTGTCGCGGCTGGGAGGTACGCGGCGGGACGCGGCGGCGGGTAGGCCGTAGGCGGATGGTTCGGCTGGGAGTCCGGCCAGGGCGGCGGTCTCGGCGACGGTGGCAAGTTGCATCCGTGAGGCGGGCACCCATCTCCGGCGCGCCGCGGTGGCCGCCCGCCACAACCTGCTAGGCCGCCAGTGCGCCGACAGGAGGGTGTAGCCGGAGGTGATGTCCGCTGCCGCCGCCCCGGCCGCCGCGACGGTGGGGCCGGTGGCGAACGCGCGCGCCGTGACGAGCAGGTGCGGCGCCTGCGCGTGCTTGGCCCGGGCCTGCCGGGCCTGCTCGGCCACCAAGGGGTCCATCGGGTCCGGCTGGTGCCGGCTGCCGGTCGACGTGTTGGGCGTGATGAAGTCCAGCACGCCGCTGAGCACGGCACGCAGCCCATCGAGGGCGAGGACCAGCAGCCGCGGCCCGCCGCGTTGGCGGCGGACCCGGCGCGGGTCCACGATGGCGCGGCGCAGTACGGCGACTCGTTGCCGGGGGGCGCGGGTGACGTGGACCTGCAGCAGCCCGCCGCCGGTACGCCCGGCAGCGGCCAGGCCGTCGAACACGGCCCGGATCCGGTCCGCCTCCGGCGAGGAGGTGAATCTCGGCGTCGAGATGGGATCGGGCTCATCGACGAGGGGCAGCCAGTCCGGCTGGGTGGAGCGCAGCGCCACCCCGAAGGCCGGGCGCTCGGGGGCGATGACCGGCGCGGTGGCCTGTTCGGCGCGGACCCCGGGCCACGCCCGCTGCAATGCTCGCAGCACGGCGGTTGGGTTGACCCCCGGCGGGATCCACAGCCCGGCGCGCATCCCGGTGGGGGTGGCGTGCACCTCCCACACCAGCCGGCGCGGCTGCGGTGTCCACTGCCGGGCGGCCGGCAGCAGGGTGGCGAGGAGCTGCCACAGCGCGAGGGTGGCGGCCGGGGTCGCGGTGACCGGCGGCACCACCTCCAACCACACCGCCTGCGCGGCGGCTTGCTGCCAGGCGTGCCGGCGCCACCACACCCAGCTGAGCCGGGCGGTGACGAACACGGCGGCCAGGGCGAGCAGCAGCGGCCACCGGGCACGGGCGACCTGCCACACCACGGCGGGGGTGTGGGCGAGGTAGTCCCCACACATCAGATGCCCGAGCGGCCCGGCGGGGATCCCGTCGTGGCCGGGTACGCAGGCGCCCGATGCCGGACCGGGTGACGGCGGTGCCGAGGGTGACGGCGCCGGGGTGGTGGGTGCCAGGTGCGCCAACAAGGTTGCGGATACAGCGGTGGACAGCATGAGGAAACCTCCAGAAAGGGTCTGGCGGCGGATCGGGATCCGGGTGTGCCGGCAGCAGGTCAGCGCGTGCGCGCGGCGGCCGGACCGGTCTGCACGTGACCGGCTTCGATGTCGGAGGCGAGGCTGTGGAAGGCGACCCTGGCGGTGCCACACGCGAGGAGGGCGTCTCCGCGTCCGGCGGACAGCAGGAACGCTCGCTCGCCGTCGGTGAGGTCGAACGCCTCGGCCACCGCGTCGATCGCCTGCGGCGCTTGGCGCAGCAGGATTTGTGTGGCGGCGTTGGATACCACGGCGCGGCCGGTGTCGGTTGCGAGCACGTCGGCGGCGTCCTGGGTGACCACGGTCAGCCCGGCGCCGTACTTGCGGGCGCCCTTGGCGAGGTTGAGCAGGAACTTGGCGCCCAGGCCGGCGGTGAGCAGCCGCCACGCCTCATCGACCAGGACCAACTGCGGCAGGTCCGGTGAGGAGCTGGACACCGTGCGCCAGATCGCGTCCAGGGCCAGCAGGGTGCCGACCGGCTTCAGCTCGTCGGCCAACTCCTTGATCGCGTACACGACCAGGTGGCCCGCTGCCGGTGTGGTGGTGGGTCCGTCGAACAGGGTCTTGAAGCTGCCCGCCACGTAGGGGCGCAGTCTGGCGGCGACCGCGCGTCCGGCGTCGCCGAAGTTGGGCAGCTCGGTCACCACGTCGGCCAGCAGCGGGGCTGGGCGCCGCCAGGTGCGCGGGTCGGTGGTGATGCCTTTGGCCCGGTAGGCGGCGAGCACGGCATCGTCCAACGCGGGCGCCTCATCCGGCGACAGGCCAACCCCCGACGCTGCGACCGAACCTCCCGCCCCGGAGGGGCCACCGGTGGTGGCGACGGCGACGAAGGTTTGCATGAACTGGGTGCGCCGGTACAGGGCGTCCTCGCCGTCGCCGGGGTTGAGGTCGAGCGGGTTGATCCGCACTCCGGGGGCGCCGGGGCGGATGATGGTGCCGCCGACGGCATTGGCGAGGGCGATGTATTCGTCTTCGGGGTCGATGACGAACGCTTCGACGCCGAGGTAGAGGTTGTGCAGCAGGTCGAGCTTGGCCAGGTAGGACTTGCCGGCGCCGGAGCGGGCGAGGATGACGGCGTTGTAGTTGTCCTGCGCCCACCGGTCCCAGACCACCACCCCGGAGGATGCGAGGTTGAGGCCGAACAGCACGCCCATGCCGGCGTCCCCGGCACCGATGGGTAGGTCGGGGCTGGTGAACGGGAAACACGCGGCGAGGGCGTCGGTGTCGAAGACCCGCCGCATGTCCAGCGCGTCGAAGCCCAGCGGCAGGCAGGTGATCCAGCCTTGAAGCTGCCGCCAGGTGACCGATGCGGTGTCCAGCAGCAGCGACGCGGCCAGGTTGCGCACCTCCGTGACCCGCTCCGCGAGGTCGTCTGGGCTGGAGCCATGGACAGTGAGGTAGAGACCGAGCCGAAACAGCCGGGCCTCGCCCCTGGCCAGGCGGGTGGCCAGCTCGGCGGCGTCGAACGCGGCGGCGTCCAGCTCCGGGTCGTCCAGCCGCCCCTTCGCCGCGTCCTGCCGGCGGGAGGATTCCAGCCGGCCGCGTTGCTTGCGGAGCCGCTGCGCCGCTACCTGGGGTGGTACCGGCTCGATGTGCAACGCGACGTCGACCCGGCCCGGGTAGGCCAGGATCGGCTCCAGCCAGCCGGCGCCGACCTCGGCCGGGTAGCCGGTCACCGCCAAAGTCGTGGCGTACTCGTCGCCGACCCGCACTGACCGGCCGCCGACCTCAACCGCGTCCGGTCCTGCGGACCGCAGGTGGGCGCCACCGGCGTCGTAGTGCTGGTCCGTACGGCGCGTAGGGCGCGAGAACAGCGTCACCGCCGGTCACCTCCCGCACCGGAGGTGCCTCCCCCGTCGGTCGCGGCGTGGATGACCGCACTGTCCGGGGCGAGGCCAACCGGAGACAGTGGCGCGGTCGGGTTGAGGCAGGCGGCGAGGGTGGCTGCCGCGTCGGGGCCGTCGAGGACGGTCGCGGTGACCTCACACGCGGCCAGGGCGCGGACGGCCTCGCTGGCGCGGTGGATGGTGTGGCCGGGGCCGCGCCGGTCCCGCACGGCGATGGTGACTTGGCGGTGCAGCAGCTCCCGCTGCGCGGCCAGCTCATCCAGGAACGCCACATGCGACAGGGCGGCCTCCTCCAGCGCGGGGTGCGGCAGGCCCGGCGCGAGGTGGTGGATGCGGTCGGCGACGGTGGTCAGGTCAACCCGCTCGGCCCGCACCAGGATCTCTACGGGCGCATCCAACGAGTTGAGCCAGCGGCCGAGCCCGGCGACCAGGCCGTTCTGCTCGCCCGGGGTGCGCAGCCCGAACGCCACCGTCGAGGCGGCGACCAGGGCGGTGGTGCCGTCCGGGCCGAGGTCGACCAGGCCGTCGCCGGTGATGCCCTTCGCGGGCAGGCGCAGCGGCGCGGGCAGCGGCAGCTTGTCCCCGCGCCCGGTGCTGGTCTGTACCCACGCCGGGGCCGCACTGATGGGCTCGCCGGTCGGGACGAGGCGGTGCGGGGCGCGCCGGTGCCGGAACGCGTGCGCCAGCCAGGAGTCCAGGGAGATGCCGTCGCGGCGGCCGACGGCCAGCACGAACGCGAACCCGGCCACCGGGATCGCGCCGAACAGGAACACATGTGGCGGAACCACCTCCGCCAGGGCGGTCCACGCGGCGTAGATGATCAGACCGGCGACGGTGAGGATGACGACCTGCCGGAAGGTGAAGCCGAACAGGATGGAGTCCTTGCGCTCAACATCTGCGGGAACCCTTGCTCTATAAGGCTCGTCCGTCCAAGTACTCTTTGGACTCATTGACGATCACCCACCCTTTTCATCCGTTGTTCGGTCAGTGCCTTACGGTGTTGATCACGATGCGCAAGCGCACCGGGCTGTGGTTCATGTGCGAGGTCGACGGGAGGCGTCGGGTCACGGTGCGTCAGGAGTGGACGGATCGTGGTGTGCCGGCGTCGTCGGATCGGCTCGCTGTTGATGGGTTGGTCGCCGCGCGGGCGTTGGTCGACGCGATCGACGCGACGCGGACAGGCAGCACTCATGAAGTACCTCCTGGGCAGGGACAGGACAGGGATGGCTCGGATGAGCTGGGAACGAGGGCTGTTGAGCGGGCCGGACCTGCGCCAAGCGGTGATGGCGGTGGCGAACATGCTCGAGGCGCTGCTGAACGCGGATGTGGCCGGTGAAGCCGTCGCCGAAGATCACGTCGTCGCATCTGAGCCGGTCGGCCATCGTGTACGTACGTCAGTCGACCCTGGCGCAGGTGCGGGAGAACACCGAGTCCACGACCCGGCAGTACGGGTTGACCGCGACCGCCGCCGAGCTCGGCTGGCTGGCCGAGCAGGTCGTCGTGATCGACGCCGACCTGGGCATCTCCGGGCGGTTCGGTTCCGAACGCGATGGCTTCCGCGACATTGTGGCGCGGATCTGCATGGGCGAGGTCGGCGCCGTATTTGGGTTGGAGGTGTCTCGGTTCGGCCGTTCGAACGCCGACCTGACCCGGCTGATGGAGCTGGCCCGGCTCACCGACACCCTGCTGATCGACGCCGACGGCGTCTACGACCTGGGCAACGTCAACGACCGGTTGCTGCTCGGCCTCAAAGGTCAGATGAGTGACGTGTTATCTGGACGTCCAGATAAAAGCTTCCGACATTTGGCTCTTCAAGCCCAGCAGTAGCCGATCGTTGATGTCGGCCAGGTCATACACACCATCGGCGTCGATGACCAGCGTGTCGGTCAGGCGGGCCAACTCCAGCAGCCGGGACAGGTCGGCGTTGGAGCGCGCCAGCCGGGAGAC
>WNGB01009491.1_pt1 | contig 16250 bp, 16 predicted proteins | sample 5400681 | NCBI WGS metagenome assembly WNGB01 (sample SAMN13153367, study PRJNA577476) | soil metagenome | isolation source: 115 cm soil or saprolite under grassland replicate 2 | place: USA:California | collected 2016-06-15 | reverse complement strand
GCGGCACTAAGGGGCTTTCGAATAAATAACTATTCCACTGGGGAGGTCTGGCGGGCCAAAGGCACCGCCAGACCTCCCCAGTGGTGGGGGTGTGGGGGCGGCTACGCCGCCCCCGCTATTTAAATATCGAAGATCTCTAAGAGAGCGAACATCTGTTTGGAAGAATGCAAACCATCATTGGTTGGCCTTCTAACGCCGTTTCTATGCATACTTGTCAGCCTGTGCTATAATGGATGCTCAGGCACCTGCGACCCCGCATGCTTGCTGAAAGAAAGGTTGAAAGCACATGAGGCGTGGAGGCCGGCTTTTTCTTCTGCTAGGAATTCTCATCCTAGTCGCCGCTGCATTGGCCTATTTCGTGCTCTCGCAGCCGCAGAATCCATCACCCGAGCTCGTTCCAACACCCACGCAAGAAATCAAGAAGAAGATTGTCGTCGCGCGGATCGATATTCCAGCGAATACGATCTTGACCGACACGGAAACATTTCTGGGAGTGATCGATATTCCCGAGAGCGAATTCAAAGCCGCACCGGGCCAGTATTTTGAAAGCGCCAATGATCTGCTGAACAAACAGACAGTGCGCCAGATCAACTTCAACGAGCGGATCACACGATCGGATATCACTGAGCCTGGCCTATCGATCCTGATTCCAACAGCTCAGGCAAACCAGCCGCGGCCGAAGGCAGTGCCGGTGCTGGTGGATAACCTGAGCGGTGTGGCCGACCAGGTGCGGCCCGGCGACTTCATCGATATCCTGGGATCATTTCTGATTGATCGGACGATCATCCGGCCAGGCTTTGGCGAAAATAATCAGATTGTGCTGCGCGAAGAGACTATCCAAGGCCGCTCGGTGAAAACGCTGATTCAGAACGTCCAGGTGCTGCAAGTTCTTAAGCCAGCCGTGCCGGAAGGCACACCGGGCCAGGGTGGCAACGCCCAGCCCCCTGCGCAGCAGCCGGCGCAGGGCCCGCCGCCAGTCGATGCGAACGGCCAGCCGATCCAGCAGGGCCAGGCGGGCCAGCCAACCCAGCAGACCGGGCCGAAGACAACCGGCACGTTCCAAACCGGCGAGTGGATTCTGACACTTGCGCTGACCGATCAACAGGCTGAGATCGTGAAATTCTCGACCGAGGCTGGCGCGATCTCGCTGGCATTGCGCGGCCGTGGAGACACCGCCGTCGACAATACGATTGGCTCGACAATGTCGTTGTTGGTCTCGCAGTTTGGGCTGCCGTTGCCTGGCGGAACGGTTCCGGAGCTGATTTCACCAAGCAATCTGACGCCAATACCGACGTCGGCCGTACCCGTAAATCCCGCAACAACGCCGACGACTACGCCGACGCCCACACCAACCCGATAAGTCGTACGAGGAGAAGGGCATGCCTGACCAGCCTACCATACGCGTCCTGATCGTCGATGATATCGCCGAGACACGCGATAACCTCGAGAAGCTGCTGTTTTTCGAGAAGGATATTCAGGTTATCGCGAAAGCTAGCACTGGGCGCGAAGCAGTAGCAATGGCAAAGCAGCACCAGCCGGATGTCGTCCTGATGGACATCAACATGCCCGACATGGACGGCATCGCGGCCACCGAAGCGATGCTGAGCCAGGTGCCGACTGTCCAGGTGATTATGATGAGCGTGCAGGGCGAGCACGATTATCTGCGTCGCTCGATGCTGGCCGGCGCGCGCGAGTTCTTGACCAAGCCAATCAGCGCCGAGGAGCTATACCACGCCATTCGTCACGTCTACCGCTTGCAGACGACCCAGCGGCGCTATGTTTCGTCGACGCCGGCTGAGCTGGCGCAGGGCAGCGAGAGTGCTGCCGGCCAAGGCCAGATCGTCGCCGTCTTCAGCCCCAAGGGTGGGGTTGGCACCTCTTCCGTCAGCGCGAACCTCGCGGTGGCGTTGCGCCAGCTGACCAATAAAAAGATCGCGCTCGTCGACGGCAACCTGATCTTCGGCGATATCGGGGTGATTATGAACCTGGTCTCGACCAAGACGATCGCCGACCTGGCGAACCGGATCGCCGAGCTCGACCGTGAGCTGCTGAACGATGTGCTGGCAACTCACACCTCGCAGGTGAAGGTGCTGCTGGCGCCGCCAAACCCGCAGACCGGCGAGCTGGTAACATCGGATCACCTGCGCGCCATTCTGGAGCTACTGCGCAAAGAGTTCGATTATGTCGTAGTCGATACGCAGTCGTCGTTCCAGGATCGCGCGCTGGCAGTGCTGGACGTGGCCGATCGGATCGTCACGCTCATGACGCTCGAGATGCCGTGTATCAAGAATATCAAGCTGTTCCTTGAGGTAGCCGAGCTGTTGGAATATCCCCCCGAGAAAACCCTCCTGGTGCTGAATAAAGCCGACAGCCGGCTGGGCATTCGGGTCGAAAATGTCGAGGAGAATATCCAGCATAAAGTCGCCTTGCAGATAGGAAACGCGCCGAACGAGATGACGCTTTCGATCAACCAGGGCGTGCCGCTGGTGATCGAGAAGCGTGGGCACCAAACCGCGAAAGATATTTTTGCGCTGGCCAGCCTGCTGAGCAACGCGCGCGGTGGAGCCACGGTTAAGGCCAGCGACCAGCCGCAGGCGCCCAAGACTCCCGAGAACCGCGGCCTATTCGGCCGGCTTCTGACCAAGCGCTAAGTGCAGCCAATTAGATTATTTGTTCGATCTGGGATGCCTGACAGAAGACGGAAGACGAAGGATCTCCGTCCTTCGTCTTCCGTCAATCCCACATCACGCACTACGCCCAAAGGAGGTTCCGCATGTCTCTTCTGAAACGTATCGGCGGCAGCACTACCGCCATTGGCGAAAGCAGCGCGGCGAATACCCGCTCCGGTGGCGCGCATCACGAGCCAAGCAAGCTATCCGGGCAGCCGCGCGAGCGTGATGATAGTAACTTCGTGGACATCCGCAGCCGTGTCCAGAACAAGCTGATCGGCGAGCTTGACCCAAAGCTCGATCTTTCGAATGCCGCCAAGGTGCGCCAGCAGGTCGAAGATATCTTCAATACGATCCTCGACAGCGAGAACATCGTGCTGACCAGAACCGAGCGCGCCCGGATGTTCGAGAGCATCGCGGCGGATATCCTGGGCTTCGGGCCGCTCGAGATATTGCTCAATGATACCGAGATTACCGAGATCATGGTCAATGGGCCGCGCCATATTTACGTCGAGCGCAAGGGCAAGCTGACCAAGAGCGACGTGGTTTTCAACAACGACGAGCATGTGATGCGCGTGATCGATCGAATCATCTCGCCGCTTGGCCGGCGCTGCGATGAGTCTTCGCCGATGGTCGACGCACGCTTGCCGGACGGCAGCCGCGTGAATGCAGTCATCCGGCCGATTTCGCTGGTCGGGCCATGCCTGAGCATCCGCAAGTTCAAAAAAGAAGGTATCACCGTCGAAGATATGATCCGTTTCGGCTCGCTGACGCGCGAGATGGCCGAGTTCCTATCGGCCAGCGTGCGGGCGCGGCTGAATATTGTGGTCTCTGGCGGCACCGGCTCGGGCAAAACGACGACGCTCAACGCGCTCTCATCGTTTATTCCCGAAGATGAGCGAATCGTCACAGTCGAGAACGCGGCAGAATTGCAGCTGCGCCAGGATCACGTTGTTACGCTTGAATCGCGCCCGCAGAATGTCGAGGGCAAGGGCGAGATCAGCATTCGCGACCTGGTGATCAACTGCCTGCGTATGCGCCCGGATCGCATTGTGGTGGGCGAGTGCCGCGGCGGTGAAGCGCTGGAGATGCTCCAGGCGATGAACACTGGCCACGATGGATCAATGACCACACTACACGCCAACACCCCGCGCGACGCAATCGCCCGGATCGAGACAATGGTGCTGATGGCCGGCATGGACTTGCCTGTACGTGCCATCCGCGAGCAGATTGCCGCAGCGGTGAATGTGATAGTGCAACAATCGCGTCTGAAAGATGGCAGCCGCAAGATTACCAATATCACCGAAGTGCAGGGCATGGAGGGCGATGTGGTGGTTTTGCAAGATGTATTCCTGTTCGAGCAGACTGGGCTAGATGAGCGCGGCAAGATCATTGGGCAGTTGCGGCCGACCGGTATCCGGCCCAAGTTTGTTGAGGCTTTCGAGTCGCAGAATATCTACCTGCCGCCGAATATTTTCGGCTATGCCGGCGAGCGGTCGTTCTTCTAATCGTCAGTCGGCAGCAAGCAGTCGGCGGTTGGCAGTATGAGCTGACCGCGCCGACGGCTTGCTGTGGACTGGCGACTGCCGACCTCTGGGCTGGAAAGGAACTCGTATGCGTATACCGTTCAATCTTCCGTTGAATTCAACAACGATGTTGGTAGCTGGCGGTATCTTCTTGCTGGTGCTGTTTGTCGTCGTCGCATCAATGGGCCGCAAGTCGCTCAGCGGTGCCCCTGGCAGCCAGAGTGTCGATGACCGGCTGACCCAGTATGCAGGGCGGACTGATCGCAATAGGGCCGAGGAGATTAAACCGCTCGCCAAGATCGACGCGGCAGTCAGTAAAGGCAAGCAGGGCAGCAAGATCGCGCGCGACCTTGCACGGGCGGATCTGAAATTGACGGTGACTGAGTTTATCGGCCTGAAGATCCTGGCTGCGGTTGCCGGTGCCGCCGCAGGGGCCTTTATTGGCCGGGCCAGCCCGGCGGCAATGATGCTCTCGGCAATTGTGGCCGGCGTGCTGCTCTCTTTCGCGCCGAACCTGTATGTCGGCTTTGCCGCACGCAAGCGGGTCAAAGCGTTTAACAGCCAGCTGGGCGATGGTATTACGCTGATGGCGAACTCGCTGCGCAGCGGCTATAGCTTCTTGCAGTCGATGGATCTGGTTTCGCGCGAGGCACCAATGCCCTTGGCGAACGAGTTTCGCCGGGTGGTGCAAGAGATCGGGCTTGGCCTTTCGAGCGATGAGGCGCTGGCAAACCTGATGCGACGCATGCCGTCGGAAGATCTCGATCTGCTGATCACCGCAGTCAATATTCAGCATGAGGTTGGTGGTAACCTCGCGCAGATCCTGGAGACGATCGGCCATACCATTCGCGAGCGTGTGCGGATCAAGGGCGAGATTCAGGTGCTGACCGCGCAGGGGCGAATTTCGGCGTATGTCATCACCGGCCTACCGATCGTGCTGACGATTATGATTACGCTGATCAACCCTGATTATATGGCGCCCATGTTCCAGTTTGGGCTGCCACCGAAAGCCTGGTGCTGCCTGCCCGTAACCGCGCTGACGATGATCATCTCTGGCTTCTTCGTGATTATGAAGATCGTCGACATTGAAGTATGAGGTAATGCGATGAGTCCGATTGTCATCGGCTTAGCTGTCGTGCTGTTTGCCGTGGTGGCACTGATTGTCGTCAGCATGATGCGGCCCGCGCAGACAGATGTGATTGGTGATCGTCTAAGCCAATTCACCGAGCGCACCATGACGCTGGATGAGCTGGAGTTGCAGCAGCCGTTTAGCCAGCGCGTGCTGCTGCCGCTAATGCGCACCATTTTGGGGCAGCTCGGCAAATTTGGCCCGAAGCAGAGCGCCGAGCGACTGCGCGTCAGCATTCAGCAGGCCGGCAACCCTGGGAATATCACACCGGTGATGTTTTCGGGCATGCGGATGGCATTGTTCATTCTGCTGCTGGTGATCGCTGGTGCGGTCACATTTGGGCAAGGCATGCCGGCCTCCAAGGCGCTGATGTACACTGCAATTGGTGGCGTGCTGGGGTATCTGCTACCAGGGATGTGGCTGGGCCAGCAGATCAAGAAGCGCAAGCATAATATCGTCAAGGCGCTGCCGGATGCGCTTGATCTGCTGACTATCAGCGTGGAGGCCGGCCTGGCGTTCGACCTGGCGTTGACGCGCGTGGCCGATAAGTGGGACAACGAGCTTTCGAAAGAGTTCAAGCGCGCGCTGACCGATACGCGGCTTGGCCACTCACGGCGCGATGCGCTCAAGGACATGGCGCAACGCACCGGTGTGGACGATGTGCAGACATTTGTCGCAGCGATCATCCAGGCCGAGCAGTTGGGTGTGTCGATCGGCAAGATTTTGCGCATCCAATCCGATCAGATGCGGATCCGCCGACGGCAGCGCGCCGAGGAGGCCGCCCACAAGGCGCCAATCCTGATGCTGATCCCGATGGCGTTCTTGATCTTTCCATCGCTGTTCGTGGTGATTCTGGGGCCGGCGGTGCCGAAGCTGATGACTTCGCTGGGTGGCTTATAAGTAACTTTCTCTCAATCGGTGGGGGTGCGCGGGCTAATGGGCCGCCCGCGCACCCCCACCCGCGTTTGTAAGGCAATCCAAGGTCATGCCCGATCAATCGACCATTCAGATCAAGAACATGACTCGCGATTGCGTCCTAGCGGCGCGTGGCGAGCTGGCGCGCTCGTTTTGGGCGCGCGGGCGCGGGCTGATGGGCCGCGCGTCGCTGCCGGATAGCTACGCGCTGATCATTTTGCCCGAGTCGAGCATCCACACCTTTTTTATGCGCGTGCCAATCGATGTGTTGTTCGTCGACCGGAGCGACAAGGTGGTCGGGCTGCGCGAAGCGATGCCGCCTAGCCGGCCCTTCGCCGGTGTGGCGCCCTGGCGCGGCCGGTACGTGATCGAGATGCCGGCCGGTGTGATTGCTGCTACTGGGACGGCGCTTGGCGATCAACTGATATTGAATCCACATCCTGACAAGGTGAGGGGGTGACGGGGTGAGTCTTATGTTTATATGTGACCTGGTCACCCCCTCACCCGCTCACCCTGCCATGTGAGCTTATGGCTGTTTCCCCTCCTGCAACTGCCGCCGGCACGCGTGCGCGCCCATGGATCGATCGCCAAGCCGGCGCGCCGGTGGTGTTGTTCCTCGTATCCCTAGCGATCTACCTGACTACACTCACACAGGTCCACACCTTCGATGCGCTCTCGTATGTGACCAGCGTCGAGCGCAAGCCGTGGACAGAGGTATTTCACCCGCACCACCTGGCCTATGGCCCGCTAGGCGTGCTGGCGCTGCACGCCGGCCGCGCGCTGGGTTACACCGGCGGCGCGGCGCTACCGATGCAGCTGGTGAACGCGCTGGCCGGCGCGCTCGGCGTCGCGCTGTTCTATACGATTGCGCGGCGTGTGACGCGGCGCGATGACCTGGCGCTAACCGGCGCGCTGCTGCTGGGCGGCGGATATGCCTACTGGTACTACGCGGTCGAGATCGAAGTCTACACCGTCGCGGCCCTGTTTCTGATCGTGTGCCTGGATATTCTGACCCGGCCGGGCTGGTGGCGCTCGCGGCGCAGCTTGCTCCTGCTCGGGCTGGCGCAGGCTGGGGCGGTGCTGTTTCACCAGACGAACATGCTACTGTGCGGGCCGATCGCCGTTATGCTTGGCGCGCATTTGCTCGACGAAAGACGAAGGACGAAAGACGAAAGACGAAAGACGAAAGACGATAGGCGACCGGCGACCGACGACCGACGACCGACGACCGAGGAAGGCCCGCTTCGTTTGGGGCTGGAGGTTGGAGGTAGGCGGCTTGGAAATCTTCACCAGCCTCTAGCCTCAAGTCTCCAGCCTCGCCACCGGTGGTCGGTGGTCGGTGGTCGGTGGTCGATCTACGCGGTGACGCTGGCGCTGGCGCTTGCGCTGCCATACCTGCTGGTGGGCGTAGGTGTGAGCGGATTTCGGAGCTGGGCGGCGTTCGATGCGTGGCTGACGGAGTATGCGCGGACGGGCTGGTGGGGTGGGCCGATCACGGCGCAGAAGTGGGCTGGGCTGGCGACCGGGCTGGCCAATACGCTGGCGCAGCCGGGCGGCGCGCTGCTAGGACTGTTGCTGTTAGGGCTGTCGATCGCGCATCTACGATCGCTGCTGGCCGGCCCACGGCCGCTGGTGGCTGGCCTGGCGACCTGGCTGCTGGTGTATGGGGCCTTTTTCCTGTGGTGGGAGCCTGATAATATCGAGTTCTGGATCGCGAGCCTGCCGCCGGCGCTGCTGCTGCTGGCGCTGGCGTTGCGCGGAGAGCGGCGCTGGGGGCCGGGCGTGTGGCTGGCGCTGGCGGTGGGCATCGCGGCAGCGGGCATCAACTATGGCGCGATCGCGCGGCGCGGCGACCCAGCCACCGATTTGCAGCGGCTGGTAGCGCGCGAGCTGGCCGCACGCAGCCAGCCGGCGGATCTCCTGCTGGTGCCGGATGGGCTGCTGGAGCTGTACCTGCCCTACTACGAGCAGCACGACAACTTCCTGTCGCTCAACCAGGCGCTGTTCGACAATGGCGACGATTGGGAACGCGCCTGCGCCGCAGTGCGCGAGCGGATCGATACGGCGCTGCATGCCGGCGCGACGGTGTATTTGTCGGACGAGACACTGCGTCCGCCAGCGCTGCTGCTGGATCGACACCATCTCCAGCCCACCCAGGTTACCGCCTGCTTCGCGCCGTACGGCAGCGCCCTGCAATTCGTGCCGATGCTGCGGACAGTGCCGGCCTACTGGCGGCTAACGATGGGCCAGGAGCGCGCCGAGGGGCGCGGCTGGCGCTTCGACAGCTTCGCCGAGGGTTGGCAGGCCACGAACGTCCAGCAGGAGCTGTTCGCGCAGGGCTGGCATTTCGTGCCGGGCAGCGACCCAGCATTGACCAGCCCGCTGCTCGACATCGACGCCGCGCGTTTCGCGGCGATCGAGATTCGCATGGCGAACGGGACAGCTGCGCGTGATGCGCAGCTGTTCTTCGCTGGACCGGATGGAGCGATCGGCGAGGCGCGTTCGGCGCAATGGACGCTGAAGCCCGGCCCGGCGGCGGTGACTTACCGGATCGAGCTGGCTGAGCTGCCGAGCTGGCAAGGGCAGATCACGCGGCTGCGGCTGGATCCAGTGGGCGTGGGCGATGGCGGGCAGATGCGACTGGAGTGGGTGCGGCTGGTGCCGAAGTAGCATCTACAGATGTGCCATAAATTCATCCGTGGCTCGGCGTAGCTTCGGCATCTTCGACCTCGAAAATCGTCACAAAAGGCGAACGCCCGCCCTGGGCACGGCTTTCCTCAAGATACAGTTCCGTGGCTTCCTTGAGATTCGCTAGAGCCTCCTCGATGGTATCGCCCTGGCTAGCGGTGCCAACCTCCGGGCACTCGGCCACATACACGCCTTCGGCACCTTGATCGTCGGCTTCCCAGTAAATTACGGCGGTAAATCTTCGCGTCGTCACAGAACTTACTCCCGCTGCTACTCCACAATGGCTTTGATATGAGATACCTATACCACTTTCACCCATACCGAGCACCTCTGCGCTCGTGGCCGGCCAGCAGCAGGTAGCCGTACAGCAGCACGCCCGATGTGAATGAGACGGCCAGCTTGACGGCCAGCGGCAGCGCGGATGGCGAGATGAAGCCTTCGATTGTGCCGGCGATCACCAGCAGCGGGATGCAGCCGAGCAGCAGCTGGGCGGCCCGACGCGCGGCGACCAGCAGCGCGGCGCGGCGAGTGAGCAGCCCAGGCCGAACGACCGACCAGCCGAGCTGGAGACCGGCGCCACCGGCGATGAAGATCACGCTCAGCTCGATCACGCCGTGGGCAGCCACGAAGCCCCATAGGTTGGTTGCGAAGCCGAGTGACTGGGCCGCGCCGGCAACGATCCCCAGCATCAGGCCGTTCTGGGCCAGCAGATAAAGTGTGAACACACCCAACAGCGTGCCGCCGGCGAAGGCCAGGATTGAGACCTGGATATTATTGGTCATGATCATCGACGCGCCGGCGGCGTTGCCGTCGTTCAGATCCTTCCACCACTCGCGCTTGTCGCGAATATCCTGAATGCGCTCCTCTATGCCAGGCATCAGCGCCGCGCCGGCGGCTGGGTCGCGGTAGGCCACGTAGAAGCTGCCCAGCGCCGGCAGCAGGAACATCAGAAACGCGGCCAGGGTGTAGGCCCAGGTGGCGCGAAAGGTGCGCGGGAAGGCGCGGGCGTAGAAATCGATGATGCCGCGGCGCTGCACAGCGCGGCTGCCGTAGACGGCGCCGTGGGCGCGGGCGACCAGGCCGTTGAGGTAATCGGCGACGCGGTGGCCGGCGAAATCGCGCCGGGCGACCGCGAGATCCGATGTGGCGCCGCGATACAGCCGACCCAGCTCGCTCAGCTCCTCGGCCGAGAGCGCAGCCAGGCCGCCCAGCTGCGACCGATCGAGGATGGCGGTCAGGCGCTCCCAGCCGGCCTTTTTGATATTGATGAAATCTTCGGCAAGCATTGTGTCACGAATGACGAATGACGAGTGACGAGTGACGAGTGACGAGTTGGGATGGTACTTCGACGCTCAGTCCTCAGTCCTCAGCTTTCAGGGTAGCACAGCACGCTCATAATAACAAACGCAATCGGGAGCGGTTTGGTGATGTTATCGTCGCCGATCGTTGGTATTCTCGCGCCGCTCCCCTCTTGACATAGGTATATTATTACTAGTATAATTATAACTATGATCAATGAACGCTTCTCATCTATCGCGCTTGCCGTGCTGGCGCTGCTGTACGAAGAGCCAATGCATCCCTACCGGATGCAGCAGCTTATCAAAGAGCGTGGTAAGGACGAAGTTATCAACGTACGCCAGCGGACGAGCTTGTACCAGACGATTGACCGTCTGCTGCGAACGAAGCTGATCGCGATTCGGGAGACCGCGCGCGAGGAGAAGTGGCCTGAGCGAACCATCTACGAGATCACCGAGCACGGCCGTACCACAATGCTCAGATGGATGCGCGAGATGCTGTCCACACCGGTTCGTGAATTCCCCGCATTCCCGGCAGTACTTGCGTACCTTCCGCTCTTGACGCCCGAGGATGCACGGGTTCAACTCGGCCAGCGAGTGCGGGTGCTTGCAGACGAGATCGAGCGGATCGACGCTGAGCTACGCAACGGTATCGAACTGGTTCCCAGGCTCTTCTTGCTTGAGCTGGAATATCTCCGTGCTGTAGTAAACACGGAGCTCACGTGGGTACAATCGATCGTCGAGGAGCTTGCAACCGGCCAGTTGACATGGAATGAGGAGTGGCTGCGCGCGATTGCGGCGCAGTTTGAACACGAGGTACAGCGGCAGCGCGAATAAGGGATCTTCGATTTTTAATCAGCCCAGTGGTAGGGGTGTGGGGGAACCGAAGGCCCCTCCACACCTCCCCAGTGGACAGTACTGTAATGGAGGAATAGCACAATGCCAAGCCACAATCTGCAAACGCAACCACCGGCATCCAAAGCAGCCAAGCCGTACAAAGGTATGGCAATGGAAGGTATGATCGCCCGATGGTACACAAACATTCGGCAGCAGGACGCGGAGCTTGAGCCAGTGGTTCGCCAGGTGAGCGATCTGCTCCCGGCCGGGAGCCGTATCCTCGAAGTTGCGCCTGGGCCAGGCTACCTGGCAATCGAACTCGCCCGGCTGGGCACGTATCAGGTGGTTGGGTTAGATATTAGCGCGTCGTTTGTGCAAATTGCGCGCGCCAAAGCCAGGCAGGCCGGCGTAGCAGCGGAATTCCACCACGGTGACGCTGCGCATATGCCGTTCGGGGCCGACTCATTCGATTTTATCATCTGTCGCGCCGCATTTAAGAATTTCTCCGAGCCGGTTCAGGCCCTCCGGGAGCTGCATCGCACACTGAAACTGGGTGGCACAGCACTGATCATTGATCTGCGGGGGGATGCATCGCCGGAAGACATCCGTACCGCTGTCGGGAATATGGGCTTGAGCGCGATCAATCGCTTGCTCACGCAATGGGCGTTCAAGCAGTTCTTACTCAAGAATGCGTATACGGGCGAGGAGATCCAGCAGATGGTTGCCCAGACGCCATTTGCAGGTTGTGACATTCGTGAGGATAGCATCGGCATGCAGATATGGCTGGAGAAATGACCGCTGGGGCGACGCTCAGCCTATAGCAGCCGCTTCATTTCGGCGGAAAGCGCCACGAACATCAACAGGAGACTTTCAGATCCACTGACACCTTGCCGCAGGATCGCCAGGTGCTCCGCGTTCGCCATAGTGGTGCTCCGTGGTGGATCAGGGATAAAACAACGGAAGCTATGCTTCCTCAAAGTAGTTGAGGTCGTGGCTCTGCGTTGAGTATAGCGCGAGTGTCAAGCAGCACAAAGCCCCCGGCGCATCGCCAGGGGCCTGCTCGTAGCGCTCGCGCCGCCTCACACGGCCCGTTACGCCTCGGCGCCCTCGAAGCACGCGCGGCAGCGCGCCTCGTACATCTCCAGCCCGCCCACCACGATCGTCGGCGCGTCGAAGGGCGCGGGGTGGCCGTCGATCAGGCGCTGCGAGCGGGTGGCGTAGGCGCCGCAGCGCACGCAGATCGCGAACAGCTTGTCGACCTGCTCGGCCACGGCGAGCAGCCGCGACATGGCCGCGAAGGGTGTGGCGCGGAAATCCTGATCGAGGCCGGCGATGATCACGCGCTTCCCGCGATCGGCCAGACTTTGGCAGACCGCCAGCGTGGTTTCGGGGTCGTCGTTCAGGAAGTGCAGCTCGTCCAGCGCGACGACCTGGACATCATCTTGCGATTGATCGAGCACCTCGCGGATGGACTCGACCGGGTGGGCCTCGATCCGCACGCCGTTGTGGCTGACGAGGTTGCCCACGGCGTAGCGTGTATCGCTGCGGGGTGTGAAGGCGCGCAGCTTCTGGCGCGCGATCTGAACGTGGTGCAGGCGGCGGATCAGCTCCTCGGTTTTACCGCTGAACATGCAGCCGCAGATCACCTCGATCCGGCCACCTGAGCTAGGACGTGTCATACAAGCTCCCGAACGTGATTGCAGATTGCAGATTCGCGCAGAGGGCACCCGATTGTAGTGCGTGATACGTGATATGTATTGCGAAGCCCGCCATGCAGGCTGAATATCCTACCATGACTACGTAGAACGGGCAAGCTACGAGATACTATCATTAGGGCTATACATCAAAGGCCCACATCCTGTCACCTTGGCCCCTTAAATGCGGAGACGCGGAGGAGCAAAGACACGGAGATCGGTACGCTTTCTTCCCTTCTTTGCGGCTCTGCACCTTTGCGTTAAGATCCTTCGCAACAGGGCGGGCGCTGCGATCGTCATTTCGGATGCGTGGTATGATCGGCGTCGCAATATGCCGATCGAGCAGTGTGATGGAGGCGTCGCGATGGGTGTAATATCGTGGGTGATTTTTGGGGCGCTGGCCGGATGGGTGGCCAGCATGCTGATGGGCACGAACGCGCGGCAGGGCTGCCTGACGAACATTGTCGTTGGGGTCGTGGGCGCATTCCTGGGCGGGCTGATCGTTCAGGTGCTGACGAACGAGCCGGTCTGGTTCAACTGGAGCCTGCGCAGCTTTGGGATCGCGGTGCTGGGCGCGGTGGTGCTGCTGGCGATCACAGGCTGGGGCCAGCGGCGCTGGCGCTAGTACTTCGTCCGAGGTATTCTGGTCCGTCTGACGAACGACGAACGACGAACGACGAAGGGCTATAGCGCTGGCGTTCGTCGCTCGCCTGCCCTTCGTCCTATCAACGTGGCTCGGACGAACTACTAGGTTGTGCCCATCCGCTTTCGAGCCCAACAAAAGCACTCGGCCGCTGGTTCTTGCGAACCAGCGGCCGAGTGCTTTCGTGAGTAGTAAGAGGCGCTGTCCCAGGCCTGCCGGCTGACGGTAAAGAGGAAGCCCGAGGTTAAAGAAGCGACAAGAGGGACATGCCGAGGTAATACTATGTCGCCAACCTTATATACTTTGGGGGTGCAGCGCCTTTCTGCTTACAAGGATACGCGATCGCCCGCATGGTCTCAATAGCTCAAATCTCCCACTTTTATATGCCCCATGTGTTGTAGGAGTACCAGAGGGGGGGATGACCAGCGCCGAGACAAGGAGACAAGGAGACAGGCGCAATTCTTGGTCTCCTTGTCTCCCTGTCTCCTTGTCTGGGTTGTGGTATTATTGAAGGCACAGACAGATGTCCTCACTGGACGGATTACCGCGATGCCAAAAGCGCAAAAGACTTTGTTCGATGAACAGCGCGACGAGACGCTCCAGCGCCAGGCGCCATTGGCGGCGCGCATGCGCCCGCGCTCGCTGGAGGAATTTGTTGGCCAGGAGCAGATCGTTGGCGAGGGGCGGCTGCTGCGCCGCGCGATCGCCGGCGATACACTGTTCTCGATCATTTTGTGGGGCCCGCCCGGCACCGGCAAAACTACGCTGGCACGGATCGTGGCCGAGACGACCAACGCGCACTTCGAGCCGCTCTCGGCGGTATCGGCCGGGGTAGCCGACCTGCGGCGGGTGGTCAAGGAGGCCCAGGATCGCGTGGGCATGTTCCAGCAGCGCACGGTGGTGTTTATCGATGAGATTCACCGATTCAACAAGGCCCAGCAGGATGCAGTGCTGCCGTATGTCGAGGATGGCACGATCATTCTGATCGGGGCAACGACCGAGAACCCTTCGTTCGAGGTCAATTCGGCGCTGCTCTCGCGGGCTCGCGTGTTCGTGCTGGAATCGCTGAGCGATGAGCAGATCGGCATACTGGTGGATCGCGCGCTGGCCGATAAGGAGCGCGGGCTGGGCGAGTATCAGGCGATGCTGGCGGCCGATGCGCGCGGCTACCTGCTGAATATGGCGAATGGCGATGCGCGCACCGCGCTGAACGCGCTGGAGGCGGCGGTGCTGGCCAAGCCGCCCGCGCTGGGCGACCGGCGGCTGATCACGGTGGACGATATCCGCGATGCGCTCCAGAGCCGCGCCACACGCTACGATAAGAATGGCGAGCTGCACTACGATGCGATATCGGCGCTGCACAAGTGTGTGCGCGATAGCGACCCCGACGCGGCTCTGTACTGGCTGGGCCGGATGCTGGATGGCGGCGAGGACGCGCTGTATATAGCGCGGCGGGTGGTGCGCATGGCTGTCGAGGATATCGGCCTGGCCGACCCGCAGGCGCTGCCGCTGACGATCGCGGCGCAGCAGGCGGTGCATTTCCTCGGCCAGCCCGAGGGCGACCTGGCGCTGGCGCAGGCGGTGGTCTACCTGGCGCAGGCGCCCAAGAGCAATGCTGTCTACACGGCCTTTGGCGCCGCGCTGAAGGATGTGGCCGAGACGCGCAATGACCCGGTGCCGCTGCACCTGCGCAACGCGCCGACGCGCCTGATGAAAGACCTGAGCTACGGCAAGGGCTACAAGTATGCCCACGATTTCGCGGGCGCGCAGGTGGAGCAGGAGCACTTTCCGCCGAACTTGCAGGGCCGGCGCTACTACGAGCCGACCGGCCGCGGCTTCGAGGAGCAGATCCGCGCGCGGCTGGCCTGGCGAGACGAACGACAACCGACGACCGACGACCGACGACTGACAGCCGGCGCGCTTCGATCCGCCGTACACCGTCCATCGTCTTCTGAGGAAGAAGATCCTCAAACACTGGCTGGCGAAGAGTCGCAGGACACCGGAGCTGATGATGGCGCGCAAATCCGGCGGCCGGCGGCTGGCACGAACAAGCGGCCGGGCAAGCCAGGGCGCGGCGGCCGGTGAGCCGGTCGTCGATCACGAGGAAAAATGCACGCATGCAGGTACTCACATCGCCAGCCGACCCTGGCAACAAGGTTGATATTCGCCCGCCGCTCTCGCGCGACGACCTGGGCGATGTGCTGAAGATCGCAATGCGGGCCGGCCAGCTGATGCTAGAGAATGGCGCAAACACCGTTCACCTGGCTGCGTGCGTCCCAAAGAAAAGTATAGATGAACCGCGACCTGAAGCCTGCGACCTGAATCTATGAGCAAAACCCTCCGCGAGCTGTTCGTCAACCGAGTCAGGCATAGCGATATCTTCAGCCGCATGCTGGAGGGGCAGACCCGCCGCCGGATCATGGTGATCACCGCCAGCGCGGGGCTAGGGAAATCCTGGCTGCTGCGGCTGTTCGCAGTCGAGGCGACCAGCCGTAAGCTGCCACTGGCACAGCTCGATTTCGCCGACGGCCAGGCCTACGATGCGCTCGCGCTGGTGCTGCGCTGCCGCGACGCGTTCGGCGCCGAGCACTTCGCGGCGGTCGACCAGGCGATCAGCGAATCGACCAGCGCACGCGTCACGCTTTCGGCCAGCCGCGCTACGACTACTGCCCCGGTCAACGTTAGCATCGGCAACGAGAATAGCCTGACCAGCTCGACGATCAGCGTCAGCGATGTCGGCAACACGATCGTGCGCGACAACGCCTTCTACATCCAGGCCGACAACCCAATCCTGCGCCAGGCGATCGAAGACCGAATCAACAGCGCGTTTTTCGAAAGCCTGGAGGCGCTGAGC
>WNGB01007106.1_pt1 | contig 16250 bp, 16 predicted proteins | sample 5400681 | NCBI WGS metagenome assembly WNGB01 (sample SAMN13153367, study PRJNA577476) | soil metagenome | isolation source: 115 cm soil or saprolite under grassland replicate 2 | place: USA:California | collected 2016-06-15 | reverse complement strand
AGGCGTTCGTCGACGACACATTCGGCTTGCCGACCGTGACAGATATCCTGCGCGAATTGGAGAAGCCGGGTCGCGATCCGAGGCCCGTCTTTAAGGCCACCGTGTTCAAGGAAGGGGTCGAGACCGTAAATGATCTCGCACCGGGCATGATTCTGGAGGGGGTGGTGACCAACGTGGCTGCGTTCGGCGCTTTCGTCGACATCGGGGTTCATCAGGACGGCCTGGTACACGTCTCAGCGATGGCAAAGACTTTCGTAAAGGATCCGCGCCAGATCGTGAAGTCTGGCGACATCGTGCGAGTAAAGGTCTTGGATGTCGATAGGCCGCGAAAACGGATCGGGTTGACGTTGCGCCTAGATGATGAGGTAGGCCGCGATCAAGGTGGCACGCGCAAACCCGCGCCTCGCGCCGATGACAGCGCGCGGCTACGGTCGCCAAGACGAAAAGAGGACGAGCAGGGCGGCGCGCTCGCCGATGCCTTGCGCCGGGCTGGGGTCGGAGTCGACAAGAACGTCAGCAGTCGTATCAAGCCGCGATAGCTCGCCGCCTTGTCGACGTGCGTCCATCGGCGTTCCTTGCAAAACCGTGAAAACCGCTAAACTTTTTTACGTTTGAATGGGAGCCAAGTGCTGGCGCGCCCGAAGAGATTCGAACTCCTGACCCCCCAGATTCGTAGTCTGCCATTGGACCCGCATCGGCGCATTCCATCCACGTCGTTTGCGCCCCAGGTTAGGCGTCGCCGATAAAGCGCAGTGTCCAGACTGTTAGGGGAGAAGTTGGGGTAGAAAATGGTTTCTCAGAAAAAAATCAATCATATCAACGGATTATTGGCTAAATTGGTGGAGCCAGGGGGAGTCGAACCCCCGACCTCTTGAATGCCATTCAAGCGCTCTCCCAACTGAGCTATGGCCCCATCTCGCCGACGCGGTGTCGGGAGCTCCGCGTCTCAAACCATCACGAGGTTAGACGGTGTGCCCGTCCGGCCTCAAGGCTCCTCCTCGTCCTCGCGGTCGCCGATGATGTCGGTGACGTCCTCGTCGGTCTCTTCCTGCTCCTCGATCAGCGCGGCATCGTCGAGGCTCTGATCGATCTCGATATCGTCGTCCGCGCCTTCGGCCCCTTCGGCGCCGGGCTTCTTGCCCTGCGCCTCGGCATCGGCATCCTCGAGCGAGACGAATTCGGCGTCCGCCGTCTCCGGCGTTACGGGTTCCTCTTCGCGCGCGGCGACCGGCGCCGCCACTGGACGCGGCGCCGCCACCGGTTCCGGCCGCGAGCGTGCCGAAATCGCGGCTGGCGCCATGACCGTGTGGCACTTGGGGCAGACGATCGGGTCCTTGCTGAGGTCGTAGAACTTCGCGCCGCAATTGCCGCAGAGGCGCTTGGTGCCGAGCTCTGGTTTCGCCACGGTCCGGGATCCTTGATCGGGTCTAAAATTGAGGTGCTTCACTTGGCGAGTCGCGCCGCCCCTGTCAATAGCAGCCAAACCCTAAAGATCGGCCCGCCGGCGGCCCGGATTCGCCACCCCGGCAGTCCCGAATCGGGCTTGGATGACGCTCCGTTGCCCGCATGCTAGGACCCCCGGCGAACGATCGAGGTTGCGGTGAGCCATCCCAGTCCCACTCCGTTGGCCGGGCGCCGTTCGGGCGCCCTCAAGGGCCGCGTCCGCGTGCCCGGCGACAAGTCGATCTCGCACCGGGCCCTGATCTTCGGGGCGCTGGCGGTGGGCAAGACGCTGGTTTCCGGCCTGCTCGAGGGCGAGGACGTGCTCAACACCGGCAAGGCGATGCGCGCCCTCGGCGCCACGGTCGAGCGCACCGGCGAGGGGCAATGGCGGGTCCATGGCGTCGGCGTTGGCGGCTTCCGGGAACCGGCGGGCGTCCTTGATTTCGGCAATTCGGCCACCGGCTGCCGGCTGGTGATGGGGGCGGTGGCGGGCTGCCCGATCACCGCTACGTTCGACGGCGACGCCTCGCTCCGCAAGCGTCCGATGAAGCGCATCCTCGACCCGGTTGCGCTGATCGGCGCCCGCGCGGTGAGCGAAACCGACGGCGGGCGCCTGCCCGTAACCCTGCAGGGCGCGCGCGACCCGATCCCGATTGTGTACCGGACCCCGGTTCCGTCCGCGCAGGTGAAATCGGCGGTGCTGCTCGCGGGCCTCGCGGCGCCGGGTGCGACCACCGTGATCGAGAGCGAGGCGAGCCGCGACCACACCGAGCGGCTGCTCATGCATTTCGGCGCGCAGGTGACGGTCGAGCCCGATGGCGCGCATGGGCGCAAGATCACGCTCACCGGCGAGCCCGAGCTTGCGCCGGCGCCGGTGGTGGTGCCGGCCGATCCGTCCTCGGCCGCCTTCCCCATGGTAGCAGCGCTGATCGTGCCGGGCTCGGAGGTGGTTCTGACCGACGTTATGACCAATCCGCTGCGCACCGGATTGATCACAACGCTGCGGGAAATGGGCGCCGACATCGAGACGCTCAACGTCCGCGGCGGCGTGGGCGAGGAGCTTGCCGATTTCCGCGTGCGCGCCTCCGCCCTCAAGGGCGTCGACGTGCCGGCCGCGCGGGCGCCCTCGATGATCGACGAATATCCGGTGCTGGCGGTCGCAGCCGCGTTCGCCGACGGCACCACGCGCATGCGCGGCCTCAAGGAGCTGCGCGTCAAGGAATCCGATCGCCTCGCCGCGGTCGCCGAGGGGCTTCGACTCAACGGCGTGGCGGTCGAGATCGAGGGCGACGACCTGATCGTGCACGGCAATGGCCGCGCCCCAGGCGGCGGCCAGGTTGCCACCCACATGGATCACCGCATCGCCATGTCGTTCCTGGTCATGGGCCTCGCCAGCGACAAGCCGGTCGGCGTCGACGACACGTCTTTCATTGCCACGAGCTTTCCGAGCTATGTTGCGATGATGCGTTCGCTTGGGGCCGACTTGGCGTGACACCGGAACGAGGCGCCCATACCAGGCCCAATTCGTGCTAAACACGTCCTGTACTGAAGGTTCTTCCGATGCGCCCCGCTACCCTCGCAGAGACATATGAGCGGATCGCCGCTGGCGTCTCGAGCGACACTGCGCTGCCAGAATTTCTCGACACCTTCTATCTCACATCCACGCCTGAGGGCCGCCTTGACACGTTGCGTGATGAGCCGCGGCTGACGGGTGATGCGCACCTCGACGCTCTAGCAGGCGCTGTGGCGGAATACCTGGCCAGACAGTACGAGCTGCCGAGCATTCCCGCTTGGGCTTTTGAGCCCGCACGCTATCTGGACCGCGCATGGCGTACCTGTCCTATCGACAGCAAGGGAATGCGCGAATATCTGACCTATGCCGGCCCGGCCGAATTTCGCTCCCGCAACATCTTCACTGAAGAACGTCCGCTTCGCCGCGCGCGCGGTGGCCTCAGACACCTATGATCATTGCCATCGATGGGCCAGCCGCATCCGGCAAGGGGACGCTCGGCAAGCGGCTCGCCGCCCATTTCGGGCTGCGCCATCTCGATACCGGCCTGATCTACCGAGCGGTCGCGAAGGCGCTGCTCGACGCCGGCCATCGGCTCGACGATGTCGCCCAGGCGACAGCGGCGGCTCGTGCGCTCGATCCGTCCCGCTTCGATGAAACAGCGCTCAAGCGGCACGAGATCGGCGAGGCGGCCTCGGTCGTGTCGGCTTTCCCGGACGTGCGCACGGCGCTCCTGGCCTTTCAGCGCGACTTCGGGCAGACGCCCCCCGGCGCTGTCCTCGACGGGCGCGACATCGGCACCGTCATCTTCCCGGACGCGGATGTGAAGATCTTCGTGGAAGCGACCCCGGAAGTGCGGGCGCGCCGGCGCACCATTGAGCTCGGTGGGCAGGTCAACGAGGCTGACGTATTGGCGGATATCCGGCGCCGCGATGAACGCGACACCAAACGAACCGTCGCCCCCCTGAAGCCCGCCTCTGACGCGTACTTGCTCGATACCACACATTTGGATATAGACGCCGCATTCCGGGCCGCCGTCGAAATTGTCGAAGCCGTCCGAGCAGGCCGGAAGCGCGGCTGACCGCGTTTCCGTCGTGGAGGACCAAGCCTGCTCCGCTCGCTTCCTGATGGTGCGCTGGACCTGAACCCACCGTTTCGATCGCGCGGTTTATCGCGCCGGGTTGTCATACGCAGGCAGGTGGACGCTACCAGCGTCGCCTGCCGCGTGGGTAACCGCCGAAGGGCCCGCGGAGGCCTTTGGCCCGTGCGCTCGAAACGCCATCCATCCCATCCGGCGCCGACCGCACTTCTGGAGTATTCATGGCAACCGCTACCAGTTCCGCTACCCCGTCGCGTGAAGATTTCGCCAAATTGCTCGAAGAGTCGTTCACCCAGGGCAGCCTGCAGGAAGGCGCCGTCGTCAAGGGGACCGTCGTCGGGATCGAGAAGGACCTCGCCGTCATCGACGTCGGCGCCAAGACCGAAGGGCGGGTGCCGCTGCGGGAGTTCTCCGGGCCGGGGCGCCAGAGCGAGCTCAAGGTCGGCGACACGGTCGAGGTCTACCTGGAACGGGTGGAGAACGCGCTCGGTGAGGCGGTGCTCTCGCGCGACAAGGCGCGCCGGGAGGAGAGCTGGGGCAAGCTCGAGAAGGCCTTCAACGGCAACGAAAAGGTGACTGGCGTCATCTTCAACCAGGTCAAGGGCGGCTTCACCGTCGATCTCGACGGCGCGGTCGCGTTCCTGCCGCGCTCGCAGGTCGACATCCGGCCGATCCGCGACGTGTCGCCGCTGATGAACCAGCCGCAGCCGTTCCAGATCCTGAAGATGGACCGTCGTCGCGGCAACATCGTGGTCTCGCGCCGCACTGTGCTCGAAGAGACCCGCGCCGAGCAGCGTCAGGAGCTGGTGCAAAACCTCGAAGAGGGCCAGGTCATCGACGGCGTGGTCAAGAACATCACCGACTATGGCGCCTTCGTGGATCTCGGCGGCATCGACGGCCTGCTGCACGTCACCGACATCGCCTGGCGGCGCGTCAATCACCCGACCGAGGTGCTCAACATCGGCCAGCAGGTGAAGGTCAAGATCATCAAGATCAACCACGAGACTCACCGCATCTCGCTCGGTATGAAGCAACTGCAGGATGACCCGTGGCAGGGCATCGAGGCCAAGTATCCGGTCGGCGCCCGCTTCAAGGGCCGCGTCACCAACATCACCGACTACGGCGCCTTCGTGGAGCTCGAGCCCGGCATCGAGGGCCTCATCCACGTCTCCGAAATGTCCTGGACCAAGAAGAACGTCCATCCGGGCAAGATCGTATCGACCTCGCAGGAGGTCGAAGTGCAGGTCCTCGAAGTCGATCCGGTCAAGCGGCGGATTTCGCTGGGTCTCAAACAAACGATGCGCAACCCGTGGGAGGTCTTCGTCGAGAAGTATCCAGCCGGCACGACGGTCGAAGGCGAGGTCAAGAACAAGACCGAGTTCGGCCTGTTCCTCGGCCTCGACGGCGATGTCGACGGCATGGTGCACCTCTCCGATCTCGACTGGAAACGGCCGGGCGAACAGGTGATCGAGGAGTACAAGAAGGGCGACAAGGTCAAGGCGCAGGTGCTCGACGTCGACATCGAGAAGGAGCGCATCTCGCTCGGCATCAAGCAGCTCGAAGGCGATCCGTTCGCCGGCGAGGCGGCGGGTGACCTCAAGAAGGGCGGCGTCGTCACCTGCGAGGTGACCGAGGTCAAGGAAGGCGGGCTCGAGGTGAGCATCGTCGGCACCGATCTCACGGCCTTCATCAAGCGCTCGGAGCTCGCGCGCGACCGCGGCGAGCAGCGGCCGGAGCGCTTCGCCGTCGGCCAGAAGGTCGACGTGCGGGTCATGCAGTTCGACCGCCGCGCCCGCAAGGTGCAGGTGTCTATCAAGGCGCTCGAAGTGGCCGAGGAAAAGGAGGCGATCGCCCAGTACGGCTCCTCCGATTCCGGCGCCACGCTTGGCGACATTCTTGGCACCGCGCTCAAGCGTGCGAGCGAGAAGCCGGCCGAGAAGAAATAGCGACCCTCAGCCTCCCGGTGCGCGGTGCGGCGATGCGCTGCACTGTGCCCGGGAGCGATTGTTCAAAACGCCCGTTATTCTTGCCTTTGCCACAATTGCGGCCGGTTCGTCGGCGCCATTGACGGTGGTGGCGGGCGGCCGCACTGTCCCGCCCGATTCCTCGAGGGAGACGAGCCATGTCGCTCGATGCCGATGCGATCGTCGATCGTCGCCGGATGCGGCGCAAGCTGACGTTCTGGCGCGTGTTCGCGGTGCTGTTCGCGATCTTCGCGGTGATCGCAGCCGGCGCGGCGTTGCGTGCGCCCGGCACGAGCGTTCTCACCGGAGCCACCGCCGGCTCGATCGCTCGCGTGACCATTACTGGGCTGATCCGCACCGACCGTCAGCGCGTCGAGGCGCTCGAGCGGCTCGGGAAGTCGCAGGCCAAGGCGGTGATCGTGCACATCAACAGTCCGGGCGGCACGACCTCGGGCTCCGAAGAGCTGCACGATTCGCTCAAGCGGTTGAAGGACGAGAAGCCGATGGTCGTGGTGGTCGACGGGCTCGCGGCGTCCGGCGGCTACATCGCGGCGCTCGGCGCCGACTACATCATCGCCGGCGAAACGTCGCTGGTCGGCTCGATCGGCGTGTTGTTCCAGTATCCAAACTTCACCGATGCGCTCAAGGCGCTCGGCATCAAGGTGGAGGAGATCAAATCCTCGCCGCTCAAGGCGGCGCCCAACGGCTTCGAGCCGACCAGTCCGGAGGCGCGGGCCGCGATCGAGGCCATCGTGATGGATTCCTATGCTTGGTTCCGCAACCTGGTGAAGGTCCGCCGGCAGCTCGACGAGGCGGCGCTGGACAAGGTCGCCGACGGCCGCGTCTTCACCGGCCGTCAGGGCGTCGGGCTCAAGCTGGTGGACGAGCTTGGCGACGAGCGGGCGGCGATCGCCTGGCTCGCCAAGGAGAAGAACGTCGATCCCAAGACGCCGGTCCGCGACTATCGGCTGCGCGACCGCTTCGGCGACCTCCCTTTCCTGCATACGATGGCGGTTGCAACCCTGGAGGCGTTCGGCCTCGGCTCGTTCGCGCGCCACATCGAAGAGTGGGGCGCGGTCCAGGCAATCGAGCGACTCAACCTTGACGGTCTTCTGGCCCTTTGGCACCCTCAACCGGGGAACTAGCTAGTGCCCCGAATCCGAAGTTCGCACGCCAGTGCCGCCAGTCCGATTGCGAACTTCGGGTTCAAAAGGGGCACTAGAACTTATAGAGTTGCTGGTGTCCCTTGATTCCGAAGTTCGCATGAGAATATGCCGCGATGTTGATGAACTTCGGAATCGGGACACCAGTGGCCGGCGATCCGCCACGCAGGGGCATGAGAGCACGATGATCAAGTCCGAACTGGTGCAGCGCATCGCATCACAGAACCCGCACCTTTATCAGCGTGACGTGGAGAACATCGTCAACGCGATCCTCAACGAGATCGTGGCCGCGATGGCGCGCGGCGACCGGGTGGAGCTGCGCGGCTTCGGCGCCTTCTCGGTGAAGAACCGGCCTGCTCGCACCGGCCGCAACCCGCGCACCGGCGCCCACGTCTCGGTCGAGAAGAAGTCGGTGCCGTTCTTCAAGACCGGCAAGGAAATGCGCGAGCGCCTCAATCGGCCGTCCGGCCCGGCGTGATATTGATCGCGCAGGCGTCGATGGCCCGGCCAGCCCGGGATTTTGGGCTGTGCCGGTAGCTTTGCTCCCTTTTCCTTCCTCCTCGGCCTGCCGGGAGGCAGGCGTGCGTGCCCGCACCCGGGGATGACGAACCACGGGAAAGCTCGCTCATGATCCGCAAGTTCATCTCGGCGCTGATCCTGGTGCCCCTCGCGATCGTGCTGGTCGTCTTCGCGGTCGCCAACCGGCAGACCGTCCTGGTCTCGTTCGATCCCTTCGATCAAGCGCATCCGGCGCTATCGCTCTCGCTGCCGCTGTTTGCCCTGATCCTGGCCATGGTCGTCTGCGGCGTGATCATCGGCGGCGTGGCGGCCTGGCTCGGGCAGGGCAAATGGAGGGGGCGGGCGCGCCGGCTCGAGCGTGAGGCGCGCGCGCTGCGTGAGGAGCTTGACGACCTCAAAGGGCGGGCCGGCGCCGCCGAGTCATCGTCGATCCCGGTCATCGACGCGCCCCGGCTCTCGATCCCGCCTCCCACTTGACTGCCCCTCCGGGCGTCGCCCAAGGACAAGACAAACCGACAAGACAAACTCCGGAAGCCGTTGTAGAACCGCGGCCAGCAGGAAACCCATGCCTCTGTTGATTAAAATCTGCGGCCTGACGAGCCCCGAGGCGCTCGACGTAGCGCTCGACGCGGGGGCCGACGCGGTCGGCTTCGTGTTCTTCCCGCCGTCGCCGCGGCACCTGGGCTTCGAGGCGGCGCGCGCTCTCGGTTCGCGGGTGCGGGGCCGCGCCCGTAAGGTCGCGCTCTCGGTCGATGCCGACGATGACTGGCTCGCCGCCTCGATCGAGGCGCTCAAGCCCGACATGCTGCAACTCCACGGCAAGGAGACCCCGGATCGCGTCGTGGTGGTGCGCACCCGCTTCGGGCTGCCGGTGATCAAGGCGCTGCCGATCGCATCACGTTCCGATCTCACGCCGATCCGCAGCTATGCGGCCGTGGTGGACCACCTGCTGTTCGATGCGCGCGCCCCGCGCACCGCGACGCGGCCGGGTGGGCTCGGCAAGAGCTTCGACTGGCAGCTGTTGCAGAACGTCGATGCAGGCGTGCCGTTCATGCTCTCGGGCGGGCTCGATCCCGGCAATGTCGCCGAGGCGCTGCAGGTCACGCGCGCGCCCGCGGTCGACGTGTCGTCCGGCGTCGAACGCGCCCCGGGTGACAAGGACCCGGACAAGATCCGTGCGTTCATCCGCGCGGCCCGCGACGCCGACGCTGCCGGCTCACAACGCGTTGCGAGTCGCGCATGACCGTCCAGAACAAGCCCAACTCCTTCCGCACCGGGCCTGACGAGCGCGGACATTTCGGCATCTACGGCGGCCGCTTTGTCGCCGAGACGCTGATGCCGATCATTCTGGAGCTCGAACAGGCCTACGCGCAGACGAAGGACGATCCGGCGTTTCGCCGAGAGATGGACGGATATCTCGCCAATTACGTTGGGCGGCCGTCGCCGCTCTATTTTGCCGAACGCATGACCGCGCACTGTCGAAACATGAAGACGGCCTCCGGCCTTTCGGGCGGCGCAAAAATCTATCTCAAACGTGAAGACCTCAATCACACCGGCGCCCACAAGGTGAACAACGTGCTCGGCCAGATCATGCTGGCGCGCCGCATGGGCAAGCCGCGCATCATCGCGGAGACTGGCGCCGGCATGCATGGGGTGGCGACAGCAACCCTATGCGCGAAGTTCGGCCTCGAATGCGTCGTCTACATGGGCTCGGTCGATGTCGTGCGGCAGCAGCCCAACGTGCTGCGCATGAAGGCTTTGGGCGCCACAGTGCGGCCGGTCGAGTCGGGTGCGAAGACGCTCAAAGACGCGATGAACGAGGCATTGCGCGACTGGGTGACCAACGTCGCCAACACGTTCTACTGCATTGGCACGGTGGCGGGCCCGCATCCCTACCCGATGATGGTGCGCGACTTCCAGTCGATCATCGGCCAGGAGACTCGCGAGCAGATGCTTGCGGCGGAAGGCCGGCTGCCGGACTCGCTCATCGCCTGCATCGGCGGCGGCTCGAACGCCATGGGCCTGTTTCATCCGTTCCTCGACGACACGGACATCGAGATCTACGGCGTCGAGGCGGCGGGCCACGGCCTCAAGTCCGGCCAGCACGCGGCTTCGCTCGCCGGCGGCAAGCCCGGCGTGCTGCACGGCAACCGCACCTATCTGCTGATGGACCGGGACGGCCAGATCCAGGAGGCGCACTCGATCTCCGCCGGCCTCGACTATCCGGGAATCGGGCCCGAGCACGCCTGGCTCAACGACATCAAGCGCGTGAAATACCTCTCGGCGACCGACCAGGAGGCGCTGGCGGCGTTCGAGCTCTGCTCGAAGCTCGAAGGCATCATCCCGGCGCTCGAACCCGCACATGCGCTCGCGCGCGTGATCGATCTCGCGCCGAGGAAGCCCAAGGATCATCTGATGGTGGTTAACCTGTCAGGCCGCGGCGACAAGGACCTCGCCACCGTCGCGGACTACCTGGAACGACACAACCGATGACCGCCCTTGCGAGCAGCATCGGGATGCCAGCAGATGATGTGAGCTCTATCAGCCGTCATGCCCGGCCTTGTGCCGGGCATCCACGTCTTTCGTCCAGCAAGCAAGACGTGGATGGCCGGGACAAGCCCGGCCACGACGAAGGAAAGGTCAGTGCTGCTCTAGGAGCAGGTCTTGGGAGCCATCCGTGATCGACCGGCAAAAGCTCGTCGGCTGGATCCTGGTCGTCGTGGCGGGCGCCTTCCTCGCCTATTTCGTGAAAGTGCGGCTGCTCGGGTCCGGCCCCGTGCTGGAGAAGAAGGAATGGGTGCAGTTCATCGGCTCGATCGTGATCCTGATGATCGGCACCATGAATGTCCGCCTCGCTGCCATGCGGGAGCGCCGCCGCAGGGGATCGTCCGAGTGACCACCATCGCGTTAATCCGATCCGACCGTTCATGACCACGCGCATCGACACCCGTTTCGCCATGTTGAAGGAGCAGGGCCGCGCCGCGCTGGTGACGTTCCTCACTGCCGGCGATCCCGACACCGACACCTCGCTCGCGATCCTCAAGGCGCTGCCGCAGGCCGGCGCCGACGTGATCGAGCTCGGCATGCCGTTCACCGATCCGATGGCCGACGGTCCGGCGATCCAGGCCTCGTCGCAGCGGGCGCTCAAGGCCGGGCAGACGCTGAAGAAGACGCTCGCGATGGTGCGCGCCTTCCGCAAGGCCGACCGCGACACGCCGGTCGTGCTGATGGGCTACTACAATCCGATCTACGTGCACGGCGTCCCCAGGTTCCTCGCCGAGGCGAATGCCGCGGGCGTCGACGGCTTGATCGTGGTCGATCTGCCGCCCGAGGAGGACGACGAACTGTGCCTGCCGGCGCTCAAGGCCGGGCTCAACTTCATCCGGCTGGCGACGCCGACCACCGGCGACAAGCGCCTCGCGGCGGTGCTCGCCAACACGTCGGGTTTCGTCTACTACGTTTCCATCACCGGCATCACCGGCACCGCCGCGCCCGACACCGGCAAGGTTGCCGATGCGGTCGCCCGCATCAAGCGGCGCACGGCGTTGCCGGTCGCGGTCGGCTTCGGCGTGAAGACCACCGCCCATGCCCGCGCCATCGCCAAGTGCGCTGACGGCGTCGTGGTCGGTTCTGCGCTGATCGATGCCCTCAATGGGAGCCTCGACCGCGGCGGCAAGGCGACCCGCAAGACCGTAAAGGCGGTGACCGATCTGGTCGCGTCCCTCGCAGAAGGGGTCCGCAACGCAAGGCGTTAGCGGCCATCGCCATTCGCTTGCCGAGGGCTTATATTTACGAGGCGAAGAGGTCGACCCCATGAACTGGATCTCCAACGTCGTCCGTCCGAAGATTCGCAGCTTCCTCAAGCGCAGCGACACGCCCGAGAATCTCTGGATCAAGTGCCCGGAGACCGGACAGCTCGTCTTCTACAAGGACGTCGAGGCGAACCATTTCGTCATCCCGGGCTCCAACTATCACATGCGCATGGGCGCCACCGCGCGCATGAAGTCGATGTTCGACGGCGAGACCTGGTTCGACATCGCGATCCCCGACGTGCCGATTGATCCGCTGAAATTCCGCGACGAGCGCCGCTATTCCGACCGGCTCAAAGACGCGCGCAGCAAGACCGGCACCACCGACGCCATCAAGCTCGGCTACGGCAAGCTCGATGGGCTCGCGGTGGTGATCGGCGTGCAGGACTTCGACTTCATGGGCGGCTCGCTCGGCATGGCGGCGGGCGAAGCGGTCATCAAGGGCCTCGACACTGCGGCCAACAAGGGCACGCCGTTCATCATGTTCGCGGCCTCGGGCGGCGCGCGCATGCAGGAGGGGATCCTGTCGCTCATGCAACTGCCGCGCACCACGGTCGCGGTGCAGATGCTGCGCGAGGCGAAGAAGCCGTACATCGTGGTGCTGACCAATCCGACCACCGGCGGCGTCACCGCCTCCTACGCGATGCTCGGCGACGTGCACATCGCGGAGCCCGGCGCGCTGATCGGCTTCGCTGGGCCGCGGGTGATCGAGCAGACGATTCGCGAAAAACTGCCCGAGGGTTTTCAGCGCGCCGAATACCTCAAGGAGCACGGAATGGTGGACATGGTGGTCCACCGCCATGAGTTGCGCTCAACGCTCTCCAATCTGTGCCGGCTCCTGACCAAGGCGCCTATCGCCTCGGTGGAGCCGAAACCCGAGCCGCCGCCGCCCGACAACCTGCCGGTGCCGGCGAACGCTTAGGGCTGGTGCCCGCATCGCCGAGACGTAAGCCAGATTTGATTCAGCCTAGGGCCAATTGGGCTGCAAGCGGTCATCGGCGCGCCAAGGTTTCTTGGCTATGGTGGCGCGCCATGAGCGAGCTCGATTCCATCGTTGCGCGCCTGCTGACGCTTCATCCGAAGCGGATCGACCTGTCGCTCGACCGCATGTGGCGCATCCTCAAGGCGCTCGACCGTCCCGACCACCGGCTGCCGCCGGTGATCCATGTCGCCGGTACCAACGGCAAGGGCTCGACCATCGCGTTCATGCGCGCAATCCTCGAGGCCGCGGGGCTTCGCGTCCACGTCTATACTTCGCCGCATCTCGTCCGCTTCAACGAGCGCTTCCGGCTCGGGCGCGAAGGCGGCGGCGTGCTGGTGACCGACGATGAACTTGCCGCCGCCCTGACCGAAAGCGAGGCCGTCAACAGGGCGGAGCCGATCACCGTGTTCGAAATCGAGACCGCGGCGGCATTTCTGCTGTTCGCGCGCAATCCCGCCGATGTGCTGCTGCTCGAAGTCGGTCTTGGCGGCCGGCTCGACGCCACCAACGTGATCGAGCGCCCGCTCGCGACCGTCATCACGCCGGTATCGCTCGACCATGCCGAATTCCTGGGCGACACCGTCACGCTGGTCGCGGCCGAGAAGGCCGGCATCTTCAAGCGTGAGGTGCCGGCGATCGTGGCGTCGCAGCCGCGCGACGTGCTCGCGGTGATCGAACGGCAAGCCGCGCGCGTGAAGGCGCCGATCAGGATCGCCGGCGAGGACTGGACCGCGACCGAGGAGCGCGGCCGCATGGTCTATCAGGACGATGACGGCCTCATCGACCTACCGGCGCCCAAGCTCTATGGCCGGCATCAGTTCGAGAATGCCGGCGTCGCCATCGCGGCGTTGCGGGCGTCGAAGGCGCTCAAGCTGCCGCCGTCAGCGTTCGAGAGCGGCATCGCCAAGGCCGACTGGCCGGCGCGCATGCAGCGCCTGGCGCACGGCGCGCTGCCGGCGCTCCTTCCGATGGGAAGCGAACTGTGGCTCGACGGTGGCCACAATGCCGACGGCGGCCGCGCCATCGCGAATGCGCTCGCCGATCTCGAAGAGCGGGTCTCGCGCCCGCTGGTGCTCGTGGTCGGGATGCTGTCCACCAAGGACTGCTCGGCGTTCCTGAAGAATTTTTCCGGGCTCGCACGCCGCCTCGTCGCGGTGCCGATCCCGCGCCAGGAGAAAACGTTGTCCGCCGCGGCGGTTGCGGCCGCCGCGCAGTCCGTCGGCATCCCGGCCCAGGAGGGCGCCGATATCGCGTCGGCGCTCGCCGCCATCGCGGGCTTCGGCCTCGGCCCGCCGCCGCGCGTGCTCATCACCGGCTCGCTCTATCTTGCGGGCGAGGTGCTGGCGTTGAACGGAACGCCGCCGACCTAGCGTCTGTGTACTTCGTACTCCGTCACCCTGAGGCGCCCGAGCGAAGCGAGGGCCTCGAAGGGCGACGGCCCGTGTCTCGCCACAACCGGGGCCGCATCCTTCGAGGCTCGCACGCAGCGAAGCCTGCGCAGGCTGCGTAAACTTGCCTGCGTGCTCACGCCTCAGGATGACGGGTCGAGAGTCCCGCCGCCAAGCGGGCCTTGCAGGCGACTCATGCCAAGAGCTTCATCAGGTTCGCCCTCTTCTGCTTCACCTGCTCCAGCGTGCACTGCCGCGGCGCCTTGTCGGGCCGCCAGCGCACGAGCCGCGTGCCATGCCGGAACCGATCGCCGGTGAAGTGGTCGTAGCAGACCTCGACCACGAGCTTGGGTTTGAGCGGCTTCCATTCCGCCGAGCGTTTGCTCGACCAGCGGCTCGGTCCGCCGGGGGCGTTGCCGGTGAAGCCGGGCGGCTTGACCAGCGTCTTGAGTTTCTTGGTGAGCGCCGGCTTGTCAGCGTTCGCGATCGTCGAGGTGAACCCGACGTGATGCAGCAGGCCGTCGTCGTCGTAGAGCCCGAGCAGCAGCGAGCCGACGACGGGTTTACCTTCATTGTAGCGGAAGCCGCCGACCACGCAGTCCGCGCTGCGATAGTTCTTGATCTTCTGCATGCCGCTGCGGTCGCCGGAGCGATAGGGAAGGTCGCGCCGCTTGGCGATGATGCCGTCGAGCGTTGCGCCCACACGCTCGAGCCAGCCCTTCGCATCGCTGAGCCGCGTGGTTGCCGGCGACAGACGGATGCGCGCGTTCTTGCGAAGCTGTGTCTTGGCGAACGCTTCGAGCGCCTGACGTCGCTCAGGCAATGGCTGGTCGATGAGCCGATGGCGCTGCGCATCGACCAGAAGATCAAACACGATCAGCAGCGCAGGCGTTTCCACGGCGAGCTTTTGCACCCGGCTTTGCGCCGGATGGATGCGCTGGAGCAGGTCGTCGAACGAGAACGCGCCGTCGCTCGGCACCACGATCTCGCCATCGATCACGAATGCCTTGGCCGGCACTGCGCGCACCGCTTCGACCAGCTCCGGGAAATATCGCGTCAGCGGCTGGCCGGACTTCGACTGCAGCTCGACCGAGGAGCCGTCGCGAAACACCAGGCAGCGGAAGCCGTCCCATTTCGGCTCGTATTGCCACTCCGGGCCGGTCGGGACCTCGTCGACCGACTGCGCCTCCATGGGCGGGAACGGGGGGCGGATCGGAAGTGTCATCGCGGAGCTCGGTGCTGCATACCGAGGCCATAACGCAAACGGCCGGCGTTTCGGCCGGCCGTTCTCAGGAAAATTCGTTGCCCGTCGCGTCACACCGACGCGGTGATCCACTGCTCGAGCTTCTGCTTGGGCGCGGCGCCGATCTGGCGCGAGGCCATCTGGCCGTTCTTGAAGATCATCAGTGTCGGGATCGACTGGATGCCGTATTTGGTCGCGGTGTGCGGGCTCTCGTCGACGTTGAGCTTGACGATCTTGACCTTGTCGCCGAGCGAGCCCGCGATCTCCTCGAGTGCCGGCGCGATCATCCGGCACGGGCCGCACCACTCGGCCCAGAAATCGACCACCACCGGGCCGGCGGCCTTCAACACCTCGGATTCGAAATTCGTGTCCGACACCTTGCCAACGGCCATGGGGGATTACCTCGTTTTGCGTCTGATCGCGGCACCCGCGCCGCAGTGGGAGATCGAACGTATGAACGCCTCCTGGGCCCGTCAAGCGGGCTTTACGGCAGGGTGAGGGCGGCGAATTCCCGATCCATCAGGGCGGCCGAAATCTCCATCAAATCAAGTGTTTCGGTCCAGACCAGCGCGGCCCGCACGTCCCGATCCGGGTAGAGCTTGCCGAGCACCGCGCGGTAGAGCGCGAGCTGCCGGACATAGGCTTGCGGCACGTCCTCGATTCGATTCGGCGCCGGCCGGTTGGTCTTGTAGTCGGCGATCAGCACGGCCTTGTCGGTCACCACCAGTCGGTCGACCTGGCCCGCGACCGCGATGATCCGACCCTGATGCGCAATGCGTCCGACGATCGGCACTTCGGCGCGGCTGCCAGCCTGAAACAGGTCGGCGAAGCGCGCGTCGTCGAGCAGCCGTTGCACCTGTTCAATGGTGCCCTCGCGTTCCTCCGCGGCGACGTCCTGCACCTTCGCGAGATAGCGCCGCGCTGCATCGTGCCGCGCGTCCTTCGGGAGATCGGGCAGCGCCTGCAGCAGCCGGTGCACGTGTGTGCCACGCGCGAGCGCGGCCTTGCGGTCGGCGCCGGTGCCACGCGTGCGCACGATCGTGGCCTCGTCGTAGGCGCTCGACGGCGACAGGGGCACGAGCGCGGGAAGCTCAGCGACCATATTGTCGTCGAGCCACAATGGCTCTTCG
>WNGB01008044.1_pt1 | contig 16251 bp, 23 predicted proteins | sample 5400681 | NCBI WGS metagenome assembly WNGB01 (sample SAMN13153367, study PRJNA577476) | soil metagenome | isolation source: 115 cm soil or saprolite under grassland replicate 2 | place: USA:California | collected 2016-06-15 | reverse complement strand
ATTCACCATCGAGCAGCTGGGTGCGGTTCCGAAAGGAGCGGTGCGAGTCGACTGCGGGCCTCTGCGGCCCAACGAGCTGGTGGTGGCGATGGTCGAAGGTTGGCGGGGCGAGATCGTGCACGTCGTGATCACGGACGACGCCGGGCGCGTCCGCCGGCACAAAGTCACCGACCCCTCCTTCCACAACTGGACGGCCCTGGGGTTGGCGATGCCCGGCAATGCGATCTCCGATTTCCCGCTCTGCAACAAGAGCTTCAACTTGTCGTACGCGGGGCACGACCTGTGATGCTACGGTGGGGGCGCGGCCGGTGTTGACGTGGCTCAGAACGAGACTGCGGCAGGGGATCCGCACAATGCGGTTCCCCCCGGCGGATGCGGGAGCCGATTTTCCGGAACGGTTCCGCGGCCGGCCCGTGGGGTCCCTGGATCTCGGGGCGTGTCTCTTCAGCCCGGAAGAGGCTGCGTACAGCCGCGATTATCGCATGGCCGCGTCCACGCGGGACGCGCTCGTCACCGCCACCGGCGAGGGCGAGCTCGCCCGCGCGCTGGACCAGCGCGTGCAGAAGCTGTTCCGGCGTTCTCTGCGCCTTCGCTCGGTGGTGGCCGGCAGCTGCAACGGATGCGAAGCCGAGCTCGTCGCGCTCGGCAACGTCGTCTTCGACCTCTCCCGGTTCGGCGTTCAGTTCGTTGCCTCGCCGCGTCACGCCGATGGCATCGTCGTCACCGGCGCGGTGAACCGCAACATGCGGCGCGCGCTCGAGCTGACGTACGAAGCGGTCCCACCCCCCAAGATCGTGATCGCCGTCGGGGCCTGCGCCATCAGCGGGGGTCCCTTTGCGGGCAGTCCCGAGGTCGGCAACGGCGTCGGCGACCTCCTCCCGGTGGACCTGTGGGTGCCGGGGTGCCCACCGCACCCGCTGACGATGCTCGACGGTTTGCTCCGGTTGCTGGGGGCGATCGACCGAGGGGAGTCTAAAGAATCCCTCACAAAGCCTTCATGAAGACGCGAGACGTTGCCGGCTAAGCTCCGCGCATCTCTAACGGAGCCTCTGATGCGTCGTCGTCTCATCGTTGCAGGTCTCTTCACAGCCACCGTCGCACTCGCATGCGGCGAGCCGTCTCAGCAGCGAACCCAGCCGGCCGCAACACCGCCGACCAACGCGCCTGCCGATGTTTCTCACGGTGAAGCGCCGATCGGCTCTGCCGCCGAGCCGGCACCGATCGAAGCGGCTGCTCCGCCGCGCGCCACGGGACACCTGCACCGCCTGCGGATCGCGATCAGACATGCGAAAATCACGATCGCCGACGGCGTGACATACGACGCGTGGACATTCGACGGCCGCGTGCCCGGTCCCGTCCTTCGCGTCACCGAAGGTGATACCGTGGACTTCACGCTCGTGAACCAGGCCCCGATGCCACACAGCCTGGACTTTCACGCCGCAGAGATAGCGCCGAGTCGTGCGTACGTGAACCTCATGCCCCACGATTCGATGAACTACCGCTTCGTTGCCCGGGTACCCGGGGCGTTCATGTACCACTGCGGAACTGCGCCCGTGGCGCTCCACATCGCCAACGGGATGTACGGGGCGATCATCGTCGACCCCCGGCAAGGCCGAACGCCTGCCAAAGAGTTCGTGTTCGTCCAGAGCGAGTTCTATACGAAGGCTCTCCCCGATTCGACGCGCACTATCGATTGGGAGAAGCTTCTGGGCTTGGCACCCGATTATGTGGTTTTTAACGGTCGGGAAGCGGAGTACGCACACCATCCGATCACCGTGCGGGTTGGCGAGCGCCTGCGGTTCTACGTCGTAAACGCGGGTCCCAACCGCTTTTCGGCCTTTCACGTGGTTGGGGCGATTTTCGATCGTGCGTATCTCGACGGGTCGCTGGCGCACCCGCTCGAGGGCGTGCAGACCGTCACCGTGCCGGTTGGTGGAGGCGCCATTTTCGAGACGCGACTCGTCGAGGCAGGAACCTATCCCTTTGTCAGTCATGCATTCGCGGATGCGACCAAGGGGGCGGTGGGAATGTTCAAGGCCCGCTAAAGGAGGACTCATGAAAGTCGCCGAGCTGATGCAAACGCGTCTCAGAACGATCAGCACCGATGCCACCATCGCGGACGCCATCGTCGAGCTCGCCGAGGCGCAGGTATCAGCGCTGCCTGTCATTGACCGCTTCGGCCGCGCGGTCGGCGTGCTCTCGACTCGCGACGTCCTGAAGGCGGAGAGCGAACGGCTCGCCGAGGGCACGCCCGTGCTCGAGATCATGGCGCCATGGCCGACGACGGTCGATCCGGACCTCGATGTGCGGCAGGCCGCCCGAGAGATGCTCTACCTCAACGTCCAGCGCCTCTTCGTCGAATACGACGGCGCGCTGGTCGGTGTCATCTCCCAGACGGATGTCGTGGGCGCGGTAGCGACCGCAAAGGTCTGAAGCGCGCTAGCGCCGCTGCACCGTCCACCGGCCGGTCTGCGTATCGCCGGACGGCAGCCTGGTCGTGTAGCTGCCCGCGATCGTATTCCCGCTCACCTCACCGCTGAACGTCGTAAGCAGTCGCTCGCCCGTTTGTGGATCCGCGTAGGGATCGAGCGTTCCACTCACGTGCCCGCGCTCCACACGCACGAATCGAATCGTGAGCACCGTGGATGCGGGCGCCTGGTTGCCGCCGCCGGCGTTCGGTTGGGTCCACGGTACCAGCGCTCGGCCCCACGCGCGCGGGATCATGACCACATCGCCGAACGCGGAATCCCCCGCCGCGCGTAGCGTGAAGCTGATGCTGCCGCTGCGACCCGACTCGGCGCTGCTGTAGTCGCCGGCCCACTCGCCCGTGAGGGCCGAGACGTCCGTGGCTGCGCCGACGAGCGGAACCGGACTGCGGGAAGCGCCGCAGGCGCTCAGCGCCAGGGGCAAAAGCACGATCGGTAGTGTCCTAGAGCGCAACATGGCCACCTCGTAGATGAGGAATGCGTCGTTGCGCGTGACGGCGGCGCGCGCTGCTGTCTCTAAGAATGGAGGGCAAACGATGAATTGTCACTGTGACCAGGATGAAGCATTTTGACGCGTGACCCCACACCTCGAAGCGACCCGCATTCGCGAACGATTCGAGCGATTGCTCGCCGCCGGCATCGCGATTTTCTCGCGACACGACCTCGAGCATGTGCTGCAGGAGGTGGTGGATGCCGCGCGCGACGTCGTGGGCGCCCGTTACGCCGCCCTCGGTGTCCTCGGCGACGATCGCGCGACCCTGGCACAATTCGTCACCTCGGGTCTCGACGACGCGGCCCGCAAGAAGATCGGCGATCCCCCCCGCGGCCGCGGGCTGCTGGGTCATGTCATTCGGGAAGGCAAGCCCATTCGCACGGCCGACATCAACCGCCACCCCGACCGTTACGGTTTTCCCCCGCATCACCCGCCGATGAAGTCGTTCCTCGGCGTTCCGGTGACGGGTCGGGGCGGGGTATTCGGCAATCTCTATCTCACCGAGAAGATCGCCGCCGCCGAATTCGACGCCGAGGATGAGGCGATCGCGGTGTTGCTGGCGTCGCAGGCGGCGGTGGCGGTTGAGAATGCGCGGCTCTATTTCGAGAGCGAACAACTCGTCGGCCAGATCCGTACGATGCAGCGCCAGCGCGATCTCTTCTTCGCGATGATGAATCACGAGTTGCGCAACGCGCTCACCGGGGTGTTCGGCTGGGCGGAGCGCCTGGTGATGCGGAAGTCACCCGAAGCGGCCGAGCAGGCGGCGCGAGAAGTGTACGAAGCGGCAGATCACACGATCATCCTGCTCAACAATTTTCTCGATCTGATGCGACTCGATGCCGGCAAGGTGCGGCCGGTCGTCCGAGAGGTGGACGTCCGCGGCGCGCTGCAACACGCGATGACGACGAGCGAACCCGCCGCAACAGCAAAGCGCCTGCGGCTCGTGCTGCGGGTGGACGGGAAGCCGGCAACGATCCGCACCGACCCGATGCGGCTCGAGCAGATCCTGCTGAACCTCTTGTCCAACGCGATTCGGCACAGCCCCGACGACGCGAGCGTCGAGGTGACGGCCAACCAAGCTTCAGGTCAGGCGGCGTTTGCGGTGGTCGATCATGGCCCCGGTGTTGCTGCCGAGCTGCGAGACCGGATCTTCGAGCCCTTCGAGCGCTTCGATCCCCATTCGGGGCTCGGCACCGGTTTGGGGCTGCCCGTGTCGCGCCGGCTCGCCGCGGCGCTCGGCGGGACGCTCACCGTGGAGGAGACCTCCGGAGGCGGCGCGACCTTCATTCTGAAGCTTCCTTCATCAACCCTTTAGAAATGATTCAACGCGCTGCGGCTAGCATGCCTTCATGAAGATTCTCGTGGTGGAAGACGACCGGAAGGTCGCGGGTTTCATCGAGCAGGGGCTGCGGGAGGAAGGCTACGTCGTCGACGTCGCGCCGGATGGCGATCAGGGTACCATGCTGGCGCACGTCTACGAATACGACCTGCTCGTGCTGGACGTGATGCTCCCCAAAAAGACCGGCCTGCAGATGGCCGCGGAGCTGCGGCGCGAGGGACGCGCGACTCCCATCCTGATGCTCACGGCGCGCGACACGACCGAAGACGTGGTGCGCGGGCTGGATGCCGGGGCCGACGACTACCTGACCAAGCCATTCAAGTTCGATGAGCTGCTCGCCCGGGTGCGGGCGCTCGTGCGCCGGGGCGGCGCCGGCCGCACGGAGCTGCTGCGCTATGGTCGCGTGGAGCTGGACCGGTTGAAGCACAAAGCGCGTGTGGACGGCAAGAGTCTCGACCTGACGCCCAAGGAATTCCATCTCCTGCAACACTTCCTGTTGCACCCTGAGGAAGTCGTGCGCCGCACCGAGCTGCTGGAAAAGGTGTGGGACATGCATTTCGATCCCGAGAGCAATGTCGTGGATGTGCACGTCGGCAACCTCCGCCGCAAGCTGCGCCAGGCCGCCGGCCACGAGCTGATCGAAACGGTGCGGGGCGTCGGTTTCCGCCTGCAGACGCCCGATCGAGCGGAGGCGTGAAGAGTTCGTTGCGCCGCACGCTGGCCCTGCGATTCGCGGCGACGATGGCAGTGGGGCTGCTGGTCGCGACCGGAGCCTTCTACTGGTCCGCCTCGCGGGCGCTCCAGGAATCGGTCTCTCCCGCCGTGCTGCGCAGTGACTTGCTGCTCGTGCTCGTGTCGATCGTCGTGGCGGGAACTGCCGCGACCCTGATGGGCGCCTGGCATTTCACATCGTCCGCGGTTCGACCGGTCAGCGAAATCACCGCGCAGGCTACGCGCATCGAAGCGGGGACCCTGAATCAGCGGATTCAGGCCCACGCCGACACCGAGGAATACGAGGGACTGGTCGCCGTGCTGAACCGGATGCTCGAGCGGCTGGAGCGCGGGTTTGCGGCGCAGCGGCGCCTCACGGCGGACGTGAGTCACGAGCTGCGGACGCCGCTCACGGTGCTGCGCGGTGAGATCGAGGTGGCGCTGCGCGCGCCCCGCTCGCAGCGCGAATACGAGCACGTGCTGCGCAGCGGCCTCGAGGAGATCGACCGGCTGACGGAGCTGAGCGAAGATCTGCTCTTGGTGACGCGCGCCGAGGCTCGAGTCATCGACGCGCAACGCCTCGCCACCGATGTGGACCGGCTGTGCAAAGAGCGGCTCGAGCGATTCCGGCGCGCCTTCGAAGAGCGCGACTTCACGGTCCAGCAGTCATTGCGGGCCGGCCAGCCGGCGGTCCTGGTGGATCCCGATCTCATCGCCAGGCTCTTCGATCACCTGCTCGAGAACGCACTGCAGTTTACGCCGATCGGCGGACGAATCGTCGTGCAGCTGGAGCCGATTCCGGCCGGCGGCGGGCTGCGCCTGGCCGTCGAGAATACCGGCCCCGGCATTGCCCCCGGTGACTTGCCGCATCTGTTTGAGCCGTTCTACCGAACCGATCCCGCCCGCACGCGCACCGACGGCGGTGGGACGGGTCTCGGACTGGCCCTGGTGGCATCGATAGCTCACCTGCACGGGGGTGTCGCCCGGGCGTCGAGCGTCCCCGGGCAAAACACACGCTTCGAAGTGGATATTCCTGCACCACCCGCCAACTGACGAGGCTCCCATGAATCAGCACCCGCGAGGAACGCTGTTTCTGGTCGGGTTGTACGGGCTGTTCTTCGCCGCCGCGTGGTTCGCGGTCTACTTCCTCGTCTATCTCGGGCGCGGCGGGGTGACGCCATGAACGTCCCGCTCTACGAGAAGATCTGGATGTGGGCGTCGGGGATCCTGATCGTCGCTTTCGTCACGACCATTGTCGTGGGGGTCGCGGGCAGCGCGCTCCAACCGCCCAGCCATGTCGAGACCATCGACCCGACCAAGGTCTGGAACGACCCACGGTTCGCCAAGCGAGGAGTGAGCGTCGACGAGCACGGGGGGGCCGCCACCGTCGTCGTGATCGCGATGATGTTCGCGTTCCAGCCCGCCGAGGTTCACGTCCCGGCGAATCGGCCCGTCACCTTTCGCGTGACGAGCGCCGACGTGACGCACGGCTTCGAGATCGTCGGCACCAACGGCAACACCATGGTTGTGCCCGGCTACGTGAGCCAATTCACGACGACATTTCATACCCCCGGTGAGTATCTCATCGTGTGCAACGAGTACTGCGGCTTGTCGCACCATCTGATGTCGGCGAAGCTGATCGTGGAGGCCCAGCCATGACGCGCAGCGACCGGCTATCGCTCGCGCACCTCTGGGTCGCGATTCTCGCGTTCGGCGCGGCGTCGGCGATGGCGTTCATGCAGGCCCTGTCGCGCGCGAGTCTCGATCTGCCGTGGCGGTCCGCCAAGCTGTATTACCTGTCGGTGACGGCGCACGGCGTGCTGATGGCGCTCGTGTTTACCACGTTCTTCATCATGGCGTTCGGATACGTGGTCGTGAGTAAGACCCTCGATCAGGAACCGAGTGGGATGAAGCTGGCTTGGGCGGGCTTCTGGATCGCGCTCGCCGGAACGGCGGCGGCGGCCGCCACGGTGTTGGCGGGCCGCGCCACGGTCCTCTACACGTTCTATCCTCCGCTGCAGGCGCATCCGGCGTTCTATATCGGACTCACGCTCGTGATCGTGGGCTCGTGGTGTTGGGGCGCCGTCATGCTCCTGTCTTACCGCTCGTGGCGCGCCACCCGGCGCGATCAGCCTGCGCCGCTCGCGATGCACGGCATGATCGCGACCGTCATCGTCTGGTTCATCGCGACGGTCGGCGTGGCGGCCGAGGTACTCCTGCAGCTCATCCCCTGGTCGCTGGGCTGGACGGCGACGGTCGATCCCGTGCTCGCGCGGATGTTGTTCTGGTATTTCGGACACCCGCTCGTGTACTTCTGGCTGCTGCCGGCCTACGTCATCTGGTACACGGTGCTGCCGCGCGTCGCCGGCGGAAAACTGTTCAGCGATCCGCTCGCCCGTCTCGTCTTCGTCCTGTTCATTCTGTTTTCCACGCCGGTCGGGTTCCACCACCAGTTCATGGATCCCGGCGTGTCGGCGGGTTGGAAGCTGCTGCACACGTTTCTGACGTTTGCGATTCTGTTTCCGAGCTTCATCACCGCCTTCACGGTGACGGCCTCGATGGAAGTCGGTGGTCGGATGCAGGGGGCCACGGGTCTCGTCGACTGGATCGGCAAGCTGCCCTGGCGCGATCCGCTGTTTTCGAGCGTCGCGCTGTCGATGATTCTGTTCGCGGTTGGAGGAATCGGCGGGGCGATCAATGCGTCGTTCGGCATGAACGCGGTGGTCCACAATACCGCGTTCATTCAAGGCCATTTCCATTTGACGGTAGGCAGCGCCGTGGCGCTGACGTTCATGGGCGCCGCCTACTGGCTTGTGCCGCGACTGTCGGGACGCGAGCTGGAGCTTGCCTTGCTCGCGCGCGTGCAGCCGTACCTCTGGTTCGTCGGGATGATGTTGTTCTCGTTTTCGAACCACATCACCGGGCTCATGGGGATGCCGCGCCGCGTCTATGATGCCAGCTACGGCGGCAGCACGATCGCGGCGGCGTGGAAGAGCCTGACCGGTGTCTCGGCGGTCGGCGGGCTGTTCCTCTTTGCCAGCGCCGGATTCTTCATGCTGGTCATGATCGGTACGGGTTTGGCGGGGAAGCGCACCGGCGCGCAACCCATCGAATGGGCCGAGCCGCTGCACCCGGTCGCTTCCCGCCGGACGTGGCTCGACCGGTACTGGGTGTGGACGGCGGTCGCGATCGGCCTGGTGTTGATCGCCTACGCTTACCCCCTGTGGATCCATCTCCGGATGCCGCGCTTCGGATCCCCGGGGTTCAAGCCGTTCTGAGGGCCGCCTAGTGCTTTGATTTCATGTACTCGACGCCGGGCGCGACCGTGGCCCGCCACGCCGCTTCCACGGCCGGCGTGCACTCACGGTCGAATCGCTTGACCGTGTCGATGAGCGCGTCGATGAAGGGGCGATACAGGGCCGGATCGACGTTGAGGTCGCGCGTGCTGTGCCGCTCCGCCACGCGCGCGAGCAGCGTCGGCTCCTGTTGTGGCTGACTTGGGAAAATGAGCAGGAGCCCGATGGCGTGACGGAGCAGCTTGGTCTGCTGCTCGAAGTTGGTGTGCGCGAACCGTGGCACCGCCTCCGGGCACGCCGCCAGGAAGTTTCGATAGAACGTCTGCAGGAAATCCGGGGTCTCGCAGCAGCGATCATAGCTCGCCTTGGCCATCGCGGTCGTCGTTTTGTCCACCATGGCAACAAAGCTGACGTTCCTTCGCCTGATCCTCAAGGATCCTTCATAGAGTTGCTCCGACCTTGATCCACTGAGGAGGATCCCATGACAGCTCAACCGATCGTCGTAGGCGTGGACGGATCGCCCGAGAGTGCATCGGCGGCTTCCGTCGCGTGGATGCTCGCGCGGGCAGCCGATGTGCCGTGCCGGCTGGTACATGCGGTCGACGATGTGAACGCGTCGCTCGCGATGGCAGGGACCGGAGTGGTCACGGAAACGCTGCAGCTGGCCGCGCTGGCCGGCGCGCGTGCCGAGTTACGTGCGTCGCTTCAGGACTGTGTCCCGTCTGGATGTGTGGACGCGATGGTGGTGAGCACCGGTGCGCCGGCTGACGTGCTCGAAGCCGTGATCGCAGAGATTGACGGCAGCCTGCTCGTGCTGGGCGGAAAGCATCATTCACGGCTGGGCCGTTGGTTGGGTGGGAGCACCATACAGCAGGTGGTCCGCCACCTCCCGGTGCCGCTGCTCGTCACAGCCGGCGAGCTGCGAATCCGCCCCCGCGTGATGGTCGCCGTGGATTCCTCGTACGCGGCCATGCCGACCATTCAGCAGGCGGTCGCATTCGCGCGGCTCGTGGGCAGCCCCCTGCATGCGTTGCATGTGATCGATCCGCCGCCGGCCATTGCGGAGCTTCCACGGGACTGGTCGCGCGAGATCATCGAGCGCGACATCTGGCCTCGCATTCCGCTCGTCGAGCAAGGCAAGGTCATTCGCGAAGGCGTCCCGTTCGAGACGATCGTGGACGAGGCGGCGGCATGGCGTGCGGACGTCATCGTGGTGGGCTCGCACGGGAAGGGCTGGGTCGATCGCCTGCTCATCGGCAGCGTGACCGAGGATCTGCTCAACAACTTGCCGTGCGCCGTGCTCGTCGTGCCCGTGCCGAAGCCCGAGCGGGAGCTGGTCGGAGTGCATGCGGCGGCGATGGTTGGATAGGCGAATTTCAGGCCCACGGTTTCAGGTTCCCCTGTGGATCAAGACGAACAAGGGGCAACCATGACATGGCAACTGCGCGCGGGTCATCGCGCCGCGCGCGGAGAGGAAAGGTCCTCATATGAAAGTCGCCGAGCTGATGCGGACGGACGTGAAGACGGTCGATATCGACGCCACGGTCGAGGACGCGATCACCACGCTGGCCGACGTGCACGTCTCGGCGCTTCCCGTCACCGACGCGCGTGGCGAGGTCGTCGGCGTGCTCTCGACCACCGACATTCTGTGCTCGCTGTCGGAGACCACGGAGCCCGACATGCGCGAGCGGCTGTTCGACGAAACACCGGTACGCGAGATCATGACACCACGCTCACGCGTCATCGCACCGGACGCCGACGTGTTGGAAGCGGCGCGGGAGATGCTCGATCTCGACGTGCACCGCCTGTTCGTCGAAGACAAGGGCCGGCTGATCGGCGTGATCTCGCAGACTGACATCGTCGCGGCGGTTGCGACGGCCAAGATCTAGAGAGCGCTGAACCTTCGCCTGCGCCTCAAGATTTCTTCACAAAAACCGGCCCAACTTCGAGATGTACCCTCACGAGGAGTCGCAATGGCCTGGGGTCCGATCGTCGTTGGCGTAGACGTCTCGCCGGCCGCCAAAGGCGCGGCGATGGTGGGAGAGCGAATCGGCCGTCTGGCATCCGTTCCCTGCCAACTGGTTCACGCCGTGCGGGACGCCTGGGCACCGCTGGTCGCCGTGAGCGTTGACCCGCAGGTGGTCGAGATGCAGCAGCTGCAGCTCACCGTCGCCCGTCATCGGATCAACGAGCTGTGCGGTGCGGACGTCGGCGATGCGCTCCGACAGAGGCTCGACGTTCGCTTTGGACCGGCGGCGGTTGTGTTGCAACAGGTCATGCGAGAGCAGCGTCCCGGGCTCGTGGTTCTGGGCGGCAAGCATCACTCGACCCTGGAGCGGTGGCTGGGCGGCAGCACCAGCTTACATGTCGTTCGCACGGCTGATGTTCCGGTCCTCATCACGGCGGGAGCCCCGACGACGTTCCGCCGCGTCCTGGTGGCCGCCGACCTCTCGACGGCCGCGGGTCCCACCGTCGGTCTCGCCGAGCGTTTCGCGAAGCTGGTGGGCGCGCAGCTGCGCGTGCTGACAGTGTTCGAGCCACTCCCCGATCTCCCCGGTATCCCGTCGCTGGATCCGACCGAGTACTTCGCCCTCGCGCAGGAGACACTCGAGCGGGATGTCTGGCCGCTGGTGAAGACTCCACGCGTCGAGAAGTTCGTGCGCCACGGCATGGTGGTCGACACGCTGCTCCGCGAGGCGACCGACTGGAAAGCCGACGTTCTCGTCGTCGGCTCGCACGGCAAAGGGTGGGCACAACGCGTGCTCCTGGGCAGTGTCACCGAACGGCTGATCAATCAACTGCCCACGTCGCTCCTCGTCGCCCCGGTGGGCGTCGCCGCTGCGGCGCTCGGGAAACGGGAGCCGCGCGAGCTGGCCGCTGCCGAGCGCTGAGGAAGCGACGGCCTGGCGTGCCGACGTGATCGTGGTCGGCTCTCACGGCAAGCGATTCTTCGCCGAGCGCGTCGGCAAGGTACGGCTTGACGGTGGCCGGCCTCGTGACGCTCATCGTGTTGGTTGGCCTGTCACGCGCGCGGGGTTACCCGCGGCCCACGCCCAGGGCATCGGCGACGCGATTGATGTAGTTGAACCAGGCGGCGATCAGCGTGATCTGCAGAATCGCGCGGTCGTCGAAGCCGACGGCGCGCAGCCCCGCATGATGTTGGGGCCCGATGCGTGTCGCGTCTCGCGTGATCTGCACCACATAGTCGAGCATCGCGCGCTCTCGATCGGAGAGCGGCGCCTTCGTGTAATCCTCCTCAAGGGCCGCGACCAGTGCGGCATCCAAGGTCACCCGACGCAGAAACTCTGCGTGAGACTCGATTCAGTAGCGGCAGCGATTCGTGACCGACACCAGCGTCGTGATCATCTCATGATCGCGGCGCGTGAGCGGCAGATCGGGCGACATCAGCGCGCCGAACGTCGAAAACGCGTGATGGAGCGCGTCAGGGATCAGGCTATGAGAGGCCACGATGCCGGACGTTCCATCCGGGGTTGGGTGAACGGGGTCGGCGTATTCCTTGGGGTACAGCGCGCGCTGCGCCTCGACCGCCCGGCGCAGCGCGGCGTCAGCTTCGGGAAGCGGGATGGTTCGGATCCAGGTCATGAGTCGGTATCTCGCTACGAGTAAGTCTGCCGCGAAACAGCACCAGGTATACGGGCGCGCCGAGTGCCACGATGGCGACGCCGAGCGCGGCCTGCAGTGGATCGTGGCCCGCGAGCAGGGCGAGCAGGATGGCCACGAGGACGAGAAAAAGCAACGGCGTAAGGGGATATCCGGGCGTGTGGTAGGTGGCACCGCCGCCCGCCCCCGCGCGGCGGCGCAGCACCATGAGGCCGGCCACGGTCAACGCCAGAAACACCACCGTGACAAAAATGAAGTAGGCCAGGATCTGCTGGAAGGTGCCCAGCAGCACGAGGATGGACGCCAGCGTCGCCTGAATGGCGACGGCTCGCGTGGGCGTGCCGAAGCGCGGATGGAGGACCGCAACGGGCTTGAAGAACACCCCGTCCCGCGCCATGGCGTAATAGACACGAGGCAATGCCATGAGCAGCGCCAGGAGACTGCCCAGCACGGCGACGATCACGACACCTGCAAAGACGCGCCCACCCGCCGGCCCGAATAGCGCCTCGCCTGCCTGCGCCGCAAAGGTCTCGCCGGACGTGACGCGCTCGAGCGGGACCAGGTAGAGAAACACCGCGCTCGTGAGCACATAGACCACCGTCACGGCGGCGACACCCAACGCGAGCGCGCGCGGCACCGTGCGCGCCGGATCGCGCGCCTCACCGGCCAGCTTCGCGATCTCCCACCAGCCGCCGAACGCGAAGAATGCGCCCACGAGGGCCGGCGCGAGCGCTCCCGGCAGCGGGTCGGACCCTGCCCGTTGCGCCACGAAGGGGACGAAGTGCGACCAGCTGCCCGCGCCCAGCGCCAGCGCCAGGATCGCAATCATTGCGAGCGCGCCGAGCTTGATGACGGTCAGCCACTGCATCACGCGCGCGCCGAACTGGATGCCGATCAGGCTGAGCGCCGCAAGGAGCAGAATCGCGCCGACCGCGACTGCCTTGAGCACCACTCCCGAGATCCCGAAGGCGTAGCCCACGTAGCCGGCCAGCCCCACGGCGAGCGCGGCGGTGATGCCGGGGTCCATGACCAGCAGGCATTTCCAGCCGTAGAGGAATGCGACGAGCGGGCCGTAGGCTTCGCGGAGATAGACGTAGCCGCCCCCCGCTTCGGGAAACCGCGCGGCGAGCGCCCCGTAACAGAGCGCGCCACTCAACGCCATCGCGCCCATCACCAGCCAGACGACGAGGAGCCACAGCGGCGATCCGACCGTCCGCGCCATGGTGGCCGGCGTCAGGAATATGCCGATCGCGATGACTTCGCCGATCACGAGCGCCGTGACGGCAGCCACGCTGAGGTGACGCGGAAGGGTGTTCATGGGCCGGACTAAGTTCCAACGCCCGGCCCGGAACCGCTAGCGCGGCAAGGCTGAAGAGCCTTTCAAAGACGTCTCAACGGGTCTTCAGAGACGCCGCATAGACTTGGGTCCATGACACACATCCTGATCGTGTATGGCACAACGGATGGCCATACCCGGAAAATCGCGCACGTCCTGGCCGAGGATCTGCGCGCCAATCACTGCAGCGTCGACATCCTCGACGCGGCGGGCCCGCTGTGGCGCCTCAGCCCGGAGGGTTACGACGGCGTCATCGTCGCGGCGTCGGCGCACATCGGCGACTATCAACGAGCCGTCGCGCGCTGGGTGCGGGTGCACGCGCCGATGCTGAACACGATGTCCACGGCGTTTCTCTCCGTGTGTCTGGCGGTGCTCGAGAAGGACCCCGCCGCCCGGCAGGAGATCGCGCGCATCATGAACCGGTTTCTCGCGCGCTGCGGCTGGCGCCCGGCGATCACGAAGCTGGTCGCGGGCGCGCTTCCGTACACGCGCTACGGATGGCTGAAGCGGCAAATGATGAAACGCATCGTCGCGAAGGCCGGTGGTGACACCGACACGACCCGCGACTTCGAGTACACCGACTGGAACGATCTACGGAATTTCGCACACGACTTCGCCGGCCTGGCTTCGGAACGGCTGGTCGAGGTGGGAGGGGTGGCATGATTCGCAGGATTCTGGGTTTCGCCGTCATGGCGATCGTGGCCCTGCTGGTGCTGAAGATCGCGCTCGGGCTGCTGGGCGTGCTCGTCGGGCTGGCCGTCTCGGTCCTCGTCCTCGCAGCGATGGGATACGCGTTCTACCTCGTACTGCGCGTGTTCAGTCCGAGTACTGCAGAGCGGATCCGCCAGATGATTCGCGGCACACCACGTAGCACGCCGTGAGGAGGGCGAGCGACATGAGGGATGTTGACACGGAGCAGCCGCTGGAAGGCGGCATGAATGTCCAGATGTGGTTGTCGCATGCCGAAGCGCTTCAACCACAGGTGGACCTGCAAGGAACGATCTGGGATGCGCTGCACGCCGAGCACGACCTGGAGATCGAGGACGTCTATGTTCAGGTCGACGATTTCGTGGCCGAGCTCACGGGGTGGGTCCCCTCATATGCCGCGAAGCTCCGCGTGCAGCGGGTCGCCGAGCGGGTCCCCGGAATCGCGGCCGTGATCAACGAAATCGCCGTCAGAGGTTGAAACCGGGCGCTCGGCTGGCGCGACTTCCGGTGGCACGGTAAGCTTGCACGATGGCCCTCCGCCGCGGCATCTACATCGTCCCGACCAACCGCTGGTACATCGAGCGGACGGTGTGGCTCATCGTGGGTGGCGTGTTGCTCACGAGCACGACGCTCGCAGCGCTCGTGCATCCATTGTGGATTCTGCTCGTCATCGCGACCGCCTGGGCGTCGATCGCGGTATCGCTCACCGGCTTCTGCATCGTCGGCAACATCCTGAAGCGCCTGGGTTTTACCCCGATGCTCGGCGATCCCGAGCGGGGCGATTTCTACTTCATGCAGACCGACTCCTGGTATCTCGAGCGCCGCATCTACCTGGCGGTCGGCATCAACCTGACGATCGCGTCGGTCGTGTCGATCGTGCACAGCCCGTGGTGGCTGACGTTCACCGGCTTCGTCGGAGTGGCGATGGTGTGGTTCGCGGCGACGGGATACTACTGCATCATGGCCAACGGCCTCTACTGGCTGGGTGCCGAGCCGCGGCTCGCGCCGCTGTGCAAGACGGCAGAGTCCTTACACGCCTGACCAAGTCGGATGACTCCGACGACCGCCAAAGTGCTCAAGTTGGCCGCAGCTTGTCTAATCTGTCTCGGCGTATTCACGGGTCTCACACTTCTCGTCATACATCTTCGGAAACCCTGATCAGTAGTTCTGGGTGGGAGGGGCTATGACCAAGAACATGGGAACGGCGGACCGCGCGATTCGCACGCTCATCGCGCTTGCCATCGCGGTGCTCTACTTCACCGGCAAGATCAGCGGGACGGTCGCCATCGTGTTGGGGATCGTGGCGGTCGCGTTTCTGGTGACGAGTTTCGTGGGATGGTGTCCCAGCTACCTGCCGTTCGGGTTGTCGACGCGGAAGGGGAGCGGAGCCGAGGGAAACGTCGGGACGCCGCGCTGAGGTCGGCGGCTCGTTTCAAGGCCATCTCAGGAAGGCTGCGACAGCGAGCGTGCGCGGATGCATGCGAGGATTCCCTTCACTTTGGGTTCGACGACCCAGTAGAGCATGTGTGATCCCTGCCGCCTGAGGTCCACGATGCCGTGCGCCTTGAGCACCATGAGATGCTGCGAGACCATGGGCTGGGACGCCCCGGCGTACTCCTGGAGCTCCGATACCGTCTGCTCGCCGGATTCGAGTGCTTCCAGGAGCCGCAGCCGCAGCGGATGTCCGAGACAGCGGATCACCGCCGCGGCGCGGGCCAGGACTTCGGAGTCGATGCGGGTCTCGAGGGGGGCGATCACGTGAAGATGATCTGGCCGCCCGCGGCCTTCTCGTAAAACTCGCCGACGGTCAGGATCCCCTCGAGCGTGTCGACGAAGTCCCTTTCCTTCAGACCAAACATGTCCACCGATGCCTTGCAGGCGTAGAGCTTTGCGCCCGAGTCGGCGATCAGCTGGATGAACTCGGGGATTGGCGGGATGTCCAGCTCCTCCATCTTCTTCTCCATCTGCTTCGTGACGAACGCCGCCATTCCCGGCAGGACGCCGAGCAGGGGGGGCACGCCGAGCGCGGGGTTCCCGACTGTCGCGACCTTGATGCGGTCCATCTTCTTCTTCGTGATCGCGTCCATCCCGAAGAACGTGAAGAACACGTCCGCCTCGATCCCCTCCATGCGGGCGCCGTTCGCGAGGATCAGGCCGGGGTAAATGCCCTCGAGACTGCCCTTGGAGATGATGATCGATACTTTCTTGATGCTCTCAGGCTTCTGCTCCGCGACGAGGACCTCCTCGGGAGCGAATGTGGT